>Ga0302200_10000049_pt1 | contig 121013 bp, 132 predicted proteins | sample II_Bog_N3_1_FD_194585 | JGI IMG/M metagenome (GOLD analysis project Ga0302200, IMG submission 194585) | Peat permafrost microbial communities from Stordalen Mire near Abisko, Sweden - II_Bog_N3_1 | ecosystem: Environmental > Terrestrial > Soil > Wetlands > Peat | place: Sweden: Abisko...
ACTGCTGTCAATTTAAATATCGAGAATACATATGAGATAAATAATTATCCCGACTTTTCGATGGAAGATATCCTTGTTCCTTTCCTTCCAAAAGGGTTTTCGGGATAAGCCAAAAGTCGGGATAAGTTCTGTTATCCCTATTTCAGGATAACACCACCGTACGTGCAGCTTTCCCGCATACGGCTCTTCATAATAACTTTCACTTGAATAAGCTCACATATATCTTAGGCTTTGCCAGTGGATAACATTTCAACATCTCATCAAATCCTTCACAAGTATAGCTTCGCTTATTGCTCCGCCGATTGATGATCTTGTATAAAAAGAGTTGCACGTGATGAAGGTAGTTTGTTATCTTTCGGTAGTTAAAGCTGACTCCATAATATCTGTAGTGACCAACCAGTTTCATATTGAGCTTCATTATTAGCTCTTTCATTGGTAGGTGCCGAGACTTGTACAGCCACTCTTTCGTCATTCTCAACTTCATTTTGTATTTCTTCCTACTCGTTTGCAGTTTGACCCATGGCTTGCCTTTGCGCGTCCTGCCGTGATAAAAAGTGAATCCAAGAAAATTGAAGGTTTCCCTTTTCTCTCCTTTTATCTTTTGGCTGTTATCTTTGAGCCGCCTGAATTCCACCATTCGGCTTTTGCTTTCCTCAAGCTCAAGATTGAATGCTGCCATCCCTAATGGTCTCGTTTTTCTGCATAGGTCCAACGTGCGCAAAGCTTATACGCTAGAATAACTTCAGAAGACAGCACCCATAAATCGGCGAAAGAGTCCTTTGGCTCACTGGTGGTATATACCAAAAAGCATCACATTCCTGTAAAAATTATTTTTGTTCGCAATCGAAACAAGCGAAGCGAATGCCTATATATTCTGAGCACAGACATTGAGCTTAGTGATGCTGAAATTATCCGCATTTACGGCAATCGTTGGAGTATAGAAGTATTCTTCAAAGCGTCCAAATCGTTGTTTCAACTTGGCAAGGAAGTTCAAAGCCGCAGCTATAATGCTAATATATGCCATACGACGATTGTTTTTACGAGATATATCCTTTTGGAATGGATTCGCAGAAATGAGAATAGCCCAAAAACTTATGGAACATTATTCTTTAACATGTGCGAGGACATCCAGGATATGGAACTCCCTGACACACTTAGAAGTTTGATGAAACTATTTATTGAGATTGCCAATGGTTTTTCCGCCGAAAACACGAAAACCATAAAAAGTAAATTAAAGAATTGGATTACCTCCCAGACCAGATTTGTTCAGGCTTTGTTTGCTAATTTGTGCTGGGAAAGTTGAGTTGATTATAAAAACATCTTTAAGCTGATTACTTTAAAAGTAATGCCTGTCAGCTTACTCATTAAACAAACTCTTATAAATGGGCAATCCATTTATCAAGATCTGATACAGACATTACCATTTTGTCTGTATCAAATCTAATGTCGATCTCATTTGTAATAATGGCATTCTTACAAACCATTTCAACATCCTTTATTGTATGCCCAATCCAGCCGCCATTCGTTACAAATGGAATAATCGTTTTACCTGACAAATCGTATTCCGATAAAAAGGTCAAAACTGCAGGGGCATAGGTGTACCACCACACAGGAGTACCTATAATAATCGTATCATAATCTCCCAAGTTTACTGAAAGAGGTTTTATTTCCGGTTTAAAACCATGATCTATTTCCTGTTTTCCTTGCTCAACCACCGAATTATAATCACCTATATAAGGTTTTACTGTTTCAATTTCACAGATATCCGCACCAGTAGCCTTCTGTATTTTCTCTGCAATTTTCTTCGTATTATTTGTGTACGAATAATACACAATCAAATTTTTACCCATACACTTTATTCCTCCCAAACTTCTTTTGCCAGTGCAAATGCAGCCCATGCATTTGGCCATCCTACATAAAATGCTAGATGTGTGATAACTTCGGCGATTTCTTCTGCGGTCACACCGTTATTTTTTGCATTTATTATATGGTATTTTAAAGAGTTATCAAAAATCCCTTTTGTCATTAATGCCGTTACCGTAATTAAACTGCGATCTCTAAGCGATAATTTATCCTCGCGTGACCACACCTGACCAAATAAAACATCATCATTTAATTCTGCAAATTTAGGTGCAAATGTTCCAAGTACATCTTTTCCTGCTGTCTGCTTTTTCATAAGTATCTCCTTTTTTGGTCAGACAAATTTTCCATCTTGTCTGACCACACAATCTTATTTTAATTTTTCATATTCTTTATCTGCCACTGGTTCACACCATTCATTAGAAGTACCTTCTACCGGAACATTTAATGACAAATGTGCAAAAGCCTCGTCTGCTACAGCACCATGCCAATGCTTGATTTCGGGAGCAATATATACCACATCACCGCTCTTTAAAAGCTGTGGTTTTTTTTCCATTTCCTGATACCAGCCATGACCACCAACACAAATCAATATTTGTCCGCTGCCATGATGAATATGCCAATTATTACGGCATCTTGGTTCAAATGTAACATTGCAGATAACAGCTTCCTTACTATTTAAAACACTTAAATAGCTTTTTCCAATAAAATAGGGTGCATACGTAATATTTTCTTCTCCAAGTGAAAAGTCTGATACTTTTTCTAATTCGTTTTTATCCATATTATTTTCTCCTGCCTCTTCTTTTTATATATGATTTTTTATAAAAATTTGCATAAGCTTCATTTAGGTATTATGCTATATATAGCATAATACCTAAACCTAACTTTAGGTCAATATTTATTTTAAATTTATTGGAGGAACGTTATGAATTATTCCATTGGTGATATTTCAAAAATGCTAGAAATATCCATATCAACCCTACGCTATTATGATAAAGAAGGTCTTCTTCCCTTTGTCAATAGAACTTCAGGTAACATCCGGGTATTCGATAATACAGATGTTGAATGTCTGAAAATGATAGAATGTTTAAAAAATACCGGAATGCCACTTAAGGATATCAATCAATTTTTTGAATGGTGTGAGGAAGATGATGCTACCATTGATCAACGATATGAATTATTCATTCATCATAAAGAAAAAACAGAAAAACAAATTGCGCTCTTACAAAATGCACTTAAGCGCATCAATTATAAATGTGCTTTTTATAGAATATCAAAAAAAAAGGGAACTACTGAAGTTCCTGGCTTGCGGGAAGAACTAGCTATGAAATTTCTAAATAAAGATGCAGAAAAATGAATTACATGATATTTTTTATAGGTGTTATTTCCATTTATCAATTTTACAGAATCATTCACGCAACCAATAGTCGAACTACAACAATAAAAATCCGCAGTCTGAAATAAAACGCATCTCTTTCTGTCACTTTAGAGGGAGTCTTTTAGTATGCCACAAAGAAGCAATTTTTTTGCTAAATTGCATTGCGATTAAGTTGAGTAATTCAGCTAATAGTTTCGGCAGCATAATTTACTTTTTGTCTAAAAACATGCCCCCTTTAGGATATATCTATATCCTAAAGGGGGCATTCAATCTATATTTCATTATATAAAATACTCATTTTGAATTTTGGAAATTTATTTAAACAAATAAAACTGATCCCATTTCACAGAATTACTGACAGCGATTTTTTTTATTTCATTCCCGAAATTATTAAGCGGCTTGCCTTTTCTTCATTTGTGATTGCATTCCAAGATTAAAAATGAAAGCTATAATCAATAAAATCAGTGCAATCACCATAATATGATGCAAACCGCCATACATAATTTGTCTCATTTCAGGTATCAAAGCTCCAGGCAACTCTGTCACACTCTGCGAATTACTTAACTTATTCAACATCGAAATGGAAATTTCCCCATTAGATTCTGCAACACCTTTCATTAAAGCATGATTCAAAACCACTCCATAGATAGCAGACATAAATGTTTGACTTAAAATTCGTAATAAATATGCAAATGATGTTGCAATTGGAATATCTCTTTTTTCGGCATCTTGCTGCACACTAATTTGCAAAATATTAAAACATAAACCGAGTCCAAGACCTTCAAATGCGCCAACTATCAATAGAAACCAAAATGGTATGTCAACACCAGCAAATACCATACAAAAAAAAGAAATTAAAAATGCTAAAGTTCCATACGTAACCATACGATATTTGCCCAACTGTCCTTGTATTCTGGCTCCGATCACAGAACCTATAAAATTTGTAATAGCACCAGGAATTTGAGTTACTCCCCCTATTAAAGCGCTAAGTCCTAATAGCCCTTGTGCCCACATTGGTATATAGATGTTAAAAGCAATAAATGCCCCCCACAGAAGAGCAAACATCAAAAAGTCAATTACTAAGGGAACATTTTTAAAAAGTCTGTTAGGAATTATCGGGTCCGCAGCTTTCTTTTCAACTTTTAATAACAAGACCAACAAAAGCAGACCAGTAAGTAGCAAGCCAATAACAAGCACAGGTGAATCGGTCCCGATCATTTGAATTCCAGTCAAAAGTGAAACCAATGCGGATATCATCAGAAAAGCACCTAACGAATCTATTTTTTTACCTGTAGCAATACGTACAGGTTCTTTGAAAAATTTTTGAATACTCAAAATTGAAAACAATGCAATAGGAACATTAATATAAAATACCCAGTGCCAGCTAAAAGAATCTACAATCCAGCCTCCGATTAATGGACCAATAATTGAGGCTGCACTAAAGCTTGCTGTAGCATACCCGATAACTTCACTTCGTTTCCTTAAGTTTGTATATAAATCTGCATAAATAATAAACGGTAACGCATTCATTCCGCCTGCACCGATTCCCATAATAGCCCTTGCGATTAAAAAAAAAGTAATGTTATTGGACAATGCTTGAAATATTGACCCGAGAACAAATAATAATGTGGCTGTCTGATAGGCTTTTTTATTTCCAATTCGTTCACCAAGTTTACTCCAAAGAGGAGTTGCCACTGCCATTCCTAATAAAAAAACAGCTATAATCCAACCGATATATTGAATACCATGTAAATCACTTATAATTGATGGCAAAGCTGTATTTATTATTGTTCCATCCAAACCTGCCATAGCATTTGATAATAAGAGCCCCATTGTTACTATTGAAATTCCTCGTTTACTCATAAAAATCCCCTTAAAATTAATATCGCCTAAAAATAAAAGCCGTAACGTAAAAAATGCGTTACAGCAAAAAATATATAATACGATTCTATACGACTGATATTTAGTATATCACAATTTACCATCAAATCGATAATAAAATAAAATTCACCAGCATCTGTCATCAACAAATGTGCCAATGTAGCAATTTCATCTGTTGTACCTGCTCTTTTGGCTGGACAGAGGTCAATCATCTTATGGTAACCTTCGCCGCACGACCCGTTAGTTCGTCGTTTGCCAACTTTCCTTCGCGTGGTCAAGATTCAAGCCCACCACCACACATGCTTGCCTGCACTTATTCGCCGTGCAATAGCCAAGCCAATAGAGCCAACAACAACATCTTTTTTCATATCTCTATTTCCTCCTGTTCAAGTTCCAAATCTTCTTTACAAGTACATTCTATCCCTTTTTTATTGACGAAACAATTCGGCGTTTTGCTGTTTTGCATAAGAAAAACTTATTGTACGAGGAACGATTTGAAACCAAATTCCCAGCCTAGTGAATTTGACCTCGAAAAAGAACTTCTCTATTATGAATTAGTCTAAAAGTAGTCAGACTCAAAACCAGCAATACGAAATATTGCTGGTTTTGAGTCCATTAAAGAAATTTTATGACCCACCGATTCTATGGTATACGGCGAAGATTTTTTTCCTTGCTCAACAGTTATTTTTTATTGCTTCTTCTAACAATTGAAAAGCAAAAGTTAATTGTTCTGTGGTGACAATGAGCGGTGGATACCACGTAATACAATTTCCTGCTGATACTTTAAATGACAATCCATTTCCCAGGCAATAGTAAAGAATCCGTTCAGCAAGTTTATCATTTTTCCTTTTTGAAACTCTATCCGTAACAAGTTCAAAGGACATTAATAGACCCTTTATGCGAAAATCACCGATACATTGATACGTATTATAAAGATTTTCCGAATATTGCAAAGCAAATGCAGCTTGTTTTTGGCAATTTTCCATGAGTTTATGTTCATCTATATATTTTATAGTTGCACAGCCGGCTGCTGGTTTCTCATGCGTATAATGCCCTAACGAGATATCCTGTGCACAGTCGTATTTGGATTTAATGAGAACTGCTGCCTGCGGTACAATACCTCCGCCAATTCCCTTGCCAAGTACAAGTATATCTGGTTCAATACAAAAATTTTGGTGTACATAAAACATTCCACTTCTACCGAATGCGGTTGGAATTTCATCAAAAATTAACAGTATATCATTTTTATCACAGATTTCTCGCAACCTCTTAAAATAAGCACGCGGTGGAATATGGATACATTTATGTTCGCCGTCTGTACAGAATTTTCACCATTCATAAAAGTCTGGCTATATTTTTCCAGAACACCGTCCTCAACTTCGGCTATATTATCGGTAAGACCAAACTCAAGATGGTATACAACATTTCCCTTTGCATCAAGTATAACTGCATAACCTGTTTCCGCAAGTTTAAATTCTTGTGCTAACTTACGAATAGAATTTATATCCAAAGTAATTCCGGCAACCCCAACGAATTGACCATTTCGAATAATTTTTTTCACTACACCGGCAGAAAGGATTTTATTTGAAGCCTCATAAATCGGTGTATAAGCTGCAGTATCAGATACCGCAGCACTTTTATACCAGTCACGAATTCGCGGATCATAGCCAACAGGTTTTTCTTTCTCAGTAACCCCTTGAGAATCTGCCGCTGCCAAGTTTGCATAGCCAGTATATGCAGATTGTACCCCTGGACAGGAAGCCTTTATATGTTTTAAAAAATCAATCTCATCCACTTGGCTTACCTCTTTACCTCCTAAAGAATCAGCTGTCATAGATACTAAAGCTTCTTTTTCCTTTAAATATGAATACATTTTTACACTATTGCTGTTTACAATATAAAGTGCGGTCTGTCTAATCTGATCATTTGATAAGTTCCGAGCACCATAATATGAATAAATGCTCACACCGCCTAAAATAAAGATCATTGGCACAAGCAGCAGCACGAGCAGTTTTGTTCTTAACATTAAATTGCCTGCCATAATATTACTTTCCCCTTGAAAATCTATGTTATTTTCCTGTACAGCCATCTTATTAAACTTACTTTTATGTAAGCTATTTCATATGCCTATAAAATATTGTACTGGAGATCATGCTATGTTTCTCATTAAATGATTTCCGCACGCGGTTCTGCCTTAGACATTTTTAAAATTTCACATACAATACCAATTTTGTAACCGGAATGGATGTCTGACCCGCTTTATCGCGCCCCCACCACCTCTGTAATTGTACCTGAGAATGCTTGGATAGCTTGTTTACTACAGTAACTCCCGGTCCTTTGAATCCCAAAGCTGGGTCGCTGATCTGACTATCATAGTCTGTATAATTATTCGTATTCATCAGCTCTTTATCGACGTCCATATAGTCTACGGCAAAAGTATAATCCCCGACTTTTTTCAACTTGCCGAACTTTAATTCAGCAACATACCCGTTTGTGTCTGTCTCATTGTTTTTCAGATATTCAAAATTGAAATCCATATTTGGCACTACACGATAATTACCATATAGTCCTAAGAACCTATCTGTACCACCGCCATATTGATCCTGGCGATCTTGTTTTGCTATATACATTTGCATCACTAGGTGCATCGTAATCAGCAACAGGGATGCGATAATATCTCACACCTTGTGATTCAACAAATTCTTTTTCGGTCATGACCTGATCTGCATATAAAGCATCCTTAGAAGCAATTGATTTATCATCATTGAGAATAGCCACGGGAATGGTTTTATGTAATACTGCATTCAACGCCTCCATTTCTACTGCACCAATCTGTTTAGCACTCATACCGCGATTGACGGCTTTATAAGCAGTGTACCAACTCACACCGATTTCATTAATGTAGCCATGTGATTCCGCTCGCAAGTCCAAAATCACCAAATCATTTTTCGGCAGCTGCTTTAGCATTTCTCGGAATTCATTTTTAGAAAAATAGCTGCTGCCTGAAAGCCGTAAATTTTCTAATCCTTCCCGCGAAGTCATGACTTGATTAGTAGGCATCTTTTTAAATTCACTTTGGGCGGTTCGAAAATTTCGAGGTAAAGCATTCATTCCTGCTGGTCGGTCATATTTTAATATTGAGACACCTATCGGCGGTTCAGCTGCAAAGACACTACTGCAGCTGACCACAACACTCAAAATCATGGTAAATATAACAGTTTTTTGCTCCCATTTGTGCATTTTTCACACTCCTTTACTTTTATTTATATATATTAAAACCTGAACACCCAAGAAATCATAACGATACTATCATATAAAATCGTATAAATTGTACGATTCATACATCATGATTAAACGATGTATATTAGCTCACATAAAGGCATTATTATGCTGCATTACGAATACATGGCAAGGTATCTTATATCGTTATTGACAAATGAAGTCTCAGATTAAAAGCGACGTAATTTGAGTTAAAACTTAGGAAAAGATACTAACTATTACCGATTAAATTTATTAGTATACAGTGATGACATTAAGAGTACATTACAAGTATTTATGGCAATATACAGATAACATCATAGGTATGTTCGTGCTTTTATGTACTCATAATATCAATAATAAGCTGAATTTATCTTTGATATTTTGCTATTTTATTTTTCTTTAGAAAAAAATACTATAATTTCTTGTCATTTATAAGAATATTTGCACAAAACAATTTCCCCTATTGTCTACAAAACAAGATAAAGATTCTTTTTCTTTATTTTCACAAATCAAAAAGGATCGATATGAAATATCCCCGTGAAAGGGATATCTCATATCGATCCTTTTATTCGTAATGATAAAACTCTACTATTTAAATTTGCTTAAAATTAACCAAATTGATTAATTTTTCTTCTGCCATAAAGCGTTTTAAATTTCCAGCACTAATATCGACAATAGCCTCCAGCGTTTCTGGAATATGATATCCACCTGAAATATGCGGTGTAATAATTATATTTTCTACATCCCACATCCTATGATTGGCAGGCAACGGTTCTGGGTCTGTGACATCCAATCCGGCGCCGGATAGATGACCACTTTCGACTACATCACACAAAGCCTCCGTATCAACTACATTACCCCGCCCTACATTGAGAAGAACTGCACCTTTTTTCAGCCGTTTCAGCCGATCAATTGAAAACATTTTATATGTCTCTTTCGTACTAGGGATCGTAATGGCTACAATATCTGCCAGAGGCAAGAGCTCGTCGATTTTATCCTGTACATATAATTCATCAATGAAATCAGGTTTTGGTGTAAGGGTTCGCTTTACACCAATTGTATAGGCGCCAAAGGCTTTGAGTCTTTTCGCAAATTCTCCTCCAATATTACCAAGTCCAATAATTAAAACTTTAGAATGATAAATTGATTTAACTTCACCTTCATCGTGCCAAAGATGAGATTTCTGATTATTTCTGTAAATATGAAGTTTCTTGATCAGCTGCAGAAGCATACCTATCATATGTTCCGAAATAGCCAGACCGTATGCTCCGGTAGCATTTGTCAGCAATACATCATCTTTTAGTACTCCTTTTTTCACATAGGCATCACTGCCAGCAGAATTTAACTGTATCCATTTAAGCTTTGGTGCATCACTAAGCATTTCAGGTGGCGGGTTACCGATTATGATATCTGCGGCTCGCAAAGTTTCCACATCTAAATCCGCTAATGTTTTATACACATACTGAACTCCCGGTGCTTGTTTCTCTAGTAAAATTTTTTGTTCTTCTTTTATTGGCAATAATACAAGAATCATCTTAATCTGCATAATTTCACTCTCCTATCATTTCATAATTTCATTATATATCAAAAAGATTCAATTATTTTATAAATAATCGTCTATTTTTATTTTATATTTTTTTACATTCATAATCCATACCAACTGACTAAAATCTTACACAGTCACTATACCGCTAAAGAGAATTTTATTGCCAGAAATTCCTTTTTTTAATAAAAACTCAGCCTGTTGTATTCCCATTGTTCCCTTATCACAATGTGTACTAATGGGAATTCCTGTCAGTTTATGTACTTCACTTACTATTTCCATAATACGCTGTTCTTGCTTCGTAATTAAATTATAACTTGTTCCAAATTTAATGACTCCAGGACGAATTCCACTTGCTTCTACACCATTGATGATCTCATCTACTAATTTTTGTACGATTTCATCGTATTTCATCGTCTTCAAACAGGGCGGCACAAACCCTTCCTTATAAAAATCTGTTGTACAGATAATATGAACACCTGTTTGTTGAGAAATTTTTTGATACCCTTTAACATTTCTCCCCTAATAAATTGGCGTCATCTCAACAATCGTTCCACCGCCACTGCGTTGAAAATTTTTTGTCTCATTAGCTGATTTTTCAATATCGTCCAGTGTGTAATCCAAATATTTTAACTCATCACTTACTGGTTTAACCAATAAATGTTCATGTGCATACACAGTTCCTAAACATCTAGGATCATAGCTCCATTTACCGTCATAGCTTTTTTCATACTACTCGCCCTCATTTAAAATATGGTATACATACGCTAAAAATTTTTAAAAGCCTTCAACTATTTAAATTCTAACGTTCACTTTATTTAGTGTTTCAGTATTCTAAATATTATAAATTTTATTATTGTACGATAGCAATACCTATTTTGATATACCAAAAATAATATAGATAAAAAAAGATCAGATGAAGACCCTATCGTAGTATATCTCTTCATCTGATCACTTGCTATGATTCCATTTTTTTATATTGCCGATTTCATTAGTATTATTCAATGAATTTGCTGCCACTCCCCAGCCTATACTACAGCATTTAAGCTGTGCGTTTTTTATACAATACATAACCCAAATAAGCTGCCGCTGAAATGGCAATTAGTAAAATCAATCTTGTTTCATTTTCCCGATAAGATGCAAGATCATGTCCCATTGTTACTTCGATCAACGCGGAAGGAAATTTGCCGATAAAAGTAGCCAATATATAATCTTTTAGGCAAATATCACTAATCGCGCCCAGTGAGGTAATTAATCCTGATGGGACAAATGGAATACTACGGGCAACCAGCATGATTGTAAAACCATTTTTACCGCTGAAGTCATTTACTTTCTGCAAAGCATTACTTTTTGCAATTACCTTATGGGCATAATCACGAAAAAAATAACGCATTAAGACAAAACTGATGATTACGCCAATCGCTTCGCCTATCCATGCAATCAGTGTACCCTCCCAAATACCAAAAATAATCCCTGCGGCTGCTAAAACAAAAATATTCGGCAAAACCGCCACAACATTAATTGCAACAATAATAAAAAAACATATGACTGCCGCATATTGTCCAAAAGAACGAATATAATTAAGAATAGCCTCTATATCGCCTTGTAAAAGAAATTGTACTAACATCGATAAAGTTTTTTGATTCAGCCAGACAATCAGTAAGATAACTGCTAAAAAAAGAACAAACATGATCATTTTATATTTTGATTGATGCATTCTTCACTCAACCTCATTTTTATCATTTTAAAAATTATATCATGATTCAAGATCTCTGAATATGATTATTTATTTTAAAAAAGCAGCCTCGAAGGGCTGCTTTTACATTCCAACTCGCAAGGTTTGTACTGTTATGTTGACTTGATGGACAATCATGCCAGTCATAAATTCGATTGCTTCTTTAATTTTATTTTGCACCATCCGAATCAATGCCGGAATCTCTTGTCCATATTTCACAGCCACTTCACAAGAAATTTCGATGCCCTGATCTTCGTCATCATGCAAAATATGCTTCACTTTTATTTTTGATGTTTTCGTAATTGCTCTCTCATCCGCCACAGCAACCTGATTTACAATAGCAGCAATGGCAGAATCATCAATAATGAGTTTTCCATAATAACTAAATACCGGACGGACAATTGATTTTTCACCGAGGCGTCGACGATTTCTCCGCGATTTTTTAAAGAAAAACTGCAGCGGATCAATTAAGTAACCAGAAAAATGTGGTTTTAGCTCAATCGTCGGTACCGGTATAATATGTTTACCTTCTTTTACCCGGCAAGTATAAGCTTTTTCCATATCTTCCTTCGTTGCAATATCTTCAATATGAATAATAGTTCTAATTAAAGGCAGTTTTAAAATTTCAGCAATTTTATGAATCATATTTTCTGACGTACCTAATATAAGAATTCGATGTGGCTGCACTTCCTGAATAACATTTCTAACTTCCTCAGCATGCCCCGGTAGGGAAAAAATAGCCCGGCGAACTGCCATTATCTTACTACTTTCCCGTTTGGCCGAATGACCTGCAATAATTTTTCCATCTTTAATCAATAAGCCATCATCAATGATGGCATCTGCTTTATGTTCATGTGCTACAATTAATGCACGATGACTTTTCCCCGTGCCACTTGGCCCTACTAGCGCAATAACATCCACTTTTAATCTCTCCAATACTTTTTTCTTACTGTTTTCGATTGACGAAACTGCTGTTTGTAAATCGCTTTCCCAGGGTCATCCTTTATTATAAAACTGTTTCTTTTTTTCTCGTATACAAGCGTTCTGCATAAGAATCGTCTATTGTAAACTGCCCTATTTTTTGTGGATACCTGTTTTCAATTGCATGAAAATCCGAGCCACCAGTCATAAATAAATTATATTTCTCTGCTAAATTTTTATACAGTTCCGTTTCAATGGCATTATGTTGTGGATAAAATACTTCAATACCATCTAAACCTTCTTTTATAAGCCGTTCGACCACAACATCATCGTGGATAAGTTTCGGGTGCGCTAAAACAGCCACTCCACCTGTATCATGGATTAACTGAATTACATCCAGTGAAGAAAGTCGATAATGAGGCACATGTGCCGGTCCATTTTTATATAAGACTTTTTCAAAAACATTCCCCATTGTTTTAAAGCAGCCCTTCTTTACAAGAGCTCGCGCAATATGAGCTCGCCCAATTGATTTTGTTGCACCAGCAATAGTAAGAACATCAGTTTCAGAAATTGGATATCCCAAAGCTTGTAATTTTTCAATGATTTGAGAAAATCGAATCCACCGGTGTTCAACCACTTGATCTAATTTTTCTTGTAACTGCAAGTTAAAGATATCTATATTATACCCTAAAATATGCACTTCATGTTCTGGATCCTGCACACTAAATTCAATACCAGGTATAATTTCAATTCCTTTAGCAGGATACAGACCATTCTCATACAAATTGCGAATACCGGCGACCGTATCATGGTCTGTAATCGCCATATAATGAAGCCCTGCTTGTTTTGCTGTCAAAACAAGCTTTTCTGGCGTTAATCCACCATCGGAAAAGGTGGTATGCATATGTAAATCACTACTCATATTTGGTCTACCATTGCCAGCTGCACAAGTGTTTTCACACCAAATCCAGCGGCACCTTTCGGGTTGATCCCACGTACTTGCTTAAGATAGGCTACGCCAGCAATATCTAAATGAACCCAAGGTATTCCTTTCACAAAATGCTGAATAAAAATTCCTGCTTTTATCATTCCTGCCGACCGACCTCCCGTATTTTTAATATCAGCAATATCACTTTGCAGACTTTCTTTATATTCTTCATATATAGGCATTCGCCACATTTTTTCACCAGTTTCGCCAGCAGCCGATAGTACTTTTTGGCAAAATACATCATCATTGCTAACTACACCTGCTGCCGTGTTTCCTAATGCAACCACACAGGCACCTGTAAGAGTTGCAATATCAACAATTTTAGTTGCACCTAATTGAATTGCATAACTTATGGCATCCGCTAAAACAAGTCTGCCTTCGGCATCCGTATTATCAATTTCAATCGTTGTACCATCCAGGCTTTTAACAACATCACTTGGTCGCACCGCATGTCCTGATGGCATATTTTCACAGCATGGCAGTACGGCTATGATATTGATTTGCGGCTGCAATTTGCCAATAGCCCGCATTGCATACAAGACAGCAGCGGCACCAGCCATATCACTTTTCATATCGCCCATATTGACACTTGACTTTAAAGAGATACCACCACTATCAAACGTAATCCCCTTACCAACATAGGCTAATAATTCTTCGTTATCAGGATTACCTTGATAACGAATTATAATCAGCCGAGGTGATTGATCACTGCCTTTTGCAACAGCTAAAAAGGCATTCATCCCAAGTTCTTGAATGGCTGTTTCCTCAAGAATATCCACAGTAAACTTTTTGTATTTTCGAAAGTTCTGCGCCCGTTCCGCCATAAAAGCAGGCGTTATATAACAAGCCGGATGATTGATTAAATCACGGCATAAATTCACACTATCTGTTAATATGTGCGTTTGGTATAAGGCTGTTTCCATCCGCTCAATTGATTCTGTTTGAACTCCAGCCAAAAAAATCTGGTGTATTTTTTCATTTTTTTTACTTTTATAGATATCAAATTTATAACTGCCCAGCACCATACCTTCTAAAATAGTCTGTGCTGCTATTATTTCATTAAAAACATACGATAAATTTGCATAGAGTAAAATTGTTTTAACTGTGAACTTATGCACAGCCCTTACCGCACTGCCAAATAAAGATCTTATTTTATCCCTCGTACAAGCTACCGGCTTACCAGCACCAATCAGTAAGACTGCTCTTACATTAAAGTCCCCAAACAGGTGAATCAAATTATATTCACCATAATTTACACAACGAGGATACACTTCTCTAAAGTTTGAAATTTGCTGCTGCATTAATGGGTTTAAACACAGAATTGGTTTGTTTTCCTTTATTGATAAAGAACCATCAAAAATAGTAATAAAAAGTATATCTGCTATCACACTATCCCATAAACCATGTACTAAAGTCAATTTCATATAGTTTCACCTCAACCTGTGTTAGTTCTATAATATCATACATTGCCATAAACAGAAAATGATATTCGCTGCCCAAACAATAAACCCTGCTCAAAATGAACAGGGTTTATTGTTTGTTTCAAAATCCACTTTATCTTGGTTCTACAATAAGCTTAATTGCGGTTCGCTCTTCTCCTTCAATTAAAATGTCGGTAAAAGCCGGAATGCATATCAAGTCAATACCATGCGGTGCGACAAAGCCTCTTGCTATCGCTACAGCCTTCACAGCTTGATTCAGTGCACCTGCGCCAACAGCCTGCAGTTCCGCAGCACCTGACTCACGCAGCACACCCGCCAAAGCCCCTGCCACTGAATTTGGATTCGACTTTGCTGATACTTTTAAAACACCCATGATTAATTAGCACCCTCCTTCAACAATTGAAAAAAGACCAAATTTTAACTAAACGAAAAAAGCCTATCATCTTATTTTAATGGTATTCTGGTCAAACAAATAAAATCCTGCTATATTTCTACAATCTTGCATATTTTTACTATATTATAAAGTTTCAATTTCGCGAATCATGATTCGCTCAATTTTTTCCGCATTGCCCGTTTCATCAGATACAGTAAGCAGCACAGCAGAAAAGACATTGGGTCCATCCGCCAATTCAAAACGTACGGGCATGCCCGTTTGAAATTTATACAAAATACGTTCTGCTTCTACACCAAGCACAGAATTCCACGGTCCAACCATACCCAAATCCGTAATATAAGCTGTGCCTTGCGGTAAAATTCGCTCATCTGCAGTTTGAATATGAGTATGAGTTCCCACTACACAACTAACCTTACCATCTAAGTACCAACCCATTGCCATTTTTTCTGATGTCGTTTCTGCATGCATGTCCAAAATAATCGTATCACATTTTCCCTTAAGTTCTCTAAGTATCTCATCAATTTTTTGAAAAGGACAATCAAGTGGCGGCATAAAAGCACGACCTGATAAATTAATCACACCAATGTTTTTCGCCTTAAGCGGATAGATACAATACCCTTTTCCAGGTGCACCTTCGGGATAATTTGCCGGACGAATTAAAAAAGGTTCACGGTCAATAAACTGTAATACATCTTTTTTATCCCAAATATGATTACCAGACGTAATGACATCGGCACCGGCTTGATAAAGCTCATCGAGTGAATTTTGTGTAATCCCATTCCCTCCGGCGGAATTTTCCCCATTGACAATAGTTAGATCAACCGCATATTTTTTTTTCATTTGTGGAATGTATTTTTTTGCAGCCTTTCTTCCAGGATTACCACAAACGTCACCAACGATTAAAATATTCAATTCTAAGCCCCCAAAAAAATTACTATTTGTTAAATACCATTACTCTGCCATCTTCACGAATGCCAACCAACTTTTCACTAGCGTGGTTCATCTTCATGCTTCCAATCATATGATCAATGAATTCATCTTGAATCATATCTGCCTCCTCGGCATCTTCCTCATTGGCATCACTTACCAAAATTGTACCAAAATGTTCTTTCATCAACGTGCTGATAAGAGCAATTTCACCTTTTGATATCGTATTCATATCTCGAAGAATGTTAATAAACGCTACACTATCTTGCTGATTCAATGAAATCTGAATTTCTGCATCTTCAAAACCTTCTAATGTGTGATAAGTTAAAATACTATTTAAAATAAACTCTTTAGTTGCCTCAAACTCACCCGTTTCAGGAACCTTGCCAAGTACAAATGTCATCTTTAATGAATCATCTTTCGGTTCAATACTTATTGTTCCAATTTCTGGATAACAAACAAGAATTGATACGAGCAAATTTACGCCATCCATATTAGGTCTTTTTTCTTGTTCAAATTTTTTCACCATAAAACTCACCATCCAATACCAAAGAAATCAAATCTGATTTCTTATTTCTTTCCCTATTGATTCTATTCGCTAAAAGAAAATGATTCTCCTCTAGCGCTTACTTCTAATTATCAAAAAACGACCTTGTATATACAAGGTCGTTTATATTCAATTATTTTGCGTAGTCAACAGCACGTGTTTCACGAATTACTGTGACTTTAATCTGTCCAGGATATTCCAGTTCACTTTCAATTCTCTTTACAATATCATGTACTAAACCTACAGAAGTAATATCATCGATTTTATCTGGTTTTACCATAATACGAATTTCACGACCAGCTTGAATAGCGAAGGAACGGTCTACACCTTCAAAGGATTCTGCTATTTCTTCTAAACGAGTTAAACGTTTCAAATAAGATTCCAGACTTTCACGGCGAGCGCCAGGACGCGCAGCTGATACAGCATCTGCTGCTGCAACCAGCACCGACTCTACAGTCGTCGCTTCTTCATCACCATGATGAGCAGCTATTGCATTAATCACTTCTGGTGATTCATGGTATTTCCGTGCCAAATCGGCACCAATCGTTACATGAGGACCTTCTACTTCATGATCAACAGCCTTACCTATATCATGAAGCAATCCACCGCGTTTAGCCAGCATAATATCAACACCAAGCTCAGCAGCCATAACACCAGCTAAATGACAAACCTCAATGGAATGTTTGAGTACATTTTGACCATAACTGGTTCTATATTTAAGACGACCCAAAAGTTTAATAATTTCTGGATGCAATCCATGAACTCCTGTATCAAAAGAAGCCTGTTCCCCTGCTTCTTTAATCCGTTGTTCCACTTCACGTTTTGCTTTTTCTACCATTTCTTCAATACGTGCTGGATGAATTCGTCCATCTGTAATTAGTTTTTCTAAAGCAATTCTCGCAACTTCACGGCGTACCGGATCAAACCCAGATAAGATTACAGCTTCTGGTGTATCATCAATAATCAAATCAATACCAGTAAGCGTTTCTAATGTTCGAATATTACGACCTTCACGACCGATAATTCTGCCCTTCATTTCATCATTTGGCAAAGCAACCACCGATACCGTTGTTTCTGCAACATGATCCGCCGCACAACGCTGAATAGCAAGTGAAATAATATTACGAGCTCTCTTGTCTGCTTCTTCCTTTGCCTGCTGTTCACAATCTTTGATCATAATTGCCGTTTCATGCTTAATTTCTTCTTTCGCATTTGCAAGTAGCATCGTACGAGCATCTTCTGAAGTTAAGCTAGAAATTCGTTCAAGTTCAGACAATTGTTTTTTATGAAGTTCATCAATGTCTACCTGACTCGCATCAAGTTTTTCTTCTTTCAAACCTAAGACTTCTTCTTTCTTCTCAAGGGAATCCGTCTTACGATCCAGATTTTCTTCCTTTTGCACGAGTCTTCGTTCTTGACGCTGTAATTCATTGCGTCTTTCTTTTGTATCTCTATCTAGTTCCTGTCGTAATCTATGGATGTCTTCTTTGGCTTCGATTAAAGCTTCTTTCTTTTTAGTCTCGCCTTTTTCTTCCGCATCAATCAGGATTTTTTTTGCTTGTTCTTCCGCTGATCCGATCTGAGCTTCTGCCGTTTTCTTTCGCATCCAATAACCACTACCGGCCCCAATTATTACCGCAAGTATCACTGCTAATAATATCTCAACGATAATCTTCACCCCCTTTTGTATTAAGTTAGTACCAACAAAATAGGGCGCGAACCCCATAACTTGAATCATCTCGAGATATTGCTCCCTTTAACAAGTATCTCATGTGCTGTTTAAGCGTTTAATTACAATAATAAAATTGTGGTATAACTGTATATTTTTTATTTTAAAGGTTTTTGAAAGGGGTGTCAAGCTAAGAAAATCCTAGCACCTGAGCAACTGTAGTTCACCGACACAAAAAGCAAAAAACCTTTACTGTAAAAAAAAAAAATGTGACTTATTATAAACACAAGTCACAAATCTATTTTTTATACCATTATCCATTGAAGCCAACTTTTTAGTAAACATCATCTGATGTACAAAGCCTCTGAAAAGCGGTCACAGCTTGCTGAATCGCTTTTTCTTCAAAGCCTTTCGTATATAAGTATTTCATGAGTTTAAACGGTTCTGGCTCCACTGTTTTTTTAAACTTTAACTCAAGATTTTTAAGTGCGGCGGCGGCTTCTCGCTCATTGGAAGAAAAAGATTTACAGGATTTCACAAGTGTATTTGAAAAGCCTTTTTGCAATAACTTACAGCAAATATATTTTGCACTGTATTTACTTTCGGTTAAATAACGTTGAAACTGCCTTTGACAAAGTTCTTCGTCATTTAAATACCCTAATTCCGTAAGCCGGGCAATTGCCATCGTAATTTCTGTTTCCTCATAGCCGCGAATTTTAAGCTTATCTTCCAGACTTTTTTTACTATGCGCCCGTTTTGAAAGCAACTCCACCGCCTGAACTAAAGCTGTTTTTTTATTTTTTTTCTGATTTAATGTCTGGTTCATCTGCATTTTCGACTTCTTCCGGCGCTGCCTTTAAAATTAGTTTTTCGCGGATTTTCACTTCAATTTCATCGCGCAATGGCATATTCTGTTTTAAAAAATCTTTTACATTTTCTCGACCCTGTCCAAGTCTTGTCCCAGCATAAGAATACCATGCTCCACTTTTTTCAATAATTTCAAGATCAGTCCCAATATCAACAATACAGCCTTCTTTTGAAACACCTTCACCGTACATAATATCAAATTCAGCTTGTTTAAACGGTGGCGCAATTTTATTTTTTACCACTTTAATGCGCGTACGATTTCCGACAATTTCATTTCCTTGTTTGAGTGTATCAATTTTACGTACATCCAGACGAACCGTAGAATAAAACTTCAAGGCTCTGCCGCCAGTTGTCGTTTCTGGACTGCCAAACATAACCCCAATTTTTTCACGAATCTGATTGATAAAAATAGCGGTCGTATGGGACTTGCTGATAACACCGGTTAGCTTGCGCATTGCCTGTGACATCAGACGTGCTTGTAAACCAACATGGGAATCGCCCATTTCACCTTCGATTTCTGCTTTTGGTACAAGTGCAGCCACAGAGTCGACAACCACAATATCAATAGCATTGCTACGAACGAGTGCATCTGCAATATCAAGTGCCTGCTCACCATTGTCCGGCTGTGAAATAAGTAAATTATCAATATCGACACCCAGTTTTTTTGCATAAATCGGATCTAACGCATGTTCCGCATCAATAAAAGCTGCAATTCCGCCAAGTTTCTGCGCTTCAGCAATAACATGCAAAGCAATGGTCGTTTTCCCAGAAGATTCCGGTCCATATATTTCAACGATACGCCCCCTAGGCATACCACCAACGCCCAAAGCAATATCTAACGGTAAATTTCCTGTTGGAATAACGTCTATATTCATATGAGCTGAGGCTTCACCAAGTTTCATAATTGAACCTTTGCCGAAGTCTTTTTCAATCTGCTTTAATGCATTTTCCAGAGCCTGTTTTTTATCCATATGTGCGTTCCCGCTCCCTTCTGTATCTAACTAAATTATATAAAACATTTGTTCGAAAAGTCAATACAAAAAAAACTTTTCTGGAAAGTTTTTTATCAACATCCTAACTTTTTATCACAAAAAGAGACTGCTCGTCTTGACACAGTCTCTAAGTTTCAGCTTATGAAAAATTGATCTTAACGACCTTTTTTAGCTGGTTCCACATTGATTTTATAACCTTTTACTGTATTTTTATGCATTACAGCAAGTACGCGTTCTGCTACATCTTCCGGTACTTCAACAAAGGTAAAACGATCATAAATATTAATAACACCGATAACATTGCCGGGAATATCCGCTTCGGTCGCGAAAGCACGAACAATATCTTCTGGACGAATTTTCTGGCTACGACCAATATTGATAAACAAGCGAACCATTCCAGCCGAACCGCCCGTATTTTCAAGTCGAGCTGCCGAAGAAACATTGTTGCTGCTGTTCGTATTTGAAATATTTTCAACTTCTTCTTTTTCTTTAAAACCTTCAACCGACAACTTGAGTGCTGCTGCTGCTACATCGACAATATCATAACTGCCATCTGCTGCTACATCAGAAACAATCGTATGATAATCGGCAAATTTATTATTTGACAAGGTCTTAATCAGACGTTCTTTAATAATTTCACGTTGACGTTCCAGAATATCCGCCGAAGATGGCAAATCTCTGCGAACAATTTTAGTTTTTGCCAGACGCTCAATTAACTTAAGCTGACGATATTCACGTGGTTCAATAAATGTAACTGCTACACCTTTTTTACCAGCACGACCTGTACGACCAATACGATGTACGTAGGATTCATGATCCTGCGGAATATCATAATTGACTACATGTGTGATATCATCAATGTCAATCCCACGAGCAGCAACATCTGTCGCTACAAGGATTTCTAACTTACCATCTTTAAACTTCTTCATAACACGGTCACGCTGTGCCTGACTTAAATCACCATGTAGACCGCCAGCCATGTAAGCACGTGCCTGCATGGATGCAACAAGATCATCTACGCCTTTTTTAGTACGACAGAAAATAATCAGTTTGCCTGTTTCTTCAATATCGAGAACACGACATAAACCTTCAAATTTTTCTCTTGTTTCATAATAAACCTGATCAATTAACGGTACCGTCAAATTTTCACGACTAATGGAGATTTTCTGTGGATCACGCATGTATTTACCAGCAAGCTTAGCAATCGGTGCTGGCATCGTTGCTGAAAATAGTAACGTTTGACGATCTTCATGGGTAATATTTTTCATAATTGTTTCAATATCTTCAACAAAACCCATATCGAGCATTTCATCAGCTTCATCAAGAATAAGAATTCTGACTTCACTTAATTTCATCGTATTGCGGCGAAGATGGTCGAGTAAACGACCTGGTGTCCCAACAACAATCTGTACACCAGCATGAAGAGCACGAATCTGACGGTCAATTGACTGTCCACCGTAGATTGGCAATGTTTTGACGCGTTTGTATTTACCGATTTTGTTGAATTCTTCTGCAATCTGAATTGCAAGTTCACGAGTCGGCGTGAGTACAAGTGCTTGTATATGACGGCTGCCATCGACAATTTTTTCAATCGTTGGAATACCAAATGCCGCTGTTTTTCCTGTGCCTGTCTGGGCCTGACCAATTACGTCTTTACCTTCGAGTACTAAAGGAATCGTCTGACTCTGTATTGGTGAAGGTTCTTCAAACCCCATATCACTAACTGCTAAAAGCAGCTTTTTACTTAATTGGATATCCCCGAATGATGTCATTTCTTTTTTCAAATTATATTTCCTCCTGATTTTTTGTTACATTTCTTCTATATAATGTCTTATCATATCGAGCGCAGTTTGTGTCGTTCGATATTTGATGGCTTTACGTTTTCCGCTAAACACGTTCTTTGCTATTGTTGTGCCATTTTTACCGGCAACAGCTATATAAACAAGTCCCACCGGTTTTTCATCTGTACCGCCATCAGGGCCCGCGATGCCGGTAATACCGACACCGATGTCTGTGTGCATTTTTAGTGCTATACCTTCCGCCATGGCTTTAGCCACGTCTTCACATACGGCACCTTTCGTCTGCAAAAGCTCCCTCAGCACGCCAAGTTCATCGCTTTTGACTTCGTTTGTATATGATATAATTGATCCTTTGACATACGCTGAGCTGCCAGCTACATCGGTCAGGCGGCTCGTAAGTAAACCACCCGTGCAAGATTCAGCGCAACCAATCGTAAGCTGTTTTTGTTTTAAAATTGCTCCGACGGTATCTTCCATATTCTCATCATCAACCGCATAAATATATTGACCGAGTCTCCGACGAATTTCCGCTTCCATCGCAGCAATCAAAGCGCGTGCTGCTTCAGCTTTTTCAGCTTTAGCCGTGATACGGATAATCACACCGCTGGGTCTAACAAGCAAGGCCAGCGTAGGGTTTTTCTGGGCTAAAATCAAATCCTTGATCTGTTCTTCTAAAGATGATTCGCCAATACCAAATGTATTTAAGACACGTGAAATAATGACAGATTTATAACCATATTTTTCTTTCAAAAATGGTTTAATGCTGCGATCAAACATGTCTTTCATTTCCGATGGCGGTCCTGGCAAATTAATGATTACTTTACCTTCATTTTCAATCATAACCCCAGGTGCAGTTCCCGCATAATTTGTAATAGCCTCAGCACCAACCGGAATCATTGCCTGACGAATATTATTATCCGTCATTGTGCGGTCAATCTTTTTAAAATGGGCTTTAATCCGATCAAGACTTTCTTCATGTAATTTCAGTTCTCGGTCAAAAAGCTTTGCCGTGACCTCTTTGGTGATATCGCCCTGTGTCGGTCCCAAGCCACCTGACGTAATGACAATATCCGCACGCGTGAGTGCATGTGCCAATACATTTTCCATGCGCACACGGTTGTCACCAACCGTTGACTGGTACAAAACATCAAAACCAATATTATTTAAGCCCTCAGCCATATACGCTGAATTTGTATTAATAATTTGCCCTAATAAAAGTTCAGTTCCTGTTGTTACAATTTCAACAATCATAATCCCGTGACCCCTTTGCTTAACCCTCTATTTCACGACCAGATTTACTAAGAAACCGTCTGTGAATGGCTTTTATAAAACATGCTCATTCCGTTATTTTTTCACCTAATACATCATACGTAAAACCTTGGACAATCTTAACCTTTATAAGATCTCCCGGCTGACTATCTAGATCATTTTCAACATAAATCTGTCCATCAACTTCTGGTGCTTCACGATAAGAACGTCCATATGAAACAGATTTTTGCTCTAAATCACGACCTTCAATCAAAACTTCAAAAGTACTGCCTTCCAGCTCTAAATTGACTTCTTCGGAAATTTTGCATTGCAAACTCATCAAATCATGATAGCGTTCCTGCATAATTTCTTCGGGAACCTGATTTTCCATAGCAAATGCCGGCGTATCTTCTTCTCTTGAATACGTAAATACCCCGACTTTGTCAAAGCGCTGCACTTCAACAAAATCGCGTAAATTTTGATACTGTTCGTGTGTTTCTCCCGGAAACCCGACGATAAAGGAGGACCGTACGGTAACATTGGGAATGCGTGCGTGGATTTTTTGTAAAAGTTCTTCAACACTCTCTTTCGTATCGCGACGGTTCATGCGTCTTAAAACTTCATTATCCGCATGTTGGAGCGGCAAATCTACATATTTACAGATTTTAGGTTCTTTAGCCATAAGTTCAATAAGCTCATCCGTAAAATATTTTGGATAACAATATAAAATGCGAATCCATTTCAATTCCTCAATTTTAACCAATTCTCGCAAAAGATCGGTAAGTCTTGATTTTCCATAAATATCGTGACCATAATTTGTTGTATCCTGCGCAATAAGATTTACTTCTTTGACGCCGCGTGCCGCCAATCGCTTCACTTCTGCTGTAATGTCTTCAATCGTTCGACTACGGTACTTACCACGAACCATAGGAATCACGCAATACGTACAACGGTTGTCACACCCTTCAGCAATTTTGATATAAGCACTATAATCGGGGGTTGTCCGAATTCGTGGCATTTTATCATCATAAATGGTATCCACTTCACCGGCAATTACGACACGATTGCCTTTCAGCGTTTCGTTCACAGCTTCCATAATCCGATGCCATGCCCCTGTACCAATAATCGCATCAGCTTCTGGCATTTCATCTAAAAGTTCTTGTTTATAACGCTGACCAAGACAGCCTGCAATAATAAGTGACTTACATTGTCCTGCTGTCTTATATTCAGCCATATTCAAAATTGTCGTAATGGATTCTTCTTTGGCCGATTTAATAAAACTACAGGTATTGACAATCAAAATGTCAGCTATACTTGGATCTGCAGTCAGCTCTATCGCATTTTCTGCTAAAATTCCCAGCATAACTTCTGTATCCACTAAATTTTTGGCACAACCCAAACTAATAAACCCTGCTTTTAACATTTAATTCCTCCAATTATAAACAATCAAAGTTCAGATAGAACGAATCCATCTGAACTACATTTATTGTTTACTTTAAGCGTATATTTTTTACCCAGCGATCCATCACAGCATGTTTTTGCTGCAGTGTCAAATCCGAATAATTGTCAAATAAAGTCAAACTTTTGCCACTAAATAATTTATATGCCACCGTCGACTGATTCGTTGGTACAAAAAAGAATTTATTTTGTTGCAAAACAAATTGTACATCATCTTCAGTCAGCCACTTTATAAATTGCTCAGCTGCAGCCTTTTGTGGTGCATTTTTCAAGATACCCACGCCCGTAAGTTTATAAGCCGTTCCATCCGTTGGGTAAATAATGGTAAGAGGAAACCCCTCGTTCATATAACGAATCGTTTCACTCTGTACGGCAATGGATATATCCACCTCACCCATTCCAGCCATACGAACTGGTGTCGATAGATATTTTGAATACTGTACAACTTTCGGATGCAGCTTATTTAAAAGTGCAAACACTTTATTTTCATCATATTCCGCAATTAACGTAAACAATAAATTAGCGGATGCATCTGCGGCAAAAAAATCTGTAATACCAATACGAACATTAGGCAACGCCGCCAAAGTATCCCATGTATTCGGGATAACCGGTAGTGTCAGCAAGTAATCTTTGTTCGCACAAAAAATGATTGGATCATACCAAACTCCAACCCAATCTCCATTTTGATCTTTAAATTTATCAGAAATAATATCGGTCTGCTCTGATTCATATGGAATAAATACCTGTGCTGCTGCACTTTGCAGTAAAGTTTCTTTATCTGCCAACACCAAATCTGTCGTACCAATTGGAGCTGTTGCTTCTTTTTTTATACGTAACAGTAATTCTTCTTCAGTTAGTGGAACAAAATTAACTTTGACATGATTGGTTTTTTCATAAGCTTCTGCCAGAATTGCCACATGTTCTACTGGTAAAGTTGTATAAACTGTGATACTTTTATTTGTCTTAGCTCCTGTCTGGTCAGCATATCCGGTCAAATACGTATTGCCAGCCAGCAGCACAAGCGAAAATACAAATGCTATTAAAAACAAAGGCGTATACCGTTGCATTGCAAACCTCCACATAAAAATAAAAAAACCAAAAAGTCATTCTATTTTCTTTCTGTTTAATTCGCCACATACTATCATTATAATCATTATTTTCCTTTTTAACAACCTTTATTCAAAAAAAGTACAGATAATCGTTTAAAGAATAAACGATTATCTGTACTTTACATCTCTATTACTCTTAATTATTGCTTTTTCTCATCCATGTTGGAATATCTATATTGTTCACTTTAAAGACATCAATTTTATGCGTATCCGTGTTTACATCTACTTTTTTACCAGCAACATCTACCGTTACAGTATGATCATCAAAACCAGTTGCAATAACCGTAACACGTACTTCATCTTGCAGCGTTTCATCAATAACTGATCCAAAAATTATATTTGCATCTTCATCAGCGGCTTCTGAAATAATCTCTGAAGCTTCATTTACTTCAAATAAGCTGAGATTCGCACCACCCGTAATGTTAAGAAGTACACCACGCGCTCCTTGAATCGAAGTTTCTAGTAGTGGACTGTTAATGGCTGCCTGAGCTGCCGTTACCGCTGCATTATCCCCAGTACCGATACCGATTCCCATAAGAGCAGAGCCAGTATCACTCATAATTGATTTAACATCAGCAAAATCCAAATTGATTAATCCCGGTACAGCAATCAAATCTGAAATCCCCTGTACTCCTTGGCGAAGCACATCATCCGCGATGCGAAACGCGTCCATTACTGAAGTTTTTTTATCAACAACTTGCAGCAAACGATCATTTGGTATTGTTATGAGCGTATCAACTTTTTCTTTTAATTTAGCAATGCCCAGCTCAGCTTGTTTTAACCGTTTTTTTCCTTCAAATGTAAATGGTTTCGTTACAACGCCAACTGTAAGTGCACCAATTTCTCGTGCACATTCAGCAACAACTGGAGCTGCGCCAGTTCCAGTTCCACCCCCCATTCCTGCCGTAACAAAAATCATATCAGCGCCTTTTAATGCTTCTAAAATTTCTTCACGACTTTCTTGTGCCGCCTGTTCACCAATTTCAGGTTTAGCACCTGCACCTAAACCTCGCGTTAATTTTTCTCCAATTTGGATTCGTTTTGGTGCCATTGCATGAATCAAGGCTTGGGCATCTGTATTAACCGAAATAAATTCCACGCCCTGCAGGCCAGATGAAATCATTCGATTAACCGCATTGTTGCCTCCGCCACCAACACCAATAACTTTTATTTTCGCAAATTGATCAAGATCCATATCTAATTCAAGCACTATACGCAACCTCCATGACATTCTTCATTCTAAATTCAATATTTTAATTTTCCCCAAAAAATCCTTTTATTGGTTTCACACATATTTTTTCACATTTAAGATAATCTACCATTTATAATATCATATCAAAACCACTGCTGTATATTTTTTTCTAAAATATTTTTTCAGAAAAATCAAAATCAAAATAATATTGCCAACCATATTTCGTAAGTGAGCAGATTATTATCATAAAATAAATTCCATAAAAATCATAGATATCCTTCTATCTCGCAATGTATATGAAATCAAGGATTATTTTCTCAAAAAATATCGTCTGATGATCGCCAGATTTTGGAAAATCCTAAGACCAAATGCTAATAATGCAACATAATATAAATCAATACCTAACCGATCACCAATATAAACTAAAACTGCTGCTAAGAGTGCATTCGTAAAAAATCCGGAAATAAAAACTGTATTATCAAATTTTTCCTCCGCTGCTGCTCTAAGCCCACCAAATACAGAATCAAGTGATGCAAGTAAAGCAACAGAAAAGAACTTCGCATACTCTTGAGGAATACTAATTGGACAAAATGTACCGATCAAGATACCAACAATAAGCCCTACTACAGGTAAAATCATTGTTTTTCACCATCCTCAGTAGCCGCTTTCATAAACTGAAAATGAAACGTGCTTTTATAGGCTGGTACATGAACATTTGTATCCGGTTTCACATTAATCTGTATGCCCCAAACTTGTAGTGTTTCCACTACACCACCGCGCATTTTCAATGCATTTTCCAGATTTTTTGCATCACCAATGGCTTTAATTTCATAAGGTGGAGCCGAACGTATATTATTCACGGAAAGTGTCGGACCAGCACAACGAATTTCAGATGTCGCGATAAGACGCTGCTCATTAATCGAAATTGCTTCTGCTCCCGCGGCCTTTAGTTCGTTGATAACCTTTAATAAATCATCATCATGAATCAAATATAAATTTGGATTTTCACCCGCTTTGGACTTTGTTTTACTATCATCAATTGTAATAGTAACACCCGGTCCCTCTACCGGAACCACACCGGCTCCCATCTTCAAATCAGCAAGCTCTTGCGATTGCGCTTCCTGTCCAGAAGTCGTTTTTAAACGATTTACCTCCGTAAGCAGACCATCCCTTTCTTTTTCAGTCTGCAACAGGCGCTGCGACAATTCCTCAACACGCTGGTAAGAAACGGAAGACTTACTGTCTTGTGTTGTACGAAACTGTACTGCCAGCATAAACCCCAATACCATGCAGACAAGTGCAATGGACACTTGGCCTTGTCTGATTGATAACATTCATAAACCCTCTTCCTACTCTATTTTTTAAATTTAATAAAAGGTGCTGTAAAATTAAAATCAATATATTCAATAGGCTGTTTCATGCTTTGCATGTTTTGGATAAAATCTTGCGTTGCTTTTGCCTTGTCCGACAATCGATCTGTACTGCCCAGACGAATTTGGACTGAATTCCTTGTATAGGCCACAATCTGATCTGGGGCTGCTATATGAACTTCTGATATTTGATTTACCGAAGTTTCATCGAGTTGCGCTAAATACGCCAATACATTCAGACACGTTGAATCCAGTACACTGTCACCAATATATAAATCGTGCAATACAACCCCTGTAATAATTGGAACCTGCATATCCGTTATGGTTTTATGGACAGCCAAAACCATACCATTTTTGTCAACTTCAAGAAAACCATATTCACAAGGCACAGAGGCAATCGGTTTGCGCTCTATAATTTGAATTTTAATTGTACTTGGAAAACTTCTTTGGACAATCGCTTGTTCAATACGCAAATCTTTACAAAGTTTGGTTTGAATTTCATTGGTTGTCAGTCGGAAAATATTAACTCGGTCCGGTAGTCCAGCAATCCTGATCACTTCATCCTGTGACATATAAACGTTTCCAGTTACCTGTATACGACTAACACTAAAAGTCGGTGAACAAAGCAAGCTGATCATGCCAATAAAAAAAATAAGCAAAATGAATACGAGCAGAAAGAATTGTTTTGAAATTGTTTTTTTTCTCACTTCATGATCCATCTCATCCATTTAATTCCACCTCATTTTAACGACAACACTCCCACATGGTATATTAAAGTGAATAGATTTATTATATATCATATGAATACCAATAAGAAAGCGACTTTTGTCCCGTATATTAAAAATAAAAATCAGGCAGTACTCTTACCGCCTGATTTTTAAGTTTTTATCTAATCCAAATTTACCATAGCAAGAAGTTTTTCACACAAATCTGGAAACTCAATCCCCAAAGCTTGCGCGGCTTTAGGCACCAAAGAGGTAGCCGTCATTCCCGGAACCGAGTTCACTTCCAGCACATAGGGTATATTGTCTTTATCAAGCATCAAATCAACACGTGCAATACCAGAGCATCCCGCTGCCGCAAACGTGCGAACAGCCAACTCCTGAACCGATTTTGTAAGCTCTGCATCCAGTTTTGCTGGAACTATATATTCAGTTGCACCTTTTGTGTATTTCGACTGATAATCATAGGTACCTGAATGTGGTACAATTTCAATAATCGGCAAGGCTTGTTTATCAGCAGGATTTCCCCAAACAGCTACCGTCAGTTCACGACCTTTAATAAACTCTTCAATCAATACATCATTACTGTATTCAAAGGCTGTAGCTAGTGCTTGTTGCAAATTTTCTTGTTTTGTAACAATACTAACGCCAATACTCGATCCTTGAGCCGCTGATTTTACAACAACCGGCAACGAAAATTCTTGCATGATTTCTTTAATTAAATCACGCTTCTGATCCTCTTTGATATACGATTGTGAACGAGGTGTTGAAATACCTCGTGCCATAAAAATATTTTTTGAAACAACTTTATCCATTGTCACGGCAGAAGCTAAAACACCCGAACCGGTATAGGGCATTCCAATCATTTCCAATACACCCTGAAGCACACCATCTTCGCCAAATTTACCATGCACCGCATTAAATACAATATCACAATGGCTTTCCTGCAATTGTCCAACCAAATGATGCGGGTCAAGTTCCATCCCCTCAGCGTTATAGCCTTTTTCTTTGAGTGCTGCTAGAATTGCTTTGCCAGTATTTAAGGAAACTTCTGTTTCTGCTGAAGGTCCGCCCATCAATACAACAATCTTCTTATCCTTCACTTTAAAAATCCCCCTATTTACGATCGTAACAATTATTTTCCGTTTAAAAGATCTACCAGTTCTTCGCCCGTACGATAAATATCACCAGCCCCCATAGTAAGTATAAGGTCGCCAGATTTGGCAATGCTGTGCAAATAAAGAGCCATATCGCTACGCTTAGGAATGTAAATGACCTCTTTACCTGTTTGCTTTTCCACTTCGTTTTTTATAGTTTCTCCATTTATACCAGCAATCGGTGCTTCGCCCGCAGAATAGATATCCGTTAAAACTAAAATATCGGCTTCCTTAAAGCAAGAACCATAATCGTTGAGTAAAAGCTTTGTTCTAGTGTAACGATGCGGCTGAAATGCACAGATCACACGATTTGGTTTTGTCTGTTTCGCTGCAATAAGTGTCGTGCGAATTTCTGTAGGATGATGTGCATAGTCATCGACAATCCAGATACCATCGAAACGTCCTTTGGTTTGAAAACGACGTTTCGCCCCATTAAAATGGAGAAATCCAGCTGCCATTTGTTCGACGCTTAAACCAAGCTGAATACCTACAACCGTTGCCGCGAGTGCATTTAGTACATTATGGCGTCCCGGTACACGTAAAGCAATCCTGCCCAAGTTGACAGCATTGTGCAAAACATCAAATGACGTGCCTGCACCATCAATGTGAATATTGGTCGCCTGATAATCTGCTTTATGATCAATAGCATACGACAGATAATACCGATCAAGCGTCGGAGCGATATTTCTTATATTCTCATTTTCAAAGCACAGCACTGCCAAACCATCTTTTTCTGATAAATTGCGAATAAATTGTTTAAATGTCTTTAAAATATTTTCCATTGAACCATAATAATCCATATGATCATCTTCAATATTGGTAACCACTGCAATATGTGGTAAAAGTTTCAAAAAAGAGCCATCACTCTCATCGGCTTCAGCTACTAGATATTCACCATTGCCCAGCTTAGCATTGCTACCTAAATAATCAACTTCACCACCAATGATGATCGTCGGCTGAATACCGGCATAATCCAGTGTCACGCCCAACATAGATGTTGTCGTTGTTTTTCCATGAGCACCTGCTACCGCAATCCCTTTTTCCTGATTCATCAACATTGCTACAATATCAGAACGATGGAATATCGTAATATTGTTTTCTCTTGCTGCCACAACTTCTGGATTATCACTCGCAATGGCCGTTGAAACAACGATTGCATCGACACCAATAACATTTTTTCTAGTATGCCCTTGAGCTATTTTTGCCCCTTGCGCTTTTAATTTTTCAACCAATTCCGATCCATGTAAATCGGACCCAGAAACACTATAACCTTTTTCCACTAAAATTTTTGCTATTGCACTCATCCCGGCACCGCCAATGCCAACAAAGTGAATTTTATTCATATGTTTTAGCAACGATACTCTCCTCCTTTATTTATGTGTCATCATTGCGTAATTTTTTGTACTCCATGATTGGCCAGAAAAACTACGATTTGCGCAATTTCTTCTGCTGCCACTGGTCGCCCCATTGCACGACTCGCTTCTGCCATTTTTAGAAGTTTAACCGGTTCACTTATTATTGATTCTATCGCATCAATCAAGCCGACTGATGTAAGATCCTTATCACGAATCATAACTGCCGCACCGCGTTTTACCAACGATAAAGCATTAAATTCTTGATGATTCTCTGCTGCATATGGATATGGAATTAAAATAGATGGTATGCCTTTCGCCGTTAATTCTGCAATACCGGTTGCACCAGCTCTAAAAATCGCCAAATCAGCAAGCGCAAGTGCCTTTGGCATATCATATAAATACGGTTTAATCAGGATATTCCTATTTTGTTGTAAATCAATCCCCTGTGCCTGTACGCTGGCAACTATATCATTATACTCATTTTTCCCTGTGACATGCAATAATTGTATGGTTTGACTATCGGCAAAATATTTGTGCACATCAATCATGGCTTGATTCATGCTGCGCGCCCCACGACTGCCACCCGAAATTAATATTGTCTTTTTGTTTGTGTCAAAACCAAACTCCGCCAAACCAGCCTCACGATTTATTGATAAAACTTCTGCTCGAATTGGGTTACCCGTAAAAACAACTTTTTCTTTTGGGAAATACTTTACCGCATCCTGGTAGCCCACGGCAATTTTCGTAACAAATTTTGCCAAAAGCTTATTGGTAATCCCCGGAATTACATTTTGTTCTTGAATTAAAGTAGGAATCCCCATTAAACTTGCCGCAAGCAAAATAGGTCCGCAAACGAAACCGCCCGTGCCAATTACAACATCTGGTTTAAATTGTTTTACAATCCGTCTAGCCTGCCAAACACCATGAATTGCCTTCCCAACTGTTTTGATCATTTTAAGCGATAGCTTGCGTTCCAGCCCACGAATATCGACTGTTTTAAATGGCAAACCTTCTTTAGGAATAATATCTGCTTCTAAGCCGATTTTTGTACCAACATAGAGAATTTCTGGATTTTCTACTTGTTTTTGGATGGTTCTGATCAATGTAATAGCCGGGTAAATATGACCACCCGTCCCTCCACCTGATACAATGATTTTCACAATCAAGCGCTCCTTGCTTATAAAATACAGAATTCTACTTCAACTGTCGCACTAACTTTTTAAAAACACGACCACGTTCTTCATATCCGTCAAACATGTCAAAGCTTGCACACGCCGGTGATAATAAAACAACTTGAGGATATTGTGCCAGCTGCTGCGCCAAACGTATTGCATCTTCCATCGAATATCCCGCTTCGTGAATATTAGCAGCTGAAAACCCACTTTTAAGAGCAGCCTCTCTAAAACGAGCTGCTGCAGCACCAATTAAGATAAGATGATCCACTTTTTCACAAACCCGTTTCATGAAATCTGTCAAATCTGTATTTTTATCATGCCCGCCAGCAAGCAAAATAATATGTCCAGCAAATGTTTCGAGTGCCTTAATTGCCGATTCAGGATTGGTTGCCTTCGAATCATTATAATAAGGTACTTGCGCTATCGTACGTACCGGTTCAATTCTATGCTCAACGCCGGCAAAATTCTTTAAAACTTCAACCATGGCAATCGTATCAACCCCAGCCAAAAATGCTATTGAAATTGCTGCCAATGCATTTTCAACGTTATGCCCACCTTTGATCTGCATATCCTTGACGGCACAAATACGATATATTTGTTTGTCCCAAATAATTACAAACCAATTATCTTGAATAAAAGCACCTTCCTTTAGGGTTTCCAGACGACTAAAAAACAGCACTTTCGCGTTAGATCGTGTTGCCATGGAACGTGTCCTGACATCATCGTAATTGAGTACAAGATAATCCTCTTTTGTTTGCCGCTGAAAAATGCGTTCCTTTACTTGTTGATAGACCTCCACCGATCCGTGCCGCGCAATATGATCTGGTGTCACATTTAAAACAGCGGCAATATGCGGTTTGAATTTGCTGACACCTTCCATCTGATAACTTGATATTTCAGCCGCAACACACCCCGTTGCGCCGACACGCATCACTTCATCACAAAGCGGTTCACCAATATTTCCACCGATACCCACATTTTGCTGCAAAGTTTTCAAAAGTTCACCCAAAAGTGTGGTCGTTGTCGTTTTTCCATTGGTTCCCGTAATGGCATAAATTGGTACCTGTGCTAAACGATAAGCAACTTCAACTTCACTCATAATTTCAACGCCAAGCTGCCGCGCCTTTGCCACAAGTGGAATCGCCATAGGAACTCCTGGTGAAAGAATCAGATAATCCAGACCAGTCAGTAAGCTATCTTTCTGTGGTCCAAGCACAACCCTAACACCACAAGCGCGCAATTCATTTAAGTCAAACTTAATTTTATCTTCTGTTTTTGTATCACTTAAAACAACATGGGCTCCCAATTTACGAGCCAGTTTCGCGACGGCAAAGCCGCTGATTCCAGCACCTAAAACAAGGACTTGTTTATCTACAAAATCCATCTTTTTTATTCCTCCAGATTAACTTACCTTCAATATCAATAAAGCTGCCACACTACAAATCAAACCAGTCAGCCAAAAAACTCCAACAACTTTTGTTTCCGACCAGCCTTTTAGTTCAAAGTGATGATGAATTGGACTCATTAAAAAAACACGTTTACCTCTTGTTTTAAAAGAAATAACCTGTATGATAACGGACAGCGCCTCTATGACAAAAATCAAACCCACAACCGCTAACAAAATCTCGGTCTTGGTCAAAATTGCAACCGCAGCTAATGCACCACCCAACGCTAATGAACCTGTATCACCCATGAAAACTTTCGCCGGATGCACATTAAACCACAAAAATCCTATCGTTGCCCCCGCCACGGTCAGACAAAAAACAGCAAGATCGGTTTTCCCAAAATGTAAACAAATAAGTGCATAAGCTAAAATAGCAATTGTCATCGTACCAGCTGCCAGACCATCCAGTCCATCAGTCAGATTAACCGCATTGGTTGTCCCCACAAGGACAAAAAGCACTAAAAAATAATACAAGATTCCCAAATCAAACGTCATACCACTAAACGGAAGCCATAAATCTGTCTTCATCCCCATATAATTTACCCCGACATACGTAACAATCAACGCCATAACAATCTGACCGAAAAGTTTCTGTTTTGCCTTTAATCCTAAATTACGTTTTAAAACAACTTTAATATAATCATCTAAGAATCCAATAAAGCAATGACCTAACATAACAAAAAGTGCTAAAATGACCTCCATATTCAGTTTAGCAAATAAACAAGTTGAAATTACAATAGCAAGTATAATCATAAGTCCACCCATAGTCGGTGTTCCGGTTTTCGCCTGATGACTCTTTGGTCCTTCCTGGCGAATACTCTGACCAAACTTCATTTTATGTAATATTGGAATAAGCGCGGGACCACTGATTAAAACAATCAGCAGTGACACCAGTGTCGGATAAAATAAAACTGACATAATAAAACTGATTCCTCCCAAATATTAAATCAAATCAATGATTTTTTCCATCTGCATTCCCCGCGACCCCTTAAACAAGATCGTATCATCCGGCTGCAAGATTTCTCTTAAAACCTTGCCTGCTTCAGCATGAGATTTACAAGTATATACCAATTCCACCCCAGCTGCCTTCGCGTCCTGCGCAATATACGCTGCCATATCGCCAAATGTTATCAATGCATCAATCTTCTGAGCAGCAACCAATTTGCCTACATTTTTATGAGCCTCGACCGAGACGCTGCCAAGCTCCAGCATATCACCCAATACAGCAATTTTACGTTTTACGGCAACTTCAGCTAGTGTTTCAAGCGCAGCTTGCATCGACATTGGACTTGCATTATAGGCATCATTGATTACCTGATACAAGCCTACCTGCTGGATTTCAAAGCGCATCTTCGTCGCCGCAAAGCCAGCCAGCCCCTTTTGCATCTCAACTGCTGAAAGCCCCAGTGTAAAGCCTACAGCAAGTGCTGCGAGTACATTATAAACATTATGTCGACCTACGATCGGCAAAACAAACGAATCGGTTTTTCCTTTAAACGTGCAGTCAAACTCCGTACAATTTTTATGTACGGTTTTTATATGTTCAGCACGTAGATCACTCGGATTCTCTATCCCAAATGTAACACATTTGCCCTTCACCTTTGCCTGCATGGCTGCTACAAAAGAATTATCAGCATTTAAAATGACCACAGAAGCTTCATCCAAATGTTCAATAAGTTCCGCTTTTGCTTTTGCAATATTCGCAAGTGACCCCAAAAGTTCCATGTGAGTCTCACCAACATTTGTCACAATTCCAATTGTTGGTTGTGCAATTTCAGCCAATTCGGCAATTTGACCAAACCCGCGCATTCCCATCTCAACAACGGCAGCTTGGTGCGTTGCCTGTAATTGCAACAATGTTTTCGGCAAACCAATTTCATTATTAAAATTCGCTTCCGTTTTCAACACCTTAAATTTAGCAGAAAGTACCGCTGCCGTAAAATCCTTCGTTGTTGTTTTTCCATTTGATCCAGTAATTGCAATGACCGGAATAGAAAAACGCTGTCGATAGACTTTCGCCAAAAGCTGATATGCTTTTAAAGTATCCGCTGCCTGAATTACTGTAACAGGCAAATCATGCAGTTCCGCTTCTGAATATGTACGACTGACGACAACTCCAGCTGCACCCTTTTCAATAGCTACTTGTAAAAAGTCATGTCCATCAAATTTTTCTCCGATCAGTGCAACAAAAAGTACCCCCGTTTTCACGAATCGAGTATCTGTGACGATATCACAAAACTTTTTTTGCTTTGTCTGAAGTACAACTGCCGCAAAAGCTACCTTAACTTCAGCAAGGGTAAAGCTCGCCATTACTGTTTCCCCCTAATTGCTGCACGCGCCACTTCTTTATCATCAAAATGAATCGTTTTATCCTTAAGAATTTGATAATTTTCATGTCCTTTGCCCGCAATAATTACAATATCATCAACTTGAGCAATATCTATCGCTCGAAAAATCGCCGTTTTTCGATCAATGATTTTTTCATGTGGTTTACCCTCTAATGCTTCCTGAACGCCCTCTTCCACTTGTGACAAAATAAATTCAGGATCTTCCGTTCGTGGATTATCAGAGGTTGCAATCACGACATCCGATAACTTAGCTGCAATTCGCCCCATAATTGGTCGTTTCGTACGATCGCGGTCGCCACCACAGCCAAAAACTGTAATAATTCGTTTTTTAGCAATTTGGCGAGCTGTCTGTAAAATATTTTCCAAGCCATCTGGCGTATGTGCATAATCAACAATCACACTAAAATCTTGACCTTCATTAATTAGTTCAAAACGTCCCGGAACGCTAGTAAATTTTTCCAAAGTCGCCTGAATAATTTGCGGTGCAATTTTTTCCGCTAAAGCCGCGCCAACTGCTGACAACACATTATACACATTAAAAATTCCCGTGATTTTTAATTTCAAATTCATCGTGCCAAACGCACCTGAAATTGTAAAATTAGCACCTTTTGCCAAAACGTTAATAGCACTTGCTTGCAGATCACTTACTTTATCAATACCATAGGTCAAACATTGACATGTAGTATGTTCAATCATCACCTCACTTGCCGCATCATCAATGTTAATAACTGCCGACTTATTTTCTTTTGTCTGTCCATCAGCACTAACAAGATCAAACAATCTCGCTTTAGCTTTAGCATAATTTTCCAAAGTCTTATGGTAATCAAGATGATCTTGCGTTAAGTTTGTAAATACTGCCGTGTCGAACTCACAGCCAATCACACGATCCTGCGCCAATGCATGCGATGAAACCTCCATCACTACATAATCCATCCCGTGCTTTACCATATCGGCTAAAATGCGCTGCAAATCAATAACATCGGGAGTCGTGTTATGAATTGGCTGGACTTCATCTTCAATCATAATCTGAATTGTTCCAATCAAACCGACTTTATACTTTGCTTCACGTAAAATTGCCCGCAATAAATAACTGGTCGTTGTTTTACCATTCGTCCCTGTAATGCCAATCAATCTCATTTTACGTGCTGGATAATCATAAAAATAAGGTACCACGAGATGCATCGCTGCTTTGACATCTGGTACGCGCACCACTGTAATATGGCTTGGTACATCAACATCTTTTTCCACTAAGACTGCTACTGCACCATTTTTTATTGCCTGTGCAATAAATTTATGACCATCGACGGTAGCTCCGGATATACAAACAAATAAAGTATCTTGCGCCACCTTACGCGAATCATGCGCCATAGATTGAATCATCTTACTGTCATCACCAATGACTTTAGCCTCTGACAATAGTGCTACCAATTCTTTTATTGTTTTACTCATCTAAAATTCTCCTCTAATCTCTATTCAAGTAGAATAAATTTATATATATAATATGAAACCGTATTATATTATAGACCGTATAGGCATTTTTTTATAGTCAAAATTCAAAAATCTAATTTATTTTATTGAAAATAAGCTATTATTATAAGAAAATTTCAATAAACCTCAATACAGCAGACAAAAATCGGCTGCTGTATTGAGGTTTATTGGTCATAGGACTTGTTTCGATAGAGACTCGAGCTTTATTGTGTTTTTTGTGAAGCAAAATACACCTCTTTTGGAACCACCATTCCCAGATCCTGCGTGGCAATCTGTTTTATCCGCTGCGGTGATTTCATATAAGCTATGTCAAGTTTAAGCTGCTCATTTGAACGTTCCAGCTTATCTGCCTGTGCCTTTATTGAAACTAATTCATATCCGCTGTTCACATTTTCGGCACTGCGAATTATCGTAAACATTGCCATAATCGAAAATAAAACTAGCAAAATGAAACATTTCGCGCGAAGATTTGTATTTAATTTAGGCTGTGGTTTCTCAACTGATTTAACGACAGGTACTTCCTGGTAAAGCTCAAATTCCTCTTTTCGCTTTGCTAACATGTGCCCTTCCTCCCAGTATTAAGCAAACATTTAAAAATACTTTCATATATCTTTTTTTTCAGCAATCCTCAACTTCGCACTTCTAGCTCGAGAATTTTGGTCCAACTCCTCGAGTGTTGCAACAATAGGTTTTCCAATAATTTTAATCTCTGACTCATGATTACAAACACAGATTGGTAGCCTTGGTGGACAAATACAACCCTTTGCCAGTTCTTGTAACGTCTGTTTCGCAATTCGATCTTCTAACGAATGAAATGTAATAATACAAATCCGACCACCCACATTTAAATGCTCTACTGCTGAGCGAAATGCACTTTCCAAAATCCCCAACTCATTATTCACTTCAATGCGAATCGCCTGAAACGTCCTTTTTGCTGGATGCCCTCCCGCATTTTTACGTACAGCCGAAGGAATTGCTTTCTTTATCAAATCCACAAGTTCCCCCGTCGTTTCAATCGGTTTTTCCCTGCGAGCTTCTACAATAAAATTTGCAATGCGTTTTGCCCAACGCTCTTCCCCATAAACTTTTAATAGCTTTTCAATATTCTCTTCTTCATATTTATTGACAACATCATACGCCGATAATCCTTCATCTGGATTCATCCTCATATCCAGCGGTGCATCTTGCATATAGGAAAATCCTCGTTCTGCCGTATCAAGCTGATAAGATGAAACACCCAAATCAAATAAAATTCCATCCACTTTTTCAACTGATAAATTTTGTAAAATAGTTGATAAATTTTTAAAATTATCATTAACTATATCGATCTGACAAGTCGCATCCGCCAGACGTTCTTTTGCTACAGCAATCGCCGTTGGATCTTGATCGATGCCAATCAAGTGCCCCTTTGAACTTAACTGTTTAATAATGCGTTTTGAATGACCACAACCACCCAACGTGCAATCTACATAAATACCATTAGGGTTTGTTACCAGATTGTTTATAGTTTCTTCCATTAATACACTTATATGGTGAAATTCCACAGCAAACATCCTTTCATATCATATACCCAAATCCGTTAATGTTTCCGCAATTGTAGTCACCATCGGATTAATTTCATCATTATATGTTTCCCATTGAACTTTATTCCAAACTTCAATACGATTTGATACACCAATTAAAACTACATCTTTTTCTAGCATTGCATAATCCCTTAAATTTCCCGGCACCAAAAACCGGCTTTGTTTATCACATTCCAATTGTCTTGCTCCTGAAAAGAAAAAACGAACAAAAGCACGTGCTTCTGGTTTTGAAAGCGGCAACTGTTTTAATTTTTCCGATAAAATTTTCCATTCACTCTGGTGATAGACAAAAAGGCAGCGATCTAAACCCTTCGTGATAATAAACGTTGTTCCAAGCTCTTCACGAAAATCGGCTGGCAATATGATTCGCCCTTTTACGTCAATACTATGCAAATATTCCCCCATCAACACCGTTTATCACCACCTTATCGTAAAATCAACCACTTTTCCCCACATCACTCCACTTTTAATCACTTATTTCCTATTCTTTGTAAAAAAAAAAAAACCTTCTTTTTGAGAAGGTTTTTTGAATATTATGCTATATTTGAACATTTCGTCCTAGCTTTTGATCCAACCCAAATGTTCAAAGATCGGAATATAGTGTAAACGTTCATAAAATGACTTAAACGTGTTTTCCGTATGAAAAACAGGTACTCGCTCTAAGGCATATACATTACTCGCTTTATCAACATTCCCATATTTTACCGTGAAGGCAGCACGATACCCAGCATCTTTTACCATTTGTGCAATATGAAGATTATAGGTACCTGTTGGATAAGCAATATAACGCGTATCTTTACCTAAGTGTTCGTCAATTGCTTTTTTTGAATTTATAAGTTCGAATCTAAGTTGTTCATCATTCAATTCGGTCAAAGATTTATGCTGCACCGTATGTGATTCGATAGTAATACCATTTTTCTGCAATTCTTTCGCCTGCGCCCAAGTTATATAATTCGGATAGCGATCTAAAAAATCTGTAACCACAAAAATAGTCGCTTGAAACCCATACTTTTTAAGCACAGGATAGGCATTTTTATAATTATCTTCATACCCATCATCAAACGTTATAAGAATTGGTTTCTCCGGTAACTCCGTTCCATTTTCCAAATTATCAAGTAACTGATCTGGTGTAATCGTCGTATACCCCTGCTCCTTTAAATAAGCCATTTGTTTTTCAAAATCAGCGGGTGCCACGGATAGAGAAATCTTCATATCATCCACTTTATGATAGTTCAAAATTACAACACTTGTATCACTGGCACTCTCTGCAATAAGTTTTTGATCTAAAATCTTTGGTCCAGCTAAAAGCAGCGGAATCAAAAGAAGTAACATCAACAAAATTATTTTTTTATACAAATAAGAAAATTTCATGAATCAAGCTCCTCTTTCCCAGAAATCACTTTTAAAATTTAAATAGAGTTCCACATCCAAAATGCCGTCTCTGCTTTTTACGCAAGCACCATATAATGAGGCAAAGCACTGACCCCAAAAGACAGACTATTTGACCAAAATGTAACGGATCATTCGTCGGTGCTCCCAGATAGAGAAATCCACAAAAAAACCGAATTAGTGTCACAAAAAAAATGCTGCTTAAAAAAATGGTTCCCTGCTTAATATTATTCTGTCGAATTTGCAAAAAAGATAAAATACTTGCAACAATAAAAACCAAAAACTGCGCAATGGCTTGGTATAAAGCAACTGGTCTAAAATATTCATACCCTTCAAAACCAGAAGGTCTAAAATCATATTCAATATATTGAACCAAACTATGATCGTTTGGTTCAATATTAATTGGCAATGGAGTCCCCACCGTAACCTGCAAAATAAAATGACCCAATTGATCCAACATTAGCGCAAAGATAATCGCTGGTACTAAAATATCCAGCCAAAACCAAAAGGATAGTCGTTTAGCTGAAGTATAAAGAAAAACAGCTAACATAAACCCAAAAAAAGCACCATAAATTGAAATGCCCCCATGTGCACATTGGATAATTTCGCGCCAATTATTCTGATAGATATCCCAGTGTAAGATAACCTGACCAAGCCTACCAAACAAAAGCCCCATCGGTATACCAAAAAGCAAAATATCAACCACTCTTGAAAATTCTTGTCCACGTAAATATAAATTAATCCAAGTAATTATCATACCAATTAGGATTGCAATCGTAATAATAATTCCATACCAATATACATTTACATCACCAATTGAAAATGCAACGATGCCCATTTATAATCTCCTCTGTATAAAAATAATACACGTCTAATATTGTACCTTTATTCAGAGAAAAATACTAGTTTCTTTTAAGAATAAGTGTTAAAAGAATTATATTTATGATATAATTCTTTTGTCAAAGTATTTTATAAACACAGGAGGATTAGCTAACATGAATATTACAAAAGAAATGGGAATTATGGATGTTGTCCAAAAATATCCCGACACAGTTGACGTTTTTATGAATGCCGGTATGGGTTGTTTAGGTTGTGCTGCAGCTCGTTTTGAAAATATTGAACAAGGTGCAGGCGCACATGGTATTGACATCGACAGCTTAATTGAAGAATTAAACAAAGTTGCTGCTGAGTAAAATCAAAAAATACGGCTGGGAAGCTCAATCTCCCAGCCGTATTTTTTATAGATTTCTCAGCATACTCAAAACATTTTCGAGATAATCCACTTTCCCATATGTAAAGACTTCACCAGAACGTCTTATTTTTATTTCAATCGAATCTTCTTCAACTGATTTTGGTCCAACTGTAATGCGAATTGGATAACCAATAAGATCCGCATCTTTAAACTTTACGCCGGCACGTTCTTTACGATCATCTAAAACAACTTCCACTTTTGCCGCCTGAAGTTCCTGATATAGAGTTTCTGCAATACTAAACTGTTCAGGATTTTTTGCATTAATAGGTACAACTACCACTTGATATGGTGCAATAGCAGCTGGCCATACAATACCATGCTCATCATTATTCTGCTCAATTGCTGCAGCCATAGTACGACTTACACCGATGCCATAGCATCCCATAACGAGAGGTTTTTCACGACCATTTTCGTCCAGGAATGTAGCCTTTAATGCTTCACTATATTTTGTACCGAGTTTAAAGACCTGTCCAGCTTCAATACCACGAGTCATTTTAACAGCTGCACCACAATGCGGGCATGGATCACCTTCACGCATCAACCGAAGATCTGTTATCAAACAGTCTGTAAAATCACGTTTTGGATTCATATTACAATAATGTTTATCAATCTGATTAGCTCCGCCAATAGCATTCGTCATTTCCATAACAGACAAATCAACAACAACTTTCGTGCCTTTTTTAAGACCGATCGGACTCATAAAACCAGGAACCCCGCCTACTGCCTTGATTGCTGCTTCATCAGCCATACGAAGCGAACCTGCCCCCACTGAATTTTGAAGCTTAACATCATTAACATCATGATCGCCACGTACAAAAGCCAAAATCACTTCATCTTTTTCATTTTGAAATGCTACTGCCTTAATACTTTGCTTGCTGTCCATTCCCATAAAGTTTGTCACAGCCTCAATCGTTTTCATATCTGGTGTATCAACTAATTTCAGAGGAAGTTCGGCTGCGATATTTTCCGATAAATTAGCTTTCAGTTCGGCTTTTTCTACGTTCGCCGCATAATCGCATTCCGAGCAATAGACAATTTCTGATTCACCCGAATCCGCAAGTACTGTAAATTCATGGGTAAAACCACCACCGATGGACCCACCATCTGCTTCTACTGGTCGAAAAACTAAACCACAGCGCGTAAAAATATTAGTATATGCATCGTACATTTTTTTATAAGAAACATCCAATCCTGCTTCATCTTTGTCAAAAGAATATAAATCCTTCATGATAAATTCACGTCCACGCATAAGTCCAAAACGAGGTCGAATTTCGTCACGATATTTATTTTGGATTTGATAGAGCATAAGCGGCAATTGACGATAAGAACGCACTTCATTACGAATCAATGACGTAATCATTTCCTCATGCGTTGGTCCAAGACAAAAACTGCGATCATGTCGATCTTTCAAACGAAACATTTCTTCACCAAAAATGTCCCAACGCCCTGTTTCATGCCATAATTCAGCTGGTTGAATAATCGGCATTGCCAATTCCTGTCCACCAGCAACATCCATTTCTTCTCGGATAATCGCTTCAATTTTTCTAAGCACGCGCCAAGCAAGCGGCAAATAAGTGTATACACCACCAGCTGCTTTTCGAATCATACCCGCTCTTAGCAATAGTTGATGGCTCATTACTTCCGCTTCAGCCGGAGTTTCGCGCAGCGTCGGCGCATAAAGTTGTGTTGTACGCATTAATTCTTGTCCTCCCCTAAAATATCATCAATCTCTTTAAATAATTCTTCGACCAGAATAGCTTCTGGTACCTTCCGAAGAATCTGTCCTTTTCTAAAAACAAGCCCTTCGCCTTTGCCACCAGCAATTCCTACATCGGCATCGCGAGCTTCACCAGGTCCATTGACTACACAGCCCATCACAGCTACCTGAATAGGACGCTTGACATCACTGAGTTTTTTTTCAACAAGATTCGCAATTTCAGCTAAATTAATATTACAGCGACCACAAGTCGGGCAAGAAATTAGCGTTGGTCCATATTCTTTCAAACCGAGTGATTTCAATATTTCATTCGCAACCTTCACCTCAACAACCGGGTCCCCGGTAAGTGAAATACGGAAGGTATCACCAATGCCTTGTGTTAAAAGTGAACCAATTCCTACAGCCGATTTAATTACACCGCTCTTTACCGTTCCTGCTTCTGTAATGCCCAGATGCAAAGGATAATCCACCGTTTGTGACATCAACTGATAGGCTGCAATCGTGAGTGGTACATCATGCGCTTTTAAAGAAATCTTCATATCATAAAAATCAAGTTTTTCCAGAATGTGTACATGCTGCATCGCACTCTCGACCATCGCTTCCGGTGTAGCCCGTCCATATTTTTCCAGTAAAACCTTATCAAGCGACCCTGCATTAACACCAATACGAATTGGTATATGATACCGCTTTGCTGCTTGTACAACAATTTTAACCTTAGATTCATCACCAATATTTCCAGGATTCAGCCGCAGTCCATCGATTCCTTGTTCCATAGCTTCTATTGCTAAACGATAATCAAAATGAATATCAGCCACCAGTGGTATATTGACTGCATCTTTAATATTTGCCAGATTTTTAGCTGCATCCATATCAGGAACTGCTAGTCGAACAATATCACAACCGGCAGCTTGCAAACTCTGGATCTGGGTCACAGTCGCCAATGTATCAGTCGTTTTTGTATTCGTCATCGACTGCACAGAGATTGGTGCTCCCGCGCCAATTTGTACGGAACCGATCATGATTGCCCGCGTTTTTTTTCGTTCCATCTATTTATTCCCCACAATCAACTGCAAATTTTCCTATCTTTATCGAGTAATATCATTCAACGTTGCAAAAATCATCAAAGCCATTAATAAAGTAAAGCCAATGATTTGAGCATACTGAATAGCTTTCGGCTGCAGTGGCTTACCGCGTACTGCCTCTATAAGCAAAGTAACAAAGTGACCACCATCAAGCGCTGGAATTGGAAAAAGATTAATAATTCCCAAATTAATACTTAAAAAAGCCGCAAATTGTAAAAGTGGAACAAAACCAATTTGTGCAACTTCACCTGCCATTTGGGCAACACCAAGCGGTCCTGCTAAATCGGCCGCCGTTTTTCCCGTGACGATTGAACCAAGTGTTTCAATCATTTTATAAGTCACAAAAGCAGTATTCTTAACTGCTAACACCCCTGCTTCCAAAAAGCCTGGCTGATATGTCGTAACCGAAGAAACAACACCTATCATTGCCCGTTTTGCATTATCATCATATGCAGGAATCAAACTGGTTGCCAACTGATTTCCATCACGTTCAAAATCTATTTTTAAAACTTTTCCATCACTCACTTGCACGATTTCAACAAATTGTTGCCACGAATCAACAGCCTGATCATCAATTTTTAAAATACGATCGCCCTGCTTAAGTCCAGCCTCTGCCGCTGGTTTATGTGCCATCACTTCACCCAATGTTGGATCAAGGGATGGTGTATGAATTCCAGAGAAAAAATATATGCCCAAAAACAAAAGAGTTGGCAAAATGAAATTCATTACTGATCCAGCCAGTATTACAATCATTCTAGCCCAAATAGGCTTACTTGAATAAGAACGCTCATCGGGCTCATCCTCTGGATCCATCCCAGCAATTTTATTAAATCCTCCCAAAGGAAAAACTCTAAGAGAATAACTTGTTTCGCCATATTTTATGCCCACTAGTTTCGGACCAAACCCAATTGCAAATTCATCTACACGCATACCAGTCATTTTTGCTGTAATAAAATGACCTAATTCATGAAATAAAACCAACAACCCAAAAACGAAAACTGCTGAAACAATTGTAAGCAGCATCTGCGCACCTCCATACTCTGTATTGTTTACTTACTGAATAAATCAGCTGCATAGGATCGAGCCCAGCTATCATTTTCATACAAATCTTGTAATGTCGGATTCATCGTCACATGATGCGCCATCATTGTTTTTTCAATTATATCATAAATCTGAAGAAAAGATATTGTCTCATTTAAAAATGCCTCAACGGCAATTTCATTGGCAGCGTTAAATGCACAGGGCATTGTTCCACCAACCCGACCGGCTTCATAAGCCATTTTCAAGCCCAAAAATGTATCTAAATCCGGCTTCGCAAACGTTAAGTCCTTACATTCCCCAAAATCAAGTTTTGGGAAGTTTGATTCAATTCGCTGTGGATATGTCAACGCATATTGAATAGGAAGTCTCATATCGGTTGATCCAAGTTGTGCCATAACAGTCCCATCAATGTATTCGACCATTGAATGAACAATACTCTGCGGATGAACAAGAACTTGGATTTGATCATATTCAACACCATAAAGCCACTTTGCCTCAATCACTTCCAGACCTTTATTGACAAGGGATGCTGAATCAATACTGATTTTCTTCCCCATAGACCAGGTCGGATGGTTCAGGCAGTCTTTTATTGAAACTGCCATTAACTCCTTGCGTGTCTTGCCACGAAAAGGTCCCCCTGATGCTGTCAGCAGGATTTTGTGAACCTTGCGTTTATCTTCACCTTGCAAGCATTGAAATATTGCACAGTGCTCACTGTCGACTGGTAAGATGGATACACCCTTTTCTCTAGCAAGTTTCATTACCAGTTCACCAGCAACAACCAACGTTTCTTTATTGGCTAGAGCAATATCTTTTCCAGCTTCAATAGCCGCAATCGTTGGTTCTAGACCAGCAAAACCCACCATCGATGTAACGACGGTCTCCACGGCTTCATAGGTTGCTGCCCGTAGCAGCCCCTCCTGCCCAGCCAAGATTTTTGTTTTTCCGACAAAACGTTTTTGCAAGCGTTTTGCTGCTGCCAGATCAACTAACACGGCAAGTTCCGGTTCAAATTCTTTAATTTGTTGTTCAAGTAGTTGATCATTCGTATTTGCCGCTAGTGTCATAACTTGAAACTTGTCACGGTTAGCTGCAACCACAGCAAGCGTTTGTGTACCAATCGATCCTGTTGATCCTAATATTGCTATCTTTTTCATTGCTGATGCCCCTTAAAAAATCTTAAAGATTTGTACATAATAATAAACAAATGGAACTGTAAACATTATACTATCAAACCGATCTAATACGCCACCGTGTCCTGGTAATATTTGTCCAGAATCTTTAATACCAGTTAACCGTTTAAAAGATGACTCTACTAAATCACCAATTGTAGCAACCATTGCAATCAAAACACCTAAAATCGCCATGTGGACAAGTGAGAAATTAAACAACATCCCAAGCCCTATTAATGATAAGGCTGTGCCTAAAATACCACCGATAAATCCTTCCACAGTTTTCCCCGGACTGATCTGCGGACATAATTTTGTTTTTCCAAAAAATGAACCAGCAAAAAAAGCAAACGTATCACTTGCCCAGGTACCAATAAAAGCCAACCATATGAAAGAGCAGCCTAATGATATATCACCTAAAGTACTATGTATAAAAATTTCCGAGCCCATAAAACGTAATAATATTAAGTGTGAAAAGGATAAAGCAACATAACAGATTCCTGTAATGGAAATACAGGCCTGCTGTATCGTAAAATTTCCATAACACAAAACAGCTTTACCTAAAATAAGCAAGGTAGCCAACATTATAACTGCCACTAATTCGTCTGAATTCCCCTGCCAAGCACAGGCAATGATAAGCAAAACAGCTGCCACACCTCCAAAATAAGTGAGCTTCATTCCCATATAGGAAAACGCCTGATAATATTCATGCCAAGCAGTCAATGCTAAAATCACAATAGCTGCACTAAAAACCCAATCGCCAAAATTTATCACATACACGGCCATAATCATACCAACAAGTCCGGTAATGATTCTTTTAATTAACAATACTCCACCTACTATGCTATATTATTTTTCTGACAAACCGCCAAATCTCCGATCACGGCTCTGAAAATCAAGCACGGCCTGAAAAAAACAGTCTGGTGTAAAATCTGGCCAATTGATCTCTGTAAACCAAAACTCAGCATAAGCTGCCTGCCATAATAAAAAATTACTCATACGTAAATCACCGCTTGTTCGGATCACTAAATCAACAGGTACTTGTCCACCCGTATATAAATTTTCATCAATTGTTTCTTCCGTAATCTCAGTTATGGGTAACTTCTGGTCAAGCACTTTTTGCGCTATTATTTTAACAGAACGCGTAATTTCATCTCGGCTGCCATAATTGACAGCAACATTAAACTGAACTCCTGTATTCGATTTTGTACGTGTCTGAGCATTTTCAATCTGATTATACAATTTAGTTGGCAACTCATCAAGTCTTCCCAAAAATTGTATTTTTACATTATCTTCATCCATTTCATTAATTTCGCGTTCCAGATATTCCGCAAATAAAGCCATTAAAAAGTCAACTTCCTTATGAGGTCTCTTCCAGTTTTCTGTAGAAAAAGCATATACTGTTAAAACCTTCACATTCAATTTAATGGCCGCTTTTAAAATTTTCTTTAAAGTATCCACACCAGCTTTATGACCAAATGTACGCATGAGACCTTTATTTTGAGCCCATCTGCCATTTCCATCCATGATAATCGCTATATGAGCTGGTAGCCGCTTCTGATCAATTTGGTTATACAAATCTGTTGAAACTTCTTTTTTTACGGTACCAAATATTTTTTTCCACATAACGTACCTCCAATTACAAAATATAAGAAACAAACCCCCTCTTCTAGCAAGAGGGGGCTTAAATCAAGGGGCTGAAATAGCACCCACTGGGCACACTGCTGCGCAAGCACCACATTCAACACAATCATCAACCGAAATCTCATAACGAGAATCGCCTTCAGAAATAGCACCCACTGGACATGTTCCAGCACAAGAACCACAAGAAATACATTCTTCACTTATTGTGTAAGCCATATTAAGACACCTCCTTTCGCATTTTTGCTGCAACAATAAATTGCCATGAGCCGTCTTCCATTTCTTTTTGACGAATCACATACAAATTATCTTCATCAACCTTGAAAAAATCACGCGTTGGAAGTGTATTTTCAACCGTATATTGACAGTTTGCAACTGTTAATTCATTTTTCACAACCTCAAATCGGCGTCCCACAGCATTCATTCCATTATACTTCCATAATTTCTGTTTCTTTAGCTGCACGTATGCGATCAATATCTTTGATATATTGATCTACCAATTTCTGCATATCTTCTTGGGCTTTTTTATTTTCATCTTCCGTGATCTCTTTACTTTTTTCTAATTTTTTAATGGCTTCATTTGCATCACGGCGAATATTACGAATTGCTATCTTAGCATCTTCAGCTTTTTTATTTACTGACTTCACTAAGTCTGCACGTCTTTCCTGTGTCAATTGCGGAATTGAAAGACGAATCGCCGTACCATCACTGTTCGGGTTAAGACCAAGATCCGACTTCATAATAGCCTTTTCGATATCATGCAGTAATGATTTTTCCCACGGTTGAATTATAATCATTCTAGGTTCTGGTACAGACACATTAGCCACCTGATTTACCGGAGTAGGTGTACCATAATAATCAACCATAACACGATCCAACAGCGCTGGCGTAGCACGTCCGGCACGCAGTGAACTATATTCTCTTTTCAAGGACTCCATAGACTTTGTCATGCGTTCAGTATGAGAAGCAAAAATTTCTTTTATCATTATGCTTTACCTCCTACCGTAGTACCAATATTTTCACCAAGTGCCACTTTTAAAATATTTTTATGATCATCAATATTAAATACAACAATTGGTATATGATTGTCCATACATAAACTAGTTGCTGTTGAATCCATCACAGCCAGTCCCCGCTGCAAGACTTCGATATATTCCAATGTATCAAATTTCTTCGCATCTGGATTATGATTTGGATCTGAATCATAAACACCATCCGTATTTTTCTTTGCCATTAATATTACATCAGCTTCAATTTCAGCAGCACGAAGAGCAGCCGTAGTATCTGTTGAAAAATATGGATTACCCGTTCCAGCGCCAAAAATAACAACTCTGCCTTTCTCCAAATGTCGAATTGCTTTACGTCTGATATAAGGTTCTGCAACCTGTCTCATCTCAATAGCACTTTGCACTCTGGTGTCAACATTTAGTTTTTCCAAAGCATCCTGCAGCGCCAATGCATTCATTACAGTTGCAAGCATACCCATATAGTCAGCCGTAGCACGATCCATACCATTCGAACTTCCAGCAAGACCACGCCAAATATTGCCACCGCCAACCACTGCTGCAACGTCAATATTTTCTGCTCTGACTGCTTTTATTTGTAATGCAATTGACTCAACCACTGCTGGATTAATACCAAATCCTTGATCGCCGGCGAGAGACTCCCCACTTAATTTTAAAACTACACGCTTATACTTCGCTGTTTCCAAAGATAAAACCTCCATCCAGACTATGTACTACATTTAACTATAAGTTCGACAAGAAGATCATTATTCCTGTCATCTATATATTTTTAAAAAAGAGAACACAAAGTGTTCTCTCTATTATTTAGCTGCAGCCATTACTTCGGCAGCAAAATCATCTGCTTTTTTCTCAATGCCTTCGCCTAATTGATATCTAACAAATCTTCTAATAGAGATGTTTTCACCGACTTTAGCAATTTTAGCATTCACTAAAGCGCTGATCGTCTGATCAGGATCTTTAATAAAGCCTTGTTCCATTAAGCAAACTTCTTTATAATATTTTTCGATGCGACCTTCAACCATTTTTTCAACGATTTTTTCTGGCTTACCTTCATTTAAAGCCTGTTCTCTTAACACAACACGTTCATGTTCGATATTGGCTTGATCCACTTCTTCACGACGAATACAAAGTGGATTTGCTGCTGCAATCTGCATAGCAATATCACGAGCAAAGTCTTTAAATTCATCTGTGTTCGCTACAAAGTCAGTTTCACAATTGATTTCAACAAGAACACCAATTCTTCCGCCAGCATGGATATATGAAATAACCGTACCTTCAGCTGCAACACGACTTGCTTTTTTAGCAGCCGCCGCTAAACCTTTTTCACGTAAGAAATCAACTGCTTTATCTCTATCACCATCGGTCTGAGTTAACGCTTTTTTACAATCCATCATACCTGCGCCAGTAAGTTCACGCAGCTCTTTTACCATTGCAGCCGTAATATTTGCCATATGAATCCTCCTATTGACTAAAGGAATGGTAAGGGAAAAATATCCCTTACCATTCTTTACTTATTTAAAATTATCCAATAAATTATAATTTATTCAGCAGTTTTTTCTACGATAGCCTTTTCTGCTTCTTCTGCTTCGCCAGCTTCACCTTGACGGCCTTCAATAACTGCATCAGCCATTCTAGCCGTAAGAAGTTTTACTGCACGAATCGCATCATCGTTACCAGGAATTACATAATCGATTTCATCAGGATCACAATTTGTATCCACGATACCAACGATTGGAATACCCAATTTTTTAGCTTCAGCTACAGCAATTCTTTCTTTACGTGGATCTACGATAAACAAAGCCCCAGGGAGCTTGCTCATAGTTTTGATACCGCCCAAGAATTTCTGTAATTTTTCCATTTCATGACGAAGAGCCAAAACTTCTTTTTTCGTCAAAACTTCAAATGTACCGTCTTCTTCCATTGCTTCCAACTGTTTCAAACGAGTAATACGTTTTTGGATTGTCTGGAAGTTTGTGAGCATTCCGCCCAACCATCTTTCATTAACAAAATACATATCAGCTTTGAGAGCTTCATCTTTCACAGCTTCTTGTGCCTGTTTTTTCGTACCTACGAAAAGAACAGTTTCGCCTGCTTCAGCGACCGAACGAAGAAAATTATAAGCTTCATCCACTTTTTTAACTGTTTTCTGTAAATCGATAATATAGATACCATTACGTTCTGTAAAGATATACGGAGCCATCTTAGGGTTCCATCTTCTTGTCTGATGTCCGAAATGGACACCTGCTTCCAATAATTGTTTCATTGAAATAACTGCCATATTGGTGCACCTCCTGTTTTTTATTCCTCCGCATTTCTCATCGTTTGTTTTCACCACAATAGGCACAGTACAAACATCCAAACGCGTGCGTTTTTTACACCGTTTTAAATTATATCATACTTATTTTATGATTACAATGATTTTTTAGACAACCATTTCTCTGGATCGCACATTTTTCCGAACTAAGTAAAAAAATAGCGATAAAATATCCTTACGTACAATCCAGCAACAAAATAGGCCGTACAAAATGCATCCACAATTTGAAACGGCTAAATGATATTATGTATTAGTTTTCTATAGTTAAACTGTTTTTTGCAATTTATACATTTCTCTGATCAGATTGATTGCACCCTTACCAATTCCAGTTTTTTTGGAAATAGACTCAATGGATTCACCTTGTTCCAACATTTCAAATACCATTTTATTTGTTTTGGAAACTTTTAATTTAACTTGTTTCGGAAGAATTTCCGGTACTGAATCTTCTACAAAAACTTCCCCATCGCGTGTACTTTCTTGCAACACTTCTTGAAAACTCTTCGTTTTCTTTTCTATCGGCTTCGTAACTGTCAAATCTTGATTCCTACCGTCATCAAGCACCATTTTTTTTTTCTGAAGATCCCCTACTTTCAGTTTCTGATCCAATTGAATTATTTTATCATCCGCTGCCTGAATCAAAAGCTCTAACCGATCAATTTGATTGCCAATTCGTTCAATAATTTGATCAGCAGTCTCTTCAAACTGTTGCTGCATCTGAGTCGTGGCAGTACCAAAATCATCTTTTTCTAACTGTTTTTTAAAAAACTGACGGCGAATAATAACGACAATCATCACACCAATGATTATCAAAAAACCTATCAATTCTGTAAACATAGTACACCTCTGTTACATTTTAAGACATATTACAATTTTATATCAATTTTGTGACCCCTGAACGTATCAATTGCCAAGGGAATATTTTCCTTATCTTCTTCTAGGGCACTAGCAGATTTTGCTTGTTTTTTACTATTTTGACCTTGTCTTTTTTGCTGTTCTGCATCCTCTTTAATTTTGCCCTCTTCAGGTTTGTCGCGCGATTGAACCTGCGTTTTTTTTAAATTTGCTTCCTGCTTGGTTTGCAGCATCCCTATATCCTGCTGCACAGCCTCCTTGTGATCCCTATTATGCTGAATCTGAGCAGCATCTGTTGTTTTCGGAACAACAATTTGTAAATTCATCGGCGTGATATTCATTTTTCCCACCATCCAAAAAATTTAAATTTTTAAAATTAATAAGCACCGGTCTTAATCATCGCATCTTCTTCATCTACATAAAAAACACAGTGCTGGGCTTCATTTTGAATATTTTTCACCAAAGATCCCATGACTAGCTTTGCTCCAGGATAAATTTTATCCAAAACCCTGATTTTGCCGTTTTTCATAACTTCAAAAGCATTCTGCAATGTAACAAGTTCATCTTCGTAGCGCTGCAGTTTTCCAGCTAAAGGAAACTGGGACTGAATCAATTGTGCCAGTTTCTCTTTTTTATCTTGTGATAATCTACTTTTATCAATTTGCTGCATAACAGCCAAGGCTTTTTGTACTTTATCCAATTGTTTCTTCGTATTCGTCATGTCCAATTTAACTTTTTGGTACTTTTCTCGTAGCATGGGGTTCACGCCAACTTCTAATTTGGTGGCGGTATTCATGGAATTCCCTATACATTTCGCTCGAATTTCTTCACCAGCCGCGGTAGAACCACCATTAATCAAGCCCCGATGCTCCTCTACGAAAACTTTTCCACCAGCACTTAGGTTCGAGTTCAATATTACATCACCAATATGAATATCTCTTCCAGCAACCATTTTTGCATTTTCGGCAAATGTAGCACGAATGTCTTCCTGCGCCGTTATAACTCCGCGATTCATCCCCTGAACTCCACCAAATACAATAATATTTTTAGCTTCTACATTTCCACCACTAATCGTACCACGAATCTCAACATCACCGTCAGCACGAACTGCAAACCCTGCTTGTACACTGCCTTTAATGATCACACTGCCATTGAAATCAATATTTCCAGTTGATAAATCAACATCACCTTTAATTTCAATTGTCGGATCAACCATGATTTTATTACCATTTTCCACAAGCTGCCCATCTAAATCGGCCACAATGATATTTTCATCTACAACTCTCGTATTTTTCCCATTTGGCAGCGGTTTGGGTTTGCCCGATTTTGCTGGAACAACCCCTCCCAGAATATCCATACCAGGAACACCGTGTGTATGGGGAATTCGTTCAGCCAAAATATCTCCTTTTTTAACAACAATAAACAAGTTCAAGTTTTTATAATCAACACGGCTATACTCAAGATCAGATGGCCTGCCGCGATCTGCTATATTTTTTTTCTTTTTAATTACAGCATCTACACCATTAACTGGTGGATTTCCTACGGAAATAATTGCATCGGTTAGAGTCCCCTGAGCAAGTTGATCGAGGACCTCCATCTTAATGCCAAAAACAATACCAGCCTTTTGAATCATTTCCAGCAACATATTTTTATCTGGTTTCTTTGAATTTTCTTTCATTTCAATACGCATAGAAGCTTCCATTTTATTCTTGCTAATGTCAAGCTTGACTTGCGCCTCTACAATGTTTTCTTTTTCCACTGCCGTGATAGTTTCAGGAAGCTTCAACTCTTGTCCAGTCGTTTCACGGATCATTTTGATGAGCAGCTGCCCATCAAAATGATCTGCTATTTTAACCGGCAAACTCAAAGCCTCTCGGATCGTCTTTGTCAGCAATTCTATTTCATAGACCTTGACACCATACGCTTTTAATAATTTTTGAATGTCTGTAAGTTCAAACAAAATCTGTGTATCCGAGTATGGATACACTGTGAAAAATACACCTATTGGAAAAAATTCAAATAAATAGCCCTTCTCTTTGCCACCAACGGAAGCCATTGGCAAATCCATCTTTTTCTCATCCATGAGAACAACCTCCTTTTAACCTTTTACGCATTAGGAAAATAATTCTTTTGTATATTTGTTGTTTTTACAAAGATACATACTAAGAGTGTATCGATCCATCTACTCTTAATTATAATAAACTAGATTTTATCCTAGATAAATATCCACGTAAACGAAAAACCGCCTTTGTGTGAAGCTGCGATATACGTGCCTCAGACAATTTTAAAATCAAACTAATTTCTTTCAATGTTAATTCTTCATAATAATATAAAGAAATTACTAATTTTTCTTTTTCTGGCAGTTTTTCAATAGCCGTTGCCAAACATTGCTGCATTTCTTTATATTCAATGTTTTCAGAAGGGCTAGGAATTCCATTAGAAATTGATTCATACTGAGCGTATTCCTCTAATGGAATGACTGTTGCAATATTCAAGTTACTCAATAAATTACTTAAATCAGCGACAGTTATTTCCAATGCACTTGCAATCTCTTGATCATTTGCTGCCCGGCCTAATTTTGCTTCTAAACTGCTGACTGTTTGTTCATATTTTCGTATTTTTTGACGAAGCGATACCGGCATCCAATCTTTTGACCGGAGATAATCCAATATAGATCCTCGAATCCTTACTCCTGCATACGTTTCGAATTTATTGCCTCGTACTGGATCATAACGTTCAATTGCATCCAACAAACCAAAAAATCCACTACTAATCAAGTCATCGCGATCTACATGCGACGGTAAGTTAATAGCAATACGACCGGCAATTGTATTTACCAAAGACAAATAATTTTCTACTAACTTTTCCCGAATTTCAGGACTTCTATTTTTTTGGTAAGCATTCCATAAGAGATCTATATCTACAGCAAGTTTTTTTGCATTTGATCCCAACATAAACGATACCTCCACTTACCAATTATCCTCGCGGTGTTGAAACTTGATCCAAGTCTTCTTTGGTCAATGGGGCAAATTCATTACTCGCATCCGTTTCCAAAACAGCTTCACTCACGTTTGTTTGCGAATCGACCGACTGAGACTGCATTGCCTCATCACTATTTTCTACTTGAGCATCTTGCTGTTGCCCCTGGTTTTTTTTGAAAAAATAAGGGACAACATACATAATAACAAACGATTCAACAAGATACCATAAAACCCCAACAAAAAAAAATGTGATCGCAGTACGATATAATATAACTTCAATTCTTGTCTGATGCAAAAGCCCCATAAGTATTACCATCAAGGCTGTAATTGAAGCAAGACCCACAGCAAACCATATTTTAAACACCATGATCACCTGCTTAAATTTCTTTTTCACCTTTATCAATTGTTTTAATTCGATACACACCCGTATCTAATTGGAGCTCAACTGTCCGTCCATAGTTACCTCCAGTATCATCGGCTATGATCCGAATATTTAAGTCTTTCAATACAACTTTCACGGCTTGTGAATTTCGTTCCCCCACACGCATAATATCCGTCGCATTCGCAAACTTAAACATTTGCGAACCACCGGCAATTTTGGCTACCACACGAGAGCGTACAGCGCCTAATGCTATAATTTCTTTAAGCATTAGTGGTATTCCAGTATCAGCAAATTTAGCTGGATTTTCATTAGACCGTGCCTGTGTACTATCTGGAAGCATGATATGCAAAAGTCCTCCGACTTTCATTGATGAATCATATAACGTAACACCTACACATGATCCTAATCCATAACTAATGAGTGATGCTGGTGCGCGTCCAACTTTATAATCAGCCATCCCTACCCGTATCAATTCTGACATATTTATTTCACTCCTACCGCGCCCAAAATCGTATCTAATGATCCAGGGTCAGGGACCAAGAAAAAATGCCCTTTTATGCCATCATCTTCTGATAAGAATTCAGTTTCAATAACCAGTGCATGATCTCCCATTTGTCCAAGCTGTACTAATACAACACTCAAAATAGCCCCAGCCATATCCATTGCCAACGCAGGAATTGATGGTAAAAGCGTCAGCTTCGTAAAATGTGATAATGCATTCAAATACGCTCCCGCCAAAATATTCCCGATTTCCATCAAAGCAGATTCATCCATAAAATCCAAAGTTTTGGTAACGCCGCGTTCTTTCCCCATCAGCGTATCGACTAAATAAAATGCACTATCCTTGGGAAGCAAAAAAAGAACGCTTCCTGGTGCTTTTCCATATACTCTTAAAAAAACACCTACAACCATTGCATCAGCGCCACCGACAACATCCGGCACATCCCCAAGCGGCAATATCGCCACTTTAGGCACATTCATATCAATCTTACGGTTGATAATTTGGGACAGCGCAGTGGCCGAGTTACCGGCCCCCACATTGCCAATTTCCCTGAGTGCATCCAATTGCATCGCTGATAATTTCAATACATCCTCTGACACTATTGACACCTCATTTATTTCATCCTATTTTGATTCTCCAGTCAATCCGACAATTTCATTTAAATTCAACATGATTACCAACCGATTATCCAAATTACCGACACCACTAATAAATTTACCATTTTCTTTACTATCTGAGCTATCACTGACTGTTTTTGGTGCATCAATATGATCAATGCCTATTGTCAACACTTCTGTAACCGCATCAACAATCATACCAATGGAAATTTCTTCAACTTTAACAATAATAATTCTTGTATCTTCAGAATAGTCTCCCTCTGGCAAACCCAAGCGTTTTTTTAAATCAATAACCGGCAAAACACTACCGCGTAAATTCATGACTCCTTTGAAAAAATCAGGTGTAAACGGAACACGTGTTATATCTGTCAAACGTTTGATTTCTTGTACATTTAAAATACTTACACCATATTCTTCACGTTTTAACTTAAACGCAACCATCTGGATTTCCTGATTCACAGAATCTGTTTTTTCCATTTTTTCCATAATAGCATCCCTCCTCAACTTATTGCATTAAAGTTCCAACATCCAGAATCAACGCAACTTGTCCATTGCCTAAAACAGTTGCACCCGAAATCACCTTGAGACCTGCTAAAAGTTTACCTAAAGTCTTAATAACAATTTCTTGCTGCCCTATTAGATTATCGACAATAATCCCTGACTTACGTTCACCCATATGAACAACAACAACAAATAAATCTTCTCCGGATTTTTCTTGTGTCTGTGGAACATTTAATACATTATCCAGCCGAACAATCGGGATAATTTGACCACGCAGCAAAATAACTTCCTTGTTTTGTACCGTCTTAATATCATCTGGTGTAATATTAATCGTACTATCAATTGAGCCGAGTGGAATCGCATAAATTTCTTCTTGCACTTTGACCAATAATGCTTGGATAATGGCTAATGTCAATGGTAATTTTATTTTGAAGATACTACCTTCATCAATCTTTGTTTCAACATCAATTAAACCACCCAAAGCTTCAATTTTGCTTCTGACAACATCCATACCGACACCGCGCCCGGATACATCCGTAACAACATCTGCTGTTGAAAAACCTGCTAAAAATACAAGCCGTACAGCTTCTCCATCATCCATAGCATCGGCATCTTCTTGTGTAATCAAACCTTTTTCTGCAGCTTTATTTTTAATGACTGTCGGATTAATACCCTTGCCATCATCTGTTACCATAATAATAACATTATTGCCTTCATGACGTGCAACTAAACCAACTTCACCAACTTTTGATTTGCCCTTTGCTTGACGATCTTCTGGATGTTCAATACCATGATCAAGCGAATTACGAATCAAATGAACCAGTGGATCGCCAATTTCATCAATAACAGTCCGATCCAGTTCAGTCTCTTCTCCTTCGATCGTCAAATTAATTTCCTTATTTAATTCCTTAGCCAAATCACGAACCATCCGAGGAAAACGATTAAATACCTGACCTACCGGAACCATTCGAACTTTCATAACCACGGACTGCAAATCTGTCGTAACACGATCCATTTGTTCAATCGTTTCAACCAATTCCGTTATACGATGTGTATTTCCAATTTGTTCCAATCTTGTCTTATTGATTACCAGTTCTCCGACCAAATTCATCAAAGAATCAAGTTTATCAATATCTACACGCACCGATTGTCCACTTTTTAGTTTTTTATCATGGGCTCCATTATTAGAAGAATTTGCTGTCACTTTTTTTTCACTTGCTTTTTCGACAGTTTTCACAACCGTTTTTGCAGGTACTGGCACTGCAGCAAGATTTTTGTCCGCAGAATCTACTTCTGCGGATGAATCAGCTTCGATAATTTCCGTAGTGACCGTTTCAATTTCCGAAATCGATAATAATATATCTTCAATTTTTCTTGTTTCCATGCCAGTTAGAAACACAATATCAAAGCTATGCTCAAATTTTTCTTGTTCAAGATCATCTGCTGGGGGAACCGATTTAACTACTTCGCCCACTTCATCTAATGCATTCATGACCATATAAGCTCTGGCAGATTTTAAAAGGCAGCTTTCTGCTAGTGTAACCGTAATGTGGACTGCCTGTAGCCCCGAGATATGTGCACTCTTGATAACGGCAAGATCCGTTGTATTCAAACTAATAGCATTTTTATTATTTGTCGTTTGTGCTAAGACCGAGGCTACTAATGCAGCTGAATCAGCCGGCGATACGGTTGCTGGTTTAGGAGCAGCATCCCCGTTGGCAATTGCATTTAATTTATTAACCAAAGTAGATACATCTACTTTGCCATTTTCTCCACCAGCAACATTTTCAATCATTTGTTCTAGCGTATCCACACATTTAAAAATAGTATCTACAATATCTTCATCTGCTTTTAACTGCTCTTTACGAAGCAAATCCAAAACATTTTCCATCTCATGAGTTAGTTCTGCAATTTCAGTAAACCCCATAGTAGCCGACATACCTTTAATTGTATGAGCACTGCGGAAAATTTCATTTAAAACCGCTGCATCCTCAGGGTTATGCTCGAGCTCAAGCAGACAGTCATTCAGTGATTGTAAATGTTCACGAGACTCTTCCAAAAACATTTCCATGTACTGATTTGTGTCCATTTTTATTCCCCCTATTTTCTACTTCATTATTTTTTCACTACATTGACTAACATATCAGCAATTCGATCCACTGGTAATACCTGATCCGCTATACCAAGCTCAACAACAGCTTTTGGCATTCCATAAACTACAGATGTTGATTCATCTTCAGCGATTATATAACCACCAGCAGATTTTATCTTAGTCATGCCCTTGGCACCATCAGATCCCATTCCAGTTAAAATAACTGATATAACCCGGTTGCCAAGTTTCGCAACAGAATCAAATAAAATATCCACAGCTGGTCTATGGCTGGATAGTGGTGGATTTTGATTTAAAGCAATAACCCTTGACCTTCCTTGTAATTCAACAGTCATATGATAATTTCCCGGTGCTATATAAACTTTCCCCGGAACAATGACATCATTCTGTTCTGCTTCTTTCACTTCGACATCGGAAAGTGAATTAAGCCGCTCTGCCAAAGATTTTGTGAAGCCAGCTGGCATATGCTGGACAATCACCACCCCGCAAGGTAAATCACGCGGTAATTTGGTAATAACCTGCTGCAAAGCTCTTGGTCCTCCTGTGGAAGTACCAATGGCAATTATTTTTTCACCATCCAATCCATTAACACCCTTTTTTAATATATTTACATCAACCGGAAATCTAGTATAAGCTGGATTTGGTGGTTTTAGCGCAGAAACTACAGGTTTGCTTCGTAAGCTGCTTGCCTGCAAATAATTTCTTACATTTGCTGTCACTGCAGCTCTGCATTTTTCTAAAATCTCTGTTTGAATCTTTGTTATACTCGAAATTGGTCCGGAAACTTTCTCTATAAAATCAACAGCTCCAAGTGACAAAGCTTTGATTGTTGCATCAGTCCCTGTTTTCGTCAAGCTGCTAATCATAACAACGGGAATTCGACACTCTTTCATTAATATTTCAAGGGCTTCCAATCCATCCATTATTGGCATATTAACATCCATCGTAACTAAATCAGGTTTAAGTTCACGAATCTTTTCAATTGCTTCTTTACCATTGCGAGCTGTATCTATAACCATAAAATCATCTTGCTGTGTGAATAAATCCGACAATAACTTCCTCATAAAAGCCGAATCATCCGCAATTATCATTTTAATCATCTGCTCACCCCATTTACTCGCTTATACCTTTTGCAATCATTTCTCGTTGTTTTTGAAAAATAAAGCGAATCAAACTCAACTGCGTTTTTTTTGGCAAGGATATGAACTTGCTGGCTATCCAAAAAACAGGTTCATCAAAACGCGGCTTTTCCGAACGTACCACTTCGCAGCAAGCCTGCATAGAACCTACAATCGGCAAGTCTTCCGTTTTAATCAGGACTTTTGTTCCTTCAGGAATATGCTGATTCATAAAAAAGCGAATTCCATTACCACTAATATCGATACTCTTCGTACGGTAGAGTGGCATCCAGTCACCACTTTCAACATCTTCTACCTGCACTTGCAAAGGAAAACTTGTTTGAATTCGGACAAATTCTCTCGTTTGATGTTTTTCAATTTTTTGCGGTCTCGAAACAATCCATACTGGAATCGGCTCAGCTGCTTTATCTTGATATACAGTGTTAAATTTATACATACTGTAATTTGCTGCAACACGTCCTGAGATTAAAGTTCCGTCAAGAGGAATAATCGGGCGCCGCTTTTCGTCCATCGGCATTGCTAAAATTAAATGTTGTTCATCTAAATCTTCAATTCTGCTCACGTAGGAAACGTCTTCATCACCCACAAACAAATCTACTTTTTTTCCAATGAGCAATATCTGATCTAATTTGATTTTATCATTTTCACCCACAAGTAAAGACCTCCAAAATACATCTTATTTGCTAGTAGTTCTAGCGGGGAAAAATAATAAATTTCTGTAAAAAATTTTTCCAACCTCTAGTAATTGTTATGTTCCCACCGTGAAGTAAACTAATGGCAATTGCCCGAATGCATTTCGCTGAAATAGTATTCGGATAAGAAATCATCAGCGGATTTTGCCTCTTAACTGCGTTCATCATGTTACGATCTTCATAAATTTCGCCTAAAACTTCAACATCTAAATCAAGAAATCGTTTTGCTGTTTTTACAAGCTTTAATATTACATCTTTCCCTTCGTATTCATCATACACACGGTTTACAACCAATTTTATATTCCGTTGTACAGCATAAATACTATAGGCTTTCATTACTGCATATGCATCTGTCATAGCTGTAGGTTCTGGTGTTGTCACCAAAACCACTTCATCTGCTGCCACTAGAAAATCAAGAACATTATGACCAAGTCCCGCACCGGTATCCACTAAAATGATATCAGCAAATTTATCACAATCGTATAATTTTCCCATGATTTTTTTTCGATCTGCTTCGGACAAATTAGCCAATTGTTCAATACCAGATCCACCTGAAATAAAATTAACGCCATACGGACCCGCAGATAAAACATCACGTATTGTTATATCATCACGAAGTAGATGCATTAAATTATATTTGGCGGTTGCCCCCAATACAACATCCACATTTGCCATACCAAGATCAGCATCAATAATTAAAATTTTTTTCCCTATCATTGATAATGAAATCGCTAAATTGACCGTTAAATTGGTTTTACCAACACCGCCTTTACCACTCGTAACAGCGATAATTCTAGTCTTTTGATCATCTAAATTCAGCTCTGGAATATTTTCAAAAATTGCTTGTTGATTAAAAGATTGTTTACTCTCCACTAATTTTCTGAGCATTGCTGCCTGATCTTGCATGCAGTTACCTCAACAATAACTCTGCTAGACCGCGAGAACTAGCAGTAATTATATCATCTGGCACACTCTGACCATTTGTAAAATAAGATAGCATTATCGGATATTCATGAATTAAATTGACTACTGTGCCAATACTACTCGTTTCATCTACCTTAGTAAACAAAACTCGATCCGGTGCACACAAAGAAAATTTCCGAATAATATCTACTGCATCTTTATATTTTGTCGTGGCACTAAGCACAAGATGTTTTTCAATATTTGGATCAACAGCCAATAACTCACGCAGTTCATTGAGTTGAAAATCATTATGCTGGCTGCGACCTGCCGTGTCAATTAAAATTAACTGTTTATCGCGATGTTTGTCTATAGCAGCTTTAAGATCATTAGGAGAATATACCGTTTCCAGAGTTAAACCAATAATATCTGAATATGTTTTTAATTGTTCTACCGCTGAAATGCGGTATGTATCCGCCGTAATCAATGCAACATTCATTTCTTTTTCCAGTACAAAACGAGCAGCTAATTTTGCCAAAGTCGTCGTTTTTCCAACACCTGTTGCACCAATTAAAGCAATAATTTTTGTTTTTTCAGGTTTTATGATAATATCGCTTCCTGAATGCATTATATGATCAAAATAGGTCGTTAGTCGTTCTAAAACTTCAGGTGCATCTTTGTTTTGCAATATTTCTTTTTCTGGAATGCCATTCACTATATCATGAATAATAGTATCATCCACTTCATGCTGAGTCAAAATTTGAGATAACGAAATAAATTCAGACGGATTTATTTGATCTGACATAGTCTGTTGCAGCATTATTTTGATCTGACTCAGTTCTGCCTCTAATTGTTTTATTTTTTGCTCTTGCAAATCATCCTTGGCTGACGGCAGTATATTTTCCCCTATATCTTTTTGCAAGTTCACAATTGGTGCATTTGCGCTAGCAGACATTCTGTTGATGTTACCAGCTGATTTATATTGCGTAACAATATTGCGAGGCACTATTGGCTCTTGTTTAAAAACTCTATCAGCTTGATTCGTTTCATCAACTACCAAATTTCGACTTTCTCTTTTTAGTGATACTTTTTTGGGGACATCATCGACTGCTGCTGTTAATTCAACAACTTCTTTTCCTTTATACCCCAAAAATCCACCTTTGTGGTATTTTTTTGTATGCAGTATCACTGCATCAATTCCCAATTCTGATTTAACTTGAAGCATTGCTGCCTGTATTGTAGCAGCCTTAAATACTTTAATTCGCAATTATATCTTCACCACCCCTAGAACCTGTATCTCTACACTTTGTTCTATTTCTGCATGCGACAATATGATAATGCCTGGGACAGACCGCTCAACTAGTTTTCGAAAATACACTCGTACAGCTGGACTTGTTAAAACAATCGCTTGATAGCCTAAACTTGTTAATTTCTGTAATTCTGTATTAAGCGAATTAAGCAGACGTTTCATACTATCCGGTTCTAAATTTACATATGAGCCATGATCCGTACGCTGTACTGCTGAAGCAATAAGGTTTTCTATTTGAGGATCCAATGTAATACAAGGTAAAACATTATTCTGGATGTTCTGCTGGGTAATTTGCCGAACTAATGCATGGCGTACATATTCTGTTAAAATATCAATGTCTTTCGTGGCCCTAGCATAATCGCCAAGAACTTCCAGAATTGTTGCCATATCACGGATTGAAACTCGTTCACTGAGTAAATTAGCTAATACTTTTTGTATTTCACCAACTGTCATCAACGCTGGAACAAGTTCTTCAACAACCGAAGCACTCGTTTTTTTGACATTATCCACTAGGTTCTGTGTTTCTTGACGTCCTAAAATTTCAGCCGCATGCGATTTGATCACTTCTGTCAAATGTGTTGCCAAAACAGAAACCGCATCTACAACAGTATAGCCATTGAGCTCTGCTTGTTCTCGTTCTGACTCTGGTATCCACAGAGCCGGCAGACCAAACGCTGGCTCCACTGTATCAATTCCCGCCACTTCTTCAAATACAGTCCCTGAGTTCATCGCTAAATAGTGATCAAGTAATAATTCTCCCTTAGCTATTTCAATTCCTCTTAATTTTATAATATATGCATTCGGTTTTATTTGAATATTATCCCTAATACGAATTGTCGGAACTACAAGACCTAATTCCAAAGCACATTGACGACGAATCATAACAATGCGCTCTAATAAATCCCCGCCTTGACCTGTATCAACTAAGGGAATCAGACTATAACCAATTTCAAGTTCCATTGGATCAACCTGTAAAAGGGAAATAATGTTTTCTGGTTTTTTAATATCTTCTTTTTCCTGTTCTTCTTTTTGCACAGATTCTGTTTCCACAGACGCTTGCTCTGATTGGCGTAAATTATAAGCAATAAGAGCAGCAACAACCGCTAAAGAAAAAAATGGTATTCCAGGCAGTCCTGGAACAATTGCCATAAGGGTAAGAACTCCCGATATAATAAAGAAAATTCGTGAATTTTTAAAAAGCTGCGTAACTAAGTCATGTCCCAAATTTTCGTCAGACGCAGCACGTGTCACAATAATACCAGTAGCTGTCGATACAAGAAGAGCTGGTATTTGATTGACCAATCCTTCACCTACTGTTAATAATGTATAGGTCTGAAGTGCTTGCGTCACATCTAAATTTCGCTGAACCATCCCAATAATAAAACCACCAAGAATATTGATTATTATTATTATTATCGCGGCAACAGCATCCCCTTTAACAAATTTGCTGGCACCATCCATGGCCCCATAAAAATCAGCTTCACGTTGAATTTTAACACGACGATCTTTAGCTTCAAGATCGGTAATGGCACCTTGATTCAAATCTGCATCAATCGCCATCTGTTTACCAGGCATTGCATCTAATGTAAAACGTGCAGAAACTTCTGCCACACGTTCAGCCCCTTTTGTGATAACAATAAACTGAATAATGATTAAAATGACAAATATAATAAATCCTATTACAGCATTCCCACCAACAACGAAATTACCAAATGACATGATGACTTCACCAGCATATCCATTTAACAAAATCAAACGAGTTGATGATACATTTAATGCTAGACGAAATAATGTTGTAACCAACAATAAAGATGGAAACACAGAAAAATCCAACGGCTCCACATTATAAACAGAAACCAGGAGAACAACCAATGCTAACGTAATATTGAGACATAATAATAAATCTAGCAATATCGTTGGCAATGGAATAATCATCATAATTACAATCATAATAATTGCTAAAGCAACTACTACATCACTGTACTTTTTTATAGCTTCTCCTATTGAAGACGTTTGTACTGTCATCCTGTACGCTCCTTATTTTAGTGATTACAAAATAATTTTTAAGCCAATTTTTTGTTTTGCAAGCGATATACATAAGCCAGGACTTCTGCCACTGATTTATACAAATCTTGCGGTACAACATCGCCTATTTCAGCTGTTGCATATAAGGCTCTTGCCAATGGTCTATTTTCTACAATAACCACCCTGGCTTCTTTTGCAATTTCCTTAATTCTTTGGGCAATCAAATCTTTCCCCTTCGCTACAATGACTGGTGCTGTCATCCCTTGCTCATATTTAAGCGCTACAGCAAAATGGGTAGGATTTGTGATAATAACATCCGCTTTCGGGACCTCCTGCATCATACGCTTCGTCGCCAGTTCTCTTTGTTTCTGTTTAATTTTTCCTTTGATTTGCGGATCTCCTTCTGACTGTTTGTTTTCATCTTTTATATCTTGTTTACTCATTTTTAACCCTTGCAGATGTTCCCATTTTTGATACATATAATCAATAACAGCTAACACAAACAAAACACCACAAATTTGGAAAGCCAAAGTAAACACAATTTCTGCGGTTAAATGCAAAACAGAATTAAGATCTGCATAAATCAATTTCGGTAGCTGTGTGATCTCTTTAGCTAAATATCGATAAATAAAAAAACCAACAACGACAATTTTTATAATTGACTTTACTAATTCAACAAGTGATCGTTTCGAAACCATTCGACCAAATCCAGTGATAGGATTTAATTTCCCCAAATTAAATCCTATAGACTCTGTTGAAAACATAATTCCAACTTGAAATAAATTTATAGTAAACCCTGTGATTGTAATAACTGCCATGATCGGTAGAGCTGTTTTTGCCAAAACCAGCAGCATTCCCAAAAATAAATGCATCACCGATTCAATATCTACGGGTTGATCAAGATGACTAAAAATATAAATCATATAACCAACAATTTCATTATAAATAGAACCGCCAAATACCTTAAGAGCCAAAAAGCCACTAAAAATAACAAACGTTGAGTTAATTTCCTGACTTTTTCCAACCTGCCCTTTGCTTTTAGCATCGGATTGTTTTTTGGCTGTCGGAGCTTCTGTTTTTTCACCAGCAAAAAGCTGTAAATCAAATTTCTCATTCAGAGATTTATTTGTTAAAAACAAATACTTATTGCAATGCCCGCAAAACAATAAAGATATCACTATACATTTCACTAAACATCACGCCCAAAAACATAATATAAAATGGTAAAGCCATTGACAATACAAACAACCCAATTATAATTTTGGCTGGTACTCCTACAACAAAAATATTCATTTGCGGCATAGTCCTCGCTAACACGCCCAAACCAACATCTGTCAGTAAAATCGCAAACAATACGGGCAAGGCAATTTTCATACCTGTTATAAAAATCCCCCATGTTAAATCGACAATGATAGCTGTCAAACTAAGATTAAAAGTAGCACCTAAAATAGGAACTAATTTAAAGCTCTCAAATAAACCTGCCAAAACTAAATGATGACTATTTGTTACCAAAAAAATAATAAGTCCTAAATTATACTTAAAACTGGCAATCAATGGTATTTGCTGACCAGATGTAGGATCAACCACATTTACAATCGCAAAACCAACTTGCATATCCAATAATTTTCCAGCCATATTAATTGCGGAAAAAATGATCATAGCCGAAAAACCAATGAGCCAGCCAACAATCAATTCCGTAATCAAAGCCAGAACATAGCCCAACAAAGTTTCTGGAATCTGTAGCGAACTTTGTACATCGACAATGGGAAATAAAACTAACGAAATAGCAAAACTCGCACCGACTCGGATATAAATAGGAATATTTATACTGCCGAAGAAAGGTGCGATCATAAATACGCCGCTGATTCTTGTCAAAATCAAGAAGAATAGACCTAAATGATTTTGCATTATATCATAAAAATCCAATTTACTTTCCCCTTATCAGCCAATATATGCGGGCAAATTTGAGAATATATTTATCACATAATCAACCATTAAACGAAGCATCCATGGTCCAAATACTAAAATAGCAACAAAGACGGCTACAATTTTAGGAATAAAGGCTAATGTCTGTTCCTGAATAGAAGTTGTCGCCTGAAACACACTTACCAGTAACCCAACTAATAAGCCCAAACCAAGCATCGGTGCAGAAATTAACATTACCATCATCAAAGCTTCCTGCCCGATCTGTATTACAAGATCACCAGACATTTTCTCATCTCCTATTTAAAACTTACAATCAATGAATGTATTAAAAGATGCCACCCATCTACCATGACAAATAATAAAATCTTAAATGGCAACGAAATCATAACCGGTGGCAGCATCATCATCCCCATTGACATCAGTGTACTTGCTACAATCATATCAATAACAATAAAAGGAATATAAATCATAAACCCAATCTGAAATGCTGTTTTAAGTTCACTTATAATATAGGCTGGAATCAATGTGAATGTCGAAACCTGCTCTTGTGTTTCTGGTCTCTCTGCCTGAGATAGATTAACGAACAAGGCTAAATCAGATTCACGAGTCTGCTTAAACATAAAATCCCGCAGTGGATTCACAACTTGTGTCAGAGCCTCTTCCTGCGTGATAGTTCCAGCTAAATAAGGTTGAAGCCCATTATCGTTAGCCTGACTCCAATATGGCGACATAATATAAAAAGTTATAAACAGCGACAATGCAATGATAATCTGGTTTGACGGGACATTTTGTGTCGATAAGGCATTTCGCAAAAAAGACAAAACTACCACAATGCGAATAAACGACGTTGTCATAATCAAAATTGACGGTGCAATTGTTAAAATTGTCAGTCCAGCCATAATTTGTAATGTAAGGGCAAGATCTTTTGGATTATCAGATGTGCCTAAACCAATATTAACATTTGGAACTAAAGGCGCTGCAAAAGCGCCCTCTGGTATACATAAAATCAAAAGCAGAATCCCTGCTATAAAAACAACATGTTGTTGTTTGAACACCAAAACAACCTCTTCCCTTATCTAGGATCTCTTTTGTCTTTAAAAATTGTCGGAATGCGCCGCGATATCTGTTCAAGTGAAGAGAATTGCTGAGAAAAAATATTCTGCAACTCTTTATTTACTCTTTTATCGACGGCTTTACTGCGCATTTGCTGAATTTCGTATTCATCAGTAATTTCCTGCAATAAAGTAATAGAATGTTCTGTTACGCCCATCACCATGACTTTTCCTGCAATTTCAACTACACAAACCGCACGATTTGGTCCTAGGGGCAAATTATCAAGGATTTGCCCTTCACTTCCTATACCGACTTTTGCGTATTTGCCACCTAAAAGTCGTGAAACAAAATAAGCGAGTCCTAAAACAAAGGCAAATACCACCATCAAGCTTACCAGATACGCCATGGTAGACCACCAAGACGATGTTGTCGGCTTGGCATCATCATTTACTTGGTACGCCGACAAATAGCCACCACTGCCAGAAGAAGTTTCCTGCACTGATTGTGCAAAAGTTGGCTCTACACAAAAAACAAGAAGTACAATCAAGAGACAAAAGCAACACCCATATTTCTGTTTGTTCATTACCCTACAGCTTTACGCACTGCTTCTAAAACGCGATCTGGTTGAAATGGTTTTACAATAAAATCACGTGCCCCAGCCTGTATTGCTTCAATAACCATGGCTTGCTGTCCCATAGCACTGCACATAATGACTTTTGCGTTCGGATCAATCTTTTTAATTTCTTTTACTGCACTGATTCCATCCATTTCTGGCATAGTAATATCCATTGTAGTTAAATCCGGTTTCAATTCCTGGTATTTTTCTAAAGCTTTTAAGCCATTTTCGGCTTCACCAACCACTTCATACCCATTTTTACTTAAAATATCCTTTACCATCATTCTCATGAATGCTGCATCATCTACAACTAAAACTTTTATTGCCATCGTGCATCTCTCCTCATAATTAATTTTGTTTTTATAATGAAACTATTGGCTATCTATACCAATTATATAGTAACAATACAATTTACTCAACACAATTCACATTGGCTTATTGTATGTTTTGTGCTCTTTCCATTGGACTCACGATATCGGTAATGCGAACGCCAAAGTTTTCATCAATAACAACCACTTCACCTTTGGCTAGCAATTTGCCATTGACCAGGATATCAACTGGTTCACCAGCTAATTTGTCAAGTTCAATAATAGAACCATTTGCCAATTCTAGAATATCACGAATTCTTTTTTTTGTTCGACCTAATTCAACCGTAACTTGCAGTGGCACATCTAAAATAAGTCCAATATTAGCATCATTAACCGTCACAGGTTCTGTGGATAGTGGTGAAAACTGTGCTGGTTGAACTGGTATATTAGATGCAACCCGCGCCTGTTGCTGCATAGTTGGTGCTGCATAGGTTTGCTGTTGAACTGGCGACTGAATAGGCGTTGGATAAGATTCCGGTGCTGATGGTTGCGGTGGCTGCTGCATCATTGGCGGAGCAGCCACTGGTGGTGGTGTGGCTACTGCTTCCATTGATCCGGACATCAAATTACTTACCATATCTTTTGATATACGAAGCGGTAAAATCTGCATGATTTCACTATCAATCAAGCCCTCTACTTCCATACGAAAAGAAACTCTGACTACTTTTTCTTCACTGCCAACAAGATCAGTAACTTTATCTTCTTTAGCAAGATCAATTAAATTAACTTTCGGTGGTGAAATGTCAATTTTCTTGTTGAACATAGTTGATAAAGAAGTTGAAACAGCTCCCATCATTTGGTTCATCGCTTCGCCAACTGCACTCATATGGAGTTCATTTAACTCTTCAGGAGGTGCTGTCCCATCTCCCCCCATCATCAAATCAGCAATAATCAACGCATCTTGGGCTTGAATTGCCAAAATATTATTGCCTTCGATTCCATGTGTATAACCAACTTCCACAATTAAATATGGCATTGGATAATGGTTTTTAATCGAAGCTAACGTATCAATTGAGACTTGCGGTGTCGTAATGGAAACACGATGACCTAACAAAACGGACAAAGTTGTTGCCGCACTCCCCATAGATATATTTCCTATTTCCCCCAAGGCATCTCGCTCTATATCAGAGAGCCGTTCTGCATCTAAATCCGAATTGGGACTCGTATCTGCAGACGCCGAATCGTTGTTATCAATTCCACCTTTAAGTAATGCATCTATCTCTTCTTGAGAAATAAAATCATCATTCATCGTCGCCCTCATCTCCTTCCGTCATCACTCTGGTAATCTGTACTGCAGCCTTTTTCCCCGATGTCCCAGGTCTACAAAAAAACTTTGGTCTTTTCCCAACAAAAAGCTTCAACTCATCACTTACCTTTGTATCCAATTGCAAAACATCACCAAAACCCAAAGTCAAAAATTCTTGAATCGTAATATTGATAGAACCAAGTTCAATACTCACCGGAACAACTGTTTTTCTAATTTTGTTCTGCAAAAGTTCAATTTGCTCAGGATGATCCTGTTTTGCAACGGAAGAAGCCACCCAAAATGTCGTAGTCAATTTAGACATAATTGGTTCTAAAACCAAATATGGAATACAAACGTTAATAAGGCCTTCGACTTTACCAATTTTAACTTGTAAAGTAACAATGACAACCATATCGCTTGGTGGGACAATTTGTGTGAATTGAGGGTTTGTTTCGATGGTTTCCAATTGTGGTTTCAATTTGATAACATTCGCCCAAGCATCACGGAAATTTTCAATCGCTTTATTTAGAATTTTACGTATCACCGCTTCTTCGATTTCCGTCAACGCTCTAATTTTCATAATCGTTTCGCCAGTGCCGCCAAATAAACGATCAATAATGGCAAATGCAATACTTGGATTGATTTCCATTATGACGTTCCCTTTTAATGGAGGCACGGTTAATACACCAATAACACTCGGATTAGACAAAGACCGAACAAATTCTTCATACGTCAATTGTTCTACCGAAGCTACATCAACATTGATCATTGCTCGTAAATATGTTGATAAATAAGTATTCAAAAGGCGAGCAAAGTTTTCATGCAACATATATAATGTGCGGATCTGATCCTTCGAAAACTTATCAGGGCGTTTAAAATCGTACATCTTAACTTTTTTTTGTAATTCTTCATCTTTCATTTCTTGTGCTGAAACAACACCTGTAGACAATGCTGATAATAGTTGATCTATTTCAGATTGTGATAATACATCAGCCCCTGACAATCGTTTTCCTCCCTTCATACCCTTTATCATATTTGTTATTATATTGTATTGTTGAAACTATCATTGCAAAACAAAATTTGTTATATATACATCATATACAGCCCCATCGCCAATCGCTTGGTTCAGCTGATCTTTAATCAAAGATTTCAACGAATCTTGTTTGGATGGATCAAATTCTTCTATTTTTTGTGAGCGTAAAATTTGTAGTACTGTATCCAGCACTTTTGTTTCCACTGCTGGTACAATTTTCCCATCTTTGATATTTTTCTCGTTACCAGGATTCATTTCCAGTACAATACCCACTTTTAAAAAGCGCCCCGATTTCACTCCGCCGACATTAACAATAATGCCATCCTTTGCATCACCGAGTTTAACAAAAATACCCGGATCTTTTTTCTGTGCTTTCCCCACAGAATCAGTCATAACTTTTGTTGTCACAAAATAAGATATGCCTCCTGCAAAAATGAGACCAATAATAACTAAAACGATAATCAGTAGAATGGGTGATTTTTTCTTTTTTTCAACCTCTTCGTCCGCCACGTCTCTCTACACCTCCATGATGTCCCTTTGCAACTTTTATTTTATAAAAATGCCATTAAAAAATTTTATTCAAAAGCATTGGTTATTCAAGTTTAAAATTTATGTAGAGCTCGACGATATGTCATCACCTGCCGTACAACCTCTTCCATATTTTCTTCAACAATAAGTTTTTTTCCATTAATTAAAGTTACCACTGTATCTGGTGTCTGTTCGATCGTTTCGATAATTTCAGCATTTAAAATAAACTCACCTTTTTTATCTTCAGAGTTAAATTTTGTTAATTTTATCATGACTTTTTGCTCCTTTAATTTTAAAAACAGAGGGGGAGTATAAACAATCCACCCCCTCTATTTTAAACTATTTTATCGTTTCATATTGACCAGCGTTTCTATCATTTCATCCGCAACCGTAATGATTTTAGAATTAGATTGGAACCCACGCTGTGTAACTATCATGTCACTGAACTGTTCTGATAAGTCTACATTGGACATTTCAAGTGCTGATGGCGTAATTGTTCCAGCTCCGCCGTTACCAGCAGACGTAATTTGCACTGTACCCGAACTAGCTGATGAAGAATAAAGACTACCACCAGATTTTGTAAGACCAGATGGATTATTAAAGACAGCAATTGCAACCTGCGCCAAAGTTAATTTTTGATCATTGCTGAAGGTTCCGACAATGCCGCCTTGCGAATTAAGATTAACATCGGTCAGCGTCCCGGCAGTATATCCATTATAGTCCGTTGTTAATGTGGAACTACCACTAACTTGTGTTAATCCCGAAAAATCAACCGTTGCAGAGAGTGCACTTGCTCCATTAGTAGGTGTAAATGCCAGAGTTACCGTAGATGTTCCCGTAACAGAACCTGAAGAATTAAAGTTAGCACTAAAAATAGTAGTCCCTGAAGCTGGCGTTGTCAGCTTCGTACCATCTGACCCTGTAATGGTGCCAGCGACAGTTGCTGCCCAAGTTCCAGATACACCTGTCCCTGTAGTTTTCCTGGTCATTGTTACAGGAATTGAATATTTGACTCCTAACGAATCATATGCTGTAATGGTCGACGACACCGTTCCGCCAACAGCAGTATCTGCATCTAAATTTTTGCTAAAAGTAACAGATGTCGTCGCTTTTGCCGCCATAGTCTGACCAGCTTTCACTACAATATCCCCCGTTGCTCCGCTTGTACTAATTGATCCACTTGAATCAGCTGTCCAGCCTTGTACCTTTACGCCACTACCAACCGATATAAACGTACCACTAGGATCAAAATTAAAATTACCATTCCTTGTATAATAATTCTCACTGCCATTTTTTACAACAAAATAACCAGAACCAGAAAGACATAAATCCGTATTTTTCCCGGTAGAATTGATACTACCATCTGTGACAATCGTATCAATACTTGCAATACCAACACCGAGTCCAATCTGTTTTGGATTAGTAGCACCTAAATCACCAGTTGCTGCTGCAGCCCCTGAAAGGGTTTGGCTTAACGTATCCTCAAACGTCACTCTTCCTGTTTTAAACCCTACCGTATTCACATTGGCTATATTGTTACCAATAACATCCATACGAGTCTGGTGACTTTTTAATCCGGCTACGCCAGAAAATAAGGAACGCATCATAAATATCAATTCTCCTTTAAATTAGTGCAGTAAGGCTGCTTCTATCAGTCCACAGTCTTAAACTTCCCGAAGGTCCAGTTTATAAAATTACTGCACTGTCTATATTTGTAAATATCGTATCTTTTGCACTTTTTCCGTCCATGGCAGTAATCACGGTTCGATTCTGTACACTAACAACCAATGCCATATTATTGTAATAAACAAGGGATTCTTTTGCACCTTTTTGCGCAATTTTATTCACTGCATTATTAATTTTAATTAAATCCTGCTCGCTGATTTGTAAATTCCGGCTACGAATCCGCTCCATCGCATGCTGCGAAAAAGTCAATTTTTCTGTTTCTTTTTCTAATAACTTGGCAAATGGGTTGGCAGCTTTAGAATGAATGCTGTCTTGTGTATTGGAAGAATGTCCCACATTCGAATTAGTAATGGGCATCAACGGCTGTGCTTGAAGATAGATTCTATGATCAGCCATATCCGTATCCCCCTTGTACCTTCATATACTTTCTTTTATTATGCACCAATTTGTGTAATATTACCAATTGATACATTATGTGCCGTATCATCACCAGTCACTTTAGTGACAATCGTCGGAACACCACTAGAAAGACTTACACTAGTAACAGTACCACTCAATTTCGTCTTACCACCATCGTCCGACCACTGAATGGTCTTTCCTATCATCGAACTAACCTGTCCGACTAAAACAGATGTATCCATATTTTGTACAAGATTGCCTACTTTTGTAATGCCACTAACCATATTTGTCATCTGTTCAAGCGATGAAAACTGTGCCAATTGTGCAATTTGCTGTGAATTATCTTGCGGATTAAGTGGATCTTGATTTCCCATTTGCGTTACTAAAAGCTGCAAAAAGGCATCTTTATCCAAAGCACCACCAGCAGTTGTTGCTTTCGTTGGTTTAGTTGTATTTGTAGCAGTCACGCCATTTACAGTATTTAAACTTGTACCATCTACTGTACTTGCCATTTAACATCCCTCCTATATTCGATAATCAACACTGTCTTCACTTATATTCCCCTCTAATGAACTAACTTTCTCTACCGTATCATTAAATTCAGCTAAATCAATACTCTGCTTCTTTAAAGATGATTTTTGCTGTTGGCTATTTGCCTGACTATTTTGTCCGTTCGACATAAAATCACCAAGCCCTGCATAAACTTCAACATTATCTACTTTCATGCCTTTTGCCTCGAGTTCTTGTTTAAGTTGAATCATGGAACTTTCTAGCATAGTTCGAACTTGAGCATTATCACTATGAAAGCTTGCTGTCACTGCGCCACCATTCGCTACTGATACTTTAAGCGTTAAATCACCAAGATGCTCTGGATTTAATTTTATAATCATCTGTGTGTCTTCATTTGTTTTAATAAGACGAGCTTGCTCAACAATTTGTCCAGGAATATCATATTTTGCCAACTGTTGTGCAGTTTCAACTGGAGCGGCTGCTCCGGCATTGCTTGATGTGGTATGCATCGAATTAACTATCATTTCACTAAACTGTGTTGGTGCTTGCACATCATGCTTATTCAAGTTTTCCTTTATCCCTGGTAAAGATGAATTATTTAAATTCAAAATGTTCTTTTCTATTGGTTCTACTGTATCGATTATTGATGCAGCTATTGGTTTTGCTATTATTGGTTTGACTACATCATCTGGCATCTTTGCATCTGTTAGTTTCGCAACGTCTAATAGCTGCGCATCTATGACTGTATTCGATTTAGCTTGACTATGATCTTCGGCAGTCACATTAAGTGACTGATGCAGATTAAGCACATTCATGCCTTGTTTTGATTTATCCGTTTTAGCTAAATCAGATGTCGTATTTTTACTTGCAATACCAACGTTAGTGTCATTTTGTCCCGAAACAAAGGTTACAGCAGCTTTCGCGGCATTAGCAAGCATTGCAGTACCTGTTGGTTCTTTCATTTCAGCTTGAACTACTGCAACATTGGTCATTGGAATGTCCAACGATTTTCGTGCTACACTTTCGCTCGTTTGCAGTAAAGCATTTAATGGGTTCTTATCAACAGTTCCAGTTTGAGAGATAGTGCTTGTTTTTTTGCCATTAAGCAAATCTAAGATCGTTTGATTCGCAGTCTTTTCAGAATCATTTTGCGGCAAAAGCTGTTCAAGTGTTCCTATTGAAGGCAATTGAACCTGCTCTTTCGAATTCATTGATTTCAACAATTTCGAAAAATCCGTGTTTTTAGCAGGAGCCCCATTCACATTTGATATTGCCAATGTTTCCGGCGCGGTCGCTTCAGCAAGAATTTGCATATTAGGCAAAGAAGCTACATTAAGCATTGCAATCACTTGACTAGTAAGCACTGCTTCAGGTTTCGCATCAGCAAAAAGAGTTTGTTTGGCATTTTTCCCTTTTACTGTAACAACAGTTTTATCTTTCGCCTTATCTTTATAATTTTCATCTTGTGCTTTTCCCAGTATACTACGAAAGTCACTCGTATCTTTCGGCACGTTTTTGTCATCCGATTTAGCTGCTTGCGGCTGATTTATAACTTTTGTATTTTGTATATCAGCTGGTTGAGGAGTGCTCATTACTGCATTTGTTATCGCATCCATTTTCTCACCTCCTTTCATCGTATTATATTTATGGTGAAAACTTTATTGAATCTGCGTAACTGGTGGTTTTCCATTATACATACTTTGCGTAAGCCTTGCACTTTTAGCTGGATCGAACCCAGCTAAAATCTGAGCTGATTGTGACTCATCCATCTTTTGCAGGATTTCAATGATTACATCATCATTTAAATCATCAAGAATAGCTACCGCATCCTTTGGTTTCATCTGTCCATATAAACGAGCTAATTTCGAAATACGTTTTTTTTCTTCAGCTTGACTAAGTTTCATTTGTTTTTCAACATCATCTTTACTCAAAACTACCGGTTTCGAAGGTTCTACTTTGGTATCCGCGGTGAGTTTAGCATCCGTAACTTTACCATCTGTTTTTGCTGTCGTATCAACTTTCACATCCGTCGGTTTTTCTGTACTTTTATCATCAGCTATACCCGTTGGTTTAACAAAATAATCACCAATAATTGGATATTTATAGAGTTCCATTTTTTCATTAATCACATTCGTATCAAAAATTCTAAAATAGATTCCTAAAAAAAATCCCCCTACAATTAAAATCAAAAGCAGTAGCATTATGGAACCGATTTTTAATATTTTTTTGAATTTACCTGGTTTTTTTTTTATCTTCCCTGTATTATCAGTTAACCTTGCTGACACCGCAGGCTGACTAACTTTTTTTACTGCCATCTCACTACCTACTTTCGAGGATTATAGCTTATTGGTAAAGGTCCAATACTTTATTTACATAATTTTTAGTTTCTGCATAAGGTGGAACACCATTATAACTCTTTACGGCTTGAGGTCCTGCATTATATGCCGCCACAGCTTTGGAGACATCGCCATGAAACGTAGTTAACATTTGTTTTAAATACTTAGCTCCGCCATCAATATTTTGCGCAGGATCATAGGCATTATTTACGCCGAGCTCTGCCGCTGTTTCCGGCATCAACTGCATAACCCCCACCGCTCCAGAATCCGAAACCGCATCGGCACGGTATCCAGATTCAGTCTGTGCTACCGCCGAAACAAGTTTCGGATCGAGTCCATATTTATTAGAAGAAGCAGCAATTAAGTTGCTGATATTTGCTTCTGGCACTCTAAGTTGACCAGACGCTGCAGATTGCTTGCTGGTCTTAGCATGCGTCACTCCACTGATTGCATCTGCTTTTGCCTTCAATTTAGACTCCAGTATTTTTGAAAAATTTGCGTCACCTTCTGTTCCAGGACCAAAGCGTGCCTGTATGTTCTGTATTCGCTGAATGATCTGTGTAACACCACTACTACCCATATCCACTCTTTTTCACCCTACTTTGCTGCTCTTGTATAAATTTGCAAACCTATTTCATCAAGCTGTTTTTGTTCTTCCGCTAAAGTCTGTTGTTTAAATTCATCAAACCGTTTTTCCCTTAGCTGCTCAATACTTTTAAGTTTATTCATAACGGTCTTAAGTTCTTCCAGTCTTTGCATTCTATCTTGTTCTGCTCTTATTATTTCTTGCTCTTGTTGCTCAATTTGAGACCTTTTCCAAGCAAAAAAGCTGCTATAGGTTGTAAGCATCGTAATATTTATTTTCGTACTAACTGCCGTTGTTTCATACTCTTGCAATCCAGCTTGCATTTCTTTTTCAAAATTTTTTAAACCTTTTTTTTGATCAATTAAATGCTGCGTAGCTTGAGCCAATTTAATTTCCGACTTATCTTTATTCATTTTTGTTACTTTGAGTAATGCTGCTAACTGGAATTTAAATTTCTTCATGATATACCCTCAACTTACTATCAACTAGCATAATAAAATTTATAAGGTAAGTAATACCTGTTTTGTTTCTTCAAATGTATTGATTTCAAAAACATCCTGACATAAAAACCGATTGATTCCATCTATTTTCTCAATAGCACGATCAATTTGTGGATTGGACCCAGCTACATATGCTCCAATATTAATCAAATCAGCTGCTTCCCGATAAATCGCCATAGTCGAACGCAATTTTTGTGCTGCCTGATAATGTTCTTTGGCGACGACTTCCATCATGACCCGGCTGACACTCGCTAAAATATCAATTGCCGGATAATGGTTTTGCGCAGCAATCGCTCTTGAAAGAACAATATGTCCATCCAATATGCTTCGCACAGCATCCGCAATCGGCTCATTCATATCATCTCCATCAACCAGTACTGTATAAATTCCTGTAATCGATCCCTTATCATTCGTTCCTGCTCGCTCCAAAAGTCTTGGCAGTAATGCAAAAACAGAAGGTGTATAACCACGTGTAGCCGGTGGTTCACCAATCGTCAGCCCGACCTCACGCTGTGCCATGGCAAAACGAGTTACCGAATCCATCATCAAAATAACTTTCATACCTTGGTCGCGAAAATATTCAGCAATTGCTGTGGCGGTCATCGCACCCTTAATACGAACTAAAGCTGGTTGATCGGACGTAGCAACCACTACCACCGATCGTTTAAGCCCCTCTTCACCTAAATCACGTTCAATAAATTCCTTTACTTCACGACCACGTTCACCAATCAAAGCAATTACACTAACATCTGCTTCAGTATTTCGCGCAATCATGCTTAAAAGGGTTGATTTTCCGACACCGCTGCCCGCCATAATACCAATACGTTGTCCAGAACCTATCGTCATCGCACCATCAATAGCTCGAACACCAACATAAAGAGACTCTGTAATACGTGGCCTGGATAATGGATGTGGCGGGGTCGCATGCAGTGGGTATTCCTGACCTGCGTTCAACGGTCCTTTGTCATCAATTGGATTACCTAAGCCATCTAAGATACGCCCTAACAGCTGTTTACCAACCTTAACGTTAAGAACTTTCTGCGCTGAAATCACTTCACAGCCTGGTCCAATTCCCTGCATTTCACCAATTGGCATCAATAAAACAAAACCGCCGCGAAAACCTACTACCTCAGCTGGAATCGGCTCTACATTATTGAGACGTGAACAAACGTAACATAACTCACCAAGGCTTACATTAGGTCCCTGCGATTCAATAACTAGTCCAATAACCTGTGTAATCTTACCATTCATTTTAATTGATTCACAAGATTGAATAGCATCTATAAATTTCTTCGTATTCATTTCCATCATTGTAAAACTTCCTGAATAGATTTTTTCACGATTTCAAGCTGCGTAGCCAGCCTCGCATCCACATTACCGTTAGCGGACTCAATAATGCAGTCACTATCGCTAAGTGCCGAATCAGATGAAATTTTTAATGTTCCTTGTCCGTCAAGCATCGACTGAAATTCATTTTTTCCCATTAGAACAAACTCATAATTTTGTGGTGACACTCTAATAACAAGGCTATTTTGATCTTTTACTTTATTAAGTGCAGAACGAACCATTGGGAGTATAAGCTGTGGTGCATCGATAAAATGCTGCGGTAATATTTTATCCGCAATTGCCATTACCAACTCGATAATTTGTTTTTCTGCTTGCTGTACACAATTTTCTTTTTCAGCTTCTGCCAAAGCAATGATCGATTCTGCTTTTTTATTAGCTGCTTCAATAAGTCCCCGCTGTTCTTTCACCGCAGCATCGCACCCTTCGCTGTGTCCTTTATCATAACCAGCTGCCTGCCCTGCTACCTGTGCCGTTTGCTTCATCGCTTCAGCGTCAAGTGCGGCCTGTGTAAGGAGGGATTCGACTTGGTTCTGTGCCTCTGCAATCATTGCATTACGTTCCATTTCTGCATTTTCAAGTACCTTTTGTGCTTTTCTTTCTTCTTCTAACACAAAAAGCTGAGCAGCCGTTGATAGATCCGTGGATTTCCCTGCCCCGGGCATCACTTCATGAATTACCGGCGGATTTTTAACAAGTCGTGGTTCTTCATGCCATACAGCACTTTTAATTACCCTAGACAATCATTTCGTCTCCCTTGCCACGTGCTACAACAATTTCACCTTTTTCTTCAAGACTCCTGATAACATTTACTACTTTTTGCTGTGCTTCTTCTACATCACGAATCTTAACAGGTCCCATAAATTCAATTTCTTCTCTCAGCATATCGGCTCCACGTTTTGACATATTTTTATAAACCTTTTCGCCAACCTCTGGAGCCGTTGCTTTGAGTGCCAACGATAAATCTTTGGTATCAACTTCCCGCAAAACCATTTGTAGTGAACGATCATCAATCATCACAATATCTTCAAATACAAACATGAGACGTTTGATTTCTTCAGCAAGTTCTGGATTATCAACTTCGAGACTTTCAATAATAGTTCGCTCCGTTGTTCTATCCACACGGTTTAATACTTCAACAATCGAGCCAATACCACCAGCTGTTGTAAAGTCCTGATTAACCAGTGAAGAAAGTTTCTTTTCTAAAACTCGTTCCACGTCACGTAAAACATCCGGTGATGTCCGGTCCATTGTAGCAATGCGCCGTGCCACTTCAACTTGACGTTCAGGAGATAAAGAGGCAATAATTGTGGCTGCTTGGTCTGGGTCGAGATAAGCCATGATTAAAGCAATCGTTTGTGGATGTTCATTTTGAATAAAATTTAACAATTGGCTTGGATCGGTCTTACGTACGAAATCGAACGGTCTAATTTGTAAGCTACTTGTCAAACGATTGATAATATTTAAGGCTCGCTCTGACCCCAAAGCCTTTTCAAGTACACTTCGCGCGTAATCCAAACCGCCAGCTGAAATATAGCTTCTTGCCATCGCCAATTGATAAAATTCGCTTATAACTTGTGTTTTTTGATCTTGTGTCACTTTTCTTTGATTGGCTATTTCCAACGTAAGTTTTTCTATTTCGTCTTCGCTGAGATGCTGAAACAACACAGCTGAATTTTCAGATCCTAATGCAATAAAAAGTATTGCCGCCTTTTGTTGGTTTGTCATTTCTTTGGAACTAGCTTCATACATATCTGCTCACACCCACATTATCAAATTAGTCTTCCGACAACCATGTCTTGACCAATTGAGCCATTTCATCCGGTTTATTCCTGATCAATTCTTCGAGCGCCTGACGTTCTGTCATTTGTGTCTGTTCTTCTTCAGTCAGATCACTATCTGTAACCTTGCCCGCTGCAATCGCTGCAGCACGTTTTGCTTCAGCGATTCTGATCGCCTCCGCTTCTTGTCGCGCTACTTCTTCAATAGCTTCCAGTTCGAGACGTTTTTTACGACGATACAGATATATTGCTGTAGCGATAAGTGCTAAAACCAGAACAACAGCTGCAATCTGTAAATAGAATATCCGCTGTTCTTTATCTTTTTGATCTTGTTCTTCTTTCGCTCTTTTGTCCATCATTTCTGTACTAAACGGTAAGGTTTCAACAGAAATTGTATCACCACGCGTCGTATTAAGACCTACAGCCGAAGATACAACCCGAGAAATACTGTCTTGCTGCGTTCCTGTAATCTGATCATCGACTAAAACAGCAATCGTCAGCCGCTTTACCGCACCAGGTGAGGCAATGATTTTTTGTTTTTCCTCATTTATTTCATAATTTTTTGTTGCTTCTTTTTTTTCATACTGTGACTGTGCATTATTAGCCGCAACATAGCCTGGTATATTGGCAGTTGTACCAGCAGGTCCGCCCGGTGCCCCTGAAGTACCATTATATGTTTCTGCAGTTTCTTGCGAACTACGGATAATACCCGAATCATCTACAACTGGTGTAAACGTCTGTTTATCCGTTGTCTTTTGATCGAAATCCAACTCCACATTCAAGCGAACAACGGCTTTGCCTTCACCTAAAGCTTGATCAAGTAAAGTTTGTACATTTTTTTGCAATTGATCCTGCACTTTTTTTGTCATATCAATTTGCGTTAACGTAGTATTTCCTACATTTTTTTCATCACTTTCATCTGGATCATTCAAAATTTTTCCCATATTATCAATAATAGTGATATTTTCTGCCTGCAGTCCCTGAACACTATGAGCGACCAAATTAACAATCCCTTTTACTTCACTTTTCGATAATTCTGCATTGGGCTTTAATTTCAGCATAATGGATGCTGTCGCTGGTTTTTCATTCTTTTTATATAAACTGTCTTCTGGTAAAACGATATGCACTCTTACTTTATCAACTTCTTCAAGCTGTTCAATCGTTCTTGTTAATTCACCTTGGAGTGCTTGCAAATAATTTACTTTATTTTGAAACTCTGTGACCCCTAGCTTCGTATCCTCAAAAATTTCAAAACCCTTGGGTCCTCGAGGAAGTCCCTGCATCGCTAAGTTCAACCTAGCATTATGAACGTCTTTTGACGAAACTAAAATCGCCGTGCCACTTGGACTTTCCTGCACTTCGTAAGCAACCTTTGACTCTTTAAGTTTAGCGGCTACTTCCCCTGCATCTTTGGTTTCCATACCAGTAAACAGCGGAACCATATCTGGCTTGCTGCCATACCAATAACTCCATCCCAAGAGTGATATCATTAAAAGTGCTGCCACGCCGATAATCGTATAACGTTGTCGTTTACTTATTTTATTCCAAAGTTGCAGATACTGTTCCTTCCAGTCTGCCATCGTCTCAACCCTTTCGCCCAATAAAAAGTATCAATTAAACCTGCATACGCATAATCTCTTGATAAGCCTCTACTGCTTTATTACGCACTTGCATGGTAAGCTGTAAAGCAATATTAGCTTTTTCCGTAGCTATAACAACTTGTGAAATATCTTGAACTTGCCCCGCCGCTAAAGCTTTATCTACTACAATAGCTTGATGCTGCAGGTCATTTGTCTTTTGCAACGCATCGCCTAAAAACTGACCAAAACTTTTCTGTACAACCTGCTGACTCTCACCGAGATGACTTATTGCACTCATCGCTACTGGTGTTAATTTCAACGCCTCAACCTGCATATTTTTCACACCTCATCATTTTCCAATATCAAGCGCTTTCATCGCCATACTTTTCGCTGCATTAACAGCAGTAACATTGGCTTCATAAGCTCGAGAAGCTGTAATCATATCTACCATTTCTGAAACAATATTCAAATTTGGCATTTCAACATATCCATTTGCTTTTGCATCTGGATTCGAAGGGTCATAAACGAGACGTCCCGGCGTTGTATCCGCTTCAATACCCACTGCTCTTACGCCATCACCCTTTTGACTATCCGTCGTACTCGACAGAATATTGGCGAATGAGTTTCCATTACCAGTTCGAGGTTCAAACACAACAAATTTCCGACGGTATGCACCACCCTCGGCTGTTCGTGTTGTATTCGCATTTGCAATGTTATTCGATATAACATCCATTCGTAATCGTTCAGCAGTCATACCAGATGCAGAAGCATCAATTGCTCCAAACATGCTCATATATAATACCCTCCTCCTTTATTTATTTTTGCCCAGCAATGACTGACTTCAAGCTAGACATATAATCGCCAATTTGCCTGACCATTGCATTGTAATAAATATTATTTTTAGCAAGATCTGCCATTTCTATATCAACATCAACATTATTGCCATCCGTGCGCATTGTAGTTGTCGCTACTTCCTTGATTTGCGGAACAATCCCCTCACTTGAAGATACTATCGGTAAATGTTTATCATTCGTACGCACTACATCTAGATTTCCACTACCTGGATCAAGCTGTTTCGCCAACAAGCTTTCAAAAGCAACTTCACTTTTTTTAAAACCAGGTGTATTGACATTCGCAATATTATTACTAATAACCTGATGTCTGACATTAGCGGCATGCAGACCTTGTGCTAATATATTAATAGTTGATGAACCGACGACTTCATTAATCATGTTTTACCTCCATGCCTAACATATTTTTATTTACATAAATTAATTATAATTGCGTGTCTATAATAGTCTAAAAAACAAATATATCTGTATAAGTTTCTACCTTTCTCTGTTTTTAGCTAAAATACCTTTAAAAACCGCAAATTTTTCCCTATTTATATTGTCGCTAAATTTGGAATAAAACTCCATAGTTAATTCGTCCTAAGTTTTTCCATCATAAAATCAAAACAACTATTTTTTAGAGAAAAACAGAAAGAGAGCACCATCGTTTTCATGGTACTCTCTCTCAGGTATTCGAAAATTTATCGTTTTAATTTTTGAACTTCTTCCAAAAGATGTTCATTCAAAACTTTGATATAGGTACCTTTCATACCGAGGGATTTAGATTCAATAACCCCCGCCGACTCAAACTTCCTAAGTGCATTTACAATAACGGATCTCGTAATCCCTACACGATCAGCAATTTTCGATGCCACAAGCAGGCCTTCAGTCCCATCAAGCTCACCAAGAATGTTAATCGCTGCTTCTACTTCTGAATATGACAACGTTGCCAAAGCAATTTGCACCGTAGCTTTTTTTCTAGCTTCCACTTCAATTTTCTGTGTATGATCCCGAAGCATCTCCATACCGACGACTGTTGCACCATATTCAGCTAAAATTAAGTCTTCATCCGTAAATTCTTCATTGAATTTCGCTACAATTAATGTTCCAATACGTTCCCCAACACCATAAATCGGTACAATTGTTGTATTTTTCCCGTTAAACATGCATTGTGTTTCTTCGCTAAAAGCACACATACCGCTCTTAGTTCTAAGATTCGGTGATGTTTCATCCACTTTTAATAGCCAGTTTACATAATGCTTAGGAAATTCCCCCGGTGTAATGACTTTATCAATCATAAGATCACATTCAAAATCATCAACGAAGGCATAGCCAAAAATTTTACCTTTTTTGCTAGCAATATAAACATTTGCCCCTATAACATTGCTGAGTACACGAGAAATCCCATCATACTCCACACTTTCGGATTTTTGTAATAATTTATTAATTTTTCTTGTTCTTTCTAATAATGCACTTGCCATAAATAAATCTTCCTTTCAAACTTCAACGTCAATAGATACGCTCAATTCATACTTATTGTTTTCTATTTTATCATACTTTTCTATACAATTATAGATTAGTACTGTTATTATTTATAAATTTTTTGAAAATTCATGCAAACTATACAATTTAAGCAGCTTCATAAAATGAAATGACTCAAGTCTTGATCAACTACAATATGACTTAATTTGTTCTGAACATACCCCAAATCAATTTTGATATGTTTCACTTCAAGCTCCGGCGCATCAAACGCTAAATCTTCAAGCAACTTTTCCAGAATCGTATGCAGTCGTCTCGCTCCGATGTTTTCCGTCTGTTCATTGACCTTGCAGGCTATATCAGCCAATTCATCGATCGCATCAGCCGTAAACTCAACCGTCAGCCCTTCTGTCTCAAGTAAAGCAGCATATTGCTTGAGTAATGCATTAGCCGGTTCAGTCAAAATCCGCTTAAAATCATCTTTCGACAAAGCAGTAAGTTCAACCCGAATTGGAAAACGCCCCTGCAATTCAGGAATCAAATCCGATGGTTTACTTGTATGAAATGCACCAGCTGCAATAAACAATACATGATCTGTTTTAAGCGGACCATATTTAGTCACAACTGTCGAACCCTCTACAATTGGCAAAATATCACGTTGGACACCTTCTCTAGATACATCTGGACCGGAAGCGTTACCTCGACCTGCCACCTTATCAATTTCATCGAGAAAAATGATCCCACTGTTTTCTGCCATTTGAATCGCGGATGTTGTAATCTCATCCATATCAATCAACTTCTGCGCTTCTTCTTGGATGAAAACCTTCCGTGCATTTTCGACAGTCACCTTACGCGTTTTTTTCTTTTTTGGTAAGATACTGCCCAACATATCTTGAATATTACTGCCCATGTCTTCAATACCCGATCCAGCAAACATTCCCACCATCGGTGCATTGTCTTCTACATCAATTTCGATGATTTCTTTTTCCATTTCACCGGCAACCAGACGTTTTTTGCACCAGTCACGACCAGCCTGATATTTGGGTTTGTCTTCCTGCGGTTCAATTGACTGAGAATCTGCGGTTTCTTTGTTAAATAACTGGACCAATGGATTTTTACTTTTTGTTGTCTGATCCGGAACAAAATAATCTAAGATTCGTAATTCAGCCAATTCTTGCGCTTTATCATCTACTGCGCTCATTCTTTCTTTTTTTAGCATCCGAACTGCCACTTCGGCCAAATCGCGTACCATAGATTCCACATCGCGTCCCACATAGCCCACTTCGGTGAATTTAGTCGCTTCGACTTTTACAAAAGGTGCTTTAACTAATTTAGCCAATCGCCTAGCAATTTCTGTTTTTCCAACGCCAGTCGAACCAATCATTAGAATGTTTTTGGGAATTACATCTTCCTTCATCGACTCTGGTAATCGTTTACTACGCCAGCGATTACGCAATGCAACAGCAACTGCCCGTTTTGCCTGTATCTGCCCTACAATATATTTATCGAGTTCTTGCACAATTTCTCTTGGTGTTTGTTCGTTCAAGCTGAATAACCCCCTAATCCAATTCTTCAACCTTGATATTATGATTTGTATACACACATATATCGGCAGCAATTTCTAATGCTTCTTGCGCGATTTCAGTTGCTGACAGTTGTGAATGTTTCACCATTGCTCTTGCAGCTGCCAATGCATAAAATCCACCGGAACCAATTGCAGTTACGCCCCCATCAGGCTCAATGACTTCCCCACTGCCTGATAAAATAAGCATCGTTTCACTATTAACAACAATCAAAAGAGCTTCTAGTTTACGAAGTACACGATCCGTACGCCAATCTTTCGCGAGTTCAACCGCCGCTCGCATCAGATTGCCATTGAATTCTTCCAGTTTGGTTTCAAATTTTTCAAACAAGGTAAATGCATCGGCCACCGACCCTGCAAAACCCGCCAAAACAGTCCCGTGATAAAGTCGACGAACCTTTCTTGCATTGGCTTTCATAATGGTGTTTTGACCAAAGGTAACTTGCCCGTCACCAGCTATTGCTGTTTTTCCTTTATGTTTTACAGCAACAATCGTTGTAGCATGAAACATAAAATCATCCTTCCTATTGCAAGGCACAAGTAACATAAGCCCAAACCTATAACTGTGTTTTAAAGACAGCGATAGATTGCAAAGCCCGTTCAGATATCGCCTGTTTTTTAAGTTTTTTATCTTTTATTCGCTCGCCCAATTCCGGCAGCAAACCAAAATTTACATTCATCGGTTGAAAACGCTTCATATCAGCACTTGTAATGTAACGGCACAGAGCCCCATGTGCCGTTTGCTCGGGGAAAGCAACCGTAGGTTTCCCTTGCATCAGCCGCCAGGCATTCAGCCCAGCTACAAGACCAGAGGCAGCTGATTCAACATATCCTTCAACCCCTGTCATCTGCCCAGCAAAGAACAGCATTGGATCTGTTTTACTTTGCATCGTTGGCAATAAGATCTGTGGTGAATTTATAAACGTATTGCGATGCATAACACCATAACGGACAAAATCAGCTGTATCAAGTCCCGGGATCAAACCGAAAACTCGTTTTTGTTCTGGCCATTTCAAGTGTGTCTGAAAACCAACAATATTATAAAGACTGGCCACAGAATTATCTTGGCGGAGCTGCACAACTGCATAAGGACGTACACCTGTTACCGGATGTTCAAGCCCAACTGGCTTTAATGGTCCATATAAAAGAGTATCAATACCACGACTGGCCATTTCTTCTACAGGCATGCATCCTTCAAAAAAAATTTCTTTTTCAAAGTTTTTTGTCTGTGTTTTTTCTGAATTTACAAGTTCCTGCCAAAAATATTCGTATTCTTCTTTATTCATCGGACAGTTTATATAATCGGCATCCCCTTTACCATAGCGCGATGCTTTATAAGCTTTATCCATATTCAAGGAGTCCTTCATAACGATCGGTGCTGCCGCATCATAAAAATAAAGATATTGCTGCCCTAAAAGCGCAGCAATTTTTTCTGAAAGAGTTGGCGCTGTGAGCGGACCTGATGCAATCAAAACAATTGCACCGGCTGTCTGTGGAATGTCCTTTATTTCTTGGTGGATGACATTAATCATCGGATGATTCATCAATTTATCAGTAATATAGGCACTAAAACCTTCCCGATCAACAGCCAAAGCACCGCCTGCCGGAACTTTAGTAGCATCCGCCGCTTCTATAATCAACGAACTCATTTGCCGCATTTCTTCTTTCAATAAACCAACTGCATTTTCAAGACCTGCCCCGCGAAGCGAATTGCTGCATACAAGTTCAGCAAAACCAGCTGTTTTATGTGCTGGCGTAGATTTTTCAGGACGCATCTCATATAAATCAACTTGTGTACCGTTATTGGCAATCTGCCAAGCAGCTTCGCTGCCGGCTAGACCAGCACCAATCACAATTACTTTCTTCACTCAGTTTCCTCCATCTTATAAAATTTACTCTTTTACTGCAATTTTTTTCTTTGCTGCTGGTTTCTTAATCGCTGGTTTTTTCGCAACTGTTTTTTTTACTTTGCTTCTCGGTTTTTTTGGAGTTGCCTTTATGGGCACTTCAAGCGATTCAGTTTCTGTCTTGACCGCTTCTTTTGCCGCTGCCTTTTCATGAAGTTTCTCAAGTTCTTTATTGATTGGATGATCCACGCGGGTTTCACAAGCTTCGTTACTGCAATACAGCAATGCCCGACCATTTTTATAATGATGTTTCAACATAAACGATGTACAAGTCGGACAAGTCTCTTTAAGCGGCGTATCCCAAGTAACATAATCACAATCAGGATAATTTTTACACCCAAAGAATACACGCCCTCGTTTTGTACGGCGTTCAACAACATTCCCACCACATTTTGGGCAAGATACTCCCATATCCTTTAAAAGTGGTTTCGTATTGCGACATTCTGGAAACCCCGGACAAGCTAAAAACTTACCATAACGACCTTGTTTTACAATCAGCATACGACCACAAATCTCACAAGGTATATCCGATACTTCAACAGGGAGCTCAACATGACCAATGGCTTCTTCAGCATGTTCCAACGTTTTGGCAAACGGACCGTAAAATTCCCTTAACAAATGGTTTTTTTCCACTTTTCCTTCGGCAATTTCATCCAACTCATTTTCCAAAGTCGCCGTAAACTTTGCATCAACAATAGACTTAAAATATTCTTCCAGCATATCAATCACAACAAAACCAAGTTCTGTCGGTTCAAATTTCTTTTCAACTCTTACAACGTAACCGCGTGCTAAAATCGTTTCGATAATAGGTGAATACGTACTTGGTCGACCAATCTCTTTTTCTTCCAGAACTTTAACCAGAGATGCTTCATTATAGCGTGGTGGTGGTTCGGTAAAATGCTGCTTTGGCAAAACCGCCTCCAGCATAAGCTGCTGATTAATTTTCAGTTCTGGTAAAAATACATCCTTGTCTTTTTTCTCTTTACCTTCTGTATAAACCGCAGTAAACCCTGGAAATATAAGTTGTGATCCCGCTGCCCTTAGTCCATATTTTCCTGCGGTGATTGCTATTGTCAATGTGTCATAAATAGCCGGATTCATCTGACTGGCAATAAACCGTTCCCAAATTAATGTATAAATTTTCAGTTGATCTTTGGCTAAATATTTACTGATTTCATGTGGGACAAACTCGACACTTGTTGGTCGAATTGCTTCATGTGCATCCTGCGACTTTTTCCCCACCACATAAACTGGTGGCTTTTCAGGCACATAGGCTATGCCAAATTCCTGTTCAATATAGTCTCTGGCTTCTTTTTGCGCAATTTCAGAAACTCTTGTCGAATCTGTACGCATATAGGTGATTAAACCAACCGGACCTTTACGACCGAGATCAATCCCTTCATAAAGTTGCTGTGCCAGCATCATCGTTTTTCTTGATGTAAAGCCAAGCTTCCGCGATGCATCCTGCTGCAAACTGCTCGTAATAAACGGAGGTGCTGCTTTACGCTGTCGCTGCCGCTTTTTAATTTCCTGCACGCAAAATGTCTCTTTTTCCAGAACATCCGTGGCAATTACTGCTTGTTCTTCATTACCAATTGTAATTTTTTCACCTTGAATCGTAATCAGTTCCGCATCAAAGATAACAGATTTAGGCATTTCACGAAGCTGGACACCAATTGTCCAATATTCTTCTGATATAAAATTTTGTACTTCTTTTTCGCGGTCACAGATTAGCTTAACCGTTACAGATTGCACACGCCCTGCACTAAGACCTTTTCTTATCTTACGCCAAAGCAATGGACTAAGCTTATAACCAACAATTCGGTCCAGCATCCTTCTTGCTTGTTGCGCATCAACACGATCTAAATTAATTGGATGCGGACTTTTTATAGCTTCTTGAATCGCCGGTTTTGTAATTTCATTAAACACAATTCGGCAAGCTTCATGTTCTTCGATATTTAATATATGAGCCAAATGCCAAGCAATCGCTTCACCTTCACGATCCGGATCAGATGCCAGATATACTTTATCGGCATGTTTGGCTTCTTTTTTTAACGACTTAATTAAATCACCTTTGCCACGAATATTAATATATTTAGGTGTAAAATCATTTTCGACATCAATGCCAAACTGACTTTTCGGCAAGTCACGCAAATGTCCCATGGATGCCCTTACGATATAATTCTTTCCTAAATATTTTTCTATGGTTTTGGCTTTTGCTGGCGATTCAACAACAACCAGTGTTTTTTCCTGTGATTTACTCACAAAACGCCCTCCTTAACAGCACGAACATAACAATGCGGGGCGTGCTCTACCACTAAACCACGCAACTCCATTTGTAATAGTATACAAGTGATATTAGATGCATCACTTCTTGATTTTAAAATAATTTCATCAATTGACAACGGCTGATCATATGATAAATGTTCATAAACCGCTTTTTCTTCATTTGATAAATTTATCACATTCTTATCTATATTACAGTTTGATTCATTCCATGAATATTCTTCCAAAACATCTTTCGCACAAGAAACAAGTTTTGCCCCCTGTTGAATCAGTTTGTGACAACCTTTACTTTGCTCAGAATAGATACTGCCCGGCACGGCAAATACATCCCGACCTTCACTAAGCGCCATTTCGGCTGTAATTAGTGAACCGCTTTTAAGTGCCGCTTCAACTACGATAACACCCCTAGACAAGCCGCTGATAATACGATTTCTAGCCGGAAAAAATTTAGCATTAGGGATCATCCCTGGTGGATATTCAGATACAACCAGACCAGATTCCGCAATTTCTTCTAATAATGGTTTGTTTTCTATTGGGTAAGCGACATCAACACCACAACCCAATACAGCAATGGTTCGTCCTTTTTTCAATGCACCTCTGTGAGCTGCTGTATCAATACCGCGCGCTGCACCACTTACTATTTCTATGCCCATTTTCGCAAGATCAGCAGCCAGATTTTCTGCGGCAGCTTTGCCATATCCAGAAGTTTTGCGTGAACCAACGATTGCAACCCTGTGTTTTACCCCAGACAATGCTCCCCGATAAAATAAAACAGAAGGTGGATTAAATATATTTTTTAATAGTTCTGGATATTCTGCATCTAGATATGTACACAATTTTATTTTTTTCTTGCGCCATTCTTCCGCTAGCAGATCTATATCTATTGGATTTTTCCTAAACTCACAAAAATTTTCATAACTACCACGATCCAAACATTTGCTCCGCCATACATCCTGCACCGGACTTTTCCAGATCGTTTCTCCATTGCCAAAATAAGAAACCAAGTTACGCAGACGTACACTACCTATCCCTGGTATCATCTGTAACATCGCCAAAAACATTTTTTCCAAGCTCATCGCCGCCCAGCAATATTTTTCCACTACATTTATTTACCCACTAAAATTTATGGCATTATCTTATAATACAAAGAACTTTCATAATTTGCAACACACGAATGAATATTTTTTCATTAATTTTCATATTATAATTGCATTATTGTCTATTCTGAATCTTTCGTTAACATTTTTTCACTTGAATAGCTCTGCAAAAAAATACAAATAAAAGATAAAACAAAAGCACTCTTTTTTCTCTAGGTATTGCTTATTTCTCAAGAAAAAAGAGTGCTTTTATAAAGGTATAGGGAAACTTACAAGAATTTTGTCTTATAGATTCTCACTTCACTATGATCTTTGCACTTGATCAATAAGTCCTTTGCTGTAAAATCATCTAAAATTACACTGTTACTAATTTCAGCCAAGGGAATCAAGACAAACCGGCGCTCAGCTAAAAAAGGATGCGGCAAAATTAAATCGGGAGTATTTAATATGGCGCCGTCGTAACTCAGTAAATCTATATCAATGGTTCTAGGACCCCAATGGATTGCTCGTTCACGTCCCATTTTTGTTTCTGTTTCTTGGCAAATGGTCAAAATTGTATGCGGTGACAAACTACTATCAATTTGAACGACCGCATTCAAAAAAGATGCCTGCGCGATATAACCAACCGGTTCAGTCTCATATAAGGATGAACTGTGTACAACTGTAATATTAGGATTTCGAGACAAATTTCGAATTGCCGTCTCAATATTTTCTTCTCGATTCCCAATATTAGAACCCAGTCCTAAAAAAATCATTTATTTACGGCTCCGCGTTGTTTCCACTTGAACAAAATCAATTGGACCTGATATTGGAACGGATGGCTTGCGTACACGCGTCGTCACCGAACTAATCACCGGATAGGCTTTTAATAATTCATCATCAATATGCCCTGTTAATGCTTCTAATAATTGAAAACGTTTATTTTCAGCTACTTCTTTGACAAACTGATACACCGATGCATAATCTACGGCATCCTTTAAATCATCGGTTAATGACGCTTTATCATTTTCTGTCGTCATTTCCACATCAAAATAAAATTTCTGTCCCTGCTCTCTTTCATATTCGTATACACCATGAAACCCATAAAACATAAGATTACTCATCAAAATTTTTGCCATTATATTTCACTCCTTATCATTGCATCCATCATCATCAAAGTACGTTTCACTGCTTTGACATCGTGAACTCTATGGATTTGCACACCCTTGATTTTGCCAAGTGCCGAAGCAGCAATCGTTCCTTCAAGGCGTTCATTGACAGGTAAATCCAAAACATGTCCAATAAATTTTTTTCGCGAAGCTCCTAGCAGTATTGGACATCCTAAACTTTTGAATTGATCTAGATGACCCATGATTTCAAGATTATCTGCGACTGTTTTAGCAAAACCAATGCCAGGATCAATGATTATATTTTCGCTCTTAATTCCTTTTTCTATACCAATTGCAATACTCCTGCTTAAGAATTGCTCGATATCTGCCATTACACCTATTGGATAAGCAATTTCAGCTTTATTATGCATGACAACAACCGGAACATCATATTTTGCCACAACAGACGACATTTCTGTATCGTGCTGCAGACCCCAAATATCATTAATTATATGAGCCCCCATGGCAAGAGCCGTATCGGCCACTTCCGCTTTATAGGTATCAATTGACACAGGCACACTGCAATGCGGTAAAATTGTTTGCAAAAAAGGCAAAAGACGTTCCATTTCTTCCTCCACTGAAATCTTTTGTCTACCATCATAAGGGCGAGTTGATTCAGCACCAATATCAATGATATCAGCTCCATCCGCTTGCATTTTTTCAACATGACGAATCGCTGCATCAATTTTATTATACGAACCACCATCCGAAAAAGAATCTGGTGTAAGATTCAATATTCCCATCACAAGGCTTGTCTCACCATCTAAAGTCAACTGCCGATCCTTCCATGAATAAATACGTTTTGGCAATGAATTAGCATTTTTCAAAATATTTTCTATTTTTTCGCCAATCTGTCTAAGGCCCCACGGCTGCATTTTCAGCTGAATGAGTGCCTGCTTGTATTGTTTGACAGTTGCCATAATCAGCACTGATGTATACTCCCGGCTTAAATCTGCAGAATTCCCAGACACTGCAACATCGCCGCCTTTTCCTAAAAAAGTCTGCTTTAATATATTAGCAGCCTTGCATTTCATTTTTTCAATTTTAATTATTTTAAAAACGGCTTTATCCTGCATAAGTTTTACCCCCACAGGATCGCAGTCAATTTTTTTCAATTCAGCCAAAACCTGCTCTAAACTACATATTTCTAAAATATTTATTTGTATATTTTCCACCAATTTCTCTCCCCCTATTGCTACTCAATACACTTTTATTGTATCATAACTAGGATACATAATTAAATCTTTGCAAATCAAATATATTTACACATATCATTTCCAGGAGGAATTTTTAAATGAAAAAAAGATTAGATCCAACCTCATTCGATTTTCCTGTCGAAAAAATCCGCAGTGGATTCTACAGCGATATTTATTTTTTAAGAACACAGGAAATCTTAAATCAAGCAGACCGTCATCCTCGCGTTACGGTGCAGATTTTCCAGCGTGATTATGCAACCTTATGCGGTATCGATGAGGCCATTGCTATCATTAAACGTTGTGCCTATCACCCTGAAAAGCTCCAGATCAAAGCCCTGCACGACGGCGACCAAATCACTCCATGGGAAACAGTCATGACCATCGAAGGTGATCTTGCCGATTTCTCCCATCTTGAAACAGTTTATCTGGGCACACTTGCCAGACAAACAAAAGTAGCAACGAATACCAGACGTACCGTCGATGCAGCCAATGGAAAACCTGTGTTATTTTTCCCATCAAGATTCGATCATTATGCGGTCCAAGAATCAGACGGTTATGCCGCCAAAATTGGTGGCATGAGCGGAATTTCCACTCCTGCCAATGCAGTTTCCTGGGGTATTGAAGCTGCTGGAACGATTCCGCATTCGCTTATTGCTGCCTGTGGTGGCGATACATTAAAAGCAACACGTGCTTTTGATAAATTTATGGATCCAAGCATCAGCCGGGTCGCACTTGTTGACTTTAATAATGACTGCGTCAATACAAGTCTTACTGTGGCCAGAGAATTAGGCGCTAAACTTTACGGAGTTCGCTTAGATACATCTGACAAAATGGTCGATGTTTCCCTGATTGGACAAATGGGACACTTTAAACCAACCGGAGTAAACGAACAGCTTGTGCGTAATGTCCGTGAAGCACTCGATAAGGAAGGATTTCAGCACGTAAAAATCATGGTTTCCGGAGGGTTTAACCCAGAACGAATTCGCATGTTTGAAGAAAAAAATGTACCGGTTGATGTCTACGCTGTCGGCAGCAGCATTTTTGCTACCAGCGTAGACTTCACCGCTGATATTGTTTTAGTCGACGGCAAGCCATGTGCGAAAGCTGGTCGTCAATTCATTTTAAATTCAAGGTTGGAACTCGTAGACTAAATTTCCCAAAGGAGGCTCTTATAATGGAAATTTCTCTTGGTGATGTATTTCTGTTTTTTTTAATTGTACTTGTATTTACCTATTCTTTTTGGGATACAATTTTTACAAATTAAGAACAATATGCCTCAAAAAGCACCGCGTCATTTATTGACTGCGGTGCTTTTTTGTATAAAAAAAGAGGAGACAAATGTCTCCTCACTACAATCAAAGCACTCGACGTGCCCCAACATAACAAGAACTCCAATAGGAACTCGACAAAGAGTCAACTGCAACACCACGACTGGAAGATGCATTGATGAAATTTCCATTCCCAAGATATATGCCAACATGGGAAACCCCGTAGTCATATGTAGAAAAGAACACCAAATCTCCCGGTATCAGATCACCATACGAAACCGGACTGCCAACTTCGTATTGTGCGTCTGCTGTACGCGGTAAAGAAATACCAGCATTAGCAAAAACATAGCTCACATAACCAGAACAATCAAACCCACTCGGCGACGTTCCCCCAAAAACATAAGGAACACCCACATATTGAAGGGATGATTGTATCACGCGGCGTGAAATGTAGTTTGACCCACGGCTGACTTCTGGAATAGACCGCCCCATCAACGCACGATATGTTGAATCTCCGACAAGTCCATCCACAGACAAACCTCTAGATCGCTGAAATTCTTTGATCGCTGCTGCTGTAGCTGGTCCAAAGGCACCATCCGCTACTACATCATAACCCAAATTCGCTAATTCCCCCTGGATTCCTGCTACCTCATCGCCCTGGTCTCCAATGCGGAATGCTGATGCATTGGCAATCGAAAACCAGCATACCATCACTAAAGACAGCATTAAAATACGTAACACTTTACTCAAAAGGTCACTCCTCTCTTAATTAGCCTACGAGGTTAGCTGACGGGTTAGGGTAGAGAAGAAGACCACCCTTGCTGTTATATCCATAAAATCTTTATGAAAGCAACAAAATTCACCCCAAAACACAAATTGGTTTCCCCGTTCCTGAGTTAGATTCGGCTTATTTATCCTCAGCCTATTAGATTCGACAATAAATATATTTATCCTTCTTTTTAAGATATTTTTTTGTATTTTTTTAACTTTTTACTTACGTATTAAAAATATTCTGTTTTTTATAGAAAACTTTTTTGCTTAAATTCCTTGCCTAATTCTTCCCAAAATCACACAAAAAAACTGTCGGAAAATCCGACAGTTTAATTTTTGTTAAGCAAGCTATGAGTAATCATTAAGCCGAGTTTTGTTCCGCTCACGCGGTAATAATCATTTATCTAGATCAGCCGTTGCCGACTGATTCAAGCGACACAACCCGGAAGGTTCCGCGGGCAGCATCATCCCTTCCCTATTCGGTCTTGCTCCGTGTGGGGTTTACCTAGCCAGTCAGTCACCTAACTGCTGGTGCGCTCTTACCGCACCTTTCCATCCTTACCTGGAAAACCAGGCGGTTTAAATTTCTATAGCACTTTCCCTAAGGTCACCCTCGCTGGACGTTATCCAGCACATTGCCCTATGGAGCCCGGACTTTCCTCAAATGCCTCGAGGCACTCGCGATTATTTTTCATACTCACAGTCGCTTGATAACTATGTGATTATATCACTCAGCTAAATAGATGTCAAACTAAGTTTAGCTCCACTAGCAGGGAGAATATCCATAAGCTTTTGCATTGACTTGACTTTTGCGCCAATATCTTCTGCGCCAACAATCGCTGAAACAACTGCTACGGTCTGAGCACCCGCGGCACATACGTCTGCAATATTATGCTCTTTAATACCGCCAATTGCAACAAAAGGAAGTTTCCCCCGAGTCGCTGCATATCTGACAAAATCTAAACCGACCGGTGCACTGACATTCTTTTTTGTTTGTGTGGCAAAAACAGGACCTACACCTATATAATCAACAAGACCTAATGCTTCAGCTAGGTGAAGCTGCTCAGGGCAATGCGTTGACAGCCCCAATATTTTATCTGGTCCAATCAATTTTCGTACAATCTGTGCGGGTAGATCGTCTTGTCCAATATGAACACCGTCCGCATCGACGGCTAATGCCAAATCAACAAAATCATCAATAACAAATGTAACTTTGGCAGCTCGTGTCATTTTACGTAGTTCAGTACACTGTTCATACATTTCTCTAGCTGTTTTTTCTTTTTCACGATATTGTAAAAACGTAATACCAGCTTGAATCATTTGATCCACAACTTCTAAATTACTGCGACCTTTTGACAAAGCTTCATCCGTTAAAGCGTAAATCTTTGTTTTCTTGAAGTTTTCCATACCTAAAGTCCTCATGCGCATTCCCCCGTTATCCAATTACATGTTCTAACACCAGATCTACCTGTTTTGCGGCGGCAATCGTTACACCTGGTGCCAGCGGCGGCAAATGATCAATGCCGCTTGTAATATCTCCTACTATATAAAAATCATTTCGCATTTTATGAGTCTTAATTCGGTCACTATTGCCAAAACCCGCTAATCCTGATACTGCTACGACAAATTCTTTTTTACCTACAAAAGTTTCTACAAAGAGAGTTTTATATTCCGGTTTATCAAATGCTTCTATTAAAATACTACAATTATAAAATAGCTCGTTGATATTTGCTTCATCTATTTTTTTATTGATAATGTTAAGCTCAAGATCCGGATTAATTTTATACAAAAGTTCTGCCAAAGCTTCTACTTTTGCTGTTCCTACTTGCTCCAAAAAATAATTCTGCCTATTTAAATTACTAGTTTCAACTTCATCCATATCAACGATCGTTATTTTTTTAAACCCTGATCGAACAAGCATCATCGCACAATTTGAACCTAGTCCGCCAGCTCCGGCAATCCCGATCGACGTTCTTTGAATTTTAGCAATTTGCTCAGTTGATAAATATTTTTTTAGTCCTGCTTCAAATGTATTCAATACAATCCCTGCCAATCTTTATAAACTGGTTGATACCCTTCGCTGTAAAGCATCTGAGCCATCTCTGCAATTGATCGTGTGTCGGAAATATCAAACTGGCTTGAATCTTCACCTTTTGTATGTCCACCAACAGCTGTGGTCACACCGCCGGAAATTTTTGTCACGCCAATCTTCACCAAATGATCCCTCATGCTACGACTTTCTCTGGATGACAATGTAATACCGCTGCGCGGCATAAATATACGATAAGCTGTAATATACTGAACAAGATTTACATCAGTAACAATAACACGTGGTGGAAAGCCAGCTGCGCAAGGACGCATACGCGGTGTCGACACCGCAATTTCTACACCTTTATAAGCATGTTGCAAATAATCGGCGTGAACACCTGTAAAAAAAGCCTCTTTACGCCAGTCATTTAGTCCTAAAAGTGCCCCGATATTGACATTGCGCATTCCCGCCCGGCAAGCGCGTTCCGGCGCATCTAGGCGAAATTCATAGATACTTTTTGGACCAGCCAAATGAAGTTCTTTGTATATCGAGCTATCATAAACTTCTTGGAACATTGTCATACCATCCACACCAGCTTGAACTGCTCTGACATATTCTTCTTCCGTCAAGGAATAGATTTCTACACTGATGCTCGTAAAAAAATTTTTAAGAATCTGTACCGCTGCTAAAATGTACTCTAGGGAACTGTATTTTTGTGATTCTCCCGTAAGAATCAGTATATGTTTTAATCCCGTTTCCAAAATTTTCTGAGCCTCCGCTTCGATTTCCGTCATGGTAAGTTGTTTTCGTTCCAGCACATTATCATGATTAAATCCACAATAAACACAAAGATTATCACAATAATTTGCGATATACATCGGTGTAAAAAGCTGCATTACTTTACCAAAATTTTGGATCGTTATCTTCCGAGCACGCTGTGCCATCGCTTCTAAATGATGTTCTGCTGTTGGTGACAATAGCGTTAAATAATCATAGCGGTTTAATTTTTCTTTACTTAAAACAGACAAAACATCTTGATCTTTTATTTCTGAAAAAAACTCTAGTAAATCCAGATTTTTATACTTTTCGATTTCTTGCAAAAAGCTCATTTCAAAGAACCTCCCTATCATGTAAAAATCCGGTAAGCGGTGAAGATGCAGCAGCTCCACTCGCCATAACTCTCCCCAAACCAGCCAAATAAGCTATACGCCCTGACTGCACCGCTAAACTAAAAGCATGAGCCATAGCTGCTGGGTCTTTCGCTACAGCAATCGCCGTATTGACTAAAACGCCTGCAGCTCCCATTTCCATAGCAGCAGCAGCCTCTGAAGGTCTACCAATTCCAGCATCTACAATAATCGGCAAATCTATTTCATCAATCAGTATGCGAAGCAATTCAACTGTTTGCAGACCACGATTACTGCCAATCGGTGCGCCCAGCGGCATTACCGCTGCCGCCCCAGCATCTACCAAACGTTTCGCACTCATTAGATCTGGACTCATATATGGCAAAACAATAAAGCCTTCTTTTGCTAGAATCTCTGTTGCTTTAATTGTTTCTTGATTATCCGGTAAAAGATACCGATTATCGGAAATAACCTCGATTTTAACCCAGTCCCCACACCCCATAGCTCGTGCCATATGAGCAATTCGAACCGCTTCATCCGCCGTTCTGGCACCGGAGGTATTTGGCATCAAAATACAATTTTTCGGAATGTAATTTAAAATATTTTCTGCTTCATAAGCATTATCCGCCCGGCGTAGCGCAACAGTAACAATCTGGGAAGCCGATGCTTCTATCACTTCTGGCATATCCTTATTTGAAGAAAATTTCCCTGTACCAAGTAATAACCGACTCTGTAGTTGTGTATTGCCAATCGTAAATAGATCTTCCATTTCAGCCACCCCCGACAAATGTAACAATTTCCAATCGATCTTGTGGACTTAAAATAATTTCATACCAATGTTTGTTTTCAATAATTGTACCATTATGTTCAACCACGACTTTTTTAGGCAAAAAACCTTTTTTCGTCAGAAAATCACCCAAATTCATATTTTCCTGAATGATATTTTCTTTCCCATTTACTACAATTTCCATGTCAACACCAGCTCTCTTCGTATTTTCATGCCGCCTGAACATAGTGAGCAAAAAAATAATGCCTATCCATATAGGATAGGCATATATAATACACATTTGCACTTCCTACGCGGGCATTATCCCGATCAGGTAACAGGTCAGGTGCTTAACAGCCCTTTCTCAGCCCATAACATGAGCTCCCTAGCAATCTATTGTGTTACACAAATTCTCTGCAACAAATTTAGTTTAACTCTTTTTCCCAGCTACGTCAATCATCAAATTACAGTAAAAAAATCCTGACTCTTAGCATCGGCGGTAATTTCAACTTGACGACCTTGCTTTTCCATACAAGAACGCAACCGTTCCGCTAAAACTTGGACCGCAGGCATCTCTGTGCCAAAATGTCCAGCATCAATAAGGTGAATTCCCTGCTCAACCGCTTTTTGTGCTTCATGATATTTAATATCACCTGTAACAAATACATCCGCACCAGCATAGGCTGCTTTTCCGATAAATTCAGCCCCACTGCCGCTGCACAGAGCTACTTTTCCAATGACTTTATTGCCACTTTTCACAACACGTAATTGGTTCGTCGACAAGGCATTTTTTACAAATTTAGCAAACTCATCAATGGTCATTGGTTCTTTTAGTTCACCAATTCGTCCCATACCTTCCAATTTGCCTTTATTTTTAAGTGAATATACATCATAACCAACCGATTCATAAGGGTGTACCTTCAGCATAGCCTTAACAACTTTATTTAAAATCTTAGCCGGCAAAATTGTTTCCAACCGAATTTCATTTACCGTTTCCAGCATACCACGTTTCCCTTTAAACGGCGTTGCCTCAGCAAGCGGTAAAAATTGCCCCGCCCCAATCACCGAAAAACTGCAATGCGAATAATTGCCAATATGACCTGCCCCAGCATTGCCAATTGCCGTTTGTACAACCCCCTTATACGCCTCAGGAACAAAAACCGCTAGCTTGACAAGTTCTTCTTCATAGCTGATGTCTAACGGCTTGACATTCTTCAAAAGTAAAAGTTCAGTCAAAACATCATTCACACCACCGCGGACAGTATCAAGATTCGTATGTGCCGCATACACAGCAATGTCATGTTTCAAAAGTCTGCCAATCATGTGACCCAAAGGAAGATCAGTTCGCAGATTTTTTATTGGTTTAAAGATTAGCGGATGATGCGCGAGAATTAAATCATATTTCTCCTGCACGGCTCGCTCAATAACCGCTTCGCTTACATCGAGACAAACCAATATTCTCTCAATATTTTGTGCCGGACTACCAATTAACAGTCCAACATTATCCCAGCTTTCAGCAAGAATACGCGGTGCAATCTTATCCATGATGTCCATTACAACCTGGCATTTTATAGACATTTTATTCGCTCCTCCAATTGTTTTATTTTTCCTAAAACAAAGGAATATTTTTCGCTTTGTTTTGCCTGTTCGCTGCTTGCCATTCCCGTTAAAACACGTTTACTTTGAAAAAGTAAATTTTCCATGTGCTGATGCAGTAAAATATGGCGATTTTGCCAAAGCATTGGACCAATTTCCATTAAAATAGCTTCTGGTATTACCGTATGCCCATGAACAGCATACATCACTTCATATAATCGACCTTCATCAAAAACAAGATCTTCCTCGCTGATTTTCCAGCCGTTACGGTAGAGCCAGGAACGCAGGAGCGCCGCTCTATTCATCGGCTGCAAAACCAGTCCTTTTAAATCAGCTGTAACACGAGGACATTTACTTAAAATATCAACCATCAAAGCTCCTCCCATACCTGCAATCGTCAGCACATCGACTTCACCGGGTGCCAAAACAGTAATACCATCACCAAAACGAACATCAACCTGCGACGATACTCCCGCCGCTAAAATTGTTTTTTGAGCCACCTGATAGGGTCCCTCATGTACATCACAAGCAAATGCTTTATCCACAATTTTATTTTCTACCAGCGCAATAGGTAAATAAGCGTGATCTGTACCGATATCAGCTATTACGGAACCTTTGGGAACAAACTTTGCCACCGACAGTAAACGCGGTCTTAAATTCATCACATGCTTCCTCCAAATTTTTAAATATAAAAAATGCAAAGCAGACTCTGCTTTGCATCAAATGTATTACATTGATGGGTAATACCAAAATAAAACTGCTATGAAACCGCTTAATAAGCAGAAATACACGTATCGAATCTATTACCCAAATTCTTTATAAAATGGTGGGCCCACCTGGGATTGAACCAGGGACCGACCGGTTATGAGCCGGTTGCTCTACCGCTGAGCTATAGGCCCTTAAAAAAATGGCTCCTTGAGTAGGACTCGAACCTACGACCGATCGGTTAACAGCCGATTGCTCTACCAACTGAGCTATCAAGGAATATGCCAACATCAGCTATTATACAAAATGACATTTATCATGTCAAGAAAAACTTGTAAATTTATTCAAGAAAATCCTTTAATTTTTTACTGCGACTTGGATGACGAAGCTTCCTTAAGGCTTTTGCTTCGATCTGGCGGATACGTTCTCTCGTCACGCCAAAATTTTGTCCGACTTCTTCAAGCGTCCTAGCTCGACCATCGTCAAGCCCAAAACGCAGGCGAAGCACTTTTTCTTCGCGTGGCGTCAATGTTTCTAAAACTTCTTCCAATTGTTCCTTCAGTAACATAAAAGAGGCAGCTTCGGCTGGAGCAGGTGCGTCTTGATCTTCAATAAAATCACCAAGATGTGAATCTTCTTCTTCACCAATTGGAGTTTCCAGCGATACTGGTTCTTGCGCAATTTTCATAATTTCGCGCACTCGTTCTACTGTAATTTCCATTTCTTTGGCGATTTCTTCTGGAGCTGGTTCGCGACCAAGTTCTTGTAAAAGTTGACGTGATACACGAATCAATTTATTGATTGTTTCAACCATATGCACAGGGATTCGAATTGTTCGCGCCTGATCGGCAATAGCCCGAGTAATAGCCTGACGAATCCACCAAGTTGCATACGTACTGAATTTATAACCTTTATTATAATCGAATTTTTCTACAGCCTTAATCAGACCAAGATTACCTTCTTGAATTAAATCTAGAAACAACATTCCACGACCAACATACCGTTTTGCAATACTGACAACTAAACGAAGATTCGCTTCAGCCAGCCTGCGTTTTGCTTCTTCGTCGCCCTCTTCCATGCGTTTTGCTAAAAAGACTTCTTCTTCTGCTGTCAAGAGAGGTACACGACCAATTTCTTTTAAATACATACGAACCGGATCATCAATGCTAATGCCCTCTGGAATACTTAAATCAATTTCATTTTCATCGCCATCGGTTTTATCAAGTCCATGAATATCAGTATCCTCATTGTGATCTGAATCAGAAATTTCATCGACAATATCGATACCCTTTCCCGTAAAGATCTCATACATATCATCAATTTCTTCTGGCGACAGCTCTTCACTTTGAAAAGCATCAACAATTTCCGTATACGTCAGAACGGCACCGCGTTTTTTAGCTTTATTCAATAGCTTTTCAATAATTTCCGCACTATGCGCCGACAAATGTTGTTTCTTTTCAGCCATTTACATACCTCCTTTCCGTATACTTACACTTATTAAATTTTCCCACTGCTTTAAATCATATTTTGTCAATTTCATTTTTTATTCGCTGACTTTCTGCAAGCTCCTGCACAAAGCCCTCATCCCCCATACGTTCTAATTCATCTGCCTTCAAGCGATGTTCTTCATATAATTTTCTTAAATATGCCAAATGTATTGTTTTTATGCAATCATCCAGTAACTGCAGTCTGTCCTCAGACTCCAATTCATCCAGCAAACAATGTGATAATTCCGCATTGGCTTTTTCACTCAAATGCGAAGATGCTGTAAGATCATTGATTGTTTTTTTATTTTTGTAGCTGTCTGATAAAAATTGTATAATTTCACGATGCATGTCCGTTTGAAACTCATTCACCATTAGCTGTGCATCCAAATAAGGCAGAATGCTCGTATCCATCCATACCGTATTGATAACATGACGACCGGCTTGAATCACGGCATTATCTACTTTTTTAGCAATCGTACGCATACTCGAATTTAATGGTTTTACCATTTGCGTACGAGCCAAACCTGAAGATTTGTGTATTTCACTGCGAATGGCCCCTTCATCAACACCTATAACTTGTGATATACGGGTAATATATGCATTCAATTCAACTGCATTATTCATCTCCGCCAATATCGGTGTGAGTTTTTCAACCACCGCTACTTTGCCTTCCAACGTGGAATAGTCATATTCACTAAAAGCTCGCTTCATTTGATATTCCACCAACGGCAGCGCATCTTGAATCAACTTACGAAACTCCGCTGGGCCATGTTTACGGATATAGTCATCAGGATCTTTTCCATCAGGAATTGAAATAACTCTTACGTTGGCACCACTGCCACGAATAATAGAAAGAGCGCGAATCGTTGCATTTTGTCCAGCACTATCACTGTCATAAGCAAACCGAATCTCTGGTGCATAACGAAGTATTTTTTTACACTGCTCCAATGTAAATGCTGTACCTAAGGAAGCAACTACATTTTCAATTCCACTATTATGCGCTGTTATGGCATCCATATACCCTTCAACTACAATAACAAAGCCGCTTTCTTTAATTGATTTTGCTGCTTGGTCAAGACCAAACAAAAGGCGCCTCTTATTAAAGATAAGCGTTTCCGGTGAATTTAAGTATTTAGGCTGGCTGTCATCTAATACCCTACCACCAAACCCCACAACTCGGCTACGTTCATCACAAATAGGGATGATGACCCTATTTCGGAAACGATCATAGACACCGCCTGACGATCGTTCTGCTGCCAAACCAGATTCTATCAGTAGCTCATCGCTGATACCTCTTTTTTGAAAGGCCTCCGATAGTTTACTCCACGATTGCGGTGCAAAGCCCAATTTAAAATCTGTAATCACTTTTTCATTGATTCCACGCTGCAAAAAATATGTCTTTGCCTCTATACCATACTGGGTTTTTGTTAGGCAAGCATGAAAAAAATCTCGAGCCATTTCATGAACTTTATATAGTTTTGCTATTTCACGTTCTCTGATTAATTCCTGCTCGGTTTTTTCTCGCTGCGGCAATGGTATATTCAGCTTATTTGCTTGAAATTTGATAGCATCAAAATAAGATAAATTCTCAATCATCGAAATAAATTTAAAAACATTTCCACCTGCATGACAGCCAAAGCAATAAAAAAAGCCCTTCTCCGGCAGTACAGAAAAAGATGGTGTCTTTTCACTATGAAAAGGACAGCAACCCCAATATCGATTCCCCTTTTTCTTCAAAGCCACATAGTCAGAAATTGCTGCTACGATATCAGATTCTGAGCGCACACGTTCAACAAAGTCATCATAAATCATATTGCCTTCCATTAAATTCACCTTTCATTGCGCTCTTCGATTTACTTATATGCTGTGAAAACATTCTTCTATTCAAACAAAATATAAATACTTAAACCTAAATTCGCTAAGATTTGATATTTTCCTGCTTTTTCAAACAACTTTCACAACTGCATATCTGTGAGTCTATATTTTTTAACCCAATATCTTGCGATTTCATCTTACTCTTTGTTAAATATATTCAATATAAATCATCAATATCCTTTTTCCCTATTGACATTCTTTTATAATTTTGTTCTCACCGAAAAAAAGAACGATTTTTTAGCAAAATCATTCTCCACGCTTTTTCAAAACAATCTGTTGTTTTTTATAAACGAATCGAGATTGGCGGCATAAAAATTTCGTTAAATAATTGCACAGCATAACTATCTGTCAGACCAGCTATATAATCAACAACTACTATTTGTTTACCCCAGTTCTCTTCTCGGTGCAAAAACTCCTTGGGCAAACGATCAAAATGTTTCATAAAATAAATATAAAGCTGTTCAATGACAAAACCTGCCTGAGCTCGCTCTTTGGCTAAAATATTCGAATGATAAATGTTTTCAAACATAAAAGCTCGAAAAGTATTCATCACTTCAATAAATTCGGGTGACATAAAAATATCAGCTTGATCGATTGATGAAACAATCATATCCGAAACCATTGCTGTTATCATTTTAGACGGATCCGTTCCTAAAATTTTTTTCACAGCTACTGGTAAGTCTCCGCTTTTTAGCATTCCTGCCCGCATCCCATCATCATAATCATGGCACAGATAGGCAATACGATCCGCTGTTTTGACAATACGCCCTTCCAATGTTTTCGGTGTGATTTTCCCGGTATGATTCACAATCCCATCTTTAACCTGGATCGTAAGATTAAGACCTTTACCATTTCTCTCTAAATATTCAATCACACGCAAACTTTGTTCATTATGCGCAAAATGTCCTAACAAACGCTGCATCGTTTCTTCACCAGCATGACCAAACGGTGTATGACCTACATCATGACCTAACGCAATCGCTTCTACTAAATCTTCGTTGAGCTGCAACCCTCTGGCAATGGTTCGAGAAATTTGTGATACCTCCAAGCTGTGCGTCATTCGTGTACGATAATGGTCACCCGAAGCTATGTAGACTTGGGTTTTATGCTTTAATCGACGAAATGACTTCGCATGCAAAATACGGTCACGATCCCGTTGATATTTCGTCCGAAATAGACAGTCAACTTCTAGGGTCACTCGTTTTGCTTCTTTGCTTTTACTGGCATAGGGTGATAAAATATCGTATTCAAGCTGCTCCGTTCGTTCACGTATATTCATAGTCCACACCTCCACGGTCTTTCTTTTTATTATATAACATCTAATAGAAGAAAGAAAATTTTTAGTTCACTGTACCTATATTTTTGAAACACATATCTGTTATAATATAATCTGAGATAGAAAGGAGTCAATAAATGAAACCCATTAAACTATTTTTTCTTACATTTACAATTATAACATTGATGACGGCAACTGCTTTTGCCAGTAAACCCACCATCACGTCTGATTCAAATTATCTTGATATTAATACAGGTAGATATATTCTTGAAGGTAATGTCCGCATCGCCACAGACTCTCGTATCATTACAGCCGATAAAGCGCAAGTAAATATTTCTTCTTTTGAAGTATGGGGGCAAGGAAATATTACCGTTTTACAAGATGATATTACATTTACTGGTGATACCGTTTATGTTAACGGTAGTAAAAAAGAAGCTTCCATCAAAGGAAATGTCGATCTCGAACGAAGCGGTCTCTCAATCACAGCCGATTCTGTAACGTATAACTGGGATACAAAAATTGCTGATTTCTATAATAATGTCACAGTTAATAATAATGGTCAACAATCCTCTTCTACGTATGTAAGCTATAACGTAAAAGACAATGCTATTTTATAAACATGACCAAAAGAGCTTCTCTGCTTTGGCAGAGAAGCTCTTTTGCTATAAATATATCACACTTTATACGATTTTACTAAAATCTGCCACTTGGCTTATTAGTTCCAATATGGATTTCAATAAAGCAAGACGATTATTTTTGATTGTTTCATCTTTATCCATGACCATAACACCTGCAAAAAATACATCAATCGGCGTTGTTAAGTCCATAAGCGCATCAATTGCTCCACTGTAATCCTGTCCATCAACTAAGCTTTCAACAGCGCTTGCCGTAGATGTGTAGGCTTGGTATAAAGCTTTTTCTTCCAATAGTGTAAATAAAGCTGCATTCATAGAAACCGCTGGTGCTTTTTTTGCCAAATTCGCAACACGTACAAATGCTTGAATTGCTTTTTCCATCGGTTCTTTATCGATTTCCAATGAAAGTGCTTTTGCTTTTAAATATACACTGTAAACATCAAAAACACCGCCGCTGATAACTGCATCAGCAATATCATACCGAATTTTTGCATCCGCTAAAACATTTTTAACGCGCAAACGTAAAAAATCTTCTACAGCAAACAGCATTTTGCTTCTTGCCGCTGGATCGGTAATACCAAACAAATCCATCGAGTCATTCACCAGATTCGCTAAAGAAATCGTATACTTTGCATCAATTAATATATTAACCAGTCCCAATGCCTGACGACGCAGGGCAAACGGATCCTGTGATCCTGTTGGAATCAAACCACGGCTAAACGTTGCTACGATATTATCGATTTTATCAGCAATACTTACAATACGCCCCGCGGTACTTGGCGGCAAAACGTCCCCTGCAAAACGTGGTAAATAATGTTCATAAATGGCAGCCGCGGTTTCTTTCGTTTCACCCTCAAGCGAAGCATATTCCCGCCCCATGACACCTTGAAGTTCTGTAAATTCGCAAACCATACCACTAACGAGATCTGTTTTCGCCAGTTTTGCTGCTCGAACAGAAGTATCTATTTCAACAGGCGAAGCCCCAATCGCTTTGCCAAGAAAAATAGCCAATTTTTCCAAACGAATTGTTTTATCATAAACACTGCCAAGACCTTCTTGAAATACAACTGTTTTTAATTTTTCTAAACGATCAACCAGTTTCACTTTACGGTCTTCATCAAAGAAAAATTGTGCATCATCAAGCCGAGCCCGAAGTACACGTTCATTACCATGTTGTACGGTCTCCAAATGCTCACTGCCACCATTTCGGACCGTAATAAACATCGGCATGAGTTTCCCATCAGCTGCTAATACTGGAAAATATCTCTGATGTTCCCGCATCGGCGTAATAACCGTTTCTTGTGGTAATAAGAGATATTTTTCTGAAAAGCTGCCACAAAGTGCTGTTGGATATTCCACCAAAAATACAACTTCTTCTAAAAGTTCTTCCGTAATATCAGCTTTTCCGCCTTTGGCAGCAGCTAATTTTTCAATTTGTTGGCGAATCATGCTGCGACGAATCGTCTGATCAACAATAACATATTGTTCTTTAAGTAGTGTTTCATAATCAGCCGCCCGCTCAATGGAAAAATCCCCCTGGCTTAAGAAGCGATGACCACGTGAAATGCGACCCGAGCGTACATTGGCAATAGTAAAATCAATAACAGCATCATCAAACAATGCCACAATCCAACGAATCGGACGAACAAATTTCACATCGAGATCTGCCCAATGCATATTTTTAGGAAAGTTCAACCCATGGATTAAATTCGGCAAAACTTCCTGCAGCAGCTTTTCTGTATCCCGCCCTTTTTCATGAACGATCGCATAGACATAGCCATCTCTAGCTTCAAGTGTCTTAACATCAATTTTTTGACCGCGAGCAAAACCTTCATAAGCCTTTGTCGGATTGCCTTGCGCATCAAAAGCAATCTTTACGGAAGGTCCTTTATTTTCACTTTGGATATCTGCCTGTTTTACATTGAGCCCTTTGATAAGCAGTGTCATTCGACGTGGAGTTCCAACCGTACGAATATCTTCATAGGAAAGGCGGAGGTCTGTAAAAACCTTCTTTGCTGTATCAGCAATTTGCTGTAAAATCCCCGGCATAAAATGTGCTGGAACTTCTTCCGTACCAATTTCCAATAATAAATCCTTATTCATGCTTATTACCTCCCTTTAGCAATGGGTAACCGAGTTCCTCACGTTGTTTCAAATAACACTGCGCACAAAGTTTTGCCAGGTTACGAACCCTGCCAATGAATGCCGTACGTTCCGAAACACTAATAGCACCACGAGCGTCGAGAAGATTAAATGTATGCGAACATTTTAGTACATAATCATAAGCAGGATGAACAAAACCCAGTGTAATGATACGAATTGCTTCTTTTTCATATTTATCAAATAAATCAAACAGTAAATCTACATCGGCAAGCTCAAAATTGTAGGTTGACTGTTCAACTTCGTTTTGATGAAACACATCCCCATATGTATATCCTTCAGCCCATTCCAATTCATAAACATTTTCTTTACCTTGAATATACATAGACAAACGTTCTAAACCATATGTGATTTCCACCGATACTGGCTTCACATCAACGCCACCAACTTGTTGGAAATACGTAAACTGCGTGATTTCCATGCCATCGAGCCAAACTTCCCAGCCTAACCCCCAAGCTCCCAGTGTTGGTGATTCCCAGTTATCTTCGACAAAACGTATGTCGTGTTCTGCTGGATCAATCCCTAATTTAGCCAAACTTTCCAAATATAATTCTTGAATATTATCAGGCGACGGTTTCATAATCACCTGAAACTGATGATGCTGAAACAAACGATTTGGATTTTCACCATAACGACCATCAGCGGGACGGCGGGATGGTTCTACATAGGCTACATGCCAAGGCTCTGGACCTAAAACACGTAAAAAAGTCGACGGATTCATAGTTCCGGCACCTTTTTCGATATCATATGCTTGTGCTAAAATACAACCCTGCTCAGACCAAAATTTTTGCAAGGTCAGGATGATTTCCTGAAATTTCATAAGAAAACTACCTCCTCATTCTTGTTTTATATTACGTATGTCAATGTATATTTGAAGATGGAACACCGGATGAATTAAACTCGTTACGGTTTTTGGCAACAAAAAAACACCTCAATCCCGTAACACAAATGTTACAGGGACGAGATGTTATACCCGCGGTTCCACCCTGATTGGCTTTCGCCCACCTTCATCTATTGTGAGTTTTACTGGCAAACGCTTTCTTCTCACTGCTCCAAAACGCCGTTCACTCTTTTTTAACGGACTCACACCCTCTCCGCTTCGCTTCAAATCAAGAGCTACTCTTTTTTTCATCGCATTCATCTCTATTATATCTTCAAAAGACTATTTTAGTGTAACAAATCACGGGAATCTTGTCAATCAACTTTACGAACTGAAAAAAATTTCTCACCTGTGTTTTTTTAACCAGACAATTACGGTTTTCCCACCCCAGGCAGCATCGACAATTGCTGAATAAATGCGAGCGACTTCAATGGCTTTTCCAGCAAGTTTTGCAAGTAAAGCAATAATAATTTTTCTGCCAAGACCAAATTCACGCCGCTGACACTAAATGCTGGCGGTTTAAGCCAATCAAGTTCCCGTAGCTGATAAATAAAGATTCTCAGTTTATCTAAAAATGCCTCATCTTCTGGTGATTTGCAGTCACTGCATAAAACACCACGCTGTTCCAACGAAAAAAATGCATCACCTTTAATCGGTGTACCACAAACCACGCACGTATCAAAATTCAACTGATACCCAGTATAGTCTAAAAACTGATAAGCCACTGCCAAAGCCACAAGCCGAGGGTTATGTTTGGAAAAAGCAGCATAGGCTTGTAATAACTTATCAAATATTTGTGGTTCGGGATGGCGTTCCGGACACAAGCCCAAAACCAATTCGGCAACAAAAGTCGCATACGCCATAGCATCTAAATCTTCTCGCAAAGCCTTAAAGGATAGTTTCATTTCACATTGCCGGACAATATCCAAACGCTGACCTTCACCAAGCTGCACATCCAGATAACAAAACATTTGCATTCCGCCAGCAAGGGCACTGCGCGGACGCCTACAGCCATAAGCGGCTGCTTTGATAATTCCCAAATCCCTAGAAAAAAGAGTAACCATTTTATCCGCTTCCCCCCAATTGTGGACGGATAAAATAATAGCATCTGTCTTATACTGCGCCATGTTATTTTTCTTCTATACCTTTCTTTTCAGTGTTCGATTCCATATCTTCTACATAATTTTGTTCCGTGCCATTGCTTCGCGGCATCACAGCTCCAGCCGTCAGCATATATTGCAGCGCCGACTCACCACTGATATTCAAATAAACCGCATCTTTTTTCGGGACAAAGATATTACTTCCTGATGTCATATTAAGACTCCAAGGAATAAACACACAGATATATTCATCGCCCAATTGCTTTTGCAGTTCTTTGGGTACATCCGCCATAACAAACCCCATTGCCATAACTCCTGGATGCGGATACGGTACCATAACAACATGATTGAATAAATTTTTTGATTCAAAAACTGCTGTCGACAAATGTTTAACACCATTATAAATAATTTTTACAATAGGAATTTTATTCACAAGACTTTCACCATAGCCGATTATTTTTTTCAAAACCCAATAAGATGACAACCAGCCCACGAGAAGAATCATTGCCAAAACCGTAATCAAACCTACACCGGGGAAATAAACTGGCAAATAACGACCAAGAACACCATCCGTAAAGGACAGAATCTCCGTGATAACAAAAACCGTAATAGCCAGCGGTACAATTAAAATCAATCCATTAATAAAATACTTCGATAGTGGTTTCATTTGCCCACCTCCATTTCCATTATACAAAATGGGCTATTTTACATGTTTTTATTTATCGACAAATAAAACATATAAAAACAGCCCATTCTACTTTATTTTTATTCGAAACCAAAACTCTTCAGAGCACCATCACGATTACGCCAGTCTTTTTTGACTTTGACCCAAAGATCTAGATAGATTTTCGACCCTAAAAGTGTTTCAATATCCCGGCGTGCCAAAGCACCAATTTCTTTTAAAAGCGTACCTTTTGCACCAATGATGATACCTTTTTGCGAATCACGTTCTACATAAATCGTAGCACGAATGTAAACATCCTCATTTGATCGTGTAGTCATTTCATCAACATCTACAGCGATTGCATGCGGTATTTCTTCCCGTGTTAAAATCAGTACTTTTTCACGAACAAGTTCGGCAACAATAAGGCGTTCAGGCTGATCTGTAACCATATCGCTTGGATAATACTGCGGACCTTCTTCTAAATGTTTTTTGATTTCCACAAGTAAACCATCTAAATTTGTTTTTTCTTTAGCGGAAATTGGCACAACACCAATGAATGGATATTTTTCCGTATACCGCGAAATAATTGGTAAAACTTGCTGTTTGGTAATCTTATCAAGTTTATTGACTACCAAAATAACCGGTTTATTGGTTGCCTGTAGACGTTCTAAAATATATAATTCACCTGCGCCCAAATCCTCTGTGGCATCAACCACAAATAAAATTACATCAACTTCTTTTAATGTATTTTCAGCGGCATGCAGCATGTATTCGCCTAATTTATGTTTTGGTTTATGAATCCCTGGTGTATCGATAAATATAATCTGTGCATCATCTTGCGTCAATACACATAAAATTTTATTTCTTGTCGTCTGGGGTTTATCGGACATAATGGCAATCTTTTGTCCAATTAAACTATTGATTAATGTTGATTTACCTACATTTGGTCTGCCAATAACCGCAATAAATCCTGATTTGTGAATTTTTTCCATACTATCGCCTCTTCTTTTTCTTCTATTTTAATGAACCATAGCTTTTCTCCGGCTGTAATTAGGATTCACGACCAATCCCCAGCTTTGCCATAACATGATCTTCTTCTTTGCGCATCTCAACCCGATCGACTTCTTCCATATGATCATACCCTAAAAGATGCAACATTCCATGCACTGTCAAAAATGCTATTTCACGTTCAATGCTATGCCCATATTCAACCGCTTGCTCGGTGGCACGTTCCACTGAAATAATAATATCCCCCAACATGTTGATACCAGATCCATCAACAATCTCCGGCTCATCTCCCTCATTTAACGCAAAGGAAAGTACATCCGTCGGACGATCTATATTCCTGTATTTCATATTCAATTCATGAATATACACATTATCGGTTAAAGTAACACTGACTTCCGCTGTTTCTAATCCATATAATTCACCAACTTTAGTAATAGCATCTTTGACTATCGTTTCAATTGATGAACTACTTTGTAATTTCTCTGGATACGTACTGATGATGATTTCCATTTATTTGTTTTCCTCTCGACATTTATACAAAAACAACAAAATAATAATGAATTTCCGCATTTTTGTCTCATTTATTTTAGGGTTTTTTCGATAAAATTTCCGTACAACGAAACTTATCCACACTTTAATTTTACCTTAAAGCAAATAAATGTAAAGTTATATTTTCAGCAAAAGTTTTATAAGTGACTTTATAGTATATTTCCAAAACTTTATAAAGCTATGAAAATGAGTAATTTTATGTTCAAAAAGTTCTATAGCTCGCTAAAAAAGCAACCACCTTGATCAAGCAATCGTTCCACGGCTAAGCTACGATTCATTTCAACCAGCACCTCATCTATAAGCGAAATGCGCCAAACACGTTTCCAATTACTGCGAATTTTAAAATAAACAGCTTGGCTGTTTGGATCAAAAACCATACTACACTGCGTTGGATGCTTCGGGTGATCCTGTCTTGCCGCTTTTAAAATATGAAATGCCTGTGCAACTAGATCACCAGAATCCGCTTTATTCAATAACTTCTGAACAAGGGCATATCTAGCGCCCCCCTGACATCGTGCATCCATAGCTTGTAGATTTTTATAGATTGTATTCGGGAAATTGGTCATTACCAGACGGTTGCCCATTATTTTCTGTTGCTGGAGTTTACCATCAATACACTCTAGGATACTGGCCTGCCCCGTACTGTCAGCATACATGTTATGAACCTGAAAACTTGGCGGCATAAAAAAGCTTTGTGCTCCTTCCAACGTCATAATCTCCTGCAGCTGGATCTTCCTATGTAAATAATTACGAAATAACTGCATACCATTTAAGTGCTGATTCGATTGTCGGGGCAAGAAATTCTTTTTTTTATTAATAAAATGCATTTCCTGCAAATTAACAAATTCTCCCGTATCCGTCATTCCAACTAGCGGTGAATATTTTTTAAAATACCGGATATAAAAACAAATAAATTTACCAGAAACGGTCTTTTTTAAACAAACTTTCATTTCAATAGGTGCAAAATCGAAATTCATCGCATAAATAGGTCGCTCCCTGTAGAGTGCAAAACAAGTACACATACAATATCCTCCAAAGTAAATCGTTAACCATATAATATATCTTTGTTGACGTGATGTAAATAAATCGGTATACTTTATCTCGTACTTATTTTATGTAAACGAATAGGAGTGTATCTTGATGAAGCAACCAGCTCTAACCAATTTAATCTATCCTGCATTTTGTGCAGCACTTATATCCGTTATGGGATTCATTTCGATCCCGCTGCCATTTAGTCCCGTACCGATCACCGGACAAACACTTGCCATTATGCTGACAGGCACCCTTTTAAAACCGAAGCTAGCTTTTTGGAGTCTCACCATTTATTTATTACTCGGTGCCATCGGACTGCCTGTTTTTGCTGGATTCAGTGGTGGAATCGGTGCTTTCACTAGCCCCAGCGGTGGTTATTTAATCAGTTATCTCCCTGGGGCTGTCCTGATCTCATTACTAAAAGGTTCCAGCAACACACTAACTCGATTAGCCTTGGCAAATCTAATTGGTGGTATCGGCATTGTTTATCTGATTGGTGTCCCGTGGCTCGCCTGGATCACCGATATGTCCATAGACAAAGCACTAGGCGTTGGTTTCCTTCCTTTTATCCTTGGTGACCTTGTGAAATTATGCATGGCCGTACTAATCGGTCAAAAACTTCACCGTCATTTAGAACAATTACATAACTAACATAAAGACAGTGAATGTGATCTATATTCTGAATAATATCACATTGACTGTCTTTTTATTTTAACATCACATATAGATTGTATGAAAGAATTTTGCTATATATTAAACTCTTATTAACTAAAGTTTTGGCACTACGCCACAGTTCCCCGCTCTAAGACCGTAACGACACCTTGATGGCTCATAAACCACCCCCAATTACAATCAATAGAGCAAGAATACGTGGTTATAGTAAGATTTTATGAAAAAGCACGGAGAATTCACCTGTATTCCATTTCATAGCCGCTCTGCACAAAACCATATTTTGCATAAACACCTCTACCTTTTTTAGTAGCCTCTAATAATATTTTACGGACACCATGTTTTTTTGCTGCCTTAACCAATAAATCTAAAATCAGAGTTGCAACGCCTTGCTTTCTATACAAAGGATGCGTATACATATTTATAATATAAGCACATTTTCCCGATGGATGATTATAGGTTGGCATGATTTCGTAAAAGCTGACGCCTCCACATCCGACAAAACCCGTATCAGTGTGTGCCACATATATGACGTGCCGCTCATCCGCAAAACAATTTCCATAATATCGTGCTGCTTCTTTTTCCACTAACGACAGATCCACCATATCCGAAATTTTACAATCTATTTGTAGAGGTTCGATGCATATCGTAGTCAATCCAGCCTTATTCGGCTCTATAAATACGCTTGCCATGAATGAATTTCCAACTTTCTTTTTCCTTCATAAAAACTTTCTACTACATAAATATGTCGTGATTATTTTTCATCAGGTTGTATTTTTTCAGTTCTATATCAGTGTACCACATTTTTATTATAAAATGATGCTTTTAAATTTTCATGATACAAGCCTCTTTTTGCAGGCAATTCCTACTTCAAGAAAAAAGTGTTTATCGCTAAACAAAGTAACCTTTTATACCTGTATTAGATTATTCCTAAGCTGTATAGCTTCAGCAGCATGATGATCGGTAATTTGCTCTGACTGATCTAAATCAGCAATCGTACGTGCCACCTTAATAATCCGATCATACGATCTCGCACTTAGACTCATCTTTTTAAAAACCAACTCTAAAAGCACTTCCGCTTCAGGAGTCAATACACAATGCCGTTTAAGCATCGCATGACTCATTTGGGCATTACAGAAAATTTTATTTTTCTTGAAGCGATTTAGCTGCACACACCGTGCTGCCTCAACACGACTACGAATAACAGTCGAAGCTTCCGCTGGTTTTGTTTCTGTTAGTTCTTTATATTCGACGCGAGGCACTTGAATATGTATATCGATTCGGTCTAATAACGGACCGGATATTTTTTTTGTATATCTTTTTATTTCATTGGCGGTGCAGGAACAAGCGTGCGCAGAATCTCCGAAAAATCCACACGGACACGGATTCATTGCCGTAACGAGCATTAACGATGCAGGGAAGGCTATGGATGCATTGACCCGTGAAATCGTCACCACGCCATCTTCTAGTGGCTGGCGCAGCACTTCTAGCGTTGACTTGCCAAATTCCGGCAGTTCGTCGAGAAACAGTACACCATGATGACTCAATGTAACTTCACCCGGTTTCGGAATTGTTCCTCCACCAATCATACCAGCACTGGATATCGTATGATGGGGACTGCGAAATGGTCGATTTGTAATAAGCCCTTCGCTCTGTTTTAAGAGCCCCGCAATACTATAAATTTTTGTTACTTCTAATGCTTCTTGATTGGACATCGTTGGTAATATAGAACTTACACGCCTGGCTAGCATTGTTTTCCCTGCACCAGGCGGACCAACCATCAAAATATTATGACCACCGGCAGCGGCTATTTCCAATGCGCGTTTTGCGACGAATTGTCCTTGAACATCTGAAAAATCTTCGGCAAAACTATCAACTTCACTGGACTCGGCAATTTTTTTCAAAGCAGGTTCTAGTACTTTTTCTCCTGTTAAAAATGCAATCAATTCTGCTAAGCTCTCAACAGCATAAACCGTCAAGCCTTCTACAAGTAAAGCTTCATTGATATTTTCTGGAGCCACAAAAATGGTCTTGATTCCCTCTTCTTTACAATGGATAGCCATTGGCAATAACCCGTGAATGCCACGCAATTTTCCCTCAAGTGATAATTCTGCGACAAACATACTATTTTGGCAAATTATCACAGGAACAATACCATACGCCGCTAATAAAGCGATAGCGATAGGTAAATCAAGCCCAGAGCTATCTTTTTTGATATCAGCCGGAGCCAAATTAATTGTTATTTTTTCTTGCCGCAATTTTACCCCTGAATTTTTAATCGCCGTTCGGACCCGTTCTTTCGATTCCTTGACCGCAGCATCGGGCAAGCCGACAATTTCAAAACCAGGCAACCCATTGGCTACATCTACTTCTACCTGAATAAGAATCCCGTTCACACCAAATGTAGTTGAACCATATGTTTGAGCAAACAATGACAAACCCCCTCAGTTGTTCATTTTTCTGCATACCTAAAAAGTTTTTATAATGTTGTATTTTTTATAAACTGTTACATACATATTTATATTCGTAAAAAATCAGCACTTACCTTGTTATAAAATGATGTTTTTCAAGTAAATTCATACGATAAATTTATTGTAGACCCAAAATAGCCGCCTCATTTTTATAAAACAGCAAAAAGTAAACCATCAAATAGCATAACATAAACTAAGGGATTATAAGCACGTTATATTTCCTCGAAAATCATCTCTTCATGAACCTCATCAAGTTCCGGTTCATATTCTTTTTTATCATAAAATTGCGGTGCATCCGGTGCTGCTCAAATAGGCTGCTGTGTAACAAGGGCGTTCGCTCCACGCTGGTACATAATCCATAACATTAGCTTCCTAAATATTCACAATATCTTCATAGTTTTATCACAAGATTTTCACAGAAATGAGTTATTCTAATTTCAGAGATTATTTCTCACACGGAATAGCCTCTGAATTACGCAACTCCTAAATTGCAAAATATATTCCATGTTAAAACGCACAGATACTTATTTCTGTGCGTTTTTTATTTGCACAAAAGAAAAGTCAAAAATACTAGGATCAAGCAAGTACATAACTCACAACATGGGTCTCCTAAATATTCACAATATCTTCATAATTTTGTCACAAGATTTTCACAAAAATGAGTTATCCTAATTTTAGAGATTATCCCCCTGTAGGTTAGTCTCAAATTCTCAACTCCAAAGTATCATGCTTTATCTTTTCAACAGCGCGCAGATTCTTTCTCTGTGCGCTGTTTATTTGCACAAAAGAAAAATCAGAAATACTAAAATCAAGCTACCACCAATTATGCTTTTCCCGAATATCGTCAGAGCGTTGATATGGTTTTGCATTACCTTATACATAGAAGAATCGCTCCTCTCTTTGTTATCTTGCGAAGTTCACGTGCCTTGGTGATTTTGCAATAACCCAAACGTGCTTTCACTTTATTTTGCCTCCTGCGTATGTTATAATTTACCAAACACATATTTTCTTAAGATCCGTATTATTCTCCCAAACATGCGGATCTTTTTCAATTGGCTAAAATCTATATTTTTAAGCCAGTATTTAATGAGCTCACCGTTACATGTATAAAAGTTATCCAGTAGCACAACAACTCTCTTTGGTGGTTCACGGTGTCCAGTTTCATAATCAGATAAAGTCTTTTTACTGATTCCTACTTCGGCAGCCACATCGCCTTGAGCCCAACCATGCTTTTTCTGCAGTTGTGTGTATGTGCAATTTTCTTCATAACAAGCTCGACCTTCACCCTAATCACCCCCTTTCATACAAATGAGTAAATTTCACATTTATGGCTCCATATAAATCAAGGGTCCTAATGGCTAAAAAAAGGACTTCACCCCTAAACCTGCCGAAATAATCAAGTGACCAAACAATCAAACCCGGCAGGGCGAAAGGT
>Ga0302200_10000050_pt1 | contig 120534 bp, 107 predicted proteins | sample II_Bog_N3_1_FD_194585 | JGI IMG/M metagenome (GOLD analysis project Ga0302200, IMG submission 194585) | Peat permafrost microbial communities from Stordalen Mire near Abisko, Sweden - II_Bog_N3_1 | ecosystem: Environmental > Terrestrial > Soil > Wetlands > Peat | place: Sweden: Abisko...
TACCGGGCGTTAAAGTAACCGATGCTGATGCTGGCTGCTGTGGAATTTCAGGCAACTATGGCTATAAAGCGGAAAACTATGATCTTTCCATGAAAATAGGGAATACTTTGTTTGATACAGTGAAAGCAAGTGGTGTAGATACGGTTCTTACAGATTGTGGTACCTGCCGCGCACAGATTGAGCATGGTGCTCATGTTAAGGCTATGCATCCGATTACTATACTTGCAAAATCGTACAATAAAAAACAATAAAAGAAATTATGGACAGTTTTACTGTCCATTTTTATAAATCAAAAATTTCTCTGTTTACAGTCTCTTTGCGTACAAATCATAAATTTTCAACAAAAAATCTGTTTATATTAGTTATCATTTATACTTATCGTATTAATAATTTATGTTAATAAGAAAGAGGGAGAAAAATGGATAATCTTTTAGGCGAATTTTGTGGTATGGTAGTTTTAATTGTTTTTGGGGGTGGCGTTTGTGCCAATCTTACATTAACAAAATCAAAAGGTGTAGGTGGTGGTTGGATTTGCATATCAGCTGGATGGGGATTTGCAGTATTGCTGGGAGTATTTACAGCATCAGCATTGGGAGCACCACAAGCTGATATCAATCCGGCAGTTACGCTTGCCAAAACATTTGCAGGCGTTTATACAGCTGGTCAGGCAATTGTAACGATGATTGCACAAGTGGCTGGAGGTATTGTTGGCGGTGCTATTGTATGGCTTGCTTATCTTCCGCATTGGAAAGAAACAGAAGATAAATCAGCGAAACTTGGTATATTTTGTACCGCTCCGGCTATTCGCAGCGTAGGCGCAAATTTCCTTTGTGAAATGATTGCAACGGCATTTCTTATTTTGTTGATTTGGGCTATCTTTAGTAAAGCAAACGGACCACTACCAGCAGGAACTGGTCCGTATATGGTAGGTATGCTTATTTGGGCACTTGGCTTAAGTCTTGGTGGACCAACAGGATATGCGATGAGTCCTGCCCGTGATCTTGGTCCAAGAATTGCACATGCGATATTACCAATCGCAGGTAAAGGCGGATCCGATTGGGGTTATGCTTGGGTACCAGTATTTGGTCCTTTTGCCGGTGCATGTGTAGCATATGTTATTGCTACAGTGCTTCACCTTATCTAAAATAGGTGATTGATAGATAAAAGTTTAAATTCCTTTAAGTGTTGATTTTGATTTCGCAATAGGTAAAAGCATTGGAATCAGCCGGTCTGACTGCTAGTTCTCGGTAGTTTAGACTGGCTTCTTTTAATAGAGTCTGTATTTTCTTGATATACTCATTTAGTAATATAATAAATGGCGGTATTCACTTTTTAAATAGTTTTTGACAAAACAATAAAGCAGGAGTTGTTAAAAAATAAGTAAAGCTTACATTGCATGCTGAAATATTTGTACTTTATTTATTAAAATTAACTTAATTTAGTAAGTAGAGCTGTTGATAGAACTGGGGGAAAATAGATTGACACTATATATCAGATGTGATATGATATATAGATAAGTTCTGAGTGATGACTAGACGATCTTTCCTTAAAACTTGTCAGAGTTGCCATTGTTTTAACGGGAAATTCGTAGAGTATTATTTGGATATAATTGTTAGCTGATCAGAGACTGATAGCAAAAGATATTCAGGAGAATAGCTCCAGATATCTTTTGCATTTTTATTTTATAGGAGGAGGCTTATTATGATGAAAGAAAAAACATATATATGGATTGTATCCATTTTATTTATGCTTAGCTTTTTAGCGGCATATCATTCTGATAATCAAAGAGCCAAATCAGTTCATGGAGAATATCAAAGTACTGATTCGGCGAAGGGTTTATCGGATTCCGGGCTATTAATAGCAAAAAAGTAAAAACGAAATTATTTGTTGCCAATAAATAAACCAAAAAATTTTATGTAATGTATTATAGATCGTATCCCTTTAGTTTAAAAATATGAATGAAGGTGCATCATGGTAGAAGAGATACATTTAATCAGCTAACAAACATGTAGAAGTGACTCGCAAAGAGAGCTTGTACCTTATTACGAAAAACGGCTTATTCAAAAGTTTAAATATAAACGAATGAATAAGCCGTTTTTAAATTAAATTTTACGACGAAAAAAAAGGTAGTTTGCTTTGTATTATATAATGAAGGAAACTGTGCATTTTAAATCAAATGACTGGCTTTTAAAACTGATTTGATGCTGTCGGCACTGGCATAGAGATTTTTTAGTTCTGTATCACTTAATTGAATGGCAAGACGTTTCTGCACACCATTTTCCGTGATGATACTAGGCAGACTCAATGCAATATCTTTTAAACCATATTCACCTTGTAGAGGTGTGGAAACAGGTGTTATACAATGTTCATTAAATAGGACAGCTTTGGCAAGCCGACAAGCACCCATAGCAATGCCGGTATTGGTCCAGCCTTTCGACATCAGCACATCATAGGCTGTCTGGACAACATCGGCGGCAAGTTTATCTTTATCGAGCGGATTTTTTGCATCAAAATAAGAATCTAACTGATCAACGGGAATACCACCGATATTTACCATGCTCCAGGCAGGAAAAGCAGAATTACCATGTTCGCCAAGCATGTAACCTTGGACATCTTTGGCATCTACATTATAATGGTTAGCAAGGATTCGTTTGAAGCGAAGCGTTTCAAGTGTGGTGCCAGTACCAAATAGTTTGCCTTCCGGGTAATCGAATTTTGTTGCGGCTAGGTAGGTAGTAACATCAAGGGGGTTTGTTATCATGATGAAGATGGCATCTCTTGTATAGTGAGTGACTTCTGCCATAATATCGCCAATCACTTTAACGTTACGTTCAGCTAAGATCAATCGATCAAGTTTTTCACCGGGAATGATGCTTGGCCCGCCGGAACAAATGATGATGCTAGCATCTTTGCATTCTTCGAACCCACCGGAATACACTTTGATGCCGGGGAGATAGGTACAGGGAGTCGAATGGCTGGCATCCAGTGCTTCACCATGAGATTTTTTTTCATCAATATCGATACAGACAATTTCAGGTGCTAACTGACAAGCAATAGCACGAGCGAGTACGGCTGAACCAACATGTCCTAGACCGATGATGACTACTTTGTTTTTTTTGATCATACGAAAACCTCCTAAAAATAAAAGCCAGAATAACGTAATCGTCATCCTGGCTCAGCAAGAACGGAAAATCTTTGAATAGGAAAGATTCCTGACTTGAAATTTAGTTTACATCATTACAAAAACAATGTCAATAAAAGTAAACTGAAAAGTACAAAGGTATATTTTTATTTCATTTATAATAAAAAATGAGACAAAATAATCTCATTGTAAAGACAAAATAAATATAAAATCAAAACATTTTTTTAAATAAAGGTGCAAGAACTTTAAGTGATTGATCAAATGAAGTAATTTCTGTATTGCTTAAGAGGTTGATTCTTTTTTCAAATAACATTTTTGTCACGGAATCTTGTACACTCAAAAGTTTTGTACCTTTTTCGGTCAATGTAACATTTGTACAACGACGATCTCGTAAATCCGTATGACGTTCAACATAGCCGTTTTTTGATAATTTATCGATGATGGGGGTCATTTGCTGTTTGGAAATAGACAATTGCTCACTTAGTGTTGTAATTGTAAGTGTTCCGTGATCTAATAGCGATACTAATGTCATAAAGTGATTTGCTGGTACAGGAAATGTCATCTGGTGAAAAAAATTTTTATGGAAGGTGAATAGAAAATCAATAAACTCATCAGAAAGTTGTTTACGGTTTACTACGGGTTTCATAAAAACATAACGACTCCTTTCTAAAAAATAATCGAACTTAAAATGCATTTAGCTGAACAACATAAAATCGACAAATGAATGCAAAAACATTCTTTTAAAATAAAAAAATAGTGGTTTTAAACGACGGGATACCTTGACTTTTATATGAATATACTATACTATAATATTCATCAATAGTAAACATTTATTTACTATTTGTAGGTGTGTACTATTTATATATTTATTAATTTTAAAATTAAAATTTGCGTCCAGTCACATTTATAGGGAATGTGATTATTGTGGGTTTTAATAGGGGAGGTAAGAACTATTTTGTTTTCAGTGAAAAACATGAAGACGTACTGCTTAGCTTTACTGGCTGTACTCGCAATGTCAGTTGTTTCAGGCTGTGGTGCAGGAAATACTGCAAAACCAGGTGGAGCAACACAAGTTAAGGCAATGAAAGCTATTCAGAAAGATACACCGCTCAGCTATGAATATGCCGGGCAGGTAAAAGGTAAAAACGAAGTAACTGTTCAAGCCAAAGTTTCAGGTAATATTGTAGAGAAATATATTTCGGGTGGTCAATCTGTACGTGCAGGACAGCCTTTGTACAAAATTGATTCACGCCAGTATGAAAGCGCACTGCTTTCCGCGCAGGCAACTCTTGCGCAATCAGAGGCAACTTTAAACAACTCGCAGATTGATTTACAACGAGATCAAGAATTACTTGCTTCTAATTCGATTGCTGAACAGACTGCTACCACACAAGCATCAACGGTTCGCCAAAATGCAGCTGCAGCAGATGCAAATCGTGCTCTTGTGCAAAAAGCACAGGAAAATCTCGATGATACGCTTGTAGTTGCACCAATGGATGGGCGCCTTGATGTTAGTGATGTAGCAATTGGAACCTATGCTTCGGCAGGTTCGACTGCTCTGGTGACAATGGGGTCAAGCAATCCTGTATTTGTACAGTTTAGTATTAGTGAAAATGAATATCTTAAATTTATGCAGAATAACCCAAATAATTCAGCAAGTGGTATACCTAATGCTGCTGTAACTATTACGTTAAGTAATGGAACAGAATACCCTATTCCGGGTACAATAGAGCAAATTGATCGCTTATTGTCCACAAATACTGGGACATTGACAGTGAAAGCCTCGTTTGATAATCCAGATAATGTTTTATTACCGGGGATGTTTGCTCGAGCTAAACTTAGTGGTGAAGTAATACCGAATGCGATACTTGTTCCACAACGAGCAGTACAGCAATTATTGGATAAATCGTTTGTTATTGTCGTTGGTGCAGATAATAAATCTGAAACACGTGCAGTGACACTGGGCGAAAAGGTCGGAAGCTTCTGGATTATTAAAGATGGTTTAACAGCAGATGATACGGTTGTCGTTGAAGGTTTGACAAAACTTCAGGCTGGTATGGATCTGAATGTGACAATGGTAACTCCAGAAGAGTTGAATTTGTCCATGAGTTCATAGGAGGTGCTATATTTTGTCAAGATTTTTTATTGATCGCCCTATTTTTGCTATTGTTCTTGCGGTTATTATCGTGATTATTGGTACAATATCAGGGGTGAATTTGCCAATTGCGCAGTATCCGCAAATTCAGCAGCCTTCGATTGGCGTTTCAACGACATATACGGGTGCAAATGCCAGCGTAGTCAATCAGACCGTTGCGCAGGTTATTGAAGAACAAGTAAATGGTACTGACGGCATGGACTATATGAGTTCTAATACAGATAATACGGGTAAATATAGTCTTAGTGTCGTGTTTAACCTTGGAACGAATAGTGATATGGATGCTGTCAAAGTGCAAAATAATGTTGCGATAGCAAATGCAAGTTTACCAACATCTGTTCAAACTGCAGGGGTCGTTACGAAAAAAGCCGCTGCCGATATGGCACTCATGGTAGCGCTTTATTCGCCAAATGGAACCTACGATAGAACTTTTATGAAAAATTATACGGATATTTACTTGATTGATAAAATCAAGCGTGTAAGCGGTGTCGGTGATGTGAATATTTTTGGAGCCGATTATTCAATGCGCGTTTGGATCAATCCTGATAGATTAGCTGAGCTGGGGCTTACTGTTACGGATGTTACGAATGCTGTTACAGAGCAAAATGTCCAAGCGCCTGCTGGAACAATCGGGCAAATGCCTGTCCCGGCAAATCAAGAATTCCAATATGATGGGAACGTTAAAGGACGCTTGATTACACCTGAAGATTTTGAAAATGTTATTATTCAGGCAGGGTCAAACGGATCGTTTGTTCGTTTGAAAGATGTTGCACGTGTCGAAACGGGCGGAGTAACGAATAATATTACTTCAAACATCAATAACCAGCCAGCCGTTGGTTTTGGTGTACAGCTTACGAGTGATGCTAATGCCATGCAAACGGTTACAGCTGTAGAGAAAGTCTTACAAGAAGCAGCTGTCGATTTTCCACCAGATTTACAATATAAAAACATTGTAGATAATACACAGTATATTCGTGAGTCAATTAAAGAAGTTCTTACGACCTTTGGTGAAGCAATGCTGATGGTTGTGTTGATTGTATTTCTTTTTTTACAGAGCTGGCGAGCAACGCTTATCCCGATGCTGGCTATACCAGTGTCGTTAATAGGCACTCTGGGGGCTTTTATAGTTCTCGATTTTTCGATTAATACATTGACGTTATTTGCAATGGTACTTGCAATTGGTTTAGTTGTTGATGATGCAATTGTTGTTATAGAAAATGTTGAGCACCATATGCGTTATAGCGGGCTTGATCCAAAAGAAGCAACAAAACGGGCGATGGACGAAGTATCAGGTCCAGTTGTGGCGATTGCGTTCGTACTAGCTGCCGTTTTTGTTCCGGTTGCTTTCCTCGGTGGAACGATGGGGGTTTTGTATAAGCAGTTTGCTTTAACAATTGCGGTTTCGATGGCTTTATCAGCATTTGTTGCTTTGACGTTGACACCAGCACTTTGTGCAATGCTTTTAAAACCATATGATCCTAATGAACATAAGGGGATTTTAGGAAGGTTTTTTGATAAATTTAATATATGGTTTGATCGTATGAACCATGGTTATGTAAAAACGGTTACTTGTTTAATCAGTAAAGCTAAATATTGTGTTGTTTTTTTACTGGTTCTTGTGTGTTTGGTGGGATTTTTGTATAAATTGGTTCCATCGACTTTTGTTCCTGATGAAGATCAAGGCTTTTTTCTTGCTTCGGTTACTTTACCAGAAGGAACATCTTTAAATCGAACCCAAGCTGTCATGGATCGTCTAACGGATGAAATTCGACAAAATGCAGGCGTGCAGGATGTTATGTCGATTACTGGCTATGATGTACTATCTAGTGCTTCAAAAGCAAATTCAGGAACCATGTTTATTGGGCTTGATACTTGGAGCAAAAGAACATCGGCTGCTACACAGATAAATGCACAAGTGGGTAAAGTCTTTGCCGAAGGCGGAAAAGATTTTCCTGAAGCAGCAGTTCTGGCATTTAATATGCCGTCCCTACCTGGTTTGGGTATGGTAGGTGGATTTACGATGCAGTTACAAGATATGTCTGGTCATACCGATGAGGAATTAAATACAATTACGCAGAAATTGGTGAGAGCGGCCAACCAGCGACCAGAAGTAAGTGGGGTTTACTCAACGTACAACATTAATTCCCCAGGGTATGAGTTTGAAATTGACCGTGAAAAAGTCAAAAATTTAGGTGTAAGTCTTTCTGATGTGTTTACTGCATTGCAAGTTAATTTTGGTGGTACACAGGTCAATGACTTTAATCGTTTTGGGCGTACATATAAGGTTGTTGTGCAGGCAGATACTGCTTATCGAAATGAAGCAGATACAACAAAGTTTATATTTGTTAAAAGTTCATCAGGTACGATGGTACCATTGGATACGCTTCTTAAACCAAAACTTGAAACAGCACCATCCATTATTTCTCGTTTTAATGCTGCTCGCAGTATTACAATTCAGGGGAATACTGGAACGGGATATAGTTCAGGGCAGGCAATTGCTGCAATGGAAGATCTAGCTCATCAGCAGTTACCAACTGGATTTAATGTTGAATGGTCAGGACAAAGTCGTCAAGAAAAGACAGCAAGTAATTCAACTATGCAGGTATTGTGTCTTGCTTTGATTTTTGTATTCTTGTGTTTGGCAGCGCTTTATGAAAGCTGGAGCGTGCCATATGCAGTACTCTTGACAGTTCCAACTGGTGTTTTCGGGGCATTGCTGTCCGAATATGTAATGAATCTGCAAAATAGTGTGTATATGCAAATCGGTGTCATTATGATTATCGGGTTGGCGGCGAAAAATGCAATATTGATTGTTGAATTTGCTAAAGTCAGAGTCGATAAAGGTATGGAGCCGGTTAAAGCAGCGATCGAAGCTGCCGGACTTCGTCTTCGTCCAATTATTATGACATCGCTTGCTTTCATAATTGGCTGTTTACCGCTTGCTATTGCAACGGGTGCTGGTGCTGGGGCACGTAATTCAATGGGGGTTGCAGTTGTCGGGGGTATGATTTTTGCCACGGCACTGGGTGTATTCCTCATTCCAGTTCTCTTTGTTGTAGTTGAAAAAATTACAGCAAAAATTTCACCACCTAAGAAAAAAGCAAAAACATCACCGACAGAATATATGTAAGGCTTGATGTTGTTCATTAAAGAGGCTGCCGTAAGGCAGTCTCCTTTTTATAAAACTGCTAAAAAAATGTAGTTTCAGGCTCTTTTCAAAGATTGATAGTATACTATATAATAGTAATGATAGAGTCAATAGTTTATGATGTAGATGATGTGGTATTAAAAAAGAAAATAAGATATGAACGAAGAGGAGTGTTTATTAATGAAAAAATACAATCAATTATGGATTCGCCAGATGTTTTTTATTTGTTGTGCAGTGATGTTGGTGACACTTAGTTTCCCATCACTAACGCATGCGGCGGGTACATATAAATATACGAGTGAAAAGTATGGTTATACAATTGAATGCCCGCAAAAACCAGTGGGAGTAGTTCCTCTTAATGCAATTTCGCCAGAAGAAAATGGGGATGTTCTCATTTTTGATAATGATGGGTATAATATAAAAAAAGCTTGGGCTGTTTCAGTCGATGCATTTAAAGATGCAGATGTGCCTGATTTAGATAAAATCTCCGATGCAGATAAAAAGCTTTTATTTGAAAAATTATTAAGCAATGGTTATGAATATGCAAAAGTTCTTCCAATTGATGGGAAAAATGCTTTGTATACGGTTACGGCAGGAACCGATAAAGAAATAAAAACGTATATTCGCGGTGCAAATAATCATTATGCGGTAGTGATGGTGGAACATCCTGCACTGACCAAAGAATCAATTGATGCCTATCAAAAAGGACTTATTTCCTTTCATGAAGTCACAAACAAAACAAAATAATAAAAAATAAGTTTAAACAATAAAAAGAGACAGTCATTTTAAATGATTGCCTCTTTTTTATGCATAAAAATCATAGAAACTTCTTGCTACTCTTATCTTCTGGAATTATAATAGATAGGTAAATGAAAAGATTCACGCAATTCAGTTGTTTTTTTGTTTAGCATGGTTCCAGAATACAAAATGAAGTTTGTGGGGGATAAGGCATGAAGTCGATTAAAACGCAGATGGTAGTTATTTTGAATTGTATCAGTATTATTTCAATCTTATTGGTGGGAAGTTTTGCTAGTTATGATCTATTTAGCGAAAATGAGCAGCAGATTGCACAATATCGAGCCAATTTGCAAGATAGTGTAGATCATGAAATGCGTACTCAAGTAGAGCTGGCTGTGAGTTTTATTAATACAACATATAAAGAGCAGCAAGCCGGAACTTTGACGCCAGACCAGGCTAAACTTTTAGCGGCAAATTATGTGCGTGATTTACGGTTTGGTGAGGGTAATTATTTTTATATTGATACCGACCAGGGCGTCAATGTGGTTTTATTGGGGAGTGACGCAGAAGGAAAATCGAGAATTGATGCGAAAGATCCAAATGGAAAACTTTACATAAAAGAAATCATTGCCAATGGACAAAAAGAGGGCGGCGGCTATACCGATTTATTGTTTGCTAAGCCGGGTGCTACAAATCCATTGCCCAAAAGAAATTATTCATTAGCATTTAAACCTTATGGCTGGGTTGTTGGAACAGGGAACTGGGTTGATTCCATTGACACAAAAGTTGCTGAACAGCAGAAGGTTGCTGATGGGAATTTACATGCAAGTTTATGGCGGATGCTTTTGTGTATGATTCTTATACAAATTATACTTATGTTTGTTGCTACATATATTGGAAAACGTTTTGCAGCTCCAATCATAGATACCACAGAGCAGCTGAATTGTTTTGCCAAAGGTGATTTTTCACATAATGGAAAAATGGTATTGAATGATCGAGCGGATGAGCTGGGGCAGATGTCTAAAGCACTTGATATCGTTCATAAAAACATGAATGAACTCATTAAAAAGATTGCCGGCTCTGTTGATTATGTTGCATCCTCTTCGGAAGAACTTACCGCTCATGCCGATCAATCAGCTCAAGTGAGCAATCATACTGCCGAAGCCATGATTCATGTGGCCGAAGCAAGCAGTAAGCAGGTTGACCTTGTAAAAAGTGCAGCTGAACATGTTGAAACGATGTCGATCAGTATGGAAGAGATTTCAATGCATGTTGTTGAATCGGGAGAACAAATCACGTCTGCTACGGATGCTGCTCAAGGTGGTAGCGATGCTGTAGAACGTGCGGTAGCACAGATGGCATTAATTGAAAGCACCGTAAATAATTCAGCAGTGGTTGTATCAAAGCTGGGGGCGCAATCGAAAGAAATTGGCACGATTGTTGATACGATTGCCGGTATTGCTGGACAGACAAACTTATTGGCGCTCAATGCAGCGATTGAAGCGGCACGTGCGGGTGAACAGGGACGTGGTTTTGCGGTTGTTGCGGAAGAAGTGCGAAAACTTGCTGAACAATCGAGTGAGTCGGCTAAACAAATTGCTGAACTTATAGGACCAATTCAAGTGGATACGGCCCATGCTGTAGCTACAATGGAAGAGGGTACCAAACAAGTACGGATTGGTACGGAAGTTGTAACGAATGCCGGAGATTCGTTTAAGCAAATTGCGGTGTTGGTGGAAGGAATATCCAATAAATCAAATCAAATGGCTGAAGTCATTACAACAATGGCTTTAGGAACAAATGATATTGTTATGGCTGTCCAGGAAATTGATACCATGAGTAAAAGTGTTGCGGCAGAGGCACAAACGGTTTCGGCTTCGACACAAGAACAAACGGCATCTATGCATGAAATTGCCGATGCGAGCCAAGCTTTAGCGCAAATGGCACAGGATTTACAAGAAGCAATCGTTAAATTTAAAGTGTAATGTTTTTAATTTTCCTGCCACAGCTTGAATTGTGGCAGGAAAATTTTTGCGAAAAATACTTTATGCTGGAAGAGATATTGATTTTTTAGCAAAATAGATGTATCATAATGTATAGATTAGCACTCACAGAGAATGAGTGCTAACAAAATTTATTGAAATGGTAAAGGAGTTTGAAATTATGGCTAAAGAAATGCATGAGTTTCAGGCAGAAACGAAACAATTATTGGATCTAATGGTTCATTCTATTTATACGAATCGCGAAATATTTTTACGTGAATTAATATCAAATGCATCGGATGCAATCGACAAAGCACATTTTGAATCATTGACGAACCGTGAATTATTAGAAGGTAATGATACATTCGAAATTTATCTTGTACCAGATAAAGATTCCCATACATTAACAATTTCTGATAATGGGATTGGTATGACGTACGATGAAGTTGTAGATAATATTGGTACGATTGCAAAATCAGGTACGAAAGCATTTATGGAAAAAATGAAAGAAGCGAAAGAAGCTGGCAGCGATGTTTCGGATAAGGAAATGATCGGTCAATTTGGTGTGGGTTTCTATTCTGCCTTTATGATTGCTGAAAAAGTCACGATTGTTACCCGTAAAGCTGGTCAAGCTACTGCTGTGAAATGGGAATCGAATGGCGATGGCACATATAGTATTGAAGCTTGTGAAAAAGAAACGCGTGGGACTAGCATTACATTGACCTTGCTGCCAGAATTTTATGGTGAAAAAGCGGAAGAAAATTTTACGGATACATATAAAATAGAAACTTTAATCAAAAAATATTCTGATTATGTTCGTTATCCAATTAAAATGAATTTTGTCATTGAAGAAACACCAAAAGATGAAGAGGGAAAACCAATTGAAGGGGCTGAAAAAACAAAACGCGATGAAATGCGTACGCTCAATTCAATGCAGCCACTTTGGACTCGTAATAAAAATGACATTAAACCAGAAGAATATAATGATTTCTTTAAAGAATTATTCCATGAATGGGAAGCTCCGATGGATGTGCTGCATACAAAAGCGGAAGGTACAGTAGAATATACCTCTTTGCTGTTTATCCCTGCTCATGCACCGTTTAACTTGTATCACAATGATTATGAACCGGGTGTTCAGCTATATTCCCGTCATGTATTTATTATGGATAAATGCAAGGATTTATTACCGGACTATTTACGTTTTGTCAAAGGGCTTGTTGATTCACCAGATTTTTCGCTTAATATTTCTCGTGAACTTTTACAGCAGAGCCGTGAGTTAAAATTGATCGGTAAAAATCTCGAAAAAAATATACTAAAAACATTAGAAAGAACTCTGAAAAATGATCGCCCTAAGTATGAAAAATTCTGGGAAGAATACGGTAAATCACTGAAAATTGGTATTTATAACAGCATGTATTCTGGTAATGATACCGTTGGCAAATTGAAAGATTTATTGCTTTTTGCATCTTCAAAAGAAGCTTCTACTGTAAGTTCTTTAAAAGAATACGTCGAACGTATGCCAGAAAGCCAAAAGAAAATTTATTATGCAACTGGTAAAGATCGTGAAACGATTGAACATTTACCACAGATGGAACTTTTACGCGAAAAAGGTATTGAAGTATTATTTTTACTTGATCCTGTGGATGAATTTGCGATTGAAACCATTCGTGAATATGAAGGAAAACAATTCCACTCGATTAGTCGTGGTGACCTTGAACTTGATGATGTAGAATCGCAGGAAGTTAAAAAAGAAACAGAAGATATCAGCAAGAAAAATGAAGATTTGATTAAAGACATCAAAGAAGCTTTAACGAATAAAGTATCTGATGTTAAAGTCAGCAACCGTCTTAAATCGAGCGCTGTTTGTCTGGTAGCCGATGAACAAGGACCAAGTATTGCGATGGAACAGGTTTTTGCGGATGCTAAAAATCCGATGTTCAAAGCAAAACGCATTCTGGAAATCAATCCGCATCATGATCTTTTTAGTCGTTTACAGGCTATTCATGGCACCGATAAAGAATCCGTTGAATTCAAAGACTATTGTGATCTTCTTTATACACAAGCTCTTCTGATTGAAGGCATTTTACCAGAAGATCCAATTGGCTTTGCGAATAAAGTTGCTAAATTAATGGCAAAATAAAAGTTAAAAACTTTTTATATTTCAAATAGAATTCAAAGACGTATAAGGCATAATAAGTCTTGTAGGTTAACTCATATTTTTTCACACACCCCAAGTTTCTTATTAAAAAAAGCAGGACATCCACAGTCCTGCTTTTTTTGTTCGCTGTTATAGTTTGGCGCAGTAGATTTTACTGTTATGCTAATCTGTGGCAGCGAAATTTTTTTATGCAGGATGGTGAAAGAGCAGTGGATAGTGGTGCTAACATTGTGCATTTTGCAGTAAACCTACAAACTGAACCACGGAAATTTAAAATTTGAGAAGTTATTTGTAATGTCTTTAGCAGAGAGCCAGTAAGCGCACTCTTTTTATTAAGGCTACATTTGCCGGAATTGTTGTGCAAGTTTTTGCTGTTTACACAAAATATTTAGAATATTACAATAGGAATAGAAAAAGATGTATAGGGGAGACGATATAAAATGAATCTAAAAGATTTGAAAATAAAACTATTTGCGGATGGTGCGAATCTACAAGATATGATTAGTGTTTACAGAAATGGTACAGCCAATGGCTTTACCACAAATCCATCCTTAATGAAACAGGCGGGCGTGAAAGATTATAAATTATTTGCCAAAGAAGTTTTGACGGCTATTGGTGATGCTCCTGTATCATTTGAAGTATTTTCAGATGATTTTTTAACGATGGAAAAAGAAGCAGAAATTTTAGCGAATCTAGCTAAAAACGTTTATGTGAAGATTCCTATCACAAATACAAAAGGTGAATCATCGATACCGCTCATCAAGAAATTGGCGATGCAAGGTTACCATTTAAATGTTACAGCAATCTTTACGCTCGATCAAGTGCAGGCTGTAGTTGATGTTTTGAATCCAAAAGCGGCAAGTATTGTTTCGGTATTTGCTGGACGTATTGCTGATACCGGAGTTGACACTAGAAAACTTATGAGACAAGCAGTGGAAATCTGTCATCGTAAGCGTAATGTAGAGTTATTGTGGGCAAGCTGCCGTGAATTCTATAATATTATTGAAGCCGCAGAAGTGGGTTGTGACATTATCACGGTTCAAAATTCTATTTTAGCTAAAAGCCAGAATTATGGTAAAAATTTACAAGAATATTCACTGGAAACGGTACAATCGTTTTATAAAGACGCTTCTGGGTTAGGGTTTTCAATCGTATAGAAATTTATTCAAGGCGGGTGCTTAAGATGATACAGAAGCTATTTACAGATCAAACTGTTGCAGTGGATATAGAGGTAAAGAACTGGGAAGAAGCTGTACGGTATGGTGGAAAAATGTTGGTGGATGCAGGCAATACGGATAGAAAATATATAGATGCTATGGTTAAAAATATACAAAAGATGGGACAATATATAGTGATAGCTCCTGGATTGGCTATGCCGCATGCACGCCCGGAATATGGGGTTAAAAAAATTGGTATGTCATTGGTTCGTCTTAAAAATCCTGTTCCATTTGGTAATGAAGAATATGATCCGGTCGATATCTTGATTTTTATTTGTGCGATTGACCAAACGACCCATATTACAGCTTTAGCTGAATTAATGGTACTAATAGAAGATGAGAAATTTCTGGCAGCGATGCGAAATGGCATGAAGAAGGGTGAAATTGTTTCTTATATTCAAAATAAAGATTTTACCGTGAAGGATGATTAAAATGAAAATATTAACGGTCTGTGGTAATGGAATTGGCAGCAGCTTGATGCTGGCTATGAAAATCGAAGAAATATGCAAAGAAGAGGGAATTCAAGTCGATGTTGAATCGATTGATTTTAATTCAGCGCAAGGGAAAGACGTTGATTTGATTGTGACTGTCAAAGAACTGGCAGAACAATTTGAACATAAAGATGTAGCGGTTGTGCGGAGCTATATCAATAAGAAAAAAATAAAGGAAGACATATTGGAAATTATTAAGGCAAAAGCCAACCAGTAATAACGAGATGGAGGTAATATACATGATTGAAATTCTTGAGTTTTTGCGAGATGTACTTCAACAGCCAGCATTGCTAATCGGGATGGTATCATTTGTGGGGCTGGTCGCACTGGGAAAACCGTTTTATAAAATCATGACAGGTACATTAAAGCCAATTCTGGGTTATTTAATGCTAGGTGCTGGTGCGGGTTTTATCGTAACGAATTTAGATCCGTTAGGAAAAATGATTGAAAAGGGTTTCCATATTACGGGTGTTGTACCAAATAATGAAGCTATTGTATCCGTTGCACAAAAAATTCTGGGCGTGGAAACAATGTCGATTTTAGTGGTAGGACTTATTGTTAATTTATTGATTGCACGGTTCACAAAATATAAATACGTATTTTTAACAGGACACCATAGTTTTTTTATGGCATGTTTATTATCGGCTGTTCTTGGTACTTCAGGAATGAAAGGGCTTGAACTTATTTTGTGTGGTGGTTTTATTTTAGGTGCATGGAGTTCGATTTCTCCAGCAATTGGACAAAAATATACCAATAAAGTTACAGATGGTGATGGTATTGCTTTAGGGCATTTTGGGAGTTTAGCCTATTATATCTCGGCTTGGGTAGGTTCAAAAGTAGGTAAGCCTGAAGAAAGCACCGAGAAAATCAAGATCCCTGAAAAATGGGGATTCTTACGCGACACTACGGTTTCTACAGCTATTACGATGATGTTCTTTTATCTAATAGCCGCTATTGCAGCCGGTCCGACATATGTAGCCACTTTATCGGAAGGAATGTCACCTATTTTATTTGCGGTGATGTCAGGGTTTAAATTTGCGGTTGGTGTTACAATAGTATATTCAGGGGTTCGGATGATTTTGGGTGATTTGATTCCTGCATTTCAGGGCATTGCAACAAAGGTTATTCCAGATGCTGTTCCGGCAGTTGATTGTGCGGTGTTTTTCACTTATGCCCCAACTGCTGTTGTTATTGGGTTTGTTGTTTCTTTTATTGGTGGTGTGATAGGAATGATCATTCTGGGAATTCTGGGTGGTGTTTTGATTATTCCAGGACTTGTACCCCATTTCTTCTGTGGTGCCACGGCAGGAATCTTCGGGAATGCAACGGGTGGTCGTAAGGGGGCTGTTTGTGGGGCTTTTGTTAATGGGCTTTTGATTACATTTGCGCCGGCTCTTTTACTACCTGTACTTGGTTCCTTAGGTTTTCAAAATACAACATTTGGTGATTTTGATTTTGGCGTTTTAGGTATTACTTTGGGATTAATCTCTAGTGCCACCGGGCAAATGGGAATATTTGCTGTTATAGCAATCCTTTTGATAGTACTTTTAGTGCCAAACTTTATTCAGAGCAAAAACAAAGTAATTAATAATCCTAATGAAGAGTAATATACGTAAATTCTTAGCTATATAAGTTGCATTAAATATTTTATATGGCAAGCGTCAGGAAAGGGGGCGAGGTGAAGTGGCATTACGGAGGAAGCAAACGATACCCTAGACCCCCTTCCTGTCAGCCTAATAGTTTCATTATATATATGTAGGAGACATCTTTATTTTATTGCGTGTTCAATACAATAAAATAAAGATGTTTTCTTATCTATAATGCAACGCAAGTGTACGATAAAATAAGGGCAGGTGATTTTATGTTGAATAATCGTTGCTCACATATTTTGCATCGGATTTTATATAGTCAGATGCCAATAAAAATTGAAAGTCTTGCCCAAGACCTGAGTGTCAGTGAACGAACTGTCCGCTATGATCTAGACCATATCGATGAATATTTAGTTAGTGAAGGTTTTACCAAGCTGCTCAGAAAAACGAATGAAGGAATTTCTTTGCGGTTAGCAACAGTTAAGCGACAGGAACTTTTATGCTGCATACATAATTCAGATACTTATGAATATGTATTATCCCAAAACGAGCGTATTATTTATATATTATATGATTTATTGGAACGAGATATTTATACAACAGTGCAACAATTGGCTGATAAACTGCTGGTCGGTAAAACAACGATTCAAAATGATATTAAGGAAATTAAAGTACGGCTGGGTTTAAATAGTGATATGCTTGAGACAGCCAAAGGAAAAGGTATTAAATTTGTTGGTGATGAAATAAAACTTCGTAAAATTGCATCGAAACTATTGTTTGATCATTTTGACACATTAAATTTATTTAATGTTAATTTTATCAGTTTATTTAATGATGTTAATATTGCTATTATTCAAGATTCTGTTAAAGAAGCTGAAAAACAGCTAAAAAATACTTTTTCAGATTATGCATTCAATAATCTTGTAATTCATTTAGCAATTGCAGTTAAACGAATACAAATGGATAAAGATATCTTGATGGATTCTGCGGAATTTCGTCAATTGACGAAAACGGCAGAATTTGCTGTTGCAGCCGGCATAGCGCGTAAACTGGAAGATCGTTTTCATATTAAAATCCCAGATAACGAGATTGGTTATATTGCTATTCATTTATTGGGAAGCAATTTTTCTCTAGCCGATGACAGTAGCCATGTTCCAAATGAAAATGATATTTATCTACAAATGTTGGTGTCGACCTTGATTGAAAAAATGTCTACAACATATGGGGTTGATTTCACAATGGATGAACAGCTTTATGAAAATTTATTACAGCATATGCGTTCTGCTGTATATCGTTTTAAACATAAAATCAATATTAACAATCCATTATTGATAGAGATACAGGAAAACTATGCAGATATATTTGTTTGTGTACGACAAGTCTCAGCTTTTTTAGAAAAAGATTTACAGACAAAAGTCAGTGCAGAAGAATGTGGTTATATAAGTATTCATTTTATGACTTCAAGCGAGCGGATGAAAAATATCCATGAACGTAAAGCTCGTGTATTGATTGTTTGTGCTACGGGGGTGGGCACCTCAAAGTTTGTTTTGCTAAAATTGCGTTCTATTTTTGATTTTGAAGTTGTAGGCACGGTATCTGTTCATGATGCGTATGAACAGATTAAACAAGAATCAATTGATTTAGTTATCACGACAGTCCCACTTAAACTTGACCGTATAAAATGTATTCTAGTTCAGCCTTTTCTCAATGAAAAAAACATCAGTGAACTGAGTATCTTTTTTTCGCAGTATGCCCGCAGTACTGATAGGGCAGAAATTCAGGAAACTGTAGTCGTATCCGTACAAAGCTTGCTGCAGATTATTGGTAAGAATTGTACGATCAACGCACCAGATGTATTGTGTAATGAACTAAGCAGTCTGCTCCATAAAAATAAAATTGAGTATCCAGCACTAGTAGAGTTGATTTCGGAAGATCGCATCCAGTTACATGGGAATGCAGCGACTTGGCAGGAGGCTGTTCGGCTTGGGGGAAGACTACTGGAAACAGAAGGTTATGTCACGAAACAATATCTTGAAGCTATGGTGGAAAACGTGCAAACGATAGGTTCTTATATTGTTCTGCTGCCAGGGATTGCTATGCCGCATGCTAAACCGAGCGATGGAGCTTTAAAAACGGGTTTTAGTATCCTGATACTTGATCAGCCAGTGCAATTTGATATGGTTGAGGCTGGTGATGAGGGCAGGGTGCAAGTTCTGATTACATTGTCAGCAGTGGATTATGTTACACATACCAGAGCCTTGAAAGAGTTGATTCGGGTTTTGGAACAACGTGATTTTTTGCAGAACATTACGCAAGTTCAAAGCAAAATAGAGGTACTGGAATTATTTAATATACAATAGTAATTAAAATCTATATGGATATAAAACATGGCTGTATAGTCTTTATAAATTATCGTCGCCACAGGGCATGTACAAAACTCCTAGTTTGAAAAATTCAGATTGGGAGTTTTGTTGTTTTGAAATTAAAACTATTAAAAAAAGATACAAATAGTATATACTATATGTTACTATGGTAACTAAATAAGGAGCAATTGTATTGTGGTAGTATATATTTAAAAACAGCAGGTGATGATTTTGGAAATCCGGCAGCTTAAAACTTTTATGAGTATCGTAAAACTGGGTAGTTTTTCACAAACGGCACAGCTTTTGGGCTATACGCAGTCAACAGTGACAACACATATTCAATTATTGGAAAAAGAGTTTAATACAGTTTTTTTTGAACGATTTGGTCACCAATTGATGTTGACAACGGATGGGGAACGTCTTTATGAATATGCGGAACAGATCACGAAGTTATCTGAAGCGGCAAAAAATGAATTGGATCATTTTGATATACCCAAAGGGTCTTTAATCATTGGCATACCGGAATCTGTCTGTATGTATTATTTAACGGATGTCCTAAAAGAATATGTTTCTTTATATCCTGATGTGGAGCTTAAATTACGTTTGGGGATTGGTAGTGATTTTCGGAATTTACTGCGGAAAAATATGATGGATGTGGCGTTTTTTTTAGAAAAAAAGGTCAAAGACCGCGATTTTGTCAGTGAGCTTTTATGGGCAGAACCAATTGTTATGGTTGCGGCAGCAAACCATCCTTTGACGAAATTGAAGCGAGTCAAGGTGCAGGATTTGACAGGGCAGATTCTGGTTTTTACAGATTCGATTAGTCATTATCAAACGGTTTTGGAGGAATATCTTGAAAAATCTTCTATTACACCAAGGACTATTTTAGAAATAGGGCAGATTTATACGATCAAACAATTTGTTAAGAGTCAGCTCGGAATTACAATTTTGCCATTGGCTGCCGTAAAAACGGAAATTGAAACAGGTGAGCTTGTTGCTTTACCATGGCAGGGAATTGATCTTGATACAAATACGTATATTGTTCATCACAAAGATAAATGGCTGTCACTGCCCATACGAGCGTTTATTAAACTTGTGCGTGAACGGTTAGTAGAGTAATGCTCTAAAAAGTGATTATTACCGGGAAAGAATAAAGAAGTGAGTTGAATGGTTACATGGATGCTTTTTTAGATGATGTAAAGCTGTTGCCAGCAGGTGAAGGCGGTTTGGTCGTGGAGTTCGGTACAATTATTTCGCCCGTCATAAATTTATGTGTTCAGACTTTTATGCGGATGGTCTCAGCCGCTAAAGTTAGTGGGATTATCGAAGTCGTTCCGTCCTATTGTTCCGCTGTAATTTATTTTGATCCATTTAAAATTACGCGAGCGTCTTTAACAAAACAGGTTGAGGTCATTTTAGCAGATTTGCAGCTTAATAGATTTGAGAATTTAGCCTGGCGTGTTGTGCATATTCCCGTTTGTTATGGTGGTGTTTTAGGACCGGATCTAGAATATGTCGCAAAATACACAGGTCTTATGGCAGAACAAGTCATTAAACTGCATACAAGGCAGCCGTATTTAGTTTACATGTTGGGATTTACACCAGGGTTTCCCTATTTGGGTGGGTTATCCGACTTATTAATCGTGCCTCGTCAAGAAAAACCACGCAGTCGGGTTCCTATTGGTTCGGTAGGAATTGGTGGTAATCAGACGGGGTTTTATTCGATTGAAAGCCCTGGTGAATGGTGGCTGATTGGGCGGACACCATTAAAAGCTTTTGATCCGGCAAGATTAGAGCCATTTTTACTAGCACCAGGCGATTATGTGCAATTTGAGTCGATTGGGTTGGAACAGTATTTTTCAATTCGCCAAGCGGTAGCACAAGGCGTTTATCAGATTAAAGTAAGTGCTGAGGAGCAGAAGAACGTATGATTACAGTAATTCAACAGGGGGATTTTACGACTTTACAAGATCAAGGTCGCTGGGAATATCAAGCTTGGGGAATGCCAATTGCCGGCGCTATGGACAGGTATGCTTATAAGATGACAAATTGTCTTATTGGCAATCAGGAAACAGCTGCTGTAATTGAAATGACGGGCTCTGGTGCAGCCTTTCGATTTGATGAGGAAACGTTGATTTCGCTTTGTGGTGCGGATATGCAGGCACGAGTCAATGGAAAACTCATCGCCAATTGGTCATCTGTATTGATACCACGACGCGGAGAATTGTATTTTGGACAGGCTGTTTTGGGGCGGCGTGCTTACTTAGGAGTGCGGGGTGGTTTTGACGTTCCCTTAGTTATGGGGAGTCGATCTACTTATACTGGTGCTAAACTGGGCGGTCTAGAAGGGCGGACTTTGCAGCAAGGCGATGTTTTATACATGGGGAAAGCTATACTTCGTCCGGCAAAAGTACAAAAATTAGCTGCCATAGATATTCCTATATTTTCTAAGCAGTGGACACTGCGCGTGGTCAGTGGACCACAGACACATTTATTTCAAGCCGAATCCGTGGTTCGTTTTTTTACGGAGTCTTATTTTGTTACGGAAGCAGCAGATCGTGTGAATTATCAACTTACCGGTCCGAAACTGGCTATGGTGGATAAGGTCGATGTTATATCGGATGGAGTGGGGCTTGGGGCAATAGAAATTCCTGCCTGTGGGCTTCCTTATATTGTGGCACCAGATCATGGTACTACGCGAGGTTTTCCTAAAATAGGCTATATAATCCAGGCTGATTTTTCTAAAGTTGCACAGGCAAATACAGGGGATACGATTCAATTTCAACAGGTAACAGAAGCCGCAGCAATTGCTGCTTTACAGACTGAAAGAACGGTCTATGAGCGGATCAGAAAACAGCTTGGTTGATGTATTTAAAATAGGGTGGTTCAACTTGCGAAAAAATTGAACCACCCTATTTATTTTTTCAATTTTACCGAATGTCTGTGGGGTGATATGATAATACCAAGAAGAATACCAATATTATTTTAGAGAAGCAATGGCGCTTTAGACAAAGATTAACTTTGTTTGAGGTGCCATTTTTGTATATATATGGCATTAAACATTTTACATGGTAATCGTCAGGAATGGGGTATAGGGCTCCGTGGCGTTACGTAGGAAGCAAACGATGCCCTATACCCCATTCCTGGCAGACTGATAGACTGGATGGAATTTCTTTAATGCGTTCTATATAGAAAGGGGTGATACAAAATGTATCAGGTAGATTTGAATTGTGATTTAGGTGAGAGCTTTGGTAGTTATACATTAGGACTTGATCAAGAGATCCTACCGTTTGTGACTTCCGTAAATATTGCTTGTGGATTTCATGCTGGAGATCCAGCCGTGATGCACAAAACTGTAGAATTGGCTCTAAAAAATAATGTGGCGATTGGTGCACACCCGGGACTTCCCGATTTAAATGGATTTGGTCGTCGAGTGATGGATATAACCGTACGGGAAGCCTATGATATGGTTTTATATCAGGTTGGTGCACTGCAGGCTTTTGTCAAAGCAGCAGGAGGGATTGTGCAACACGTTAAACCTCATGGTGCACTTTATAATATGGCGGCAAAAAACAAATTTTTGGCAGAAGGCATTGCCGAAGCAATTTATAAACTGGAGCCGGAGCTGATCTTATTTGGCTTATCTGGTAGTGAAAGCATTAAAGCTGGTGAGCGGATCGGTCTTCGTACAGCTAGTGAAGTATTTGCTGATCGGACGTATCAATCTGACGGTTCGCTGACGCCAAGGCAGCAAATGGATGCCATGATTGCCAATGAACAAGACTCCATCGAGCAAGTTCTTGGTATGGTGACGAAGGGGACTGTTTTATCAAGACAAGGCAGCTTTGTCGAGCTTAAGGCGGATACAATCTGCATTCATGGCGATGGAGCAAAAGCTGTATTGTTTGCTAAAAAAATAAAAGAAAGTTTACGAAACAAGGGAATTTTAGTACAGTCGTTGCGATAGGAAAATTTATCGAAGTCTTTATACAGGGTATTTTAGAAGATGACTGCACAAGAAAAAAGTATCGAGTTTTTGGAGCAGGACAAGGAGGAGGATTACGATGTTAACATTATTAGGTATTGTAGTTGTAATTATTGGTTTCGTTTTAAGATTTAATCCATTGATGGTTGTGGTTATTGCCGGAATTGTAACGGGACTTGCAGGGGCGTTGCCTATTGATAAAATTCTTATTATTTTTGGTGAAGCTTTTGTTAAAAATAGATATCTGTCAATCTTTATTCTTACCTTGCCAGTTATTGGTTTACTAGAACGTAATGGGTTAAAGGAGCAAGCACAAAAGCTCATTGGTTCTGTTAAAATAGCAACGACTGGGCGCGTGCTTATTTTATATCTTTTTATTCGTGAAGCTGCTGCGGCTATGGCTTTAACGGCATTAGGCGGTCATGCACAAATGGTGCGTCCGTTAATAGCACCGATGGCGGAGGGGGCTGCTGAAAATAAATATGGGAAACTATCAGCAAAGACACATGAAGAAATTAAAAGTTTTTCTGCTTCGGTAGATAATGTAGGCGTTTTTTTTGGCGAAGATATTTTTGTCGCTTTTGGTGGGGTTTTACTGATGAAAGGATTTTTTGAACAAAATGGACTGATTCTTGAGCCTTTAGACATTGCTTTATGGGGAATACCGACTGCGGTTTTAGCGTTTGTAATCCATTCAGTTCGCTTAATTTTATTGGATAGAAAGCTGGATGCTGAATATAATGTCCGTCTGAAAGACGCTGAGGAGTGTGAAAAATCATGATTATTAGTTTAACTTATATTTATTATCTGACGGGAGTATTTATGGCGATTATTGCTTTTTTTGCCTTAAAAGATAAATCAAACTCAAAACGCATATTGACGGCTTCATTTTGGGGATTGTTTGCCATATCTTTTATATTCGGTGATATTATTCCACCGTTTTACATGGGGATTTTGGTTATTGTGATGGCTGTTATAGCTGGTGCTGGCGGTGTACGATTAGGGATGTATGACGAAGTTTCACAAGAGCATAGATTAAATCAAGCAAAAAAATTAGGCAGCCGTCTGTTTTTACCGGCATTACTGATTCCCATTGTTACGATTATAGGAACATTGGGTTTAAAAGATATTAGCATAGCGGGCTTGGCTCTTTTAGATAAAAGCAATATCACGCTGGTTAGTTTAGGTGTAGCTTGTGTTGTTGCTTTATTAACGGCTTTATTTTTAACGAAAGATACAGCGATTCGTTCATTAAAAGAGTCTCGTCGCTTAATTGATGCAATTGGCTGGGCAGCTGTTTTGCCACAGATGTTGGCAACATTAGGTGCTTTATTTGCAGCTGCTGGTGTTGGTCAGGTCGTAGCAGAATTGGTCGGGTCGGCGATTCCCGTCGATAATCGATTTATGGTAGTTTTAGCGTATGTACTGGGGATGGCACTTTTTACAATGGTCATGGGAAACGCCTTCGCTGCTTTTCCGGTAATGACAGCTGGTGTAGGACTGCCGTTAATTATTCAATTGCATGGTGGCAATCCTGGAGTCGTAGCGGCTATTGGGATGTTTTCTGGTTATTGTGGTACATTGATGACACCAATGGCGGCAAATTATAATATTGTTCCGGCAGCTTTATTGGACTTAGCGGATAAAAATGCTGTTATTAAAACCCAGATACCAACTGCATTACTGTTGTTATTTTGCAATGTATTTCTTATGTATTTTCTTGCTTTTTAGATATCAGATTGAGGGGAGAGACCGTTATGAAGACAATTTTATTGATTCAAGGTATCGCAAAATCATGTATTGAGGTGATGAGATGATCTTTTCTGGAGATCGTTGTATTAATGAGTCGATGACGATGATGCCGCTAGGCGAAGCGGGGCTTACGGTTTCTTTTGGCAGGGCGATTGCACCGGACATCCATCGGCAGGTAAAAGCTTTTGCGAATTATCTGGAACAGCATCCTTTTTTGGGGATGATTGAATATATAACATCGTTTTGCAGTGTTACCGTCTATTATGATCCATTACAGGTAAGGTCAATCGCTCATAAACAGACTGCCGGGACTGGAGCACTTTCTTATCAAATTGTTGCGGGGATTTTGCAAGAGATGTTCGCTGTAGTTGATTTGAAAGGAGAAAACGAGACAAATCTTGTTCGGATACCAGTTTGTTATGGGAGCGAATTTGGTCAGGATTTAGAATATGTTGCTTCGTATCATAAGCTGTCAGTTCAGAATGTTATTGATATTCATACGAGTGGTCGATATTTAGTTTATATGATAGGGTTTGCACCGGGATTTCCTTATGTAGGCGGCATGTCACCACAAATTGCTACACCACGCCGGTCTTCACCACGTTTATCGATACCACAAGGTTCAGTGGGTATCGCAGGCACGCAAACGGGGGTATATCCAATCGAGACACCGGGTGGCTGGCAGCTCATCGGGCGGACACCTCTTGCCTTATTTCAGCCAGATTCGGAAATTCCTAGTCTCTTACAAGCGGGTGATATTATAGAATTTTATTCGATAACGGATAAAGAATATCAAGCGTATGAGAAAGGCGGGTGCAGCTGATGGAGGTTTTAAAAGCGGGGTTGTTTACAAGTATCCAGGATTTAGGAAGAACGGGTTACCAGAAATATGGGGTTATTGTAAGTGGTGTTATGGATGCTTTTTCGCTTCGCATCGCTAATCTTTTGGTAGGCAATCCTGAAAAGGAGGCTGCCATGGAAATTACGATGATTGGCCCTCAATTAAAGATTGGGAAAAATACAATGATTGCCATTACTGGTGCTGATTTATCACCGATGATCAATGGTGAACGAGTTCCCATGTGGCGCCCAGTTTATATTATACAAGATACAATTTTGCAATTTGGTGCCTGTCAAACTGGCTGTCGCACCTATTTGTCAGTAGCAGGCGGCTATGATATAAAGGCTGTTATGGGAAGCAAAAGCACGTATCTGCGAGCGGGAATTGGTGGATTTTCTGGGCGGGCTTTGCGTAAAGGTGATGTTTTACAAGTGTCGCCAGTAAAAGGTCATCAACTGCCTTTTATAAAAAAACTACAAAAAAACAATCAAACAAAAAATTTTATCAGTTCATTATGGTATGTTCAAGAACCTTTAGGTTTGGCATCATCAAAAAATATTGTGATTCGCGTAACGCGTGGAAACGAGTTTTCACTTTTTGACGCAGTCAGCCAAAAAAAATTTTTCGGGAAGTCATTTCAGATTACTACGCAATCGGATCGTATGGGGTATCGTTTGGCAGGCGATGCATTAACTCTGGAAAATCCAACCGAAATGCTTTCTGAGGCGGTGACGTTTGGTACGATTCAAGTACCATCGGATGGGCAGCCGATTATTCTTTTGGCAGATTGTCAGACTACGGGGGGCTACCCGAAAATCGCTCAAGTCGCACGAGTCGACCTCACTATTTTGGCACAAACTAAGCCCGGACAGATTATCCGATTTTCTGAAATATCTTTACAAGAAGCAGAAGAACTTTATATTAAACGAGAAATTTATTTGCAGGAGATTAAAAGAGCCATTGCTTTATATTTAAATTGAGTTTTTTGGTTTTAAATCGAAATGCATCATAAATAAAGGGGAATCTATTTATGTTTACAATAAAAGAGTTAAAAGAGCTTATCGAGATTTTAGATAAATCTTCGCTGGAACGTTTGGAATTAGAACAGGAAAATACCAAGCTTATTTTAGCAAAAGGTGTCGTTTTGAGAAATCAAGAAGCATCGCTTTTGGAATCATGCCAAACATCGCAGAAAATTATTAGTGGAAAACCGGAACAGCAACCAGAAAAAAATCTCCATGAAATTCTATCGCCTGTAGTTGGTACTTTTTATATGGCGGCAGAACCTGGTGCTAAGCCTTTTGTAACAATCGGTCAGCAAGTTTTCGCGGAAACGGTTGTCGGTGTAGTGGAGGTCATGAAATTATTTAATGAAGTTGAGGCACAAGTAGAAGGTGAAGTTGTAGAAATTCTAGCCGCAGATGGAGATTTTATCGAATATGGACAGCCACTATTTCTCATTCAAACCAAATAAAATAGGCAAAAAGAGAAAGGTGGAAAACCATGTTTACGAAAATATTAATAGCGAATCGCGGTGAGATTGCGGTCCGGATTATTAGAGCTTGCCGCGAAATGAATATCCAAACAGTGGCTGTTTATTCGTCCGTGGATGTTACAGCTTTGCATGTAAAGCTGGCAGATGAAGCGTATTGTATCGGACCGGCAGCGGCGGGTGGAAGTTATTTAAATCAAGCCAGGTTACTTGCAGTGGCACGTTTTACGAAAGCAGAAGCGATTCATCCTGGTTATGGATTTTTGGCGGAAAATGCGGATTTTGCTGAAATCTGCGAGCAAGAAGGGGTTTGCTTTATAGGTCCTTCGGCCGAAGCTATAAAAAAAATGGGCGATAAAGCTACGGCAAGAGATACGATGGAAATGGCAGGAGTGCCGATTATTCCCGGGTCAAAAGGGCTGATTACATCGGTTGAAAAAGCTGCTTTTTTAGCGGGAAACATTGGATATCCTGTTCTTGTAAAAGCAACTGCAGGCGGCGGTGGTAAAGGTATGCGGGTTGCGGCTAATCCAGAGGAATTAGGCAAAGCAATTCTTGCTGCCCAAAAAGAAGCTGCTGCAGCTTTTGGTGATGCGGGGGTCTATTTGGAAAAATATTTAGAAAATCCGCGCCATGTTGAAATTCAAATTATGGCGGACAGTTTTGGTCATGTTGTTTATCTTGGTGAACGAGATTGTTCGATTCAAAGAAGACATCAAAAACTGTTGGAAGAAGCTCCATCACCAAAACTTGATGAATCTTTACGTAAAAAAATGGGACAGGCAGCTATTGTTGCAGCAAAAGCTGCTGTTTATTGTGGTGCGGGAACGGTTGAATTTTTATTGGATAAACATGGAAAGTTCTATTTTATTGAAATGAATACAAGAATCCAGGTTGAACATCCGGTGACGGAATGGATAACCGGTATTGATCTCATTAAAGAGCAGATTGCGGTTGCGGGAGGACAAAAACTTTCTTTTCAACAAAACGAGATCCAAATTCAAGGTTGGTCCATTGAATGCCGAATTAATGCGGAAGATCCTGCAAAAGGGTTTTTACCAAATCCTGGAACTGTTACCTTATATCGAGCACCGGGGGGGATTGGTGTACGCATTGACAGTGCAGTTTATGAAGGCTATGAAATTCAGCCATTTTATGATTCACTATTGGCGAAAGTTATTGTTTGGGGCAGAAATCGAAATGAAGCAATCGCTCGTATGAAACGTGCTTTAGCTGAATTTGACATTGAAGGAGTCAAGACAACGCTGCCATTTCAGCAGAAATTACTTCAACACCCAGATTTTGTACAGGGACATTTTGATACGGGATTTCTGGAAAAAAATGAAGCTGACTTTCAATAAAAAATGCAACTCGGGAAAATATATATTCTCGAGTTGCATTTTTATTGCCGTGATTTTTTGTATTCGCGCGGTGTTGTTTTGAATATTGTTTTGAAGGCTCTAGAAAAAGTTGAATAGTCTTTGAAGCCGCAGTCAAAACAGACTTTTGTGATTGGAATGTCTTGCTGAATCAAATCTCTAGAACAGAGCAAGCGTTTGTTGGTTATATATTGATGGATGCTGTAGCCGGTTTCTTCTTTGAATTTGCGCATCATATGATATTTGCTGATGAAAAATTTTTGTGACAGGTTGTCAGCGTGAATCGTTTCAAATAAATTGGCGTTGATATATTGTAGGATTTCAATAATTTTTTTATCATACACAGTCGTTGATATCGCTTCAATCTGGTGATCTAAAATAGCGCGATTCAGATGAATCATAAATTCTAAGAATAGCAGCTTGGCAGATAAATCACTGGCAAAAGCAGTTTCATTCAGTGCTTTTTTTAGATTATCAATGAGGTTGAGCAGTTTTTGCCTTTTCGCTGGATGGATGCGAATGACATTTGAATGTTCTTTCTTTGCCAAATGAAAGCAAGTTGCTAAATCATAAAAATCGGTATGATATTTTTCCATGAAAATTGGTGAAATATAAATTACAATTCTTTCATAAGGTAGTGAAAAATTGATTTTTGGTTTATGAATATCATTGCGGTTTACAAGTAAGATATCACGCGGCTCTAACATATAAGACTTACCTTCGATCATATAATTTACATTGCCAGAAAGAAAAATAATGATTTTATCAAATTCGTGATAATGGTAATTGAATTCCCGCAAAGCAGTATCAATCAAATGAAAAAATTTGAATTCCGTGTCTAAATATCCTTTTTTTTCATACATATTCATTACAGCACCTCCAATTTTCATTATATAGCAATATTTGCAATATAAAAAGCATTTTTATAATTTTATATGTATTTGATGCTTGTTATACTGTATATAACGAAGTAAATTTCCCGATATTGTTCTTCTAAACACCAAAATAAAAATTGCAATCTTTACATATTCTTTACGTAAACAGCAGTTTTTTGACGTCTTTTTTATATGAAACTATGTTACGATCAATATAGTAAAAAAGAAATAATAAGGTGTTGAGGAGAAGCTATTATGAAGCAGATACGATTGATCATCGTGGAAATTGAAAAAAATATTCGAATTTCGGTAGTGGAACATTGGATGAATCAAAAAATTGTTGGTAGTACGATTCAACATGTTCATATTCAAAACTTGGATTTGATTTATTATGGTACGCTCAATACGTATTTAGGTGAAATTACTATCAATTCTGGAACCCCAGTTAGTATTCATGATCTTAAAAGTGTCTTTAAGTCGCATCCTTATTTTATTCATCAGCTTCAATTCAAAAATAGGGAGCTGCAAGGATGAATGAGACGATTTGAATAAAACTAACATGTATCTTTATATATAAAAAAATGGAGGGCTGCATGATGCCTGTTTTATTAAAAAAGTATCATATTTTAGAAAATGAGTATCTTGTATATGATCCGCAGCGAAATGATGTTGTGCTGGACAAAGCACAAATCCAATTGCTCTGTGATCGTCATAATGGGTTGGGAGCGGATGGATTTATCATTGGACCGGTTTTTAATGGAAAAAAAATCAATGTTGAAATGTACAATGCAGATGGTAGTATATTGCGAAAAAACGAACAAATGTTGCAAGCTTTTACTAAATATATTATGGATGAAGCTTATATGAAGGATCAGTTTTTTATAGTTTTTACTTTGGCTGGTAAAGTTATGGTTGATTTGTTTGAAACTGGTAATAAACTGCAAACAATTTCTGTAAGTGATATAACGGTAACTGACTTTTTTGCTCGGCAGATCAGCGAAGTGGGTCGGCGAAATATCGTTTGTGCATCATGAAATTTCATATAAAATATCACAGTCAATTTATTTGCTGTGATATTTTTTTGATTAAGACAGATTTCACTAATATGGCGCATAGTCAGAAAATGGTTAGATAAAAATTAATTGGAATATTTATCAAAAAGAAGGAATTACTTATTTTATCAAAGAACATAACAAAATGATCGAATTTTCAATATATTAAATGGCGGGATAAATTAATAGATAATTGCGAGAGAGGATTGAGGGTTAGAATGAAAAAATATAAAGTTGCAGTGATAGCTGGTGATGGAGTTGGTCCGGAAGTCTTGGCTGAAGGTATAAAAGTCCTCAGGCGGATTGCCGAACTTTCTGGTACGTTTGCCGTGGATTTTATAGAATTTCCCTGGGGTTGTGAATACTATCTAAAACATGGCAAGATGATGGATGATGATGGTATGGAAAAATTAAAGCAGTTTGATGCAATCTATTTGGGGGCTGTGGGGTATCCTGGTGTTCCTGATCATGTTTCCCTAGGCGATTTGCTTTTAAAAATCAGACGAGGTTTTGATCAATATGTTAACTTGCGACCAATTCAACTTTTAGCGGGAGCACCATGTCCTTTAAAAGATATTCCTCGTGAAGAAATTGACATGCTGGTTGTCCGTGAAAATAGTGAAGGTGAATATGCAAATGTCGGTGCGCGATTGTATCAAGGGAAACAGGAAGAGGTTGTTTTACAGACGGGCGTGTTTTCGCGGAAAGGCACGGAACGGATCATTCGTTATGCCTATGAATTAGCTCGCAAAAACAAAAAAACACTTACAAGTATTAGTAAAGGTAATGCCCTTGGCTATTCTATGGTGTTCTGGGATGAAATATTTGCTGCAATTGGCAAAGAATATCCAGATGTAGAAATCCATTCTTATCTTGTCGATGCCGCTAGCATGTTTTTTGTCAAAGATCCAAAACGGTTCCAAATTGTCGTAACATCCAATTTGTTTGGTGATATTTTGACGGATTTAGGTGCTGCAATTGCTGGTGGCATGGGACTGGCTGCTGGTGCCAACATCAACCCGGAACGCAAGTATCCTTCAATGTTTGAGCCAATACATGGTTCGGCACCGGATATTGCTGGCAAAGGTTTGGCAAATCCTTTAGCGTCCATTTGGTCGATCAGTCAAATGCTGGATTTTTGGGGGCAGGAAACTTTGGCGAAAACAGTATTGGAAACGATTGAACAAATTTTAGTGGAAAAATCTGTATTGACCCCCGATTTAGGGGGGCAAGCTAGCACTGCGGCTGTAGGAAATGAAGTGGTCCGTTTATTGGAGCAGAAAATAAAATAAAACCGTAATGGTTACAAAAAAGTTCGTAGGCAGATTTTACTGCTTACGAACTTTTTTATGTATGTATGAGGTAGTAAGTATGTCTTGTTACGAAGAACTTGTTTCGGTAAGTGGTTTTTTAAAAGTAATGCAATAAAATAACCCATCATTGACAATTTTTACGGAAATATCCTCCATTTCAGGAGGAACAAGATGAACAGGTGCAGCTGCCGCGGCAATATCAGGAAAATATTTTTTTGATACGGGAGTGCATTGATATATTTTCTCGATACATTTTTCAGTTTCATCAACAATCATTAATTTTGTTCCCGGTTTTGCCACACGAATCATTTCATGGATGGCTTTTTGTTTATCATTAAAATAATTGATACCACCAATATGGAAAACAACATCAAAAACATTATCTTTAAATGGCAGGTTTTCTGCTTCGCAGCGACCTAGAAAAGTAGGTATTTTCCATTTTAACAAATGTTTGACGGCAGTTGTTAACATTTTTTTTGAGATGTCGATACCATAAAATCGTGCCCGGTGATTTAGATATAAGAGGTTGTCACCAGTGCCAATCGATACTTCCAAAACTTTCGCATTGTCTTTAATATCCAGCTCATTTAAATACTCACTGCGAGCTTTGAATTCACTGCCAAATTTGAAAAAGAAGTAAACGCGATTCGCTAGCGTGTAAATAAAGGCAAACTTACTGTAGAGGCGGCTGTATTTTTTATTGTTGCCGTTAAGTTCTTTGCCAGATACAAAGGAATAGTAGCCATTTTTATATGGATATTCTTTTTGGCATTCTTGATTGATTAAAGTACCTTGCTGCAATTCTAGTTTGTGTTTTGTATATGGATCTTGTAATATATGTAATACTTCATCTGTCATGTAGAATCCCTCACTTTGGAATTAAATTTTATATCATATTATTTGATGGCATGACTTCAAAACATTGAATATCTGGGTTATGGTATCGTTCCTTAGCTAAAGAATCTTCCTTAAATTCAATAGATTCTTTGGGGCACCAATGGATACAAGCTAGACAATATTGACATTGATGCTGCCAAACGGGTTTGTTATTTTCCATTTTGATATTTTCAGCCGGGCAAATTTTAGCACAAATTCCACAGCCTGTACAATTTTCTTGTACCCAAAAGTCAGTATCCATCTGATCAGGGGCGAATGCATCATAGATGTCCTGTTCTTTTTTATAAGAGGGAAAAGAAGCTAACTTTATTTCTGTTTTAGTTTTTATTTGTTGTGCGATTTCTCGTGTTTTTTCTGCTTGCCGGTTTGTGCGGTCGATGAAATCTTTTTTTGGATGCGGGTAATACATAAACCACATATTACCAGGCATTGGAATGCCAAAATTAGCGGCAAGATAGGTGTTTTTTTCTTTTAGTAAGGCATTAACCTGTAAAAAAGAAATAGCAGCATAGCTACCATAATTGGCAATTGCAAAAAAATAAGTCTGGGGATTTATTTTTAAATTTTTAATAAAATCTCGTACCATATGTGGCAATCCTCGATAATATACTGGAAAAACAAAACCGATATTATCACTGGTGATATCTGCTTGAATTTTCATATTTTGTTTACAAATTTGGCTTAAACGAGCTCCAGGCAATGCCTGTTTTAAATCTTTGGCTATTTTTAAAGAATTGCCGGTTCCTGTGAAATAATAAATCGTTGTTTTCAAAATTCGATCCTCCTTAGGTTCGTCCTTTATTTATTGTACATCATTTTTATGAAAATCGCAGTAAAGAATAAAGTTTTTTTGTTAGAAAGTAATATGAATTAGATAATCTTTTGACTTTTGCGTAGAATGAATGCTGCTATGTTATACTAATTATGAATAATTTTATCAAGTGACAAGGGGTGAAGTCTGTTATGAAAGATCGGAAAATTCGGATTGGAATCATTGGCTTAGGTGAGATTGCACAAAAAGTATATCTCCCCTATCTCACACAACAAACAAATTGGCTATTTGTGGGAGCTTATTCGCCAACAAAAGTAAAACGAGATACAATTTGCCAATATTATCGGATTCCTGCGTTTGCCGCGAGTGGGAATTTAATCGATCAATGTGATGCAGTTTTTGTGCACAGTTCAACCAGTAGTCATTTTTCTGTTGTATCCGAATTGTTAAAGAAAGGCAAAGACGTTTACGTTGATAAACCATTGGCTGCCTCCATTAAAGAAGCTGAACAGTTGGTTCAATTAAGCATAAAAACTGGACGGAAATTAATGGTGGGGTTTAACCGCCGTTTTGTACCACTGTATATCAAGGCAAAAGAAAAGGCAAATAACACAGCTTGGATTCGTATGGAAAAGTATCGGATAGATGCACTGTATGATGTTAATTTTGCTGTGACCATGTTAGATGATTACATTCATTTAGTGGATACGGTTCGCTGGTTGGGAAAACCAAACCATAAACTTACGGGTCACATTAACCTAAATAATGATAAACAGCTAGTAAGTGCTCAGCACGTTTATCAAAGCAGTAACGGTAGTACTGTGTTTATTGGAATGCATAGAAAAAGCGGTACGAATCTGGAACAGCTTGAATTTGTGAATGAGGATTCAGTGATTCGTGTGAAAAACATGGATACTATGGAAATAGAAAAGGCTGGGAAAATCATTACAACAACTTCCGGTTCGTGGGAGAGTATTATAAAAAGACGGGGATTTGAAGCGGCAATTTTGCATTTCATCGCTGCGGTACAAGGTGATACAATACCGGCGATTGATGGAATAGAAGCTTTAAAAACGCAACAATTGTTGCAGAATATGATCGATTCAAAATATCTTGAATTTTAATTTGAAAAAATATTTGCGGAATATTTAAAATTTACCGAAAGGATATAGGATTCTTTTGCAGAATTGTTTCATAAATAAGGTTCATGAACTACAGTATCGAATCTAAACAATGGATAAAAGAAAGGTACGTGGTTGAAAATGAAACAGATCGAAAAGCGCCGTAGTATTCGAAAATATCTTCCTCGAGATGTTGAAGACGAGAAAATACTTCAATTAATTGAGAGTGCAAGACTTGCTCCATCAGGCAGCAATACACAGCCATGGCGATTTGTTATTGTGAAAAATGAAGTAACAAAGCAAAAATTGGCTAGAGCTGCCCACAATCAAAATTGGATGTTGTCCGCGCCAGTTATGATTGCTTGCATAGCGGATGGAACATCACGTATCGATGAATATGCGAATCTTAATTTTGATGAACAAAGCCCGCGGGAAGAATTAAAACAAATGATTCGTGATACATCCATTGCGGTAGGATACCTTCTACTCGAAGCAACAAACCTTGATTTGGGAAGCTGCTGGGTTGCTTGGTTTACCCAAAATGAAATTCGACCTATTTTAGATATTCCCAGCGATAAATATGTGGTTGGAATTATTACATTGGGCTATGCTGTCGAACAACCGGCACCAAGACCGCGCAATAGTCTGTCGGAACTTGTTTATTATGAAAAATGGTGTGCTGAACGCTAACCTTTCATACTTTCTCATAAAATTTTTTTTCAAAAGAGATTTTTTCTTAAGAAAAAGTTTGTTTATTACGATAATAAAGTTAGGCTTTATAACTAAGAAGGATTCTTGGTTTAATGCGATTTATGGATAAATCATAGCAAATTAGTTTGGAGGAATTTGATATGAGAATCAGTAACTCTTCGTCTGATTATACGAGCCTGCTTTCAGGTTTATCAAGCGCTCAAAAAAAGACGACACAGAGTACCGCAACTAATGGCTTGGCAGATTTGCCAGCAGCTTCAGCATCGACACAGCCCAGCACCGGCCAAACAGACGATGAACTGCTCAAAGAGTTAGCGGCGTATCTTCAGTCGTCGGATGCACCAACGGATGCACCAACGGATGCATCGTCCACAACGGCGACAGCTACTGCAGCTACAACAGATACGACAAGTCCAACTGGTGAGGAAGTATTAACAAATTTAACAGATTACATCAAGTCAACATCGGTAAGCACAGATGACAGAAAAAAGAAAACAGCAAATGCATTATTAAAAGACTTAGCTGCTTATCTGGCTCCTGCGGACAGCACCACGAATACTACTACGCCAAAAACAGGTGATGAGATTCTAAAAGAAATGACAGAGTATATCAAGTCGGTGGGAGCTTCTACTACCACTGGTACGACAAGTACAACAAAAACAGGTGCTGATTTCTTAAAGGAACTGGCAGATTATATTAAATCGACGGGATCAACAGGAACATCTAGTACAGATAAAACGAGTGATGCACTGATCCAGCAATTATCGGATTATATGAAATCATCTGATACAACTAAAACAGACAATGCGCAATCTACAGATTCTTTTATGCAACAATATTATATGATGCAGCAGTTGCAACCTGATTCGGGGGTTACGAATACGGATTCGGCAAATCAGGATACTTTGTCAGCGCTGAGCCAGAAGTATGCCGCAGCCATTACATCTTATGATAATAATTCGAAATTTATAGATTGAAAATTTTATAGGATGATTTCTTGAATATACAATATAAAGCCTTATATTCAGACGGCTTGGCTGCATATAATTAAACAAAAAATGAAAAATGGGACTAAAAATTTATTTTTTTAGTCCCATTTTTATTATAGTAAAATAAGTGATCTTGAAAATTTTATAGTTAGTCACGGTATGATTGCTTTTTAAATTAAATTCATATATATAAAGGAATTTTTTGAAAATATAACGAATATGTCTTTATGAATTAGAATTCGTGGGGACAGAGGCGATACAAAATGAGATGGTTGGCAAATTTAAAGACTTCTAAAAAGATTTACAGCCTCATTACGGTAAAAGCAGTGGGTTTGTTGATTATTGGTATCGTAGGATTTTATGCTGCGCAGACCTTGAGTTTAGATTTAAGTAGCATGTATGAAAAGAGATTGCTGCCCAATCAGTTTATTGCTGAAATACGATTGATTAGTAAAGATTCAGAATCAAAGCTATTACAGCTTATCCTGACAAAAGATTTATTGAAACAGAAAGAACTCACGACAGCTATTACGGAAAACACAAATCAAATTAATGTTTTACAAGAACAATATGAGGCAATTCATCCAGATCCCTATGAAATAGAACAGTTAGATACTTTAACAAATGAGTTGGTGAATTATCGGAAAGCACGTAAAGATATTATTGATCTTGTTATGGTGGGGCGAAACGAGGAAGCCTATTCGCTTTATTTAGTGAATATACCCGTCTTTGATAAAGCAACGCAAATTCGTTCTAATATTATTCAATATAATACGGAACAAGCTGAACAATTGAATTTGAGGGGAAAAGAACATAATCGTTGGGTTGAAACTTTAATTATAGTAGTTACTTTGCTTGCGTTACTTGCGGGCATTATTTTTGGTCGAATTATTGTTCGTCTGATTGCTATTCCTTTGCAGCACTTAGTGAATCAGGTTAAAGAGGTTGCAACGGGAAATTTAAAACAGGGTATCATAATCGAGGCGGATGATGAAATTGGTGAATTGGGAAAAGAAATTAATCTAATGACAGCGAATCTGCGCACTTTAATTGGGACAATGATTCCAACATCAGAACAATTAATTGCTTCGTCACAGGAGTTGACAGCTAGTGTTGATGAAAGTGCTTCTAGACTAACGAAAGTAGCAGATTCGATTCATGACCTGGCAGCAGGCTCGGTAAAACAAGTGCAGGCGATCAGTACAACGATAGAAATTGTGGGGAAAATGTCAGATCATATTGACCAGATTGCTGAAACGGTAAATCATGTAAGTACACATTCAGGCAAAACTTCTCTTGTAGCAAAAGAAGGGCATGAAGCGATTCAACAAGTTATTGCCCAAATGGAATTGATTACAAAGACCGTGCAGGACTCTTTTCTGGCTGTATCAACATTAGGAAATCGATCCGATCAAATTGGGGAAATTGTGGATACAATTTCTATGATTGCCGGGCAGACAAACCTCTTGGCTCTTAATGCAGCAATTGAAGCGGCTAGAGCCGGAGAGCATGGTCGTGGCTTTGCTGTAGTGGCGGATGAGGTTCGTAAATTGGCCGAACAATCGTCTGAAGCGGCACAACAAATCGGTGGTATTATCGGCGAAATTCAAAAGGAGACGGTCAGAGCCGTTCACTCAATGGATAAAGGCACTAAGGAAGTAACCGCAGGAACAGCTGTAGTAGAAAAAACAGGAGACACGATTGAACAAGTGGTTTTATTTGTCGAACAGGTCACCAAGCAAGTTGAGAAAATTTCTCTATCAATTGATAGTATCAAGACGGGAAGTCGGGAGATTGTTGTTTCAATAAAAGAAATTGGTCAAATTAGTCAGGCAGCTTCTGATCAGACCCACACGGTATCAGCGGTGACGCAGCAACAATCCGATGCTACTGGAGAAATAGCCGAATCCAGTAAAGATTTAGTTAAAATGGCGGAAGATCTGACGGAGATTACAAGTAAATTTAAAGTATAAGATTTTTCATGAAGGACTTTCGATTCGTTAGTATATATTTAATCGAAAGTCCTTTTGTACTTGTAAAAACAGATCCATACAATCTTTGCTAGGATTGGCAACATTTGCAATATAAAAAGCAACTTTGTTATTGGCAGGGAGGTCTAAGCTTGGTACACTATAAAGAAAGTTTTAAATATGAAGGAGTCGGAGTTTGAATGAAGAAAATTAATCTTGGACTTTTGTTTGGCGGGCAATCTGCTGAACATGCAGTTTCGTTGCAATCCGTTCAAAATATTATAGAAGCTATTGATAAAAAAAAATATGATCTTACACTCATTGGAATTGATAAAACTGGTCAATGGAACCTCTATAGCAATGATATGATTTTACAGGCAGGAACTTCATTACAGCACATAAAAGCAAAAATTGGCAGCAATATAGTTTTTACACTTGGGGATGGGGTAAATGAAGCAGTGTTTTCTTGCAAAGATGGGATGCAGCAAGCCATTGATGTGGTTTTTCCGGTTTTGCATGGTACCAATGGTGAAGATGGTACCATACAAGGTTTATTGAAACTCGCTAATATGCCTTACGTTGGACCAGGAGTCTTGGCATCGGCTGCCGGCATGGATAAAGATGTGACGAAACGGATATTGCGTGATGCAGGAATTGCTATTGCTAGATTTAAAACGTATTTTTATTGGCAGCAAGAACAGATTGATTTTAAAGATATTAGTTCTGAACTGGGATTGCCTTTGTTTATAAAACCTGCTAACGCAGGATCGTCAGTAGGTGTGAGTAAGGTTCATGATGCTTTTGCGTTTGCTGAGGCGATAAAAACAGCGTTTCAATTCGATAATAAGATTTTGATTGAAGAGGCTATTATTGGGCGTGAACTCGAATGTGGAATATTGGGGAATGATCAACCCAAAGCATCGGTGATTGGTGAAATTATTGCCCAAAACGATTTTTATTCATATGATGCCAAATATAGAGATGAAAATGGTGCGATTTTGGAATTGCCGGCGCATATTTCGGCTGAACTCAGTAAGAAAATTCAAACTGTGGCAATTCGGGTCTTTCAGGTACTTGGCTGTGAAGGGATGGCCCGAGTGGATTGTTTCTTAACGAAAGATCAGCGTATCATTGTGAATGAAATCAATACAATCCCTGGTTTTACAAAAATCAGCATGTATCCTAAACTGTGGGAACTGAGCGGAGTGAGTTATCCGGATCTGATTCATCAATTAATTCAACTAGCTCTGGAACGTTACGAACGGGAACATAGACCACAAATATCATATGATGATTAAACCCAAAAAGAAGCCACAAAATTGTGGCTTCTTTCTGGGTTTAATCATATCATGTTTTAGCTGATTGTTTCAATCGGAGCTGCTTCGGTGATTGTTTCAATAGACGATACTACATTACCAGAGAAATTCAACTTTTTCGAACCATAAATCCAAGCCGTTGAATTGTTTTCAGTCCGATTTGGTTTTCCCCAACTGAGCAGTACCTGATCTTTTGTCATGGTTTCGACCACACTGGCTTTTTCAATATTTTTCCATACGGCTGACGACCAGCCTAATGTGGTTCTTGGGTTTTGTAAAAATAAATCTTCTTGCCAAGCTGGTGCATTTGACCAGTTTGCTGTTGGTATGTTGGTCCAGCTATAAGCTATCGGTAAAATAGCGTTTTTCCCATTCACAGAGACAACCAATGAAATAGGTTTTTGCGCTTGTGAGCTGGCAACTACATCAACTACAGTAACAGCACTACCGATTAGAATAGGTGTTGTTACATCATCGCTGCCTGATAAATTCCGTGTTTTAGGATAAATTGTTTTACCCATGAACTGTTTTTTGGCATTTATTAAATCAGATGTTAATACCAGACTGCTTAATTGACCGTTTCTCGTACGTTCAGCTAATTGTTCGCCCGTATTATTTACTGTTAGATATACTAAATATTCTTTTGTAACGGGATCAAGGATCACTTTATTCACGGTAGCTTCTTTAGCAAAATGTTCAGCAAAGTTAATTGGCGAAGATTGATCGCCTTGTTCTGCCTGCGCTGGTGTGAAAATTTTATAGCCGACATTTTGCTGATCGGCAGGTAAGTTTAAAAAAGTGAAACTGTGTCCAGGAAATTGTTCCGTAGTTAAATTAGCAGGCACCGCCTGACTGGCATCCTCAGCGGAAGCTAAACCAGCCGTCTGGATTCCTAGTAATAAACTCAAAACGAATAAAATACGTAAGCTAAAATATTTCATTTTTATTTCGTCTCCTTTTTCGTACTTTTATTGCTAATGTAGTAGCTCTGTACGAATGAACTCATTGGTAATATACATAATATTAAATCGGATAAGTCGGGATACAGAGCAATACATATTATTTTATTTTTTTGTCAGGATAAAAAAAACCTACGTTTATGAAGCGTGTCTGTAAAAGATCTACCGCCCATATTCGTAGGGATTCAGTATTTTGCTGTAAATGGTCCGATGTATGATAATATACTTTATGTTTATTATACTGCAAAGAAGAATCATTGTCAAATAACTATTTGACTTATCATAAATTAGTTATATAATAATATGACTAATTTATTAGGGGCTATTAGAGAAAACCGTTATCAGATAACCATTCATTTGCAACCACATTTGGACTTTTACCGTCTAAGTCAACTTTTGCATTGAGTTTTGACATTTCTTCATTGCTTATTTTTCCCGCTAATAGATTGAGGGCATCGGCAATTTCAGGATGAAGTTTCAATGTATCGGCTCGTACAAGGGGAGCTGCATCAAATGGTGGAAATGCATGTTTATCGTCATCTAATACTTTTAAATTAAAGGCAATGATTCGTCCATCAGTAGAGAACGCATCAATCACATCTACATTGCCGTCACGACAAGCGGCATAAGTTAACCCTGGCTCCATGCCGGCGGGCGAATCGAAATTCATATCATAGACAGTTTTAACATTTTTATAACCGTCAACTCGTTCTAAAAATTCGTGTGTGGCACCTAATTTTAAGTTGCCGGATTGTTTCGCTAAATCACTCATAGACTGAATCGAAAGTGCATTAGCCTGATCTGCTCGCATCGCTAGTGTGTATGAATTGCTGAATCCCAATGGTTTCATCCAGATAAGCTGTTTTTTTTCGGCATAGAGTTTTTTTACTTTTTCATAGACAAATTCTGGGCTGCTGGGAGCAATATATTCTTCACCTAAGATATTTACAAGCGCTGTCCCGGTGTATTCAGCATAGATATCTAAATCACCCCGTTCAATTGCCTGATCAACAACGCTTGTCCCACCTAAGTAGGCTTTAGTTTCTACTTTTAGATTGGTGTTTTTTTCAATAACACCTTTCATTAAATAAATCAAAATATCTTGTTCGGTAAAGTTTTTACCACCAATAACGACTGTATTTGGATCTTTGCCAAAGAGTGAAGAACACCCTAGAATACTTAGGGTAATCACAATGGTAATCAGCAATAAAACAAGCTTCTTCATAAAATCTTCCTTTCGTCTGACCTTATTTACTTTTTGGCTGTACAGCAATTTCAATTTTCTTTAAGCCGTAATCAAATATGATTGATAACAAGGCCGCAGGTATTGCACCAGCCAAAATAAGATCCTGTCTGGCCATGGCGATACCACGGAAAATTAAATCACCTAAACCACCAGCACCAACTAACGCTGCTAAGGTGGCTACGCCAATAACCATAACGGTTGCGGTGCGGATACCCGCCATGATGATGGGTAGTGCTAAAGGGAGTTCAATCATAAACAATACTTGGCGTGAGGTCATCCCCATGCCTGTACCAGCATCAATAACTGCTTGATCAACACCTAAAATGCCTGTATAGGTGTTGCGCAAAATCGGTAAAAGACCATAGATGGTTAAAGCGATGATCGCTGGTCCAAAACCAATGCCAAACAATGGTACCATAAATCCCAACAAGGCTAAACTGGGGATTGTTTGAAATACAGAAGTGATACCGATAATGGTCTCGGCGATTTTCCGTTTTCGTGTAAGCACAATTCCGAGCGGTAACGCAATCAGGTTTGCAATGAATAAAGCGACTAGTGTAAGCTGGATATGCTGCCAGGTGCCGACTATTATTTCAGGCCAGCGATTTTGCAACATCATAAAAAAATTTTCTAACATATTATTCATTCCCCCCTGTGATCGCATCATTATTATTGGTTCGCATTTGATTGGCCATTACATCAACCAAAGAGGCACGTGTTATGAGACCTTTTAGTTGATTGTTTTCATTTAGAACCGGTAGATATTCTACGTTATGCTCACTAATTAAATTGATGGCATCACCTAATTCTTGTGATAGTTTGATGGTGTGAATATCACGTTTCATGATATCGGACAATACTATTTTTTCATTGGAAAAATTCTTCTGGATTTCACGTGCATTGGCAACGCCTAAAAATGTTTTGTCTTTATCAATAATCAGTAAGGAATCTACTTTATATTTTCGCATTTTCGTCAAACCTTCGGCGAGACCGAAGTTGGGGAATGTTGTAATAGCATGAACCATCACTTCTTCAATGGTTGGATATTTTTCGATTTGATTGATGCGATCAGCACCGATAAAGGTTCTTACAAAATCATTGACTGGATGGCGTAAAATTTGTTCTGGGGTATCAAATTGAATGAGTTTTCCGGCTTGCATAATACCAATTCGATCGGCAAGCTTAATTGCTTCATCAATATCATGTGTCACAAAAACAATCGTTTTATGGAATTTTGTCTGTAGATCCAACAGATCATCTTGCAGTTGTTCACGGCTGATTGGATCGAGGGCACTGAATGGTTCATCCATAAGAACAATCGGTGGATCCCCAGCCAAGGCGCGAATTACGCCAATCCGTTGTTGCTGACCGCCGCTTAGTTCTGCCGGATAACGATTTCGATATGTTTCAGTAGGAAGATTCACCATTTCTAATAATTCATCAACACGCTTGTCGGTTTTTTCTTTATCCCATTTTTTTAAGTGTGGAACAAGGGCGATATTCTCACCAATCGTCATATGCGGTAAAAGACCGATATGCTGGATGACATACCCGATATTACGGCGCAGTGCTACGGGATTTTCTTCAGCGATGTTTTTATTGTTGATCAGAACGGTACCCGAGGTTGGTTCGATTAAACGGTTGATCATTTTCATCGTGGTGGACTTTCCCGAACCACTTGGACCAATCAGCGCAAATAATTCACCTTCGTTAATGTGAAGATTCATATTTTCAACTGCGTGAAAGTCTTTGTTATAAAGCTTGTTTACATTTTTAAATATTATCATAGGTATTCTCCTCCTTTTGGCAAAAATAGCCTGCGTTATTAATACTTGCAGAGTAACTGCCTGTCGAACGTTTTTTAAGAGAAAACCCCCATCTATATGGGTGTCCATCTTTAGAAGATTTACAGCCCATACAGTGGGGATTCATTGAGGTTTTCAATATGAATTTTCACTAATTTAAAACGATTCTATATATATCATATTCTAAAAGAGAGTTATTGTCAATTAATAAAGAAATGTCAATAGGTTTTTTAAAAATATTTATGAGGAAAATGACTGAAATAATTTAGCATAAATATTACTACATACAGGTAATGGCTGAAAGTTCTTAATATTCTTTTATTTTATTTATCTATAGTAATTTATAAAAAATAAAAATAAAGGTATACAAAAAAAGTTGAAATAATTATAATGTATATATGCGATGTTGGCTTTGGGATAAATGTTTCCCTCATGAGGACATAAAGCTGCGAATTAAAAGAAATGAATCGATCGTAACTGAAGGGGAAGAGGCGGTGATACGAAACGTATAATATACACAAACAATAGATTTATGACAGCAGATTGATTTGCAAACCGATTAAACAAAAGGAGAATACATATGAAACAAGTAGATTTTATGAGTAATGAAATACACTTGCCTGAACTTACACTTCGGGGCATGCTGTTAGGAATGTTGATTACCGTTATTTTTACGGCATCCAATGTTTATTTAGGTTTAAAAGTAGGGCTTACATTTTCGTCGTCAATTCCGGCGGCTGTAATTTCTATGGCAATTTTGAAGATGTTTAAAGAGTCAAATATATTAGAAAACAATATGGTACAAACACAGGCTTCAGCAGCAGGGACACTTTCTTCGGTTATTTTTGTCATTCCAGGGTTGTTAATGATTGGTTATTGGCAAGGCTTCCCTTTTTGGCAAACACTGATGCTTTGTGCGTGTGGGGGAAGCCTTGGGGTACTGTTTACCATTCCACTTCGTCGGGCTATGATTGTTAATAGTGATTTACCATATCCGGAAGGTCTGGCGGCGGCGGAAATTTTGAAAGTAGGCAGTGACAGTTCAGATACAAACCAGGCAAGTGGTATGAAAGATATTCTATCGGGGGGAATACTCGCGGCTTTTATTAGTTTGTGCACGAATGGGTTTCATATTCTGTCATCAGAAGTAAGTTATTGGTTTAGCTTTGGGAAGATTACTTCAAAATTGCCGCTTGGCTATTCAGCAGCTTTGATTGGTGCCGGTTATTTGATTGGTATTGCCAGCGGTATGGCAATGCTTGTTGGCACACTTTTGTCATGGGGCGTATTTGTACCGTATTTAACTTCTGTTTTTACACCAGCAGCAGGGCAAAGTGTGCAAGCTTTTGCCACGGGTATTTGGGCACAAAAAGTCCGCTTTATCGGTGCTGGTACGATTGGTGTTGCTGCCATCTGGACGTTATTGATGCTCGCAAAGCCTATTATTGAGGGAATGTCACTTTCCATTAAGGCAATGAAAGGTACAGAAGCTGAAAAAAGCTTGCATCGAATGGATACGGATTTGTCACCTAAGGCAGTTGGTATTATTTTTGGTATTATTGTTCTAGGTTTAACAGGAACATTTTATTCTTTTATATCAGATGCAAATTTGGCAGTTGGTACTACTTGGGCTTTTGTAGCAGCTGGAGTTATAGTAGCTGTTTTGATGGGTTTTTTTGTTGCTGCAGCCTGCGGTTATATGGCTGGATTAATTGGTACATCAGCAAGTCCTATTTCAGGGATTGCTATTTTGGGTATTATTATTTCATCTCTTGTAGTACTGGCAATTGGGACATCAGCTGGTGTGTTCGAATCGGAAGCGGGCAGTAAATTTGCCACGGCTTTAGCGATTTTTATTACCAGTGTTATCATTAGCATAGCCGCTATCTCAAATGATAATTTACAGGATTTAAAGACAGGCTATTTGGTTGGTGCTACACCTTGGAAACAACAGGTATCCTTGATTTTGGGCAGTGTTATCGGTGCTTTTGCTATTGCTCCGGTACTCAATTTGCTATATGAAGCATATGGATTTACCGGTGCAATGCCTCGCGCTGGCATGGATCCTGGGCAAGCTTTGTCGGCACCACAGGCAACTCTGATGACGACAATTGCCAAAGGTATTTTCAGTCATAATTTGGATTGGAATTATATTCTTTTTGGTATTGCTATTGGTATTGTGATTATTATCTTTGATTTATTGTTGAAAAAAAATTCTGCTTCGTATTGTCTGCCGCCATTGGCAGTAGGTATGGGAATTTATTTACCACCTACACTTGAAGTGCCGCTGATTATTGGGACAGTTATGAGTTATATGGTTCACCGTCATTTGAAAAAACAGGCAATTGAACGTAATTCCAAAAATGTGGAAGCCGAGGTCGAAAAATCTAATCGTAGTGGTGTACTTTTTGCTTCGGGATTGATTGTTGGTGAAAGCTTGATGGGAGTTATCATTGCCATCATTATTGTATTTTCTGTAACGGCTGGTGGTAGTGATTCACCGTTGGCTTTAGTTGGAAAAGATTTCGAACCCACAGCTGATTCACTGGGGCTGATTGTGTTTATTGTATTGATTGCAGTATTCATTTATCGTGTGCTTAATCCAAAAGTAGAAATAAAATAATAAAATGTTATAATAAAACAGAGGCATGTATCGTAAAAAAACGATACATGCCTCTGTTTTATTTGAAAAAAAATATATAAATCAAAGGAATTTCTAAGACTATAGGCGTATTATATTATAGGGTATCTTTTAATGTCGAATGAAAATAGAGCAGGCTCAATGTAGTGAATTTCTAAATGGAGTGGTGTGAATGAGAACGGTCTTATTTTTATTGGTTTTCTTTTTATTATCGATGACACATGTCTTTGCCGAAGCAAGCCCCACAGCGGAACCAGAATGTTATACAATTGCCGTCATTCCATACGTAGGTGCAACGGCGGAGCTCAAAACTTATGTGAAAGATATTGTCAAAGATCAGTATATGGACGGATTTTTAGCTCCTAAAATTAAAACAATTCCCGAAGCGGATGTTGAAAAGGCTTTAAAAGATGAAGGGTATGACCTTTCAGTGACGGAACTTCCCGGAAAAGATGTATTTGCGGCTGTCGCGAAAGATACAAACGCGGATTATGTTATCGGGATGAAGATAGCCAAGTTAAGTTGTGAGGGTTACATTCAATTTATTTCTACTGAAATCAAAACGAAAGCACAATTGCAATATAAATTTTATAACCGCAGTACGGATCGATTTATCGTTTTTCAAACAAATGGATCCGCAATAGATGCTGCTGCCAAAACATCTATAACGAATGCAATTAATGAAGCAATGCAAGACGGGTACCAGAAAATTACCGACTCATTATAAGATGGCAAAGCGTCTATGATGAAAAAGTCATCAACTTGAGATATTGTGAAAATATCATAAGTTGATGACTTTTTTGCCCTTGTTTTTTGCCTTTTAAAAATGTATTTTTCATAAAATTGCGATTCTTATCTGTATATGGTAAAATATTGCTACTTCAAAAGACATAATGGGGGATGAGGACATGGCAAGACAAGAAGCCGAGCGAGCTTATAAGAAAGTTATAGATTCAATAAAAAGAAAAATCATCTGCAATGAGATTAAGCTGGGAGATAATTTACCGCCTGAACGTGAATTAGCTGAGACGCTGGGGGTGAGCCGGACTTCTGTAAGAGAAGCATTGCGAACCCTAGAAGTCATGGGCATCATAACCAGTACACAAGGGGCGGGAAATGTGATTTCGGGGAATTTTGAAAAAAGTCTTGGTGAATCATTGGCGATGATGTTTTTGATGCAGAAAATCGATTATCGCCAGATCAGTGAATTGCGCTGTGGGCTCGAAAAAACAATGATTGTTTTGGCGATTGACAAGATCAATAAAGAACAAATTGATCTATTGGAAACTCTTATCGAAGCTATGGAGAAAACTACAGATGAATTAGATAATGTGGCATTAGATGAAAAATTGCATTATACAATTGCAAAAGCGGCCAGTAATCCTTTAATTGTTACAATTTTACAAGCTTTAGCTGATGTGATGCACCTGTTTATCAAGGATTTACGCAAAAAAATTATCGCGGTGGATAAAGGTGAAAATCGTCTGCAGCTAGCACATAAGCATATGGTCATGTGTTTAAAAGTTGGCGACAAAGCTGGTGCACGGGCTGCGATTGAAGAACATTTTCAGCTTGTCGATGAAAATCTGTGTGTAGATTATACGCTGGAAAATACAATTTTGTAGTTTTAGTTTGCATTTAAAGCCATTTTTTATTGCGAAAAAAGCGGAGCATACCTAATACAATTAAAATCATGAGGCATAGCAAGGCTGGATAGCCATAATCGAAACCAAGTTCAGGCATATTCTTGAAATTCATGCCTTCGATGCCAGCTAAAAATGTTAATGGAATAAAAATGGTTGAGATGATGGTTAAAACTTTCATAACTTCATTCATGCGATTACTGATACTTGATAAATAAATATCCATCAAACCATTGACCATTTCACGATAGGTTTCTACAGTATCGATAATCTGTACAACATGATCATAGACATCACGAATGTAGATATGCATTTGTGGATTTAACAGTTCCGAGTCGCCTCGTTCTAGATTGCTGATGATTTCACGCAACGGCCAGACAGCTTTACGAATGAATAAAAGATCGGTACGAAGACCTTGGATTTCTTTGATTTGAGTGGAATCTACTTCTTGGATAACACGTTCTTCTAAAAGATCGATTTGCTCACCCACATGTTCTAAGGCAATAAAATAATTATCAACAACAAGATCCAGTAAGGCATAACCAAGATAATCCGCCCCTGTTTTTCGGATTTTGCTTTTACTGGAGCGTAAGCGATTACGAACCGCTTCAAAAACATTAAAATCATTTTCTAAAAAAGAAATTACATAGTTTTTACCAATAATCAGAGAGATTTGTTCAATTAATAAATCCGTATCTTGCAAACGGATATTTTTCATAATTAAAAAAAGATATTCACCATAGTCTTCTGTTTTTGGTCGATGGCTTGTATTGAGCATATCTTCAAGAACTAAATTATGAATACTGAATAGCTGACCTATTTTTTCTAATACTTCTATTTGACTGGCACCAACAATATCAATCCAGGTTATGGTTTCTGTTTGTTTGAAACGAGATAAATCCTCGACAGAGTGGATGTCGTTTTCATAGAATTGCTCGCTATTGAAATCGATGACGCGTACTTTTGTTTTTACGGCTGGATCGAATCCATAGCCAATCAGTGTCCCTGGAGGGAGTCCTGCTTTTTGGGCAGAGAAACGGCGGTGCTTTTTCATTTGGATACCTCTTCTTATATATTATCTGCATGGCTGTTATTGAGATTCTATTACAAAAACGAGTAAAAAACAATATGATTTTAGGCTAGAAATCGATGTAATGAGAGTTGTACTTAGAAAAAGGACTAACTAAATGGAGCAAAAGGTGTTATAATAAATAATAGGTCATAACAAAAGGGAGATGTTCAATATGGGAGATAAGAGCCCAAAGAACAAGGAAAAGAAAAAGAAAAAGGCCGATAAGAAAAAACCTACAACTCAAGCTAATGCTACATTAGCATCTATACAAGCAAAGTAATTTTCGCTTAGGACGCAACTATAATTTATAGTTGCGTCTTTTCTTATTTAAAAAGAGTTTTTAAGGGATTTTTATTTTCATACAAGTAATGATCAATGATAAGTCGGGAAATTATTTCTAAAATGTATGATAATTTATAGAGCTATATAATAGATTATAAATGAAATAATTAAAATAATCGACTTAAAAAAGTCAAAACAAGTCATGAAATATAAAGGTTCTAGCACTTATAAATACCAATTATGATTAAAACAATATAAATAAATAAAAAATAATTGAAATATTAAGTAAAGAGTGTTATATTATAAAAGTAAGTTGTATGATAATTTTTAAAATATGTATGACAATAAAGGTGGAGAAAAACTTAACCAAGGTAGTTTTAAGTACAGTATGAGTAGGCATGAATAAGCCGGCGATTTCACCAAGCTGCCCTATTGTATTTATGATATATAGATATTCAGTTCATTTATTTAGAAGCTACAGAAAACTGTTTTAAATGGAGGAGATTTTTCATATGATGGAAGATGCTGTACAAGAAAACTTTGGAAGAATTTCAAACACGAGTGATCGCAAGACGGCTAAGATGCGTACTTTTATTTCATTTGCGGCGGGGATGGCTGGTCTGTTATTTGGTTTGGATATTGGTGTTATCGCAGGAGCTTTGCCATTTATTGCGAAGCATTTTGCTTTAAGCAGTCAACAACAAGAATGGGTTGTCAGTTCGATGATGTTGGGGGCAGCATTTGGTGCAATTGCCACAGGATGGTTGTCTTCACGTCTTGGTAGAAAATACAGTTTATTAATCGGGGCAGGTTTTTTCATTTTAGGCTCTATTGGTTCTGCATTTGCGACAAGTGTAACAATTTTACTTGTGGCACGTGTTGTTTTAGGGTTTGCTGTGGGGATTGCTTCCTATACAGCCCCTTTATATTTATCGGAAATGGCTGATAAAGAAATTCGCGGTAAGTTGATTGCGATGTATCAATTAATGGTTACTGTAGGTATTTTATTAGCTTTTTTATCGGATACAGCTCTTAGCTATAGTGGAGACTGGCGGATGATGGTTGGTATTATTTGTATACCGGCAGTGATCCTTATGCTGGCTGTTTTGAAGCTGCCAGATAGTCCAAGATGGTTGGCGTCAAAAGGACGCTTTGATGAAGCGAAACATGTATTACATATGCTGCATAGTAATGAAAGAAAAGTAGCTAGTGAATTATTGGATATTCGTGAAAGTTTAAAAGTAAAACAAGAAGGCTGGGGGCTGTTTAAAGCCAATAAAAATGTACGCCGTGTCGTTTTCTTAGGTATGCTTTTGCAGGCAATGCAGCAGTTTACTGGTATGAATATTATAATGTATTATGCACCGAAAATTTTTAGCTTGGCAGGTTTTACGACAACCGAAGAACAGATGATTGCAACAGTAATAGATGGTTTAACGTTTGTATTAGCAACGTTTATTGCGATGAATATGGTAGATAAAGCTGGTCGTAAACCAGCTTTGAAGATAGGGTTTTCGGTCATGGCAGCGGGAACTTTGATTTTGGGTGTTTGCTTGAATCTGATTGACAATGGCAGTACATCTACTTGGATTTCTTATATAGCTGCTGCAATGACGGTGATTTGTATTGGCGGTTATGCCATGAGTGCTGCTCCCGTTGTTTGGATTTTGTGTTCGGAAATCCAACCGCTTAAGAGTCGTGATTTCGGCATTGCTTGCTCCACTACAACTAATTGGATTTCTAATATGATCATTGGTGCGACCTTCTTGACATTATTGAATTCAGTTGGTTCAGCTATGACATTTTGGATTTATACGGGGATGAATGTTGTGTTTATTTTCTTTACAATTTACCTAATTCCTGAAACCAAAAATGTGACATTGGAACAAATTGAACAGAACTTATTGACGGGCAAGAAACTTAGAGATATTGGCTGCTGAAAATTTGAACAGCCGTTTATAATATAGGAGGGTTTTTTATGGCAAAATATACAATCGGTGTTGATTATGGATCACTTTCAGGGCGGGCTGTTTTAGTAGAAGTGGAAAGTGGACGGGAGTTAATCAGTTCAATTTATAAATATCCTCATGCTGTAATGGATAAAAATTTACCGGATGGTACCAAGCTTGGTGTTGACTGGGCATTGCAAGATCCACAGGATTATATTGATGTTTTGTCTCATACGATCCCGGACCTTATTCATCAAACCGGCATTTCACCGGATGATATTATCGGCATTGGGACGGATTTTACAGCCTGTACGGTTTTACCGGTGAAAGCAGATGGCACACCATTGTGTTTTTTGCCTGAATTTAAAGCGAATCCGCATGCTTATGTAAAACTTTGGAAACATCATGCGGCACAGGATAAGGCCAATCGTTTAAATGAAATTGCTGCAGCACGTGGTGAAAAATGGCTGGCACGTTATGGTGGGAAAATTTCTTCCGAGTGGGCAATACCAAAACTTTGGCAGATATTAGATGAAGCACCTAAGGTTTATGCAGCGATGGATGATTTTGTGGAAGCAGCTGACTGGATTATTTGGCAGCTTACCGGTGTGCAGACTCGTAATTCCTGTACTGCTGGGTATAAGGCGATGTGGAATAAAAAAGAAGGATACCCACCCAAAGATTTTTTCAAAGCCTTAGATGCACGTTTAGAAAATGTGATTGCCGATAAAATGAGCTGTCCAGTTACGCCACTCGGGCAAAAAGCGGGTGTGATCAGTCCGTTGGCGGCAAAACTTACCGGACTGAATGAAGGAACTGCTGTAGCAATTGGCAATGTGGATGCCCATGTGACGGTTCCAGCTGTAAAAATCAATGGGGTTGGCAAGATTTTGGCGATTATGGGGACTTCGACCTGTCATGTGCTTTTAGGTGATGCAGAAAAAATGGTTCCAGGTATGTGTGGTGTTGTGGAAGATGGTATATTACCAGGATTTTTTGGCTATGAAGCAGGTCAGTCTTGTGTAGGCGATCATTTTGAATGGTTTGTGAACAACTGTCTGCCGGCTGCTTATTTGGCAGAGGCAAGAGATAAAACGATTGATATTCATCAGCTTTTGACTGAAAAAGCCGAAAAACTGACAGCGGGCGAAAGCGGGCTTTTAGCACTTGATTGGTGGAATGGCAATCGCTCTGTATTAGTGGATGTAGATTTGACAGGTATGATGCTGGGGATGACACTGCAGACAAAGCCGGAAGAAATGTATCGGGCTTTGATTGAGGCGACTGCTTTTGGTACGCGAAAGATTATTGAAACATTTCGCGACAATGGTGTACCAATTCATGAATTTTATGCATCGGGTGGTATTTCGCAGAAAAATGCCTTAGCAATGCATATTTATGCCGATGTTATTAATCTTCCCGTTAAAATTGCCGGATCAACCCAGGGACCAGCACTTGGTTCTGCCATTTTCGGCGCTGTTGCAGCTGGAAATGCAGCGGGGGGTTATGACAGTGTATTTGATGCGACGAAACATATGGGGAAATTGCGGTCGGATGTATATCTGCCAAATCCAAAAAATGTGGCTATTTACGATCGTTTATATAAAGAATATGATATTTTGCATGAATATTTTGGTCGTGGTGAAAATGATGTAATGAAACGTCTTAAAACAATAAAAAAAGAAGTTCTTGCGGATCAGTAAAACAGATAAATGAAATGTATATGGAGGAATTTTACATGAAACAATTAAAAGAATATAAATTTTGGTTTATTACAGGTAGTCAACATCTTTATGGTGAAGAAACTTTGAAAAAAGTGGCGGAGCATTCAGCCGTGATAGTTGAAAAACTTAATGCAGCTGGAATTTTACCAGTTGCAATTGAATTTAAAATTGTAGCGACGACTTCCGATGCGATTGAACAGGTTATGGAAGATGCCAATTATGATCACAGCTGTGCAGGTATCATTACGTGGATGCATACGTTTTCACCATCAAAAATGTGGATTCGCGGGCTAAGTAAATTACAGAAACCCTATTTACATTTACATACACAATTCAACAAAGAAATTCCTAATGAAGAAATTGATATGGATTTCATGAATTTGAATCAATCCGCGCATGGTGACCGTGAACACGGCTTTATTGGTACACGGATGCGTTTGGCTCGTCGCGTGATTGTTGGCTACTGGGGTGATAAAAATGTACAGGAAAAAATTGGTTTGTGGATGCGTACCGCGATTGGTGTTGCGGCTAGTAAATCCTTGAAAGTTGCTCGCTTTGGCGATAATATGCGTGATGTTGCAGTAACTGAAGGCGATAAGGTTGAAGCGCAGATCAAACTTGGCTGGTCGGTCAATACATATCCGGTGGGTGATCTAGTACCTTATATCGATGGGGTAACTGAAAAAGAAATCGATGCCTTAATGAAAGTTTATGAAGAAGAATATATTTTAAATACAAAAAATATTGCTTCCGTTCGCTATCAAGCAAAAATGGAAATCGGCATGAAGAAATTTCTGCAGGAAGGTAAATTTGATGCTTTCGTTAATACTTTCGAAGATTTATATGGCATGAAACAGCTTCCAGGGCTGGCAACACAACATTTGACAGCACAGGGGTATGGGTTTGGTCCGGAAGGTGACTGGAAAGTTGCTGCTATGACAAGCTTAATGAAAACGATGGCGCAGGGTGATGATAAGGGTACAGCATTAATGGAAGATTATACCTATCATTTTGGGGATAATGGCGGCAGCTTAATTTTAGGTGCCCACATGTTAGAAGTATGTCCAAGTGTTGCTGCTGAAAAACCTAAAATTGAAGTACATGATTTGGGAATTGGCGGTAAAGATGCACCAGCGCGCCTTGTATTTGAAGGTAAATCAGGGAAAGCTATCACTGCATCTTTGATTGATATGGGCGGCAGAATGCGTTTGATTGTCAATGATGTTTTGGCTGTAAAACCAATTTTGTCCATGCCGAATCTGCCTGTTGCTAGAGTGATGTGGAAACCACTGCCAAATCTTGAAACATCAGCGGAAGCCTGGATACTAGCTGGGGGAGCTCATCATAGTATTATCAGTTTTTCGGTTACGGCACAGCAGCTTGAAGATTGGGCAGCTATGATGGATATCGAGTTTGTCCATATTAATGAAAAAACAGAAATATCACAGTTTAAACATGATTTATTGATGTCAGATCTGATCTGGAAATTAAAGTAGGAGGATCAATGCCGATGCTGGAAAAGTTAAAAGAAGAAGTATATCATGCCAATATGATGCTGCCTATTTATAAAATGGTGACATTTACCTGGGGAAATGTTTCAGCCATTGATCGTGAAACAGGCTTAATTGTTATCAAACCATCAGGTGTGGACTATGATAAAATGACCCCAGAAGATATGGTGGTTGTAGATCTGAATGGTAAGCGGATTGAGGGGAGACTTAATCCGTCGTCTGATACAGCAACGCATATTGAACTATATAAAGCCTGTCCTCAAATCGGTGGAGTCGTGCATACACATTCACGGTATGCGACTTCCTGGGCGCAAGCCTGCTTAGCTATACCGGCTCTTGGAACAACGCATGCAGATTATTTTTATGGTGAGATTCCTTGTACTAGAGCTATGCGTGAGGAAGAGATCCAAGGTGCTTATGAAAAAGAGACTGGTACGGTTATTATTGAAACCTTTGCAGGGCGGAATATGATGGAGGTGCCAGGGGTATTGGTACATTCTCATGGACCGTTTGCTTGGGGTACAAATGCAAAAGAAGCGGTACACAATGCTGTTGTTTTAGAAGAAGTGGCATGTATGGCATGTCAGGCGATTACTTTAAATGGTGGAGCATTCCGTGAAATGCAGCAAGTTTTGCTGGATAAACATTATTTGCGTAAACATGGAAAAAATGCTTATTATGGACAAAAATAATTAAAATCAGATTTTGTAGAGACTAAGATATAATCATATAGTTTTGTTAAAAATTTGTACAAAAAAGACTGACAAAAATGTTCTGCCAGAGTTCTGGCTCAGAAACATTTTCCGTCAGTCTTTTTTTATTGCATTACGTGGCAGTTTGATTGTAAAGGTGGTACCTTCACCAAGTTTGCTGAATACTTGCAGAGTTCCTTTGTGTTGATTGATAATCCACTTTGCCATAGAAAGTCCGAGTCCAGCACCACCGCGTTGACGCGAAGAATCGGCTTGGTAAAAACGATCAAAAATTTTGGCAATATCTTCTTTGGCGATGCCTTCACCGGTATCAATTACATTTATAACAGAAGTATCAATGGTGTTATAACAATTTGTCGTAATTTTACCATTCGGCGGCGTATGGCGCAGTGCATTGTCAATGAGTATAGTCAAAACTTGTTTAATGCGGGCAGGGTCGCCAAGCCCTGTTATAGCTGTGCCGTGAACTTTTGTTTCAAGGGCTATTTCTTTTTCGGCAGCGAGCAGTTCAAAGGCTGTAACCGCGCTTTCCACGACAGTATCAAGGGGGAAATATTCTTTTTCCAGTAATTGTTGTTTGGCATCGGCACGAGCAAGAAACAAAAGCGAGTTGATGAGTTCTGTCATACGAGTTGTTTCACCTTGCAGATTGTTAAGCCATTTGTGATTGTTATCAAGCGTATCACCGGGAGGTGCACCTCTCATAATATCAAGGTTGGTCTGCATGATCGTAATTGGAGTACGGAGTTCATGGGAAGCATTGGCAACAAATTTCTTTTGCTGGGTAGTCGCATACTGAATCGGTTTTATCACATGTTTTGCCATGAAAAAGCTGGCTAGAAAAGAAAGCAGTGTACAAAATAAACCAGTTAAAATTAAATAGGATACCGTGGTATGGAAAATAGTTCGTTCTTCCGACTGGTCATCAAATACAATTAAAAAGCCGCCATTTGGCAATGGGGTTTTGAGATAAGAAAAGGGAATCGTGGCAAATTCGATATCGTCTCGTACGTCAACGGATTTGACTGTAGTTTGGACGAGTTTGGATAGAGTATCATTGTCTACCGTGATATCAGAAGATTTATACACAATAATACCAATGGCATCTGTTTTAACAAAGAAAAAACTGGGATGAGGCATAGAAAATATGCCAGGCGGTTTTTCTTCGGCATCATTATCTCTCATATTACGTGGTGGTAAATCACTCATATTGTTTTGGGTGATATTTTTGGTTATCTTAGTCAAGGTATAATCGGTGGTACTTTGGGAATTGACTTGCAGTAAAATACATACGCCGGAAATTAAAATAATAAATAAAAATACGGTTACGGCAGCATTGATAAGAGTCATTTTTATATGGAGTTGGCGAAACATTTATTGTTCCTCTTCAAAGGAATAACCAATGCCACGAATTGTTCTGATATTGGTTAAATTCAACTTTTTTCGTAAGTAATAGATATATAAATCGACATTCGCTATGCCAGCATCGCTATTATAACCCCATATTTTTTCCATGATACGTTCTTTGGTGACGACTTGTCCTTGGTTTTGCATAAGAAGTGATAAAAGTGCAGTTTCTTTGACTGTGAGCTGAATTTTTGTTTTTCCTTTTAAAAGTGCTTCACCGTGTAATGGATATAGGGTGATGCCACCGCTTTCAATGATATTTTCCGTTGACTTTTTTTCACTGCGGCGCGTGAGAACTTTGATGCGAGCGAGCAGTTCTTCGGTAAAAAATGGTTTGATAAGATAATCATCAGCACCAGCCTCAAGCCCGGCAACACGTTCGCTTGGTTCATCTTTTGCGGTGAGTAAAAGCACAGGGGTCTCATTTTTTTCTTTGCGCATTTCTTTTAGGACGGACAGTCCGTCTAGACGCGGCAGCATACGATCGAGTACAATGGCATCATATTTATTTTCCCGTGTCATCTGGAGCGCTGTGAGACCGTCTAAAGCAGTTTCTACTGTATACCCGGCTCTACTTATTAATACGGTGAGTGCTTCGCTTAGTTTTACTTCATCTTCAACGAGTAATAATTTCATTTAAATTAACCTTCTTTTCACAATAATATGAGATATTCTAAGTATGAAGAACAATCATTGGAACTTCATTTGTTTTTTTAGGGAAATTAGACTACAATATATATAATCTATCATAAAATCCGGAAAAAGTGAAAAAAATGAAAAATAAATATTAAAGAGGTGCATTGGATGGGAATAAAATTTGCTGAACTGAAGGTCAGCGAGACTTTATGTGATATATTAAAAAAAAATGGCATTGTAGAAGCGACGCCAGTACAAGAAGAAGCAATTCCTGTTGTTCGAAGTGGAAAAGATGTTATTGTGCAGGCGCAGACTGGAACAGGAAAAACTTTGGCATTTTTGTTGCCAATCATGGAGAAAATAAAAATAAATGCGCCAGCGGTGCAGGCACTTATTGTTACACCAACTAGGGAATTAACCATTCAGATTGCAAAAGTTGCCGCGAAAATCGGTGATGAAGTCGGGATTAAATCTTTGGCAATCTATGGTGGACAAGATGTAGACCGTCAAATTCAAAAATTGGGGCGCAATCCTCATATCATTATTGGAACACCTGGTCGCCTATTGGATCATTTGCGTCGTAAGACAATTGATCTTTCAACGGCAAATAAAGTAGTGCTTGATGAAGCGGATGAAATGCTGCATATGGGTTTTCTGGAAGAGGTAGAAGGATTGCTGCGAGCTACAGCTCGTGATCGCCAAACTATGTTTTTTTCGGCAACGATTCCTGATCGGATTAAAGGCTTGTCACATCATTACATGACGAATCCGGTTTCAATTGAAATCAAAGCAGACCATATCACGCTCGATGAGATTAATCAGATTATCGTCAATACCGAAGAAGATACAAAAATAGATAAACTTTGTGGTTTTATCAATGAATATCAGCCTTATTTGGCTATGGTCTTTTGTCATACGAAAAAAAGAGTTGCTGACGTTGCAATGGCTTTAGCAGGTCGCGGCTATCTAGCCGATGAACTGCATGGTGATTTGTCACAGTCACAGCGAACTTTAGTGTTGAAACGTTTCCGTGATGCGAAGCTGCAAATTCTGGTTGCAACAGATATTGCAGCACGCGGGCTTGACATCGAAGGTGTTACGCATGTGTTTAATTATGATGTTCCACATGATGCAGAAGCTTATATTCATCGCATTGGCAGAACAGGACGGGCGGGGGAAAAAGGTACAGCAATTACCTTTGTCAATGCTCGTCAGCATGAGTATCTGCGCATGATCGAAAAAGGTATACAAAGTCGGCTGCAAAAACAGAAAATGGAACGCCGAGAAAAACCAGGTAAAGAAGTACCGTTGCAAAAACAAAATGAAGCAGCGAAAAAACCAGGTAAACCGAGTACGAAATATGCAGCGCATAAACCTAAGACAGCTGAGCATAGTGGCGTAAATCATCGCAGTCGCCGTCCGAAGGCTGCTGCGGGAAAAGCTAACAATCCGACTTCCTTTAAAGGAAAGCTGGGGGCGAAGAAAAAAGTGGTGAAACGTCGCATTCGATAATTCATAGTAAATAAATGGGAGACAAGCTGTTTGTAAAAAAGCAGTTTGTCTCCTATTTATTTTTAAAAGTTAAGGGATAGCAAGACTTGTTCATTTTTTCCGAGATGCATGTGGTAACCTTAGGAAGGTTTATTAAATTTAAAATGTAGAGTGAGGTTATTTTTATGCAACGACGTGTAGTTATTACAGGGATGGGTGCCATTACTTCATTGGGATTGGATGTGCCCTCTTTTTGGCAAGCTATAAAACAGGGAAAGAATGGTATTACCCATATTGAAAGAATTGATACGAGCGATTTACCGACTAAGGTAGCTGCTGAAATAAAAAATTTTGATCCTGACAATTTTATGGATAAAAAAGAAGCGAAAAGAACAGATCGTTTTTCTCAATATGCTATGGCAGCAACGAAACAAGCCTTAGATGATGCCAAACTGGATAAGGATTTGCTGCAAAAGGAAACAGTTGGTATGATTATTGGTTCAGGAATCGGCGGGCTGGAAACCTTGGAAAAACAGCATGAAATACTTTTGGCGAAGGGGGCAGACAGGGTCAGTCCTTTTTTGATTCCGATGATGCTGCCGAATATGGCAGCAGGCATGACGGCGATTAAGTTTGGCATTAAAGGGTTTGTGGAGTGTACCGTTTCGGCATGTGCCTCTTCAACGAATGCGATTGGTGATGCTTTTAAAATAATCCAAAGAGCCGATGCTGATATTATGATCGCCGGTGGTACGGAAGCCCCGATTACTCGACTCGCTATGGCGGGCTTTTGTGCGAATAAAGCCATGACTCGTAATGTAGATACGGAGACTGCCTGTCGACCGTTTGACCGGGATCGAGATGGTTTTGTTATGGGCGAAGGTTCTGGTATTGTGGTTTTAGAAGAAATGGAACATGCCAAAAAACGTGGAGCGCATATTATAGCGGAACTTGTTGGTTATGGTTGTACCAATGATGCTTATCATATTACTGCTGGTGCACCTGGTGGAGAAGGTGGCGCCAGATGTATGCAAATCGCTCTAAAAGATGCTAAAATAGAGCAAACAGCTATTCAATATATTAATGCTCATGGTACTTCAACCGGAGTTGGTGATAAAGGGGAAACGCAGGCAATCAAAGAAGTTTTTAAGGATCATGCCTATAAGCTGGCAATCAGTTCGACGAAATCAATGACTGGGCATTTGCTTGGTGCAGCTGGTGGGATAGAAGCTATTATTACGGCATTGGCACTTCAAGATAGTTTTGTACCACCAACGATTCATTATCATACGGCCGATGATGATTGTGACTTAGATTATACGGTTAATATAGGTCATAGCGCTCATCTGGAATATGGTTTATCCAATTCTTTTGGGTTTGGTGGACATAATGCCACTTTGATTTTCCGCAAGTACCAGCCGGAGCTATGAACTTTCAGTATGGGGGTATACTAGAATGGATCTAAGGGCAACTATGGCGGAGTGTTTTCAATATATAGAAGGTAATTTATATCAGAAGCTGAATCTCGATGCAATAGCCGCACATTGTGGTATATCAAAATACTATTTAGATCGAATCTTTAAATCATTAACGGGCGAATCGGTGATGGAATATGTACAGTTTCGTAAGTTATCCTCCAGTATTTCGGATTTAAAAGATAAAAATCGGCGGGTGATTGACATTGCGATGGAATATGGATTTGATTATGAACAATCTTATATTCGAGCTTTTCGCAAAAAATTTGGCATTACACCACTCAAACTGAGATCCGAAGCGCAATCGCTGCATATTCAAGAAAAACTTACGATTGATGATATTATGTCAGTCAATAATTCGGTCGTTTATAAACCTTCGTTTATGTTTAAACAGCAATTTTATCTGATTGGTCAAAAACATAAAATACTAAGTAAATCAGGGGATAAGATCGCAAATTTGTACGGGCGGGAGTTTTTTTATAAGCAGCGCCAACATATTTTAAATCCAGTAGATCCGGAGATTTATTTTGGTTATACCGATTGGAGTGACCGTATAAATGGATCAATTTATTATATGCCGGGCTTGCAGGTTCAGGATTTAAATCATATCCCTGCTGGTATGGAGGGAATTTCAATTCCAGCACATAAATATGTAATTTTTCGCTTTGTGGGATTTTTCCATCCAGATGAATTGAATGGTCGTAAAGTGGGGCGTTTGCTCGTTCATTTGTATTCAAAATGGATTTTCAAATCTGGCTATAAGTTTGCGGATCAATTTCGTTTTGAATATATAAATAATGTTTTATGTAAAGATAATTATTGTGAACTGGATATTTATCAACCTATTTTAGAAGCCTGAAAGAGGTCGCTACGATGCATGTAGTTTTTTATACATACATCGTATTTTTTTTGCAGGCAGCTGTAGGGGATGCTATAATATTCTTTATGCATACAAATGTACTTATTTAAATGATTTTTATAACAAAATAAAGTGTGCAGCTGAAAATATGTTTTTAAAGTGTAATTTATAAGATTTTAGTTTTGCTGTGGTGAAGTTATGCCCATAGTAAAGAATTTAGCTGAACAAAATAGGAGGTATTGGATTATGCAATTTGCAAGGAGAATGGATCAATTTGGTGAGGGGATTTTTTCTCGCTTATTAGAAATTAAACGAAAAAAAATCGAAAATGGCGAAACAATCATTGATTTAAGTGTGGGAACTCCTAATATTCCACCGGCACAACATATAATGGATGCTTTATGTACAGCGGCGGCGGATCCTAAAAATTATATCTATGCAGTCAATGATCAAACGGCTTTATTAGAAGCAGTCAGCAGTTGGTACGACACGCGATATGGGGTTATACTTGATCCAAAGACGGAAATTTGTTCACTCTTGGGGTCGCAGGAAGGCTTGGCTCATATAGCACTTTCTATTGTTGATGAAGGCGATGTGGTACTAGTCCCTGATCCTTGTTATCCGGTGTTCGCTGATGGCCCACTGCTGGCAGGGGCGAAGCTTTATTATATGCCGCAGAAAAAAGAAAATGGCTATGTGATCCGCCTGAAAGACATTCCAGTAGATATTGCTAAAAAAGCAAAGTTTATGGTTGTATCATATCCTAATAACCCAACTACAGTTATGGCCCCAAAAGAGTTTTATTTAGACTTGATTGCTTTTGCTAAAAAATATGATATTGTCGTTCTTCACGATAATGCTTATAGTGAATTAGTATTTGATGGAAAAACTTGTGGCAGTTTTCTTGCTTTTCCGGGAGCCAGAGAGATCGGGGTGGAGTTTAATTCTTTATCGAAAACCTATGGTTTAGCCGGAGCCAGAATTGGCTTTTGCGTTGGTAATGCGGAGGTGGTATCGCGATTAAAGACCTTGAAATCAAATATGGACTATGGCATGTTTTTGCCAATCCAAAAAGCCGCGATTGCTGCCATTACTGGTGATCAAGGCTGCGTCACCGTTATGAAAGATGCTTATGAAAGACGCAGAGATGTCTTATGTGATGGGTTTAAATCTATTGGCTGGAAAATGGAAAAGCCAGAAGCTACGATGTTTGTTTGGGCCGTGATTCCGCTGCATTATGAAAAATCAGCCGACTTTGCCATGGATTTAGTGGAAAAAGCAGGTGTTATGCTTACGCCTGGCAGTGCTTTTGGGCCATCCGGCGAAGGCCATGTACGAATGGCTTTGGTGCAGGATGAAGTTGTGTTACAGCAAGTAGTGGAGGCTGTGAAAAAGAGCGGGATTTTAAAAGCATAGTTTTTATGCAAGCTGAGAAAAATTCATACATATAGAAAACTTGCATGTTGGAATTTAAATTATTTTCATTGTAAATGGACGAATAAAAAGTGTGTATAGGCAGTTAGGCTGCTTATACACACTTTTTGTATACGATTTTTTAATAGATTAGGTTAATTTCACGTTTGTCAAAAAAATCAATCCAATCTTGTGATGGCATTTGGTTGGTGACGATATAGTCAATGCGAGTGAAATCGCTTGTCCTGGTAAAAGCCGTTTTATCAAACTTTGAATGATCAATAAGTAAAATGCATTTTTTTGCCTGTTTCATCATTTGCTGTTTAATAATACTTTCCTGTTCATTGGATTCCATAATGCCCTTATCGCGATCAATTCCCTTACAACTGATGATTGCCAGATCTACATAGTAATTTTGCAAATAATTGCAGGCAGAGGGACCAACTAAGGCATAAGAATGAGCCCGCAAAGTGCCGCCGCTTGATATGATCGTGAAGGGAGAGCTTACAAAGTCATTCACTAATTTGATGGAATTTGTAATAACAGTCAATTCTTTTTTTGTTTTTAACTGATGGAGTAAAGTTAGACAGGTTGTGCTGGAATCAACCATCAGAGTATCGTTATCATTGACGAGAAATTCGGCTTTTTTTGCAATGGCTTGTTTGTCGGTATTGTTGATTGAATTTCGTTTTAAAAAGGAGAGATCTTCACGGGTGTGCTCATTGAGAACAGCACCACCGTAACTCCGTCTGAGCAAATCCTGTTTTTCGAGCTTTTCAAGATCACGGCGTACAGTTTCCTCAGTTATTTTTAATATTTTACTTAGATCAGCCACATAAACTTTTCGTTCACTGGTAAGGTATTCCATGATTTTTTGGCGGCGTTCTATTCCTAACATTTATATATCACTCCTATTGTGTATTGAAAATTAAAAAAAGTCGATCGCGTGTTTTTCTTTAGTATACCTATAGACATTCCTTTAAGTCAAACATAAATCCAACAAAACAAAGAAATTTAGTCTGTATTACACATAAAACTTTATGATAGCATGAAAACAATTCAGAAAAAAAGATAATACCAAATAAAAAAAGAATAACGCAGAAATAAATCTTGATTTATTTATTTTTGGGTGGTAATATAAATTTAAACAAAGACAAAACAAGACAAAAAAAGATTAATAGCGTATTCGTGGAGATTTATTTGGAGGATGAGGTAATGAGGTCGTATTATTTGGCAATTGATATTGGTGCATCGAGTGGACGTCATATCTTGGGCTGGCTGGAAAATGGTAAAGTACGCATTGAAGAAATTTATCGCTTTGAAAATCACTTGATTGAAAAAAATCAGCATCTTTGTTGGAATTTAGATCATCTGTTTCAAGAGGTTTTAGCAGGACTTAAGATGTGTGCACAATATAACCGTATTCCGAAGAGTGTGGGAATTGATACGTGGGGTGTGGACTTTGTTTTGCTTGATGATAAAGAAAATGTGTTGGGCGATACAATTGCTTATCGTGATGGCCGTACACAGGGGATAGATGAAGAGGTATATAAGATTATTAGTGAAGCAGATTTATATCATCGCAATGGTATTCAAAAACAAATCTTTAATTCTATTTACCAATTGTATTCGATTAAGCTTAAACAGCCTGAACTACTGGAGAAAGCTCATTCATTCCTGATGATTCCAGAATATTTGAATTTTTTACTTACTGGTAATATGAAAAATGAATATACTAATGCAACGACAACACAGCTGGTTCATGCAACGACACAAGATTGGGATTTTGAACTGATCGATAAATTGGGACTGCCAAAACAGATTTTTGGCTCATTGTATCAGCCAAAAGCGAGCGTGGGACAGTTTAGCCAAAACATTCAGGACGAGGTTGGTTTTTCGGCTGAAGTGGTCTTGCCAGTAACCCATGATACTGGTTCGGCCGTATTAGCTGCTCCTTTGGGGGATGAAGATGCTATTTATTTGAGCTCAGGAACATGGTCCTTGATGGGGGTTGAGCGAATGATACCAGATTGTACTGAAACAAGCCGCCAGCGAAATTTTACAAATGAGGGGGGATATCATTATCGCTATCGTTATTTGAAAAATATTATGGGATTATGGATGATGCAATCTTTGCGCGCCGAATTTAAACACAAATATAAATTCTCCGAGCTATATGAACTTGCTAAAATTGGCGATTATTTCCCTTCCTGTGTCGATGTAAATGATGATTCTTTTTTAGCACCAAAAAGCATGAGACAGGCATTGCAGGCATATTGTGAAAAAACGAATCAAGAAAAACCGGAAACGGAATGTGAACTTTTGGCTTGTGTTTATAAAAGCCTGGCGAAATCCTATGCTGACACCGTACGTGAGATTGAAGCTATAACGGGTAAAAACTATGAACGTATTCATATTGTCGGTGGCGGCTGTCAAGATGAGTACCTAAATCTATTGACAGCAAAATATACCGGCAAAGATCTCTATGCTGGTCCGATAGAAGCCACGGCCTTAGGCAACATACTTGCGCAGATGTTAAAAACAAATGAATTAAAAGATTTAATTGAAGCGCGTGAATGCATAAAAAAATCGTTTGATATTAAAAAAGTTGGAGTGTGATCGTTTATGACAAGATTTGAATCCGCAAAAGAAATGTATCAAAATATCGGCGTGGATGTCGATGCAGCCTTAGAAAAATTGAACCATGTAAAAATTTCCATGCATTGCTGGCAAGGTGATGATGTAGCCGGCTTTGAAAAAGGGTCAAGCCTTGATGGTGGTATTGCAGCAACGGGAAATTATCCAGGAAAAGCAAGAAATTCAGCAGAATTAATGGCTGATTTAGATAAAGCATTTAGTCTTATACCAGGAAAGCACAAGGTCAATTTACATGCTTCGTATGCAATTACAGATGAAAAAGTCGATCGAGATAAATTAGAGCCAAAACATTTTAAGGCTTGGGTTGATTATGCAAAAGATCGAGGTCTGGGACTCGATTTTAATCCAACGTTATTTTCCCATCCAAAAGCTGCCAATGGGTTAACTTTATCAAGCCCCGATGAAAAAATTCGTCAGTTTTGGATTGAGCATTGTAAAGCATCCCGTAAAATTGCCGAATATTTTGGTAAAGAACTAGGTACAACAACGCTCAATAATATTTGGATTCCTGATGGTTATAAAAATGCACCAGCAGATCGTCTGTCACCGAGAAAACGTTTAAAGGATTCCTTAGATGAAATTTTCACCCAAAAAGTAGATGCAAAATATATTGCGGATTGTGTTGAATCAAAAGTATTTGGCATCGGTTTTGAATCTTACACAGTAGGTTCATCTGAATTTTATATGAATTATGCAGCGAAAAATAATATTATGTGTCTTATGGATACGGGTCATTATCATCCAACCGAAGTTGTTTCTGATAAAATTTCAGCACTGTTGTTATTTTCGGAAAAATTAGCCTTACATGTATCACATCCAGTTCGCTGGGACAGTGATCATGTTCTTGTTTTAAATGATGAGTTAAAAGAAATTGGCAAAGAAATTGTTCGCAATGACGCACTGGACCGCGTATTTATCGGACTTGATTTTTTTGATGCCAGCATAAACCGTATTGCCGCCTGGGTGGTTGGCATGCGTAATATGCAAAAAGCACTACTGGAAGCACTTTTAATGCCAAATGCTCAATTAGCACAACTTCAGGAAACGGAGAATTTCACAGAACTTATGGCACTGCAGGAAGAGCTTAAAACTTATCCAATGGGGGATATTTGGGATTATTTCTGCAGGATGAACAATGTTCCCGAAAAACAAAATTGGCTTATTGATGTAAAAAAATATGAAAAAAATGTTTTAGTAAAACGAACTGGAAAAGTTGTATAAAAAGATATCTTAACAATAAAAGGGGATCGAATGATATGAAAGTTACAGAAACAAATTTTGTAAAAGGCTTTATCCGTGTTACGAATGATGCTTTTCAAAAAGGCTGGCATGAAAGAAATGGCGGCAATTTGAGCTATAGAGTGAAGGAAAATGAAATCGCAGAAATTAGAGATGCTTTAAAAACTCCCACGCAATATATTCCGATTGGGGTGAGTGTGCCAAATTTAGCTGGTGAATATTTTCTTGTAACGGGCAGTGGAAAATATATGCGTAATATCATTCTGTGTCCAGAAGATAATATTGCGATTGCCCATATTGATGAAAAAGGTGAAAGCTATGCAATTGTGTGGGGGCTGGAACATGGTGGCAGCCCAACCAGTGAGTTTCCAACACATTTAATGAATCATAGTATAAAAAAGGAAATAACAAAAGGAAAATATCGCGTTATTTATCATGCCCATCCGGCAAATATTATTGCTTTAACCTTTGTTTTACCGTTAAATGCCAAGGCTTTTACGCGTGAAATATGGGAAATGGCAACGGAATGCCCTGTTGTTTTTCCGCAAGGCGTTGGTGTCGTTCCTTGGATGGTTCCAGGGGGAAAAGACATTGCGGTGGCTACCAGTAAGCTTATGCGGCAATATGATATTGTCATTTGGGCACATCATGGGATTTTTTGTGCTGGTGAAGATTTTGATTTAACGTTTGGTTTGATGGACACGGTAGAAAAGTCGGCTGAAATTTGTGTTAAAGTTCTTTCGATGGGTGGGAAAAAACAAACAATAAGCAGCCAGAATTTCCGGGATTTGGCAAAAGAATTTAAAGTGAACCTGCAGACAGAGTTTCTCGATTAAAAAAATATAGGAGATCGCGGGTTGCCTTATGACATTATTTGAACGGAGGGGTGTACAACAATAGTTCCTAGTAAATTTATTATTATAATTTTACAGAAACAACAGAAGAGAAGGGAAGAATAAAGAAATGACACTTGCAAAGCTGGATTATAATATGTCACCATGGAAAAAAACGATTACTGCTGGGCTGATTAGCTATATCGATGCGGGTTCTATTGTTGCTGGTGCAGCAGGTCTTAGCATGTGGCAGGCGTATTTTGGAATGGATAGTATGCAAATGGGAATTCTGGCAGCTTTATCATCAAATACAGGTGGCGCAGCAATCGGCGCACTTATTGGTGGTAAAATCTGTGATAAGTATGGTCGTAAATTTGTTTATAACTATGCACTTCTTATCTATATGATTGGTGTGGCACTTATTGTATGTGCTACGAATTATCCAATGTTTTTGTTGGGATACGTTATTGTTGGTCTCACTGTAGGAGCTGATGTTGTTGCATCTTGGACGTTTATTGCGGAAGAGGCACCGTCAGAGAATCGGGCGAAACACTGTGGGTCTGCTCAGATTGCCTGGATGCTTGGACCAGTTGTGGTATTTGCCGCTTCTATACCGTTGAATTCGATGTTTGGATTACTGGGTAACCGTATTATGTTTGCTCATTTGATTGTCGTAGCAGCCTTTATTTGGTATCAGCGTCTTAAAATGCCAGAATCCACGGAGTGGACGGAATCAAAGATCAAGGAAAAACAACTTATTGCTGAAGGTAAGTTCAAGAAAGTTACGTATGCTATGATTCTTAAAGGTACAAGTCTTAAAACTGTTCTTTTATGTTGTGGGGTTTATACACTTTGGAATATATCGGCCAGTACGGCTGGTTTCTTTATGCCATATATTTATGAGCATGTTGGCAATCTTAGCAACACTATGTCACTTGTCATGCAATGCGCGAATTTTGCGGTCTGTATTTTGGCAACGGTAGTCTTTATGTACTTTGGCGATAAGGTAAACCGCAGGGTGCTTTATACTATTTTTGGCGCAACGCCAATGATTGCTTGGGTTGTATGGACCCTGCCAGCAGAAATGCTGCAAACTTGGATGCTGTGGGCTTTTACGATTGTCAACGGTTTTGCCATGCAGCAGCAGTTCTATCAGCTGTGGAGTTCCGAGCTCTTTCCAGTACGCTATCGTGCAACAGCACAGGGGTTTACCTTTTTTGTTACACGTTTTGCGGCGGCTATTTGGGCTTTTGTTGTCCCAATTCTCATGGAAACTGTTGGTTTCCGTGTAGCAGCTATTATACTGGTGGCGCTTAGTGCTATCAGCTGGCTCGTCGGTGCAATTTGGGCACCGGATGATAGAGGCAAGACACTCGAACAGATTACAACGGAAAGATATGGTCATGAGTTGGATGACGATGACTGCCTAGTTAATTGTGAAGGCAAACATTCTTAAGTAAAAATGGGGGGGCGGCGCAAGCTGTCCCTTTATTCAATATATAGAAAGGTGTGGCGATATGGAACGTTTTGCCTGGAAAGCAATTATTCATGAAGGTAAGTTGGAGGAATATAAAAAGCGGCATGATACTATATGGCCGGAAATGAAGACCGTGTTAAAAAATGCAGGAATTTCAAATTATTCGATTTGGAATATTGGCAATGAGGTTTTTGGGTATTTTGAATGTGAAAAGGGTATAGACTTCGCAGAAAAATATCAGACGGACAGCCCAATTGTCGATAAATGGAATGTGTACATGAAGGATGTTATGACAATGGTTATGGATACCACTACTGGAGCACAACCCAAAATGCAGCAGGTATTCTATCTGGAATAACGAATTCGACACTATAGGGGGATGAGCAAAGCTATGTTTAATGTAATAAAAGTGAAATTGAATTATGTGGATGAAGTGACAGGTGTTGTCGAAGTGCCCCGTATTTCTTGGCAGATGGTAAGTGATGATAGAAACTGCTATCAGAAAGCCTATCAAATTCAAATAGCAGAGAATGAACGATTTAACTCTATTTTATATGACGGTGGTGCGACCGAATCCCGTGTATCAGCAGGTATTTCATTAACGTTAAAACTTCAGACAGCACAGCGCTATTTTATTCGTATAAAAGTACAGAATAGTTCTGGTATTTGGAGTGAGTGGTCTACCCCTGTAAGCTTTTTGAGTGGCATCATTAATAATGAATGGCAGGCAAAATTCATTTCTGTAGAGACGGAAAAAGATGCAGATAATTCAAAAGGTACGTATCTTCGCCAGGAAATTTTTCTGGGAAAACGAATTAAATCTGTTTTTGCCTATGTGACAGCGCTTGGTTTGTATCATTTTTACATTAATGGACAGCGCGTTGGTACAGATGAAATGACGCCAGGCTGGACATCGTACCACAAGCATCTTATGTATCAATCTTATGATGTGACAGAACTATTAAAAACGGGCGTAAATGTGCTTGGTGCGCATATTGGCGCTGGTTGGTATAAGGGATTGATGAGCTTCAACCACATTCGAAATATTTATGGTAAAAAGACCGCTTTTTTGGCGGAGGTCCATGTGAACTATGAGGATGGTAGCAAGGCAATTTTCTCTACAGATGAAAATTGGCAGGGCGATAATAGTCCGGTTGTTTTTTCGGAAATTTACGATGGGGAAATCTATGATGCACGTTTAGAACAGGTGGGGTGGAATTCTCCTGGATTTAATGGAAGTAAATGGAAGAACGTACAGGCTGTGAGTTGTGATAAGAATATTTTATCACCACAGTATGCTTCAAAGCCTGGCATTAATGATCGTCTGAAGCCAAAACAAATTTTCCAGACGCCCAAGGGCGAAACGATTATTGATTTTGGACAGAATATGACGGGGTGGATCGAGTTCTTTGTCCAAGGTAAAGAGGGTGATAAGGTTATTATCAAATGTTTTGAAGTACTGGATGTTGAAGGTAATGCATATTTTGCGAACTTGCGTGCGGCGAAAGAAACAATTGAATATACTTGCCGTGGCAGCGGTATGGAAACATATCATCCGAATTTCACCTATCAAGGATTTCAATATGCGCAAATTGTATCTTGGCCGGGAACGCCTTTACTGGAAAATTTTAAGGCTTGTACGGTGCATTCGGTTATGGAACAAACCGGAACTTTTGAGTGTTCGAATCCAGATCTCAATCAGTTACAACATAATATTCTTTGGGGGCTCAAAGGGAATTTCCTCGATATACCGATGGATTGCCCGCAACGTGATGAGCGTTTAGGGTGGACCGGCGATGCAGAGATTTTCAGCCGTACAGCTTGTTACCTCATGAATACGTATGCATTTTATGAAAAATGGCTTCGGGATGTTGCGGCTGATCAAACAGTAGAAGGCGGTGTGCCGCATGTAGTACCGGATGTTTTGACGGGGTATTCGGAAAATGATGTTTTGTTGAGTCAGGGAACGCATTCAGCAGCGGCTTGGGCTGATGCTGCGGTCATTTTGCCGTGGTCAATGTATCTGACCTTTGGGGATACGGGGATTATTCGTCAGCAATATAGTTCCATGAAAAAGTGGGTAGATTTCATGCATCTTCATGTGGATGATAAGGGCATCTGGTCTTACAAGCTGCAGTTTGGTGATTGGGTTGCCTTAGATGCCAAACCGGGAGACTATTTCGGCGCGACGCCAAATGAACTCGTATGTTCGGCTTACTATGCCTATTCAACGTTGCTCTTTGCCAAAATGGCCAAAGCAATTGAACGATATGCTGATTATGAAATATATTTTATCCGTTATAATGAAATCGTGAAAAATTATCGGAAAAACTTTTTTGATGCAGAGGGAAACTTGCTGGTGCAGACACAAACAGCTCATGTTATTTCATTGTATTTTAATTTAGTTGATGAACAGTATAGAACAAAAATTGCAGAAAATCTTGTCACATTGATCCAAAAAGAAAATGGGCATCTTGTGACTGGTTTTGTAGGGACACCCTATATTTGTCATGCGTTAAGTCAAAATGGATATGTGAAAGAAGCATATGACCTTCTATTAAAAGATGATTTTCCATCATGGCTCTATCAAGTTAAATGTGGTGCGACAACGATTTGGGAACATTGGGATGGATTAAAGCCGGATGGAACGATGTGGAGCGCGGAAATGAATTCTTTTAATCATTATGCCTATGGTGCTATAGGGGAATGGCTTTATCGGACAGTTGCCGGGATTGAGATTGATGAGCAAAAGCCTGGCTATAAACATATCATTTTTAAACCGTTGTTTGGTGGGGCTATATCATATGTAAATGCTGTTTATAAAAGTATTTATGGCGATGTACGTATTTATTGGCGTATAAAGGAAGGCGAGGGCTTGGTGAAAATCAATGTTCCAGTCAATACGACGGCAACCTTATATCTGGATGCTATTCAGGCAATTCGTGAAGCGGACAGCCTTATATTCACAAACGATGATAAATCGTATAAGGCAGAAGCAGGGTCTGGAGAATATACAGTTAGCTTTACGTTATGAAATAGGCAATATAGGCAAGACTTCATGACGATGGTTTTAGATTCAAAAAATAGTATTACGATAAAATCGGGAGGCTTTTGAATGAAACGCTATCAAATGTTTATTAATGGTGAATTTATTCCTAATGATGCAAGAAAAATGATTACAGTTATCAATCCATCGACGGAGGAAGTTCTTTCTGAATTTCCAGAAGGTACTAGAGATGATGTGGATGTTGCTGTCGTAGCAGCTGAACAGGCACAAAAATTTTGGGCAAAGCTGCCGGCTAGCCAGCGAGGTTCGTATCTTCATGAAATTGCCCAAGGTATTCGAGACAAGGCAGAGGACTTAGCATTGACTATAGCTGCTGAGCAGGGAAAAATCTTGTCGCTTGCCCGGGTCGAAGCAAACTTCACGGCAGATTACATGGATTATATGGCGGAATTTGCGCGGCGTTATGAAGGCGAAATTATTCAGAGTGACCGCCCAAATGAAAATATCTTTCTTTTTAAAGAACCAATTGGCGTTGTAGCTGGAATTTTGCCGTGGAATTTCCCGTTTTTTCTCATAGCGCGTAAATTAGCACCGGCATTAGTAACAGGAAATACAATGGTAATGAAGCCCAGCCGGGAGACTCCTAATAATGCGTTTGAATTTGCTGAAATTGTTGCTAAATCGTCTTTGCCCAAAGGCGTTTTTAATCTAGTATCAGGCACTGGTTCTGTTGTAGGAAATGCACTAGCTGGACATCCGAAAGTTGGTATGGTGAGTTTCACCGGAAGTGTTCCGGGTGGTGTTGCAGTTATGAAAGCAGCGTCGGATAATATAACGAAAGTTTCTTTGGAATTAGGTGGAAAAGCTCCGGCGATTGTGATGGCAGATGCTAATCTGGATTTGGCAGTGAAGTCTATTCATGCTTCACGTATTATTAATTCAGGACAAGTCTGCAATTGTACCGAAAGAGTTTATGTCCATGAAGCCATTGCGGATAAATTTATCGAAAAAATGATCACTGCCATGAAAAATACAAAATGTGGTAATCCTTTAACGGATATGGATATTGATATGGGACCTTTAGTCAGCAAAAATCAATTGGAACAAGTAGAAGCTGCTGTCCAAGGAGCCATTAAAGATGGAGCAACTTTGGCATTCGGCGGTAACCGGGTCAATATGAAAGTGGGATTTTTCTTTGAACCTACGGTACTCACGAATTGTCAGCAACATATGGATATTATGCACAAAGAAATTTTTGGACCAGTCTTGCCGATTGCGACTTTCAAAGATTTAGATGAAGCAATTGATTTGGCGAATGATTGTGAATTCGGACTCACTTCATCTATTTTCACACAAAATATTGATGTTGCGATGAGAGCATGCCGAGAAATAAAATTTGGTGAAACTTATATCAATAGAGAAAGTTTTGAAGCAATGCAAGGTTTTCATGCTGGTTGGCGTAAATCTGGAATTGGCGGTGCTGATGGCAAACATGGCTTAGAAGAATATCTGCAGACCCATGTTGTATATACGCAATATGATCAAAATGTGAAATGAAATATTGATAAACACGATACAAAGATGTAACTATATAGAACGCATTAAAGAAATTACATCCAGTCTATTAGTCTGCCAAGAATGGGGTATAGGGCATCGTTTGCTTCCTGCGTAACGCCACTCAACCCTATACCCCATTCTTGACGAGTACCATATAAAACTCAAAAAACACTCAACCTAAGTGGTAAAATAAACCACTTTAGATTGGGTGTTTTAGATTTGCCGATAAACGGAGTTGACTTTGCGGTTTATTCCTATTATAATAACTTCATATTTACTAATAGTTAGTTTTAGTCTATAACGAACTAAAAGATACTATTGTGATTTTTAGGAGGTAAAAATGATAGATAAAAAATCATTGCCGCCCTGCCCGGTTGAAACGATGCTGGTGCTGATGGGGGATAAATGGAAAGTCTTGATTGTTCGTGATTTGTTGGAGGGAACGAAACGGTTTGGTGAGTTGAAAAAATCAGTTGGTACAATTACCCAAAAGGTACTTACGCAAAATTTACGGGCTATGGAAGAAAATGGACTATTAACGCGCAAGGTATATGCGGAAGTTCCGCCACGAGTGGAGTACACTTTAACTGAAGTTGGAAAAAGCTTAAAGCCGGTGCTTGATACGATGTATGCCTGGGGTGAACGGTATCAGGAATCAATATAAAAGGTAACGAATTAGATTATCCGTGCCAAACTTCTTCGGCAATTTCTTTAACCAGTTTCATTTTATTCCATTGTTGTTCTTCGGTTAAGAGATTACCTTCTTCGGTAGAGGCGAAACCGCATTGTGGACTTAGGCAAAGCTGATTCAGTGGAACATATTTTGTCGCTTCAAGAATTCGTTCTTTGATACTGTTTTTATTTTCAAGTTTACTGGTTTTACTGGTAATTAAACCTAAAACAACTTTTTGCGTGGTGATAAAACGAAGCGGTGCAAAGTCACCAGCACGATCACTATCATATTCCAGATAAAAAGCATCCACATTTTCTTTAAATAGAATATTGGCGATCGGTTCATACCCTCCTGATGCTGCCCAAGAGGAATGGTAATTACCACGGCAGATGTGCGTTGTGATTGTCAAGTCGGCAGGTCGGTCAGAGATTGCAAGATTGTTGACTTTTGCGTAAAGTTCAGCAAGTTCGGTTAATGAAATTCGGCTGTCTTGGCGGGCTTCCCAATATTTTTTATCGCAGAACATACCCCACGTGCAATCATCAAGTTGAATATTACGGCAACCCGCATTATATAAATCCTTTATGACTGTTTTATAGGCAGCGGCAATATCTGTGATTAAATCTTCGGTGTTTTGATAAATTTCTTGCGTGACGGTTCGATTTTCTTTACGTTGTAGTTCGGCTAAAAATTGAGCCGGTGCAGGGATGGTTTGACGGGCGAGCACGGTTTCGTCGGTATATTGATTGACAAATTTAAAATGATCGACAAAAGGATGGTTTGCGCCATCTAACTTTCCCGTAAGGCAGGCGGTTTCAGCGCGTGTTTCGATCCCGTGAAACTGGTATCCTGTATCAAGAGCCACTTTTTTGACACCACCTAGTCCCCACATAAAATCAAGATGCCACCAGGAACGACGAAATTCACCGTCCGTAATCGATTTGAGACCAAGTTCCTTTTGTTTTTGAATAAGGTCGATAATGTTCGTATCTTCTATAGTGTTCAGTTCAGCTGCGGAAATTTCAGCTTTACTGAATTTATGGCGGGCGATTTTTAAAGCAGCTGGTCTTAAAAAAGATCCGACAAAGTCGTACTGATTTGGTACATGAATTTCATTTAATCGTGTAGTACTCATATATGTATTCACTCCTATCTATTTTGGTGAATTTAGTATACCATAGGAGCTTCTATATAGGGTAAGTTGAGATTTCTTTCAACGGATATAGTTTTAATCTATAAGCAGACGAATGTTTTGTGAGGCATAACAGGACACGATTTCTTTTAAATCTTGGATGTAAATTTGACCAAGTTTACTAGGTAAGCTTTTGGTATTTGTAATCCAGCCAACACAAATTGTTTCATCGACATCCAATGGAATGGGAACGATATTTTCCCCATTGAGATCGGCACTTACAATACCGGTCGAGATGGTGTAGCCATTTAATCCGATGAGCAGGTTAAATAGTGTTGCCCGATCGCTGACTTCAATGTTTTTTTTGTGAGAGAGGGTACTTAAAATTTCCTCGGAAAAATAGAAAGAATTGTAGTCACCTTGCTCAAAGGTCAGGCAGGGATACTCATCAAGATCATTGAGGGTAGCTTTCTTTTTCTTGGTCAGCGGATGCGTGCTGCTGACAAAAATGTGCGGGGATGCTTCAAATAAAGGGTGAAACGAAAGGTCATTTTCTTTTAATAGTTTTTCAATGATTTTTTTGTTAAAGTCATTGAGATAGAGGATACCTAGTTCACTTTTTAGATTATGAACGTCTTCAATAATTTCATAGGTTCTGGTTTCACGAAGTTTAAAGCGGTATTCATCATGCCCATATTGACGAATCAATTGAACAAATGCATTCACTGCAAAGGCATAATGCTGAGTTGAGACCGAAAAAATTTGTGGGGATGGTTTTGCATTCAGGTAACGCTGCTCTAAAAGCTGGGTTTGTTCAATGATTTGTCTGGCATAGCTTAAAAATTCAGCGCCTTCGGAAGTGAGGTGTATTCCTCGAGTAGTGCGTGTGAAAATCATAATATTGAGTTCGGTCTCAAGTTCTTTGATCGCAGAAGACAAACTGGGCTGGGTAATAAAAAGCTGTTTACTGGCTTCGTTTATGGAACCGCTATTGACGACTTCGATGATATATCTTAGTTGCTGTAAAGTCATTATTGCTCCTTTAGATTCGTCTTATTACTTTATTTTATTATACCGCAGAAAAATTTATCTGCGAAGGGCTGGAGGATTTTTTATAAAAAATAACAATAAAAAACGGAACCATGAGGTTCCGTTTTTGTATGAAAATATGGGTCAATGACAGTGCTGTTCGCCAGCGCCGCATTGGTGGTTTGCTCCTTCGTGATGATGGTTGCACATACCTTCTGGTTTATCTTTGAGTGTGCCGGCAAGGTAGGCAGTGACTGCTGTGTCGATATCGCCTTTGCTACCAGAGATTAGGGCGATGTTTACCGCTGCAAGCGCATTGCGAGCTCCGCTGCCGATTCCCCCACAGATTAAAAGATTGACTTCATTGCTTTGTAAAAAGCCAGCTAAAGCAGAATGACCACTGCCCGATGCATCAATGAGCCTGCGGTTGATTATTTTATTGTTTTCGATTTCAATGAGTGTAAAGAGTGGGCACGAGCCAAAATGTTGAAAAATTTGATTTCCTTCAGTTGTAATAGCAATTTTCATAAGTTTATCCTCCAAGTTTGATTTTATTTTTGTAATAAGCTGCTTATTCTTTTTTTGATCGGCAAAATTGCAGCGATGACATTGACTTATATTTTTGCAGGCATATTCATTTACGCTGTAGTTGCCACCGGTGAGGTGAATCCCTTTACCAGCAATCAATGCTTCAGCTGTTGCCCGGTGAGCCTTGTAGAGGATGCGTTGCAACGTTCCTCGTGAAACCCCCATCATACCAGCGGCTTGTTCTTGATCCAACTCTTCCAAATCGCAAAGACGTAACGCTTCGACAGCATCAATGGTCAAAGTTACATAACCATCGGCATCTTTATCTGGGGTGAATATTTTATTTTCTGGCAGCATACAAACGCGCCGACAGATACTGTTGCGGGTTATAATGGATCGCCTCCTGCTTATGTAATTTAGATATTTTATAATGTGCATATGCTCTATAGTCAGTATAGTGAGCATATGCACATTTGTCAAATGGAACTCGCATGAAAAAACGCCCTGCCTGGGCAGAGCGTTTAATATGTCATATTTGTTTAATTTTCTGGTACAGTTGATATTTTATCAGCGATAATGGCTGTTGTCATTGCATCACTGACATTGAGAGCCGTACGTCCCATGTCAATCAATGGTTCAATAGCAATCAACAATCCTACGAGTCCGACAGGCAGCCCCATTGTGGACAGTACAACGAGTGATGCGAAGGTTGCACCACCACCAACTCCAGCAATACCAAAGGAGGCAAAAGTAACGACAAGGACCAGTTTGATTAAAAAGAGAGGTGCTAATGGGTCGATACCGACTGTTGGTGCTATCATAACGGCTAACATTGCCGGATAAATGCCGGCGCAGCCATTTTGACCAATACTTACACCAAAAGATGCGGCTAGATTTGCAATACCTTTTGAAACGCCAAGTTTATTGGTTAAAGCTTCAACGGTAAGGGGAAGTGTACCAGCACTTGTCCGTGAAGTAAAAGCAAAGGCTAAAACAGGTGCTGCTTTTTGGATATAAAGGAGTGGGTTAAAGCCACTGAGACTGAGTAGAATAAAATGTACGATGAACATGATAATGATGGCTGTATAAGAAGCCATAACAAACTGGACAAGTTTCAAAATGTCATCTAAGTTGCTGGTGGAAATGAATTTTGTTATTAAAACTAAAACACCGTAGGGCGTGATTTTAAGGACAAATTCGACGACTTCCATTACGATGTCTTGCAAAGATTCAATAGCATTTGCTAAAAATTCTGCTGACTGCGGTTTGTACTGTCTGATTTTCAAGATGCTGATACCGAGCAGGACGGAAAGGAAGACGACGGATAATGTATCGGAACTACCTTGTCCAGTTAAAGCATGGAAGACATTTGTTGGAATGATTTCGATCAATTGCTGCTGGATTGGTTTTGCTTGGAAATCGTCTAGTTTTGTTTCAATTTTTTGTGATGCACCGATTTCGGCATTACCAGATTCCATTCCATTTGCGGATAAGTTGAAACCAATTGCCGATCCGGCTCCGACGGCAGCCGCAATTGTGGTGGTGAATAAAAGAATACCGATAATCAACAGACCGGTTTTACGAAAAGTTTTTAAGTCTTTGGTTTGAATAATCGAGGATGTAATGGAAACTAAAACGAGTGGGGTAACAATTAATGTAAGCAAACGGATATAACCGGAGCCTACTATGCTGAGCCAATTATTTGTTTCTTTAATGATAGGGGAATTTGCGCCGAAGATAAGATGGAACAGGGTGCCAAGTACAATGCCGGCAAATAAACCGCTTAAGACGCGTTTTCCAAAACTGACTTCTTTTTTTTGCATCGTATATAAACCAACAAACACTAGCAATACGATAAAAATATTAAATAAAACACTAATCATGATATGCCTCCTAGGGTAAATAAAGTACCCTTAAATTGATAGTTCATACTATAACATATTACCTGAAAAAAATCAATAAAACATATATGATAACAATACATTAAATTTTTGGTATTATTACATTTGATTTCGTAGTATGATAGTATAATTAACGAGCATGTTATTGGTTTTGCAATGCGTTATTTTTCTCGATAAGTAATTTATAGTTATAGTATAGTGTAGAATCTTGATGATCAAATTTTAAGTTTTTTATGGAGGTGTTTTTTTGAGCAAAAAGATTTTTTTAATTTTTTTATCTTTGTGTTTACTATGTGTGCCAACCGTATTTGCCCAGTCACAAAACTCGTTGTCAGCACTTAATGGAAAAACGATTGTTATCGATCCGGGGCATGGAGGCAGTGATTCTGGTGCAGTTGGTCCATCGGGAATCTTAGAGAAAAATGTTACGTTGGCTGTGGCTTTGAAAGTTAAAGCTATCTTAAACGATACTGGGGCTGTTGTGATACTTACAAGAAGCAGTGATCGTGATGTAAGCGATATCAAAAATGCTGCGGATGCACAAGAACTGCAAGCTAGGGCAGATGTTGGCAATAAAAATCGCGCAGATGTATTTTTGAGTATTCATGCTAATTCGTTTTCAAGTCAAGCGGCACATGGCACAGCAGCTTATTATTCTACAGGTTCATCAATGGGGGCGGTTTTTGCAGCGGATTTGCAGGATGAACTTGTACGTGCCGGGGGCTTAGCTGATCGCGGTACATCTGCGGCAGATTTTTATGTATTAAAGCATACCAATATGCCCGCTTCTTTAGTAGAAATGGCATTTATTTCGAATTCGCAGGAAGAACAATTATTAAATTCAGATGGGTTTCAACAGAAAATGGCTGAAGCTATTTGTCGAGCCCTCAACAGATTTTTTTCTTGAATATTATAAATAAAATGCTTCATTAGCGCTTAAAGGCAAAGATTTTTACAATAAGAAAGGTAACGGGAACACCAATAATTGCTGCCAGTAGATAGGAGAAAATAGGTAAAATTTTCATATAATTATAAAAGAAAAGTACAACGATATTTTGAATTATGAAATTTGGAATATACGATAAGCAGAAGCGTATATATTTATCTTTTTTCCATGGCTCTTTAAATACAAATTTGCAGTTTAGATAGTAAGCAATGGATAAGCTGGTGAGATAACCTAATATAAATGCTGTATTTGCATCAATTTTATATAAGGAATAAAGGTAGGCAAAAAAAGTTCCGTTAAATGTATTAATGCAGCCGACTATAAGAAATAGAAGAAATTGACGCGAGAAAAAGTGTTGTTTTAAGTTTCTAATCATAAACATAATGAGTTCATCCTTATAAATTTTATCTCTTTGCATTATCATAGTTTTAGAGAGTTTTGTCAATTCTGTCTGAATAATTACGGCAATGGGTTGATGATATGGGTGGAATGCGTTATAATTTGAATGTGCAAAATTCAGAATAATAAAGAAGCTATAGTATCGTAGTGCTTAGTTTCTCCAGTTTTTTTCAGAAGTCTTTTTTATACTTATAAAAGAAAAGATTTAGAATGTAAGATTAAACTCAAATTAAGCAGGGGGTACGAAACATTTGTCTACAAAGAAGCATCTTAGTATTATTTTAGTGTTGGGAATCTATTTATTTTTCCTTGGAAATCAAGGAATTTTTATTACAGATCCAGTTGAGTCCAATTATGCTTTAACCGCAAGCGAAATGGTGCAGTCAGGAAATTATATTTCTCCACAGATTTATGGTACATATTGGTATGATAAACCAATATTTTTTTATTGGCAGATGGCTTCAGCTTTTCAAATGTTTGGTATCAATGAATTTGCTGCTAGATTTTGGCCGGCTGTTATGGGGCTTGTGGGACTTTTGATGACATATGTATTTGCAAGAAAATTATATGATGCAAAAATTGGCTTTTTTACGGCTTTGATTTTGGGTACATCTTTTGAATATTGGCTCATTTCTAAAGCAATTATTACGGATATGTCATTATTCGTATTTTTTAATGCCGTATTGATCTGCTTTTATTTGGGTTATAGTAGTGAAAAAAAACAATATTATTATGGAGCTTATTTGTTTGCGGGATTAGCTACGCTGACGAAAGGTCCCATTGGTTTTTTACTTCCCGGGCTTATTATTGTAATATTTATGCTGTGGCGCCGTAATTCTGCCGAATTGAAACACATGAAATTAATTAGCGGCAGTTTGATTTTGGTCTTGGTTGGCGGCAGTTGGTATTATATTATGTATAGAATCCATGGTGCGATATTTCTGGAAACTTTTTTGGGTGTACATAATTTTCTTCGGGCTACGGTATCAGAACATCCCAAAGACAATGTCTGGTATTTCTATCTTGCTATGTTTTTTATTGGATTTTTCCCTTGGGCTTTTATAATGCCTATGGCTTTAAAAAAGATATGGAAACAAAAAAAATGGTTGGAAATTGATGAAAAAACGGGATTTTTGCTTATTTGGACGTTTGTTGTGTTTGCTTTCTATCAGATTGTGGCAACGAAATATACAACGTATACATTTCCTTATCTTTTGCCAATTGCTATTTTGGCAGCACGGTTTTTAGCAGATCGTCATAAACTTATTATGAAGATAGTGGCGTTTAATATTTTATTTTATACAGTTTTGACTTTTTGGGTAGCTATTCCCTACTGTCAGCAATTTTCAGCGAAGACGGCAGCTGTGCTCGTAACTTCTACTAAAGATCCGGATACAATTATTGGTAGTTATGGCGATTATCATACGTCAGCCGTCTTTTATAGTCAAACACAGATTTATCGCATGGAAAAAGCGAAAAATATAAATAATATGCTTCCTAAGGTTATGAGTTGGAAAAGTAAAAATGTTATGCCATTTTTAGCAGAAGAAAATCTTGCCGATAAAAAAAATGTTCTGATGTTGGTTGATGATAACAGCGTTGATCGTTTTAAAAAAGATATGCCAGGCGATTGGTTGTTAATAGGGCAAGCAAATCAGGAATTTTTGTTTCGCAAACAATAATAGATAAGAACTATGACAGGCTGAATTAAAGAATTTGGCTATGTACACAGTAGTTTACTACTAATATTCTTTAATTCAAATTTAGTTATAGAAATAAAATGGTGGCGAGAGTAATGAAAATAATATCGATTGTTGTGCCTGTTTATAATGAACAGGAAAATATAATACATTTTTATCGTGAAATCTGTAATATAATGGAAACTACCAAGTACGATTTTCAATTATTTTTTGTAAATGATGGATCAGGCGATGCAAGCGCAGCTTTGATACGTGAACTGGAAGAAAAGGATACACATGTTAAAGGTTTGTTCTTGGCACGTAACTTTGGGCATCAAGTTGCTCTGACGTGTGGTCTGGATTATGCAAATGGGGATGCAGTGATTACGATGGATGGCGATATGCAGCATCCACCTGAACTGATACCGATTTTATTGGAAAAATGGGAAGCGGGATTTGAAGTCGTTCAAACTATTCGTGAAACAACAGAAGGTGTTTCCTGGATTAAAAAATTGACATCCAGTTGTTATTATAAAATATTGAATAATATGGCAGATATACATATTCAAGAAGGTGGATCTGATTTTCGCTTAATGGATCAAGTTGTAGTACGTAGTTTTCGTCGTTATAAAGAACAAGCGCGGTTTATTCGCGGTATGATCGGTGCTATGGGATATAAACAGACACAAATTGAATTTGTGGCACCAAAACGCTTTGCTGGAACATCGAAATTCTCGCCACGGAAGATGTTGCATTTTGCTTTGGATGGAATTACAGCTTATTCAAATTTACCATTGCGGCTATCACTTTATGGTGGACTTTTATCGGGCTTGATTAGTTTTTTGTTGGTATTGCATGTGTTGTTTATTAAACTTTTCACTTTTGATGCAGTGCCTGGTTGGGCTACAATTGCTGCAAGTATTTTGTTTTTGGGCGGCATTCAATTGACGGTATTGGGTATAATCGGTGAATATATTGGTCGAATTTTTGCGGAAGTCAAGCAAAGACCGCTTTATTTATTAGAGCGTGAGCCGGAAAATGAAATAAAAAAATAAAGTTTGTAGGTAACTCATATAAAATGAAGATAGCAGATTCAGCTGTCTTCATTTTATTTTTTAAATATTGGAGGTGAAACTATGCAGGTTTTATTGGCGGAAGATGATCTGGTTTTGGGAAAACTTGTTCAATATATGCTTAAAAAACAAGGAATTTTAACGGATTGGGTGCAAAGTGGTGATGCAGCCTATCGACAAGCTTTAGAAAATGAGTATGATATTGTCATTTTGGATTGGATGATGCCGGTTGAAACTGGTGTAAGTGTCTGCCGCCGTTTGCGGATGGCAGGCTATCAACCTGCCATTTTACTCCTTACGGCACGTGATGCTGTCGAGGATAGAGTCACTGGTCTTGATGTTGGTGCGGATGATTATCTGGTTAAACCGTTTGAAAAAATGGAACTTTTAGCGCGCCTGCGGGCTTTAATGCGGCGAACACAAAAAAAATTGCAGCAAGATATTATAAAGATTGGACAATTTACCTTAAATCGGACATTAGAAATGTTACTAGAGGATGCTGTTGAGATCAATCTCTCACCGCGCGAGTTTCAACTTTTAGACTTATTGTTGCAAAATAAAGGCAGTGTTGTACCACGGGAAGTGATTTTTGATCGAGTATGGGGTCGGGAAAGTGAAGTTGGGCTCAACTGTATCGATTTTTACATAAAATCATTGCGAAAAAAAATGAACTTGAGTAAAGAACAGCCATTAATTCATACTGTACGCGGGGTTGGGTATAAATTGGAGGAATGATTGTATGTTTAAAAAAATGCGCCGTAAGTTGACTGTTTTTTATGCATTGATCATGGCAGTCTTTTTTATCAGTCTAGTTTTTGGTATGTACAAAACAATGCAATGGTCGATTACATCTGAACAGGAACGGGAAGTCTTGCTCTTTGCGGAAGAAGAAGCAAACGAACATGTTTTTTTATTTAACCATATGACTAGTTTTGAAGCTGAGCAAAAACAATACCAAGAAGGCAGCGGTAGAATGTATGTTTATGCATTTGATATGGAGGGGAACTTGCGAAATGTCTCAAGACCTTCACCTCAATTAGAATCAATTGTTCTTGATAAAATTGCTCATTGGGATACACCAGCTGGGCAAGTTATTGGGATCTCCGAAGCGACTCATTTTAAATGGCTTTATAATGTGATGATGACGGCAAAGCCAATCATGGAAAATGGTAAACAACTCGGTATAGTATATGTCGGACGGGATGTTACAGCCGTGTATAATGGTTTGCATAAAGCTACGATAGTTTTAGTAGTTATTGCCGTTTGTGCACTTTTGGCGGCGGTGTTGATTGGTTATTTGATGGCGGGCAAGGCGATTGTCCCGCTCAAAAATGCGTATGAACAGCAACGTCAATTTGCGGCGGATGCATCTCATGAACTGCGCACACCACTTAGTATTGTTTTAGCAGCTATTGAGATTTTAGAAGAGGAACCTGAAATTAAAACACCATTTGTTTTTGAGATTTTGAATGATATGAAAGATGAAGTCTTGAAAATGACAAATTTAGTTGGTGGTTTGCTGGTATTGGTTCGCAGTGAACAACCTGGACAGAAAATCATCAAGGAAACCTTTAACTTGACTTTGGCCATGGAACAAATTATTCGAAAAATACAGCCGTTAGCTAAGAAAAAAGAAATTCATATAGATTTTAGCAATAAACCAACTGTTGAACTGCATGCTGAACCAGAGAAAATTAAGCAGCTTCTTTTGATTTTACTTGATAATGCAATAAAATATACACCCGATCAAGGGCGTGTTGAGGTTAAACTACAAAAAAATTTGCAGACGAATGCAGTCAAGATTTTTGTTATGGATACAGGTGTTGGTATTGATGCAGCAAGCTTGCAACAGATTTTTGAACGTTTTTATCGTGTCGATAAAGTAAGATCAAGGGGGTGCGGAGGCAGTGGGCTGGGATTGTCTATTGCTAGGGAAATTGTCAATATGCATAATGGCACGATCCATGTTGATAGTACTATAGCTAAAGGGTCAACTTTCATTGTCGAATTGCCAGGATTTTAAAAATTGTAAATACTCAAAATACACAACAAAAAACTGCTCGCCTGAGCATCGCGAGCAGTTTCTTGCTGTGTATTTTATATTTGGAGAGCTTAATGAAAAGCTATAAATATACTATAACACAAATGAAAATGATTTTCAATATCAAAATCATTATTTTTGAATTTTTTTGATTTTATCAAAAACTAAAGGGACGAAACGTTTTATGGCGAATTTTATTCTAATACAGAGAGGCTGGGTAATGAATAAAAGAATTTGGCGTAGTTTATGATTTTACCAAAACGGAATGAATCCAATCATTTTGAAGCAGCAATAAGCACTATAGCCAATTTTCAACAATTGCCATTTGAAAAGCTTTTAGTCGTTAATATAGAAACGGGGCTAATACCATGAAATTATTACAAAATTTTTATTTGCTTAAACGCTTTTTTACGGGAGCCCTTTTAGTTTGGCAAATTATTTTAGGTCGTGCTTGGATTTATTTACAGGGGTTCGGTCATGATAAAATATGGATGAATCAAAAGTTATTGCAATTTTATGGCGCGATGGCTCATAAATTTCGTTTGACAGCCGTTTCGCTCGGTGGACTTTTGATTAAAGTTGGGCAGTTATTGAGTACACGGGTGGATATATTCCCCCAAAATGTCTTAGATGAATTATCTTTATTGCAAGACGAAGTACAGGCTGTTCCCTTTGATGAATTGCGAATGGTGCTTGAAGATGATTTAAAGATCAGTGTAGATGAAATTTTTGCCTCACTGGAACAAATTCCCTTGGCATCCGCATCTTTAGGACAAGTCCATGTCGGCAAACTCCATACGGGGGAAAAGGTGGCCGTCAAGATTATGCGCCCGGGGATTGAAGCCATTATTCATGTTGATTTTCGGTTAGTTTATCTTATGATGCAACTTTGCCGTTTTTTGACCAATTGGTATGATTTGATGGATGTTAATAAGGTATATAGAGAGATCCATGACACAATAGAACGTGAATTGGATTATGTGCAGGAAGGTGAAAGCGCCGAGCAGATGGCAGTTAGTTTTTCCAAAATACGGCAGATTCGTTTCCCAAAAATTTATTGGCAATATACGGCTAAGCATGTACTAATTATGGAATTTATGGATGGTATCAAAATTAATGATTATTCGCAAATTGAGGCAGCGGGTTTAGTGCGCACGAAAGTGGCCCAAAAAGTATGGGATGCTTATGCTAAACAGGTTATTGAAGACGGATTTTTTCATGCAGACCCTCATCCTGGCAATTTAATGGTCGATACAAAGGGCAATATTATCTTTTTAGATTTTGGTATGATGGGGCGAGTGAGTGCTAAAAATCGCCGCTTATTTATTGAATTTGCTAGCGCAGTTATGCAGGCTGATTATTCACAGATTGTTCATTGCCTAAAAAAGATTGGTTTTTTATTGGCTTGGGCTGATACAGAAACAGTAGCACAAGCGTTAGAAAATTTTTGGGAGGCAATGCTGGCAGATCGTAAACAAGCATCGGATCATGAAATGCGGGCTGCAGCGGAACAGCTCAGAAAACTCTTATATGAACAGCCTTTTCAAATTCCTTCTGAGTATACTTTTTTAGGGCGTGCTTTTGGTATTTTATATGGTATCTGCCGTGGCTTGGATTCTGAGTGGAATCTTTTGGAACAGTTTAAAAAATCCATGCTGCATTTGTCGGAACATGAAGATACCAAAGCTGAAATTAAAGAACAGGCAATTCGGATTGTTACATCAACAGCAGAAATTCCTACATTGGCAGCACGGTCACTGCGGCGTTGGGAAGAAGATGGGATGCTGGTTCGTTTTCCCGCACAACAGATCCGGGAAAATAGTAAAACGGTTGCCAAAGCATTGCATATCTTGAGCTGGAGTATTGTTTCAGCCGCATTGTTTGTTGCCGGTTCATACTTATATGTGCAAGGGTTCTTAGATCAAGTGGAAGGCGCGCTGGGGGGGAGTGTGTTAGTTATAGGTTATATGGTGATTCTATTAAAAAAAGGATAAGGGTATTCAGTTAGGGAGCAGGCCGGCATGAATTTTTTTATGCTGGTCTGTTTTTTGTTGTAAAATTTATGCATATGTTGAATTTTCATAAAATACCATCAATAACGATATCTTTTTTTTATCGAAGTATAGATAACAAGTATTTTCATCTTTATTTTATATGTGTTATCATTTAGAAATAAATTTTATACATGAAAATATGATTTGAAAATTGAACAATTTATTGTTTTGATTCGATTCGAATTATATGGGCTTGTATTCGAGGTGTTGGGTTCATGAAGTTGTTTAAGATTGTCTGGCAAGTGGTGATTTTATGTGCAATCAGTTTAGCAAGTAATCTTTTTGTAGCATATGCCGGTATAGATTTTCCCGGGAGTATTTTAGGAATTTTAATATTATTCGTCTTATTGTATTTTAAATGGTTGCCGTTAGCTTGGATTGAAAGTGGGGCAAACTTTTTGATTGCAGAATTATTATTGTTTTTTATTCCAGCAGCCGTAGGTATTATCCAATTTCAGGATATTTTAGAAAATGGCTGGTCGGAGCTTTTGACTTCAATTGAAGGTAGTATTGTTTTTGTACTTATTTTTGTGGGTGTGGCGACAGAATGGATTGTACGTCGTAAAGAACGGAGCAGTGAAATATGAGTTTAATGATTCTTTATCTATCTTTAACATTAGTTGTTTATATTCTTTCGAAAAAACTTTATCGTCGGACACAGCATATGCTTTGTTCACCGTTGATTATTTGTCCGATTATTCTTTTAGGAATTTTAGTTGTGTTTCAGATTCCTTATGACAATTATGCACAGGGCGGCAAATGGTTATCCTTGATGCTTCAGCCAGCAACAGTTGCCTTGGCTGTACCGCTTTATAAATACAGAGAGACTGTCAAAAAGCATTTGACGGAAATTTTGGTCGGTGTAACTGGAGGTGCGGCGGTAGCAATTGTCACATCCCTTCTGATTGGTCGTTATATGGGAGCGGATTTACAACTTATGGCTAGTATGGCACCACGCTCTGTTACTGTTCCGATGGCTATGAGTATTTCGGAAATCGTTGGCGGAAATCCTTCACTGACAGCAGTTTTTGTTATTTTAACAGGTATAACAGGTACGCTTTTTGTAACTTTTATGTTAAAATATGGTACGATTTTCAAAAGCCCAATTACGAAAGGTATGCTGTATGGTATTACGGCACATGGTACGGGTACAGCTAAGGCTTTTGAAAGCGGTGAAATAGAGGGTGCGATCTCCAGTTTGGCGATGATTTTTATGGGAATTGTTACGACTTTGATTGCGCCGGAAATTGTCAATATTTGTTTTTCACTATTAGATGTTTAAATAAAAGAAACACGGCTGCATCGATTTATGTATTCATAGAGACATAAATTGGTGTAGCTTTTTATTTACAAAAAATTGCAATCTTCATAAGTTCTTAACAATTCCTGCATGTAGAATGCATATTTGCTCGCTATAATTCAATCAATGAAAGCAAAAGGAGTGTTGGAAAATGGTTATGACACATTATATGGAATTACTGGCGAGTAATCAGCCGTGGAATTTGATTTTATTTATGGTAATTCCAGTAGGTTTGGCAGAAGCGCTGGTAGCAACAGAATTTTTTACAGTTTATCTTAAAGATCAACAAAAAAGTGCCTGGCGCAGTTGGAATAAATGTCTTGGCATAGCTGTAGGGTTCTACTTCACTGGAGTTTTTCTATATTTAATCTTCAATGTAGTGCCAACGATTGAATGGCGTGGGTTTGCCGATGTTTTAGCGGTAGGGGCCTATTTAAGTGGGGTGATACCGCTTCTAAGTATAGCTTTGCTTGAACTTGGTGTGATTGGTAAAGGCAAATCAGAGCGAGAACATATGAAACTGCATTTTATTTTACTGATTGGTTTTTTAGTTGTAAGCCATGTGGCAATGATATTTGGCATGGTCGACCCAACAATTACGGGTTGGAGTCAGCCTATGAATTCTGGTCAAATGATGAATCATGATAAGATGAAATCTATGCAAATGAATAAATAAATGCAATATAATAATAAGGTGAAATCTCACAAAAGAGATTTCACCTTATTATCATCAAGGGAGCTTTGCAGAGGATTTGTTTTAATTGATGGTGAATCTTATTATATAACGGAGTACATAAAACTGCTCGTAGCGTTTTGATAAGTGCCACGCACCATTTTTAAATTGTTATGGAAAACTGAACTAAAAATCGAGGAGGAAATGTTTTATGATTCAACATTCTGTACTTATTGTTGATGATGATGTCAAATTAGTTGAACTTTTGCAGACGTATTTTGAACAGGAACAGTTTCTTGTTTATACAGCTTATAATGGGATAGAAGCTATGGAGCTTGTCGATAAAAGAAAACCTGATATCATGATTTTAGATATTATGCTGCCGGGGATGGATGGACGTGAAGTTTGCCGGAAAATCAGACAGCATAATGATGTGCCCATTATTATGCTGACAGCTAAAGATGATGAATCGGATCGGCTGGTTGGTCTTGGTATCGGGGCGGATGACTATGTTACCAAACCGTTTAGCATGAAAGAGGTGGTAGCCAGAGCCAAGGTGATTTTGCGCCGGATGCATGGTGAAGTGGTAGAGCGAAAAACAGTCGTACAGTTTCGGGAGATTACGATTGATTTGGATCGTCATCAAGTGAAGCGCTCTGGTGAAGTACTGGATTTGACACCAACTGAATTTAAATTGCTGGAGGTTTTGGCGAGAGCTCCAGAACGCGTCTATAGCCGATTTCAATTGATGGAAAATACGCAAGGTTATGCTTTCGATGGTTATGAACGAACGATTGATGCACATATCCGAAATTTGCGGCGAAAATTAGAGGCGGATTCACGCAATCCTCAGTATGTTTTAACGGTCTATGGAGTTGGTTATAAATTTGCGGGGGAATCACATGTTTAAAATGAATAGTATTATATATCGGATTACAGGGCTGACTTTTTTGTTGATTATGATAACAGTGGTCGTTTTAATTTATCTGGCGAATATCCAGATGACACAATTATTTCAAGAATATCTTGTTTTACAGCACAATGGGCAGCCGGCTATGTCTATGGGGTTATCGGAAAATCATTTTTTAACATCTGTGCATGAGTCGCTTTTATGGGTTGGATTGGTGATTGTACTGATCGGACTGCTGGCAAGTTATGTTTTAGCTAGAAGTATCACGATTCCACTGCGGAAGTTAAGTAATGCCGCCGCCAAAATAGAAAAAGGTGAATTAGAACAGACAGTTTTAGTCAAAGGAAAAGATGAAATTGGAAATTTGGCGAAAATATTCAATCGGATGTCACAGGTTTTGGCTACCAATGAAAAACTTAGAAAGGAATTGCTGGCTAATATTGCCCACGAGCTGCGCACGCCTTTATCGATTATTCAAGGCAATTTAGAAGGCTTACTTGATGGAGTAATTGCGCCAACAGCAACTCGATTTTTTTCTATGCAGGAAGAAATGATGCGCTTGAATCGTCTTGTGACAGATTTACGAGATTTATCGTTGGCTGAAGTACATCAGCTGGAACTAAAAAAAACACCAACCGATATGAATAAAATCATCAGTCGGGCGGGAGCTATGATGAAGCCGCTTGCTGATGAAAAAGAGCTGAAGCTATGTTATGATTTGACGGAAGACTTGTCGGTTCTTATGATTGATGGAGATCGTATTAATCAGGTGATTTATAATATTTTAGGCAATGCTATACGTTATACGCTGAAGGGCGGAGAAATTCATTTGAAAAGCAGCATAAGAAAAGACCCAAATGGGATGGTTTGGGTCAAAGTCATTGTGCAGGATAATGGACCCGGTATTGAAGAAGCCGATTTACCGTATGTTTTTAATCATTTTTATCGAGGTGAAAAATCGCGCAATCGGCAAAGCGGTGGGTCTGGTATTGGGTTGGCAATTGCCAAACAATTTGTTGAAAATCATAATGGAGAAATTTCAGTGAGCAGTGACATTGGGAAAGGCACTGTATTTTCTATTTCACTGCCAGTTTAAGGCTGAAGTTAGCAGTGAAACGAAAAAGTCCCGCCGACAATAATTTGTCGACGGGATATTTTTATAAAATGATGTTTTACAGCCAATCGATAATGGCTTTTTTACGTGCCACTGTACGTGGATATTTTACGGATGGATAACCGAAATAGATACAGGCGGCTACTTGTTCATCGTCTTTCATTTGCAGAAAGGAGCGAGCGTTTTCGTTTTCATTGAGACCACGTTCACTGTAGCCGCTATAACAAGCACCAAGATCCAAACTATGAATCATGAGTTCCATGCTTTCAGCTGCTAACGTTCCGTTTATAGGATTGCATATGCTGCCACCACAGATAATAATAACTGCATGCGGTGCATTAAAAGTTAAGGTACTGTAATCAGTTTCTTTTTTATACTTTTCGGCAGTTTGAACAAGGGCTTCATAGTCATACTTATGCCCAGCTGCAACTAACCCCTCAACGACCAAGTCACGCAATTTATTCATTTGCTTGCTAATAATCACGTAACGCGTTGCTTGGATGTTACAGCCGGTTGGTGTAAAACGACCAGCTTCGATGATTTTTTCTATTTTTTCTTTTTCTACGGTTTGCTCTTTATAGTATCGAACGGAGCGGCGAGATTGGATCAGTTTCAGTAAATCATCACTTGCCACTTTTTTGATTGTTTTTGTATCTAAAATTTCCTTTTCATCTAAGGATGGGATTGAGATCGCGCCCACTGGGCAAATTGCGGCGCAGTGTCCACAGACAAGACAGGATTCCTGAATCATTTTTGCTTTACCAGCTACGATATCGATGGATCTCACTACACAGTCTTTTTTACATAAACCGCAGCCAATGCAAAGCTCCTCATTAATTGTAATCATAAAATACACCTCCAAATAGATAGACGCAACGTGTGTTTATTTATTGCATATTTTATTGAAATAGGGCAATTATAGATTGAATCTTTCGCTTTAAAGCTTTAGTAAAGCTTTTCCCTGCATTTCTGCTGGATGCCAAGCAATAAGAACGAATTTCCCATTTGTATGGGTATTGACTTTATTGATCCATTCGATTTCATTAGTTGCTTTGGCAGCGAGTAAGACATTTGTAGTTTTTGTTTGATAGAGAGAATTATTGATAATCCACCAGCCAATTTTGATTTTAGCTCGTATTAAATCTTCTTCTAAACGCATTGCTTCGAAAACAGGTGTTGCTTCGGCAAGTGTTGTGATCAGTACTTCTGTTTCATCGCTGCGCAGACGCGGTAAAAGTTTTTTTACGGCGTCGGGGATAATACCATTTGTACGTTCAATTTCATGATTATAATTAACGGTAGAATCAAGCAAGAGTAAAGTATGACCTGTTGGAGCGGTATCAATGACCACAATTTGCTCGTCGGCTTTGTTGATGATTTCAGCAAAAGCCCGAAAAACGGCAATTTCCTGCGTGCAGGGTGATCGTAAGTCTTCCTCTATATAGGCCAGATCTGATTCGTTCATCGTTTCACGGGCTTTGGCTAGCACTTCCCGTTGGTATTTACTTAATTCGGCTTGTTCATCGATTTGACTCATGGTGATACCATAGCTTTCATCGATAATAAATTTAAGATGAGCAGCGGGATCGGTTGTTGCCAGATGCACTTTTTTATTTTTCTTTGCTAAGCCGACGGCGATAGCAGCTGCCATTGTTGTTTTACCAACACCGCCTTTACCCATCGTAAAAATGACTTTTTTATTTGTTTTGATAATATCATCAATAATATCAGCTAAAGCCAAAGGATTATCCGTTAGCAGCTGACTACTGGATGGATTGGCATAATCTTCGGTTAACAGGGCACGAACATTTTTGAGACCAGTTATGTTATAAGCACGAAGTGGTATGCTATAATGCGACATTTCCAAAAGGACGGAGGGCATCTGTTTTAAAGCTGTTTGTTGTTTTTTGTAAAGCCCAGTTGAAATACTATCATCATAAGCGGTGAGAAGACCATTAATAATAAGCTTTTGGTTTTGAATCCCTAACTCAGAAAGTTCTCTCGCTGCTCGAGCCGCTTCTTTTAGTGGTGCTGTTTCTGGTCTGGTGATGAGCAGTAAAGAGGTTTTGCTTTCACTTGCTAGAGCATCTACAGCTTTTTTATACACAGCTTTTTTACTTTCAAGACCTGAAAGCTGACCAAGGCAGGAAGCACCATGTGTACTTTCACTAATGAAGCTATTCCAAGCAGCTGGTAATTGCAGCATCCGCAAGGTATGTCCAGTTGGTGCTGTATCAAAAATAATATGATCATAGGAATTTTCTAAGGTTTCATCGGTAATGAATTTAGAAAATTCATTAAAGGCTGCGATTTCTACGGTACAGGAACCGGATAACTGTTCGGACATATTTTGAATGACCGGTTCAGGCAGTTTGCCCCGATATGGTGCGAGAACGGCTTCGCGATATTCAGCTGCTGCCTGTATGGGATCTAAATTGATTACAGTAAGATGTGGAACATCTGGTATAATCGTACCTTTATTGTTTAATGTAATTGAAAATACGTCTTGTAGATTCGAAGCTGGATCGGTGCTAATCAAGAGAATATTTTTCCCGTTATCGGCCAGTGTTACTGCGGTGGCACAAGCGGTTGATGTCTTACCAACACCGCCTTTTCCCGTGAAAAAAAGGTATTTTGTAAGATTGATTTTATTGATTTGGAACGGTTCCATTAACAGCACTCTCCTTTTCCTTTCGAGTCTTGAGCACTGAGCTTTTTAAGTTTTTGTCTAGGTTTTTTAGCGGGTTTTGCCAATTGGTGGGAAATTGTTTCTGGCAGTGAAAGCAGTTTGATGAAATCTTCATTTGTGGGATAATGTCCGGTAATTACGATTTGATCATGGAGCAGTGTAATGGGAAGCTCTTTTAAATCATGATTGTTGATGAATTCATTGACCACTTTATTGTCGATAAAAGCTTGTGGTGCACTGTTTAAATTAAATCGCCCAATTTGAATCCCATTTTCGTTTAGAGTATTTAGTGTTGTAGAAATTCGGAGCAATTCGGCATCAATCGAGACCCCACAAAGACCAGTTGAGCAGCACATAGCTGGTTCGAAAATTTGTAATTTGTCCATAAAATCTCTCCTTTTATTTGTTTGGTATAATTTTGCAGATGCAATCCTTTGTATTTGTTGCTAAGCTGTGCAGGTCGCATTCTAAATCTTGGATACCTGTTTCGTGGAGTGAATAATAACTCCATTTGCCATCGCGGCGTATAGTAATCAACCCACAATCAAATAGTTGTTTCATGTGATGCGATAATGTTGATTGTGAAATCTGGAGCTTTTCTAAAATGTCACAGGCGCACATTTCTGAGCAGGAAATCATATCAAGAATCATCAGACGGTTCGGATCACTGAGTACTTTGAATTTTTTTGCTGTTTCGCTGTAGGGTTTTATCATTGTATGTCCCCTCTTTCATAGGATGAATTTATTAGCAATACGTATCGATGTGTATCAATATGTTAACTATAACAAACATATCGATGAATGTCAATGTATAATACTGCCAAGATTCGTGTTTTTTTTATTTCCGTTATATAATAGAACATATTGCTGTATAGTTTATATTAGCATTTTGCATATACATTTTTAAATGCATTATATATAGATAGATTGAGGTGCTCTTTTATGGATAAAAAGAAAAAAAAGATAACATTGGCACTTTTAACTGCTATGTTTTTAGCTGCGTTTGATAGTACGGTTATTGCAGCAGCAGCGCCTGTGATTGTTAAAGAATTGCAAGGGTTTGAATTGATTAGCTGGATTTTTTCTCTCTATCTTTTAACATCGGCTATTTCAACACCAATTTATGGTAAACTAGCCGATTTGTATGGACGAAAAAAAATCCTTTCATTGGGAATTTTGATTTTTTTAGTGGGTAGTTTATGTTGTGGTTTTGCGCAGACGATGTATCAGCTAGCCGCTTATCGAGGTTTGCAGGGGCTGGGCGCCGGAGCAATTTTTACAGTGACATTTACGATTATCGGGGATATTTTCACCTTAAAAGAACGGTCGGTCGTACAAGGTGCGATCAGTACGGTTTGGGGGGTAGCTGGACTTTTAGGTCCGGTTCTGGGGGGCTTCTTAATTGATGCACTATCTTGGCGCTGGATTTTTTTCATCAATATTCCGTTCGCTTTGTTTTGTGTAGTTTGTTTAAATTTGTATTTGCATGATTCGGTTGAACATAAAAACCCGACAATTGATTATATCGGAACAATCTTGCTGTCGGGAGCAATTGGTGTATTTTTGTACGGTATTATGGTTGAACAACAAGCAATGTATCAAGTGATTGATAGTATGGGATCATTTGTTATTTTTGTTATTTTTTATTTTGTCGAAAAAAATGCAGTTGAGCCGATTGTACCTGTGTCGATTCTCACCAGATCAACGGTTCTAATTAATATTGTTACTTTTTTAGTGTCAATGCTTCTCATAGCAATTAATGTATATATGCCTTTTTATATTCAGTTAATTTTAGGCTATTCAGCGACGATTGCTGGAATCACGCTGGTATCTATGTCAATTTCCTGGTTTTATTGTTCGACGATGCTGGCAGCTGGAATGGAACGTTATGGAGCAAAAAGCGTAGTTTTAATTGCTAGTATTTTACTTATCGTAAGTATGGCTTTACTTTGTACGTTAACACCGACAACTTCTTTGTGGATGCTTTCTTGTTACGGTTTTATTTTTGGTATAGGTTTTAGCGGGACATTGAATACGTTGATGTTTACGATTCAGGATTCAGTGGGATATTCCAACCGCGGGGCGGTCGTTGGTTTTAATACATTAATTAGAACTTTGGCGCAGACGATTGGAATTAGCTTATTTGGAGCCTGTATTAATACGCAGTTAGAAGCTTATTTTAAAGGACAAGCGCAATTTTATATTGACATAAATCATCTGGCAGCACCAGAAAATGGACTTTCTTTGCTGGAAATCCAAACGGCGCTTTTTTCGGCGGTTCATTATGTTTTTTTATTGCTGCTAGTGATTAGTCTGTTGAATTTTGCATTTGCTTATTTTTTGCCAAAGAAAACAGAGATTGAGTCTCAGGATATATATAAATGAACTTGTGGCAATAAAAAGAAACTTGGTGCGTCTTATTAATATAAACTACTTTTAGCAATGCATAGTAAATCAACAAGGGATGATTTATAATGAAAGGAGATAGAATTCAGGCTGGATGAGCGAAAGCACAGACCTGTTGAGATCAAGTTTTGTTTGGTAAAATCTAAAAAAAGCAGATGCTAAAAGAGGGATGTCTAGGCCTTGCTGAAAAGTGGGACTGACCTTATAGGAGCAGGTTGCGGTGAGGAATGTTGTTGGTGCAGGAGCAAAAAAATGAATTTACTGACGTTTTTCGACAAGAACAACACAAACTCATTCGTTATGTGCAATCCCGGGTAAGCAATATTTCGGAGATGGATGCAGAGGATATTGTGGCGGATGTAGTATTTAATGTGTATAACCGTGTGTCGGCAGATCAACCAGTGGAAAATTTAATAGCCTATTTATATCAGGCTGTCAAAAACAAAATAAAAGACTATTTTCGCAGACCCAAACCTGTATTGTCATTAGATGAGGTGGATAATTCGACTGGTATGTCTAAGGCAGAACGGCTTTTTGCCGAGAATGGTAATGTGGAAGCGGAATTAGAACAGAAAGAATTTATTCTTAAATTTAAAGCAGCGTTATTACAGTTAGAACCTAAACAGCGTGCTGTTTGGGTGGCTACGGAATTGGATGATTATACATTTAAGGAATTAGCGAAAAAATGGAATGAACCAATCGGGACCTTGTTGTCACGCAAAAGTCGCGCTGCCAAGGCACTTCGTAAGGCACTTTCAGATAAATGATTGGTAGGAGGCTTTTTTATGCAATGGAATTGTCATTTTTGTACGACGAAAACAAGACATATCTTCGTGCAAATTTTATTAGGTTTAATTTTAACCCTTACGCTAGGTTTGATTTTTGGCTTCTTTGTCATGCTTTTATGGAATCCGATTGTACCAGTTTTATTTGGTTTTCATACAATTACGTATTGGCAATCCGTCGGTCTTGTCATTATGTTGCGTTTACTTTTCGGCGGACATCATAATTATCATAAGCAGCCGGATCAAGAAGCAGCTCGCTGTAAAACACATTTTAGCAAATTGATGGAGTCCTGCCGTAATGCAAATTCTGGGTCATCCCATGTAGATTATGAAACATGGTGGGAAGACGAAGGGAAAATTTCCTTAGAAAAATATATAAAAGATGTTGAAACTAAAAAATAAAAAATAGCAGTGAGGTGGAAACGTAATGGAATATAAAGAAATAACAGCAAGTGATGCTGAAAAAATTTTAGCAAAACAGCAGGCTTTTTTTGATAGTCAGTCTACAAAAGATATCGATTTTCGAATCCAGCAACTACAGATATTGCGCAATGGTATTTCGCAATATGAAACCAAAATTGAAGAAGCATTACAGCTTGATTTGGGAAAACACCCATTTGAGGCTTATTTAACGGAAATTGGTTTTGTGCTTGGCAGTATTGATGAAATGATGAAAAATGTTAAAGAATGGGCTAAACCAGAGAAAGTTAATACACCACTCATAATGTGTCCGGCGAAAGGTTATATTATGAGTGAACCGTATGGATCTGTTCTTATTATTGGACCCTACAACTATCCGTTTCAATTATTAATTGAGCCATTGATTGGTGCAATGACAGCTGGAAATTGTGCGGTAGTGAAGCCATCGGAATTGGCACCGCATACAGCGGCTGTTGTAACAACCATGATTACGGAATTTTTTGATCCCAATTATATTTGCGCGGTTGAAGGTTCAGTAGATACGAATACAGCTTTGTTAGCTTTACCGTTTGATTATATTTTCTTTACTGGCAGTGTGCCAGTGGGGAAAATTGTTATGAGAGCTGCCGCGGAGCATTTAGTGCCGGTTACCTTGGAGCTGGGAGGAAAATCACCAGTGATTGTTGATGAGAGTGCTAATTTGAAGGTAGCGGCTAAACGTATTATATGGGGTAAAACCATGAATGCAGGGCAGACCTGTGTAGCACCAGATTATCTTATGGTGCATGCCGCTGTTAAAGATGATTTAATTGCAGCAATGATTGCAGCAATTAAAGAATATTTTGGTGCGGATAGTAAGACTAGTCAATCATTTGGACGGATTATTAATGCCCGTCATTTTGCACGTATTAAAGGGATGATTGATCATGATAGGGAACATATTTTGTATGGTGGTAATACAGATGAAGTTGAACGGTACATTGAACCAACATTGATTGATGCAGATTTTGAGCATCCAGCGACTATGACCGAAGAAATTTTTGGTCCAGTGTTACCGATTTTAACATATCGTGACTTAAGCCAGGCTATCAAAGAAATTAAACGACGCCCGAAACCGCTTGCACTCTATTTATTTACTGAAAATGATAAAAACAAAGAGAAAGTATTACAAGAAACATCGTCTGGTGGTGCTTGTATCAATGATGTGATTATGCATTTGGCAAATCCAAATCTTCCTTTTGGCGGTGTTGGCAGTTCGGGGTTGGGAGCATATCATGGCAAAACTAGTTTTGCTACATTCTCGCATAAAAAATCAATCTTGACTAAAACAACAAAAATCAATTTACCGCTTACGGTTCCACCGTATAGTGATCAAATGTTAAAAAATCTTAAATTTGTTATGAAATAAAACAAAGCAAAGCGTCCTATATTCTTTTTATTGAAGATATAGGACGCTTTGTTTGTGTATATTATATTCTAGAGAGGTTGATAAGAAGAAGTAAATAAAGTATAACATAGTTGATAATGATTTTCAATAATGAATCACGTATTATTTTTAAACGAGTTTTTTCTTGCAAATAACCAAATAAAGACTTAAAATAAGATAAAACAATAAACAACAATAAACAACAATACTTAAATATACTTGGAGGGATAGAATGGAAGCATATACTGCAAGTGAAAGAGTACTGCGTTTGAAAAATAAAATGCTTGCTGAGCCTCGTTATGCATCGATTGAGCAGGCCCTTATTATCACGCGGACTTATCAAGAAAACGAACAGGAATCAGTGATTGTCAAGCGGGCGCTGGCATTGAGAAATGCTTTGCTGGAAATGGAAATTGGTGTCGATCAAGAAGAACTCATTGTTGGAAATCGGACGAAAGGCGTTCGAGCGGGGGTTGTTTTCCCGGAAAGTGGCAGTTCTTGGGTTGATCGTGAATTTGAAACATTACCGGTGCGTCCACAGGATAAGTTTAATGTAAATAACGAAGATATTTTGTTATTTCGTCAGCAGGTTAAGCCGTACTGGGAGAATCATTCTTTAGAAGATGTGATTCGTAAACGTTATGGATCTGAAATCGACGCAATTGCTTCAGTCGTAAAAATCAATCAGAAAGATCATGCACAGGGGCATATCTGTCCGGACTGTAAGACTTGGCTGCTTACGGGACCAGCTGAACTTAAGCGTCAGGCAGAAGTCGAATATGTCAAGACTACTGGGGAAAAACAGGATTTTTACCAAAGTGTTATGTTGGTTATGGATGGTGTGCATGCTTTTATGATGCGCTATCATGATCTTTTACTAGAGACAGCAACACAAACAAGAAATGAGGCAGAGCAAGCGAATCTAATTGAAGTAGCTGGGATTTGCCGGAATTTATCCGTATCACCGCCAAAATCGTTTCATGAAGCGGTACAGTCTTTGTGGTTTTTATTTGTTGTATTACAAATGGAATCGAATGCATCTTCTTTTTCGCCGGGGCGGGTAGATCAATACTTATATCCTTTTTATAAAGCAGATATCGATGCTGGCAAGCTTACCGCAGCGGCGGCATTGGAAATTATTGAATGTCTCTGGCTTAAATTCAATGAAATAGTTTATATGCGAAATGCCCATAGTGCTAAATATTTTGCCGGCTTTCCAATTGGCTTTAATATTGCAGTTGGCGGACTTGATGAACAAGGTCAGTCAATCGAAAATGAACTTTCTTATTTATTATTGAAAGCGCAAGAAATTATCGGTCTGCCACAACCAAATCTTTCGGTTCGACTCAATGAGGGTACTTCAACGCAACTTTTGCGGGCGAGTATTCGAGTTGTGGCGAAAGGCAGTGGAATGCCGCAGTTTTTTAATGATAAATCTATTATTCAGGGAATTTTAGAACTGGGAATTGCTCCGGCAGATGCGCTGAATTATGCAATTGTGGGTTGCGTGGAGATTACAACCCAGGGCAATAATCTCGGCTGGAGTGATGCGGCTATGTTTAATTTGAATAAAACCTTAGAGCTTACACTCAACCATGGAATTTGTCTGCTTACCGGCAACCAATTGGGCAAAGATTTTGGTGGACTGGATACGTATGAAACCTTTGATCAACTGGAAAATGCTTTTGCGAAACAAATTGATTTCTTTTTGGCTAAGATGATTCAAGTTTGTGAACAAGTTGAACAAGCACATATGGATATTTTGCCATCGCCTTTCTTATCGGCGGTTATTCAGGATTGTATAAAAAAAGGCTTAGATGTGACACGCGGCGGGGCACATTATAATTTATCGGGTATCCAGATGATCCAAGTGGCCAATCTTGCTGATAGTTTGGCAGCCATAAAAAAACTGGTTTATGATGAACAGAAAATTACACGTAAAGTTTTGCTCAATGCGTTGCAGCATAATTTCATTGGTTATGATATAGTACGTGCTATGTTATTGAATAAAGTGGATAAATATGGAAATGATGTTGCTTGGGTTGATAACCTTGGTGCCAAATGGGCAAGGTATTTTCGAAACCAATTGAAACAGTATACGAATTATCGCGGTGGTAAATATCATACAGGTATGTATACAGTTTCAGCTCATGTTCCGATGGGCGAAAATGTTGGTGCTTCAGCGGATGGGCGTTATGCTGGTACACCACTTGCCGATGGTGGCATGTCACCGGTTTACGGGCGTGATATTAAGGGACCAACAGCAGTGCTTAAATCGGTGGCAGAACTGGATAATAATCTTACGACGAATGGCGGGCTCCTAAATATGAAGTTTTTGCCGGACTTTTTCGCTACCCAAACTGGAATTGATAAATTTGCTGCGTTTTTACGAGCGTTTGTTGATTTAGAAATTCCTCATATTCAATTCAATGTTTTAAATCGGGAAGATTTATTAGCAGCACAAGCCAATCCTGAAGCCTATCGGAGCTTAACGGTTCGTGTTGCGGGGTATACGGCATATTTCACTGAACTGGATGGAAAATTGCAGGATGAAATTATTGCGCGTACTTCTTATGGTGCGATTTGATATATTTATGAAAATCTTCTTGCAAACATTGCCTTTTACAGGTAATGTAATAATGGATGATAAAAAACAATAAAAATAATAAAAGTGTTAGAAAACTATAGGAGTGTTGTTTACATGTTAGTATTAATCGATCATGCAGATGTTGAGGAAATCAAAGCCTTATATAAAGAATATCCATATGATGGAGTAACGACGAACCCCTCTATTTTAAAGAAAGTCGGTAAAAATCCGATGTTAGTTTTGAAAGAGATTCGTCGGGTGATTCCACAGCAGGCGGATTTGCATGTACAGTTGGTGTCTTTGAAAAAAGAAGCTATGCTAAAAGAGTCGCAGCATATTTGGGATGAATTAGGTAAAGCCACTTATGTGAAAGTTCCAGTAACAGCAGAGGGATTCAAAGCAATCGCAGCGATGCATGCGAAAGGTGTTACAAATATCACTGCGACAGCAATTTATACCGCGATGCAGGCGTTTATGGCGGCTAAAGCGGGGGCACGTTATACAGCACCTTATGTAAATCGCATTGATAACCTTGGTGCAAATGGAGTGGAGACCGCTAAAGCCATTCATTCGATGTTTCGCCTGCACAATCTTCAAGCGGATGTTTTGGCAGCTAGTTTCAAAAATTCTCAGCAGGTCTTGGAACTTTGCAAAGCGGGGATTGGTTCTGTAACAGCTGCTCCTGATGTACTTCGTAGTTTGATGCAGCATGATTCGACAACCAATGCTGTAGGTGTATTTACTACTGATTTTTATTCATTATTGGGTGAGGGAAAAACAATGGCGGATTGTTAAGTTTCAATCCGATAAAAAAATAAGGACTTTATTGATCAGCTTGCAGCAATGCACAATCAAAACGATTTTGTATTGCTGCTTTTTTTTGTACAAATTACAATTTGTGTTACAATACTATGTAATCATATTTTTGAGTCTGTTATATTATAGTTTATTCATATTGTTTTATATACGAATAAGTAAGTTTATTGCTATAGCTTTCTCGGAAAACAGAAAAACTATTACTGTTGTTTACAAATACATATTTACGACTGGTAAGTATAAGGAGAAACCGCTATAATATATAAGTAAAGTTTATCGAAGATTAAGGGGGATCATTTTGTCGTTAATAGGTAAGGCGGTTATCGCTCAAGGGGGCGGTCCGACATCAGTAATCAATCAAAGTTTAGTTGGAATCATTGAAGAAGCAAAAAAGTATCCAGAAATTACACGGATTTATGGTGCACTTCATGGCGTAGAAGGAATTATCCATGAAGATTTTATTGATTTGACACAGGAGACTCGTCGAAATCTTGATGATGTGGCTCATACACCGTCATCAGCATTACTGGCAACACGAGTCAAGCCAGATAAAGACTATTGCTGCGAAATTTTTAAGGTTTTAAAAGCACATGAAATTCGTTATTTCTTTTATATAGGTGGAAATGATTCGTCTGATACGGCACGAATTGTGGATGAATATGCTAAGGCCGAAGGGTATACGATGCGGGTCATCCATGTGCCGAAAACGATTGATAATGATTTATGTACAAATGATCATACGCCAGGTTATGGATCAGCAGCTCGCTTTGTAATGCAGGCTTTTTCTGGGACAAATCTCGATATGCGAGCTTTAGGTGGGATTTATATTGGAATTATCATGGGACGCAATGCGGGCTTTTTAGCAGCTGCAGCCAGTGCGGCCAAGCAGTATGAAGATGATGGTCCGCATCTTATTTATTTACCAGAGAGACCATTTGAACTGGATACTTTTTATAAGGATGTACAGGAAGTTTATGATCGCTATGGACGCTGTGTCATTGCTGTATCGGAAGGAATTGCTGATTCAAATGGTGTGCCGATTGTAACGAAATATTTAGATGAATTAGAAAAAGATGCTCATGGCAATACAAATATTTCAGGCAATGGTGCTCTCGGAAAACTCTTAGCGGACAAACTTAAAAGCAAGCTGCAGATCAGACGTGTTCGTGCGGATACATTTGGCTACATTCAGCGCTGCTTTTTGGGATGCTTATCTGATACAGATTGTAAAGAAGCTCGTGAAGTAGGCGAAAAAGCTGTACAGTTTTCGGTATTGCAAGAAAAAGATGGATCGGTTTCAATCCGCAGGATTGGCAATTATGCAGTACAATATGATTTAGTTCCTTTTGCAGCCGTTGCCGGGTTGACTAAAAAAATGCCGGATGAGTTTATTAATGATAGAGGTAATAATATAACGACTGCTTTTCGTGATTATCTCAGACCGCTTTTAGGAAATGGAATACTTAAAGTGGCAAGGTTTAGAGCACCACGGGTAGAAAAAATACTTTATAAAGATTAAATTTTTATAGGCAGATAAATCTGCCTGTTTTTTATTGGCACATCAAAGCACGTTTTTGATTTGAAAGGGAAAATTTTTTGAATTAAAATGCAATTCCTAGAAAAGCGTATTATACTGATATATATAGAATAGACAGTTGTGATGGTACAAATCAAAATAAGGGTGGGATGTTCTATGAAATTGAGACGAATTTTCGCTATGGCGGCTATTTTTATGGTTTTGGCTGTCAATAGTGTTTTTGCAATGCAGGCACAGTGTGATGGAAAACCTTTTATTCCAATTGAAAATGCGAATGGGAGTGTAATGAGTATCGCACCAAAAGTTAGCTATTCAGAAATAAATGGTCAGAAGGCAATTGAATTTTTAGCTTCACTTGATGTAGCGAAAGACAATCGCTTCATATATTCCCATATAATAGCCATTCCTGGAGAAATGAAATTCCGCTTTTTAGAGGTTACGACAATTGACACAAAAAGCAAAAAAGAACTTGCCCAACAAAAAGATGTAGATTGGGCAGTATATGGTAAAGATACATCCATTGATAAATGTTTAAGCTATATTAATGAACATCCAGATCAATTTCAAACCATTGAGAGTAAATAAGTTTTAGTACTATATCGACAGCCTATATCTGTCGGTTTTTTTTTGCCCAAATGAAGTTTATCACTCGTTATAAAGGATAAATTGAGCTATAACGCGAAATGTTAGTATTTACATGGAAAATATAAGAGTGGGAAGTGGCACCATGATTCAACAAAAATATAAAGCGGCAGGAGCCTTGGTTTTAAGTATTGTCGGTTTTTTGTTTACGTATCCATATACGGCTGGATTTACCGGCGGTCTTTTAAATAATGGTTGTTTAGCAGCTGTGATCGGTGGACTGGCGGATTGGTTTGCTGTTACAGCAATTTTTCGTAAACCTTTGGGGATTTCTTATAGAACAGCTGTATTACCGCGCAATAGGCAGCGAATTATTAATGAAATCATTGAATTTACCGGACGAGATTTACTGAATACGGAAAATATTATGAAGATTGTCCGACAATATGATATGGCCAAAATGTTTATTATGTATCTGGAGGAGCATGATGGTAAAGAGAAAGTAAAGCGAGTCATCAACCAATTTGTATATGCTATTTTTGCTGAATTAGATACAGTAGAGATTGGTCAAACAATCGAAAATGTTGTTAAGAGTGCTTTAAAAGAATTTCATTTGGCACCGATTCTCATTGCCATCATGCAAGAGTCACTTCATAATCAATATGGAAATGAAGCCATGGATTTTTTCTTTGATGAATGTGATACTCTTTTATTAGATGAGAAAACCCATGTACTGCTGGTAAGCAGTATGGCAGCCATGAAAGATAATTATGAAAAAAATTCTACTGGACGAAAAATGGCTGGTTTTGTTTTCGATTTATCGCCGGACCGTTTGGCACAAATTGTTGAGACGGAATTAGGGACATATATAAAAGACCTAAAAAACAAAGAACATCCATTGCGACTGAAATTACAAACATGGTTGAGTCAACAGATTTGTGACTTAGGTGAAAATATGGAGTATCAAGCTAAAATAAGTAAGCTGGAAAAACAAATCATTCATGATAAACTTCAGGTCGCACGAAAAATAACGGACTATATTAACGATAAAATTAAAGGAAAACAGGACGAAATGTCATCGGTTTTGGGGGATTCGATTGATCGTTTGATTGATGAACAAATCGATCAATTCAAAGCAAAGCAGAACTTACAAAAGCTTGTGGATCAAAAAATAAAATTAAACTTAAATTTGTTCATTCGTGAGCAGCATAATGTCATCACGCAGTTGGTTCAAGATCGTCTCAACGAACTTTCAGATGATGCTTTAGTAGAATTGGTTGAAACGAAAATAGCGGATGATTTGCAAATGATTCGGATTAATGGATCTTTAGTTGGTGCTGTTGTCGGAATGGTTTTGTATACAATTGTGTTTTTAACGGAAAGGATGTGGGGCTGATGAAAAGTTGGAATAAGGCAGATAAACTTCTTGCTGCTGTAGCCATTTTTTTTATTATAGCCTTGATGTTAAAACTGCAATATCCTGGGAATTTATATATAAAAGGTTTTTTGTTTTGTACAGAAGCAGCCCTTGTCGGTGGTGTGGCTGATTGGTTTGCTGTGACGGCACTTTTTCGCAAGCCATTAGGATTTCCCTATCATACATCAATTTTGTCACGAAAACGGCAAGCTTTTACAAATTCATGTGTCAATATGGTTCAGCAAGAATTTTTTTCAAAAAAAAAGTTATTGGGTCGTATTCGTAAATTGAATCTTTTGCAGCTATTCGTGGAGTGGCTGCAAAAAAACCAGATGAAAGAATTTTTGGCTGGGGTTATTTTGCAGTATCTTGAAAATGCTCTTAAGCAGGTCGATATACAAAAAACAGCCGGTATTGTAGAAGCTGAAATAAAAAATAAGCTTTCTGGATTGCCACAAGAAAAAATTTATACTGATTTAAAAAACTGGTTTATGGAAAATCAAAAAAATGAAGAGCTGTTTTCTTATTTAATTGAAGAAATAAGACGAAAAGTTTCACAGGAGGAAACAAGATTAGCCATCCAAAAAAGTATACAAACTTATAGTGAAGAAAAAAATAAAAATATTTTTGTGGCCTTCATTACAACGGCAGCTCAGTTAAGCAATGTTCTTAATTTTGCTGAGGCAGCTTTTGTATTGCAGCAGCAAATTTTAAATTTAACGACGGATTTGCTGCAAAAAGATCATCCACTGCGGCGACAGCTATTGGATCAGCTTCATAATTCCATGGACCGGATTATAAAAGATGAGTCTTGGCAGGTCTTAATCATGAAATGGCAAAGTGAAATTGTGGAATCTGTAATGATTAAGGAACAATTGGGTGAATGCTTAAAACTTGTTCTACAATATCTTAAACGACAAAAGGAAGATGGAGCACCAAGCAATGTATTAGCGTTGCAAACACCGGTAGCACATATTATTTTGTCGGGGATTGATCGTGGATTAGATTTACTTAAGACGGATGAAAAAATTCAGCACACAATTTATCAATTCTTATATGATATGATGGGGCGTAGTGTTTTGCAAGCCCAGCTGATGATTGGGGCAATTGTCAAAGAGGCTCTTTCAGCGCTGAGTGATGCTGAAATGAATCAACTGGTATATAGTAAGGTTGAAACAGATCTATTATGGATACGAATGAATGGTTCTATAGTGGGAGCACTGATTGGGCTTATTTTATTTTCAATTTCACAATTTTTAAAATGATCCCTCAACAGGGTTGCTTCATTTAGGTGGGCAATTTATAATCGAATACTAAAAAACAGCAATTTGTGCCAGACTAGCTGGTACGAATTGCTGTTTTTTGTATGAAGTCTACTCAAATATAAAAGAGAATTTTTTTCCAGGGATAATATAGTTCAATAAAAATTCTTCATTATTTAAAACCTTGCCAACAACGTTGACTCTTTTATCAGCGGGCTGCGGCATTTTGATGATTTGAAGTTCCCCCATATAACGTAGATAATCTTCATTATCGAGTGTGATACTTCCATAAGAGCGTACTTTTGTATTGGCTGGCTTTATACAGGCTCCATTTAGCAAACCACGGCTTTCTTGAGCGCGAACCGCATCGCGGGCTTCATCTACTCTGGCTGTAAAGGTGTGAGACAATAGTTTGTGTGTGAGTTCATCGGGAGACAACAGTTTTGCTTTGACTTCGATTTCATTTTCTTTAATCTGGCTCAGTGTGTCAAGTTCTTCTAGGGATGGCAGGGAGTCACCAATGAAAATAGAATCTATCCCGATAGCAGCTAAATGCCGTGCGGCAAGACTTACATCGGTGCTTCGATGCATTTCAAGTGTAGGAAGTCCAGATTTTAAAGGTGAGCGGCGGCGATTCTGGCTGGGAATAAAGGCACCAACTCGAATGCCAGCTTTGTGAAGCAATGAATTTTTTCTGACCAAAGTTTCTTCACTAATGCCGGTTCCTTCACGTGGATAAAAATTATGCAGGGCGTCAATGTTGGCAAAATTCGCACCAAGTTTCATTAGTTCCATAAGTAAACGTGCTGTAATCGTAGAGGCATTGAGCTGAATTCGAATTTTTTTCGTATTATGGCTGAACTTTGTGATTTGGTCGGCATCATAACCATAGTCTAAACGTAAGGTTTGTATTCCCAAAAATTGAAATGCGGATAAACTGAATTTTTCAATTCCCAGTATTTCCAAAGTAGCGGGAGAAATATCACTTATGACTTCCATATTATTTTTTTTAGCAACATTTAGAACTTCAGCAATTTGTTTTTTAAGCATATTTTTATCTGTTTCGGGAATATGCAGGGAGGTAAATATTCGCTGCACCCCATATTTGGCAGCTGTTTCGATCAGTTGGATATTTTCTTCGAACGTATTATCCAAGCCGAGATAAATTGCAATGCCCGTTTTCATTTGCATTCGCTCCTTTTATTTAATTTAGTTTTTGCATAAATTTAAAGCAAGCGTACATGGTATCTTTAGAGTTCGGGATCTTGAAAACCTATGATCCAGGTTGCAATAAAACCGACACTGTAGGCTGTTATAAGCCCCAGGAGATAAAATAAAATATGATCTGTACTTGCGGCAAGGGGCAGACCTGATAATCCAATTGAAGTAGCACCTACCATATTGAAGGCTTGAATCGCTCCACCAAAGGCTCCGCCGAAACAGGCACCAATAAATGGTTTGCCAAGCGGTAGCGTTACGCCGTAAATCAATGGTTCGCCTATCCCCATAATGCCAACAGGTAGTGCTGAGACAATTGTTTTTTTTAGACGAGAATTTTTTGTTTTAGTGTAGACAGCGAGCGATGCTCCAACCTGACCGGCACCAGCCATAGCTAGGACTGGCAGTAAGATGGTTACACCGCTACGTGCTAAAAGTTCCGCATGGATGGGAGTTAAACCTTGATGCAGACCAGTCATAACAAGTGGCAAAAAAGTACCACCGAGGATAAACCCGGTAAAAGCACCACCTTGCTCAATGGCATTTGTGGCAGCAAAACCAATGGCTTCAGAAATAATGCCGCCGAGTGGCTGCAAAAATAAGATAGCCGCAAAGGTTGAAATTAAAATTACGAGCAGCGGTGTTAAAAAAAGTTCTAAGAGTTCAGGTACACGAGGGCGTATTTTTTTTTCTAGCCATGAGGAAAAAGCAGTAACCAGCAAGACGGCAATAATACCACCTCGTCCGGGCAGGAGACCTTGTCCAAACAGTGTAATCTCGCTGAGACCGGGGTGCGTAATAATAGCTGCCATCGTCCCCCCGATCATAGGCGAGGCGCCGAATTCTTTCGCGGCATTGACACCGACAAATAAATTTATGCCCCAAAAGACAGCATTGCCAGCAATTTTTAAAATCTGAACGGTTGCGGTCTGCTCTATGCTTGGCATAAGCTTGAACGCGATATTTAAAAGACCTGTAATTAAACCGCAAGCAATAAAAGCGGGGATTAGAGGAAGAAAGATACTGGAAATTTTTTTCAAGAAAAGTTTAAATGGTGTGGCATTTTTCTGCCGGATTTTCTGATGTAAAATTTCACCATTATCCATATTTATACCAGATTGATTTTGTATGGAGGAGGTTTCCTGTTTGTTATTCACTTGTATTGGGGGCGGGGTATGTAAGATTGTATCAAAGGCTTCTTTGACTTTTGTAACTTTGCCGGGTCCGAGGATGATTTGCAGCTCCTGACCGGATTCATTGATACCAAGGACGCCAGGAATTTGTTGCAATGCTTTTAGATCAACTTGGGTTCTGTCTTTCAATATAAGGCGTAGCCGTGTCATACAATTTTCGATAGACAGGATATTGGTTTTCGGACCAATGAGTTGATAAATTGCGGCAGCGATTTCTTGATGTGTCAAAATGAAACCTCCTGTGTAGTGAAAATGAATTAAACTATTGTAAAGATTGCAGGGCTTTGTGGATAAAACCTTGATGTTCATCAAGAATTTGTGTGGCAGTGTCTAAATCTAGTGCGCTTAAAATCATGAAGATGGCAAGTTTGACCTGACCTTTTGTTTGGGCTAGGCAGGCGATGCTTTCTTGTCTGGTTACGCCGGTTGCTTCCATCACAATATGCCGAGCACGCTCTTCAAGTTTTAAGTTTGATGATTTTACGTCAACCATAAGATTGCCATAGACTTTTCCGAGGCGGATCATACAGCCAGTGGATAACATATTTAAAATTAGTTTTTGAGCGGTACCGGCTTTCATGCGCGTTGACCCAGTAATGAGTTCTGGTCCGACAACGGCAGTCAAGGCAATGTCAGCGATCTCAGCTATGGGCGAATTCTCATTACAGGTAACGGCAATGGTAGCCGCTCCAATGGATTTTGCAAAGTGCAGTCCACCTACTACATAAGGTGTTCGCCCCGATGCGGCAAGACCAATAACGGTATCTAGTGATTGCAGCTTTTTTTCTTTTAAATCGTGTGCGGCAAGTTCCAGTGAATCTTCCGCCCCTTCTTGTGCTTGAAAAACCGCGGCAGGTCCGCCCGCGATAATTCCCTGTATCAGCTCTGGGTCTGTACCATAAGTTGGTGGACATTCTGAGGCATCGAGTATACCCAGACGACCGGATGTTCCAGCGCCAATATAAAATAGACGACCGCCTTTTTGAAGACGATTACTAATGAGATCAATAGAAGCAGCAATTTGTGGTAAAATAGATTCTATTGCCCGAGGAACTTTTTTGTCCTCTTCATTCATCAAATGCACAAGTTCAGAAGTTGTTGTTCGATCAATATGCGCACTGGCATTATTTCTGCCTTCGGTAGTTAAATTTTCTAATTGGATCATGTTAGCAGCTTCTTTCTGCAGAGCGTATAGTTTATCCCTCACAAACACTTAATATTAGACATTCCATTCTTTGATTCCTGTATTAAAGTTAAAATAAATAAATATGTTCACCAGGGAGGCCTTTGTCTTCTAATATTTTGTTGCCATAATCTATATTTGCGTCGGGTAAAGTGGTATGATATAAAGATATGGACTTAATAAAAAGTACATATAAATACTTGCGCTAGTGATAGCAGCAATTAAAGAAGAGAAGATGAGGTCTTACCAAAGACTGTTTTTTCGTAAGTTAGGTGAAATGAATGAACTGGAAAAGAAATCTTTTTGTCCTGGGATTTAGTGTGGCCTGTACATCAGCAAGTTATACAATGCTGGTACCGTTTTTACCGATGTATTTATTGGAAATCGGTGTAGGGGAAAGTGATGTCGCCATGTGGTCGGGGATTGTATTTTCTGTGACATTTTTAGTCGCAGCAATTATGGCACCAATTTGGGGTAAAATGGCCGATAAAAAAGGCAAACGACCAATGTTGATCCGGGCTGGATTCTGTTTGGGGTTAGTGTATTTGCTGGGAGCTTTTGTTACCAGCCCACAGCAATTATTTGTTATTCGTGTTTTACAAGGTTTTGCGAATGGGTTTTTACCGGCCAGTTTGGCAATTGTTTCTACGAGTGTGCCGCAAAATAAACTTGGGTATAGCCTTGGCGTAATCCAGACGGGACAGATTATTGGAACGGTTTTAGGTCCACTGCTGGGAGGCGTAATAGCACATGTGGTAGGCATGCGGTCTTCCTTTATTTTAGCAGGAATTTTGTTGTTTTTAGTTACGTTACTTGTTGCGATACTGGTTAAAGAACCGGAGCATGTTGAAAGCGTGAATACGAAACAGGTTAATGAAAGCATTTTAGATGATTTGAAATATGCATATCACAATAGCAGGCTAGTCGAAATGTTGGCACTTTCCTTTATTATTAGTTTTGCCAATATGGTTATTCAACCTGTTATTAGTTTATATATAGCGCAGCTGCAAGGCTCGATGGATGGTGTTATGCTGACAGCGGGAATTGTTTTTAGTCTTGGCGGGATTGCTGGAGCTTTGTCAACGACTTTTTGGGGGAGTTTTGGTCAGCGAAGGGGTTATTTCTTTGTGATGGTCTTAGCTTTTTGTGGTGCTGGCATTTTTAACTTTTTGCAATATTTTCCGGCAACTGTTGTGGGATTTGGAATTTTGCAATTTTTGTTTGGTTTGTTTTTTGTCGGTGCCAATCCAGCGGTTAGTGCGACCCTTGTAAAGTCGACAAATGCCGATTTTCGCGGTCGGGTGTTTGGTTTAGCTACGGCGGCTAATCAATCCGGCGCAATGGTAGGTCCTTTGGTAGGGAGTTTTATCAGTACTATTATGGGAATACAATATGTTTTTCTGTTCACGGGACCGATGCTATTTTTGATTGGTTTGGTCGTATATTATCACTATATAGGGCATCCGCATAAAGTTCAGAATCACATACCGGTTTAATGTAAAACAGGCGAAGCAAAATGTTTCGTCTGGTTTTTTAGTGAAACGGATGGGAGTTGCATTTTTTTTTACAGTGTGATACTATTCGGTTTATGGCAAATGCATAGATAACATCGTATGATCGAGTTATACTTTTACATGCAAAGCAAAAATGAATAGTGGTTTTATCTGCTTAGATCTAGTGTAGACTGAGACAGAAAGGTAATGATCATAAGAATAGTTATGGATAAGTGCGCCTTTCAACTGGATTTTGTTGGAAGGTTTTTATTTTGCCAAAAATTATTTTTTGGAGGTAAAAATGCAAAACACACGAGTAACGGTAGAAACATTAAGAGACAGAAAAAAAACACAAACACCGCTTACGATGCTTACAGCCTATGATTATACAATGGCGTCGGTGCTTGATCGGGCAAAGATTGATATGATTCTGGTGGGAGATTCTCTGGGAAATGTCATTTTAGGGTATGATTCGACAATCCCGGTTACAGTAGAAGATATGATACACCATGGCAGAGCTGTATGTCGTGGTGTATCATATTCCATGGTGGTCATTGATATGCCATTTATGTCATATCAGATTTCAGCGGAAGATGCCTTACGAAATGCTGGCCGCATTATGAAAGAAACACAGGCACAGGCTGTGAAATTAGAAGGTGGGATTGAAATTTTGGCTATGGTGAAAAAAATACTGACCGCAGGTATACCTGTTATTGGTCATCTGGGGCTTACACCGCAATCGGTTAATCAGCTTGGCGGCTATAAAGTTCAGGGAAAAGATCAAATGGCAGCACAAAAATTGCTGGATGATGCAAAGGCGTTAGCGGAAGCTGGCGTTTCGGCGATTGTGCTGGAATGTGTGCCCGCGAAGCTTGCTGGCACGATAACAGCTGCGATTTCGGTGCCGACGATTGGAATTGGTGCTGGTAATGCTTGTGATGGTCAGGTTCTGGTAGTGAATGATATGCTTGGCTTATCGAGTGGCTTTTCACCCAAATTCGTTCAGAAATTTTCGGATATGAATACACTAGTGCTGGCGGCTGTTGATGACTATAAAGAACAAGTGAGAAGCAGGCAATTTCCCGCTGAGCAGCATACATTTAAAATTTCAGATGAAATTATTGAAAAATTATATTGAACGTTCATTAACTATAAATAGGAGTGTAACTATGAATATTAAAATATTACGCACGATAGCCGATGTTAAAAACTATATTCAAATAATACGTCGTCAAGGCAAGACAATTGGTTTGGTTCCAACCATGGGAGCCTTGCATGAGGGACATTTGGCGTTGATGCACACAGCTAAACAAAAATGCGATATTGTTATTGCCAGTATCTTTGTTAATCCAATTCAGTTTGGACCAAATGAAGATTTTACGACCTATCCCCGTGTATTTGAAAGTGATTGTGTAAAACTGGAAAGTGAACGTATTGATGCTGTATTTCATCCCGAACCGATAGAAATGTATCCACCAGGGTTTACTACATATGTTATGGTCGATGGCAGTAAAACAGATAAGCTTTGTGGTGCCCGTAGACCAGGTCATTTTCGCGGCGTAGCAACCGTTGTGACAAAACTCATTCATATAACCGAAGCGGATCAGGTCTTTTTTGGTCAAAAAGATGCTCAGCAAGTTGTTGTTATTAAACAATTTGTTCAGGATCTCAACATGAATGTTGCGATTCAAATGGTGCCGATTGTTCGTGATCAGGCGGGATTAGCACTTAGTTCACGCAATGTCTATTTGTCAGAAATTGAAAAAAAAGCAGCATATATATTGTCCGCCAGTTTGAAAAAAACGGAAAAACTTTATTTAGCAGGTGAAAAAAATGTCAAAGCATTAAAAAAAATTACGGTGGCTTCGATAATGAGTGAACCGCTGGCTAGGATTGACTATGTTGAGTTGTATTCTTTTCCAGCATTGGAGCAAATAGAAATTGTCGATCAACCAGTTTTGCTGGCTGTTGCTGTGCAATTTGGCAAGACAAGATTGATTGATAATATTGTTTTTGGAGGCTGAACACGATGTTGTTAACTTTATTGAAATCAAAGATTCATTGCGCGGTTGTAACGGAAGCAAATTTACAATATATGGGGAGTATTACGATTGACAGCGATCTTATGAGAGCGGCACATATTTTGCCCAATGAAAGGGTGCAGGTTGTCAATAATAATAATGGCACAAGACTGGAAACGTATGTGATACCTGGCAAAGCGGGCTCAGGTGTTATCTGCCTAAATGGTGCGGCGGCTCGGCTGGTTCAGCCGAATGATATTGTAATTATCATGGCTTATGTTTTTATGCAACAAGAAGAAGCTAAGTTATACCAACCCCTAGTTGTGATGGTTGATGCAAAGAATAAAATAAAAGAAATACGTCATATTGAATACGAAAGCCAATGCAATTAAAAAACAGGTCCAACTCAATTGAGTTGGACCTGTTTTTAGGATAATTCAAACATACCGGTGTATAGCTGATAATATTTACCTTTTTTTTCGATAAGTTCATCGTGGCTGCCACGTTCAATGATGGTCCCCTGTTCTAAAACCATGATCATATCAGCATTTTTAACAGTCGATAAACGATGGGCGATGATAAAAACGGTTTTCCCATGCATGAGGCTTTTCATACCCTCATCAATCAATCCTTCGGTTCTTGTATCAATCGAGGAGGTTGCTTCATCGAAAATTAATACTGGTGTATTGGCTACTGCCGCTCGGGCGATTGCAATCAGCTGCCTTTGACCTTGCGAAAGATTGATGCCATCGGCAGTTAGATCGGTTTCATAACCTTGAGGCAGATGCCTTATAAAGGTGTCTGCATTGGCGAGTTTTGCCGCATGAATAACCGCTTTATCGCTTGCCGAGAGGCAGCCATAACGAATATTATCCATGACCGTGCCTGTAAAAAGATGGGTGTCCTGCAAAACCATTGACAGTGACTGTCGTAGCGAAGCTTTATTGATTTTGTTGATGGGAATTCCATCATATAAAATTGTACCATCGGCTACATCGTAAAACCGGTTGATTAAATTGGTAATCGTTGTTTTGCCAGCTCCGGTTGAACCCACAAAAGCAATTTTTTGTCCACGTACCGCTTGTATACTGATTCCATTTAAAACGGGTTGTTCTGGTTTATACCCAAAAAAAACATTTTTGAATTCTATATGACCAGTGAGGGGCTGATACGTAGAACTGCCATTTTTATGCGGGATTTTCCAGCTGAAAAGAGTTGTTTCACAAGTCGTATCACTACTCATTTTATTCGTTTTGTCATCGCTGGCTGTCAAGGTGATCAAGCCATGATCTTCTTCAGGTGGTTCATCAATTAGGCGAAAAATTCTTTCGGCACCAGCTAAGGCGCTTAGCATTGTATTAAATTGTTGTGAAATACGTGTGATTGGCATAGAAAAATTACGAGTGAGCTGTAAGAATGCGATAACCGTACCAACCGATAAACTCCCATAAATCGCTAAGATACTGCCCAGAATTGTTGTAAGCGCATAATGGATATTCGCAATATTAGACATGATGGGCATGAGTATATTAGAAAAAATATTCGCATTTGTACTTACATCGCATAGATCTTCATTTAATTTACTGAAATCAACCAAAGCGTGTTCTTCATGACAAAAAACTTTTACGACTTTTTGACCATCAATAATTTCTTCAATGAAACCATTGAGCTGCCCTAAAGCATTCTGTTGCTGCTTAAAATATAATCGGCTTTTGCCACCGATCTTCTTCATACAATAAAAAATGACAAAGAGCTGCAGTACAACGAGCAAAGTGAGCTGCCAGCTAAAGATCAGCATTGTAGAAAATACACCAAGCAGGAGCAGTGATGCTGCTACAAAATTTGCTACACTATTGGAAAGCATTTCACGCAGCGTATCGGTATCGTTGGTGTATAAACTCATTAATTCACCGTGTGTATGCTGGTCAAAATAACCTATCGACAGCGACTCCATTTTATGAAATAAGTCTTGGCGTATCTTAAACAATGTTTTTGTTGATAGTAACAACATCAGTCGCATATAGGTGTAGGATGCGGCGGCACCTAGGCAATAAATGATTCCCATATACAGCAAGGTTTGAATGAAGCCTTGCTGTAGATCTTCACTATAATTTTGTGCAAGCGGTAAAATGAAATCATCAATAATGTGCTGCAAAAAAGCGGCTCCAATAACTTGGGCGGCGCTGCTACATAAAATGGCAGCAAAAATAAAGAGAAAAAGCACTTTGTCTTCTTGCATATAAAAAAAGATACGGCGAATGGTTGGCCAGATGTTTTTGGGCTTTTCACCAACGGGGTGTTGGAAATTCATTGCTTTTGGCTTTGGCATGTCAAGACACCCCTTTCTGCTGGGATTTATAAACTTCTTGGTAAATTTTATTCGTTTGCAGAAGCTCTTCATGTGAACCAAAGGCATCAATTTTACCATCGTCCATAACAATAATTCGATCTGCATCCGTTAAAGACGAAATCCTTTGTGCGATGATGATCGTTGTTGCATGCTGCACTTGTTCTTTTAAAGCTTTTCGAAGCTGGTTTTCCGTTGCTGTATCAATGGCACTCGTTGAATCGTCAAAAATAATGATTTTGGGGTTTTTCAAAAGTGCTCTGGCAATACAAAGGCGTTGTTTTTGTCCACCGGAGACATTTACACCGTTTTGACCTAAGACAGTATCATAGTTGTTTGGCCACTGCATAATAAAGTCATGCGCTTGGGCTGCTTTACAGGCAGCGGTGATTTCTGCTTCGGTGGCATTTTTTTTGCCCCAACAAAGATTTTCGCGAATGGTACCAGAAAACACAAGATTTTTTTGCAGAACCATCGCTACAGTATCACGTAGTGCTGGCAGACGATATTTTTTGACATCTTTACCATCAACGAATACTTGTCCGCTGCTTGTTTCATAAAGACGGGGAATTAGCTGAACCAAGGTGCTTTTGCCTGATCCTGTGCCGCCAAGAATACCAATGGTTTCGCCGGCTTTTATTTTCAGGTTGATATGGGATAATACTAGATTTGGGGAAAGTTCATCATAGGCAAAGGAGACATCACGAAATTCAATTGAGCCGTTCAGCGGTGCAGCATAGGTGGCTTTATTGTCATGGATAGACGGATGTTCATCTATGATTTCGGAGATGCGTCCAAGGGAAGCTCGTGACAGCACAGAAATAATCATAAGCATTGAGATCATCATAAGTGAGATTAAAATTTGCATAATGTAACTGATAAAACTGGAAAGTTCGCCGATTTCCATGGCAGAATTGATAACGAGACTGCCCCCAAACCACAGAACGGCAATGATGCAGCAATACATGCAAATTTCCATGAGCGGCATATTTAAAATAACTAGTTTTTCCGCAAAAAATTGAGCAATTCGTACGGCTTCAGCTGATGCGGTAAATTTTTGCTTTTCATAATCTTCTCTTACAAAAGATTTTACAACGCGAATATTTATTAGATTTTCTTGAACAATACTATTCATGCTATCATAATTTTTAAGCATAGTTAAAAAGCGTGGATGGGCTTTTATCAGAATAAAATATAAAGCAATCGATAAAAAAGGAATTGCTGCGAAAAAAATCAATGATAAGCGGGGATTCACATAGACGGCCATACAAGTTGCACCGATAAGCATAATTGGTGCACGAAAGGCTAGACGGAGCAATAACATAAATGCATTCTGCGTATTGGTTACATCGGTTGTCAGTCTTGTAACTAAAGATCCTGTAGTGAATTTATCGACATTGATAAAAGAAAATTCCTGTACCTTGGAAAATAGTAAAGACCGTAGATTTTTACCAAAGCCGATGCCAGCCTGTGCGGCAAATTTACCGGATAATGCACCAAAAAATAAAGAGCAGCAAGCCATTCCAATCATCAGCATCCCCATTTTTACAGTATAGCCAATACCTCCGTTTCCCTGGATGCCATGATCGACAATAGAAGCCATGATCCAGGGAATCCATACTTCAAGTAAAACTTCTATTAGAATCATCAGTGGTGTTAAAATGGCATATTTTTTATAAGTCCCTAAACAGGGTAATAGTTTTCGTATCATACCTATACACATGTCCTTTTACTTTGTTATTATATTTTGGCGGTCTTTGCAGATATCTTCTATGACTAGTTTGATGATGACCATACAGGGTACGGCAAGAAACATTCCGATGGCACCATGGAGTTCTCCACCGAAAATAATACTCAAAATAATCGCTACCGGATGTAGATTTAGTGATTTACCAATTAAATAGGGATAGATGATATTGTGATTCACTTGTGTAAGCACAATATAGAAAAGCAAAGTCTGTGCACCGTAGACTGGTGCTTGTGTAGTTGTAAGGATCGTCCCAAAGGCGGAGGCAAGTGTCGGACCAACGACGGGAACAAATTCGCTGATGCCGGATACGGCAGCAAATACCGAAGCATAGGGAAGATCACGGATCGTGAAATACAAAAATACGACGATACCAGTAATAAAGCAAATTACGATTTGACTGCGGATATAGGTGCGCAGGGCTTCTAATATGTCATTGAATAGAGATAAGATTCTTGAATTATCTTTCAAAGGAAAAAGATTGACCAGATAATTTTTAATTTCGTCACCATCTTTTAATAAATAAAACGTAACAAACAGGATAATGACGAGGTCAATAAATTTACTAAAAATGCTAAAGATAATGCTTAGCGAAGAGGTTAAAGCTGAGACGCTGAAAGCTGTCATTTCTTTTAATAAGGCTTCGATTTGCTGTGTGATAAAATCAGATATATGAAAGATTGGCAAATCCTGCAACGTACTCGAAATGCGTGGTATATCCGCGATAAACGCGGCAAAAGTTGGAATGAATGTTTTTGATACCATCACTAAAAATGTAATCACGATAGCAATAAAGGCAAGTAAAACAATTCCCGATGATAGAATACGCGGCATTTTTTTTGTCAAACGGTCAACACTGGAACGTAGTAAAAGCGTTAAGAGCAGTGAAATAAAACTGATAAAAGCCAAGGATTGAAAAAACCACAGCATGGAGAACAATAAAGAAAAACTGATTCCGATAAAGATCGATGTTCGATATTTAAGCCACATAGGGACCTCCTGTATATTTTATAGTTATGCGTATTGCTTTTATTATAACTTGTTTTCTTTTAAAATTCATATAATATAGAGCTTTTTTTTTAATTAAAAACTTTTTAAATTTTTTGTATACAAAATACCGAAAAGTACTTGATTGCATATTGTATACATGATACAATGCATTTGTAAGGTAATTAAAACATAACTAATATAAATAGAAACAAGATTCGAAACCTTATGATAATTTTGAATCTTATAGCGAAAGAGAAAGGCTGGAGATTAAAAATGAGAAAAGAACATGATTTTTTAGGTGAAATGGAAGTACCGGATGATGTATATTATGGGGTGCAAACATTACGCGCTATGGAAAATTTTAATATTACGGGAGAAAGATTAGATCGGGACTTTATTATTGCCATGGCATTTGTAAAAAAAGCAGCAGCGATTGCAAATATGTCCACTGGTCGACTAGAAGCAAAAATAGGAAATGCTTTAGTAGCAGCAGCGGATGAAGTCATTGCTGGAAAATTACATGATCAGTTTCCAGTAGATCCGATTCAAGGTGGAGCAGGAACATCTGTCAATATGAACACAAATGAAGTTCTGGTAAATCGGGCTTTAGAAATTATTGGTGAAGCCAAAGGCAGTTATGATATTATTTCTCCCAATAATCATGCCAATATGGCACAGTCAACGAATGATGCTTTTCCGACGGGCATAAAGGTATGTATCATCCATAAAAGTATTTCTCTGATCAAAGCATTGAATAGGCTGGTTGATGAACTTGAAAAGAAAGCCGTTGAATATAAAGATGTGTTAAAAATGGGTCGTACTCACTTGCAAGATGCAGTGCCAATTACATTGGGTCAGGAAATGGCATCGTATGCATCTGCTATTCGCCGTGGTATCAAACGTATTGAATATGCAGTGGACGGTGTCCATACCATTAATATGGGGGCTACAGCTGTTGGGACAGGTCTGAATGCAGAACCTGCATACATAAAAGCTGTAGAAAAAGCTTTATCAGATATTACTGGTGAAAAATTTATTACAGCGACCAATTTAATCGATGCAACAAATAACACCGATGGATTTGCGGATGTTTCAGGGTCACTCAAAGTAACAGCATTAGTATTAGTTAAAATGGCAAATGATTTCAGACTTATGGCATCTGGTCCGCGCTGCGGCTTGAATGAAATCAAATTACCAGCTCGTCAACCAGGTTCTTCGATTATGCCAGGGAAAGTAAACCCTGTAATTGCTGAAGTACTAGATCAGACCTGTTATCAAGTTATTGCCAATGATATGGCAGTCAGCCTTGGCGTTGAAAATGGTCAGTTTGAATTAAATGTTATGGAACCAGTTATTGCGTTTAATTTGTTCAATTCGATGCGTTATTTAACCAACGCAGTTAATACATTTGTTGATAAATTATTGATTGATTTACAGCCAAATAGACAGCAGTGTGAAACTTGGCTCGATAAGAGTGTGGGTATTGTAACCGCATTACTGCCGCATATTGGTTATGAAAATTCATCTATGCTTGCGAAAGAAGCTTATAGTACTGGTAAACCAATTCGTCAAATTATTTTAGAAAAAGGTCTGCTCACAAAAGCGGCAATGGATCATATTTTGTCACCAGCTGAAATGACGCAGCCTGGTATTGCTGGCAGTGATCTTTTAAAATAAAAAATGCATTAAAGAAATTGCATCGGGACTATTAGGCTGTCAGGATAACATCACTGAACCCTATACTCAATTCCTGACGATTGTCATATAAAATATTTAATGCAACTTATATAGTTGAGTGAATTTCATAATTCACATCTGAGTTATCCACAAAGAGGTAGTATCACGAGGAAATCTCGCAAAAATCCATCTCTATCGAATAAATTGGACTGTTATTAAAATGCCTATTGGATTTCGCCGA
>Ga0302200_10000057_pt1 | contig 114362 bp, 95 predicted proteins | sample II_Bog_N3_1_FD_194585 | JGI IMG/M metagenome (GOLD analysis project Ga0302200, IMG submission 194585) | Peat permafrost microbial communities from Stordalen Mire near Abisko, Sweden - II_Bog_N3_1 | ecosystem: Environmental > Terrestrial > Soil > Wetlands > Peat | place: Sweden: Abisko...
CCGGCACTATCCTCATGTCGGCCTGGATCCCGCCCTCAAAACGCACGCTGGCCTTGGTTTCGCCCTTGGCGGTCACCTCCTGCACCCCCGGGTAACCTGTGAACCAATCCACTGCAGGCGCCACATCGTCAGCCGCCACAATGAAATCCAGATCCCCCACGGTCTCCAGTCCCCTGCGGAGGCTCCCTGCGATTTCCGCCCTCTTTACCGACGAGAGCAGGCGCAAACCTTCAAGTATCGGAGCCGCCACCTCATAGGCATCCCACCATAGGTGCCGCTTCGAATAAGCCTCCCGGTTGCGAATTCCTGCTATGATCTTCTCCTGGGTCTTATCGCCAAAGCCGGCCAGTGCGGCTACACGACCGTCCCTGCACGCCTTATCGAGCTCCGGCACCGACGTTACTCCTAGCTCCTTGTTAAGTACCGCGATCTTCTTTGGCCCAAGGCCGGGAATGCTCAGCATCTCCACCAAACCGGGTTCCACAGAAGCCCTCAGGTTTTCAAAGAAGATCAGCTTTCCGGTGGCATGCAGCTCCATGATCTTGGCCGCCAAAGCCTCGCCGATGCCTTTGATGGAATCGATATTGCCCTCGGCAACGAGCTTCTCGAATTCGTCGCTCTCTAGGGCCTCGATGGCCCTCGCCCCGCCCGAATACGCACGGATCTTGAACGGATTCTCGCCCTTGAGCTCCATAAGGGTCCCAATCTCGGCGAGTATCTCCGCGATCTCGTTCTTGGTCATAGAGGCATTTCAGACGGCCCGGCAGGCGAGTTCAACGCCGGAAGACGGTTAATTGCGTCTTCCTTTGCGATATTGCGTAACACCCCATTCGATCGTTCGATTCCCTCCTAACCGAACCAATGCCCTTCAATTATCCCAGAACGGCCCATTTTCCCGACACCGACGCTGCCGGTGTCGTATTCTTCGCCAAATATTTGTCTATTTGCCACGAGGCCTACGAGGAGGCGCTTTTGGCTGCAGGGATCGATTTGAAAAGGTTTTTTTCCGACAACGGTGTCGTGGTCCCCATCGCCAAGAGCGAGGCAGAATACCTCAGGCCCATAGCTTGCGGCGACAAGCTGAGCGTGAGCGTCCAGCCCAAGGCGCTCTCCGGGAATTCCTTCGAGATCCGGTATGAGATCACACGCCTTGGCCCCCCGGCCAAATGCGCAGCACGCGTGAGGACCGAGCACGTCTGCATCGACTCGGCCACCCGAGCGCGCAAGGCCCTTCCAGACGCTTTGGTCGCTTGGATAGGTGGCACCTAAGCCCCGTTAACTCTTGGCCGCTAGCCTAACGAGGCTCTCGCGGTCGATCTTCCCCTGGGCGTTGCGGGGCCAAGGCGATATCGCCAGATATCTCTTGGGCCGTTTGAAGGACGCCAGATCCGAAAGGGCCGCCTCGACCGCACTAATCCGAGGTTCCCGCCCTCCCGGAGGGTGGCACGCCACGACGGCCTCGCCCCACTCGGAATCGGGCAGACCTATGACGGCAACGTCCTCGAACTCCCCGCTCTGCCTTAGTGCAGCCTCGACCTCCAAAGGAGAAACCTTCTTGCCACCGGTCACGATCAAAGCGTCGCGCCGCCCCAGAATGACAAGGCTTGAGTCTGCATTGAAGCCGCCCAAGTCCTCCGTGACCCAGGTGCGGTCCGCGCTCTCCTGAGGATAGTAGCCCCGAAAAACCGACTCGCCCGAGATCCGCACCACCCCCTCGACAAAATCGATGCGAGCATGGGGCAGTGCTGGGCCGCATCCCCTAACGCCCCTAAGGAAGTCCTCGGGCCGCAAGGCTGCAACCATGGCCGCGGTCTCGGTGGCGCCGTAGCACGGAGACAGCGGCAATCCGAGTCCAGCCGCCTCCTCGATGAGGGCCGACCAGGCGGGGCCACCACCCACAAAAATCACCCGGAATCTGCGGAGCCAGTCTATGGATCTTCCCGACGACAGGAGCCGCTGCAGCTGTGTGGGCACCAGCGAGATACATGATCCCTGCTGCGGGCTCGGGGGGAAGTTTCCAGCCTCGAGGTCCTTCCAGGCCCAGGGCACATAGGTACCCCCCGTTAGGAGGCACCTCATCCACGCCATGAACCCGCTCACGTGGTTGAGAGGGAGCACGCCGACCGCATTGATGCGGTCCATCCCGAAATGAACCCGGAACCCCTGCACAGCGGACGCCACGGTCAAACCATCATGCCGCGCAAACTTGACGGAGCCGCCTGATCCACCGCTTGGAATCATGAGCCAGCCCCGTTCGCCCCCGCAGGCGGTTCCGGTCAAACCGGCGAGCTCCGAGCGCTCCTTGGGCCGCCAAAGCGGATTGGCCAGGAAGATGTTTCCCCCGGTCGAGAGCGCCGTGGCAAAGGCTGCCATAAACCGCTCCGGGTTGGGTTCCTCGATGATTTGAGCGGCACCAGTGTTGGCGGGCCTGGCAGCACCGAGAATATGCGCTAATTCGACGCGTTCCAAAGTTCCTCCGGGTTTATGCGCTCCACGTCCTCAGATCGGATGAAAGGGACCGCCTCCGGGCCATCGAACCGCGGATCGGCGAAGAGCGGCCACACGCCGAAGCCCAAGGCTGTTTTCGCCCCAGGCCACGAGAATGCAAGCCGAAGCGCTGCCTGTCCTCCGATGGCCGTTTCGAGCGAAGACGAGAACACGACTCGCGCCCCTGCCTTGGCGAGGTGGGCAAGTACGCCCTTAGGGTCTGCCAGAAGCGCCGGCTTGATGATGAAAAAGCCCGGCCAACCCAAATCGAGCCAGCGCCCCACGTCCCCGTCTGCCACGATGGATTCGTCGAGCGCTATCGGCACGGGGAAATCGGAAGCAAGGCCTAGGAGCGTATCATCGGCTCCCTTCGATGAGGGCGCAACCGGCTGCTCGACGAACTCTACCGGCCGCTCGGATGCGCGTGAAAGCCAAAGTGACGCGCTGCGCCGGTTCCAGGCGCCGTTTGCATCGAGCCGGATTCTGGAGCCGGTGGGAAGGGCCGCCAAAAGGTCGTCCAGGATCGCAATCTCGTCGTCGGCCGCACCGACCCCAACCTTCCACTTAAAAACCCTGAACCCGATATCAGCCTTTGCCGGTGCCGCCTCAAGCGCAGCCCTTCCCGAAGGAAGAAGGGCCGCGACGCCGAGGCTCCCGTGGAGCGGCACAACGTCCGGGGTGCCAAGCGCGCAGGACAAGGCATTGAAAAGAGCAGGATGGGTCCCCTTTAGCTGGCCTATGGCCTGTTCGGTCGCTTCGCCCCCAAGGGTCCTGCAAGCCGCCTCGTCCTCATCGACCGATTCCCGGCCAAATCCTGGGACCGGGGCCGCCTCGCCGTAACCTACCGTGCCATTGGGCCTTTCAACCTTTACATATAGGCCCTCCCTTGCCGCCCATGTACCGTGCGAGGTCCGGACGGCGTGGAGAAACGGAAGGCTGTACCTGCGGACTTCGAGGCTAAGTTCCAATTTGTTTGCGCTCTTAGTGAACGGCACTAATTAGATAACGGCAACTCATGAGCAAGGTTGCCAAGAAATCGCAGTCAACGGTTGATGCCAGTTTTTACCTGCCGGCGGAAGAGTTTTTTCCGGCAAATATACCCACGGCGCTCACGTTTGACGACGTCACGCTTGCCACGCTGTATTCGGAGATCCTTCCCAAGGATGCCGACACCTCCACGTCGATTTCGGACAGCCTAAGTCTGCAGATCCCGATCATCTCGTCGGACATGGACACGGTCACCGAAATGCGGATGGCGATCGCCATGGCGCTAAACGGCGGGATGGGCCTCATCCACTACAACATGACGGCCAAGGACCAGGTGAAGGAGGTCGCTCGGGTGAAGCGCCACATCCACGGCCTGATCCAGGATCCCATAACGGTATTGCCCACACTCGCCATCGGCGACGTTCTGGCCCTGATTAACCAGAAGCACTACGGCTTTTCAACCTTCCCGGTTGTCGACCACGAGGGCATACTCTGTGGCCTTTTGTCCGGGAACGTGGTGAAGGAGCGCTATAGGGCGAAGGGCGTCGCCGAGGTGATGACACCGCGCGCCCACCTGAAGACCGAGCTTGAGACCGACGTCGCAAAGGATCCCATCAAGGCTGCCGACAAGTTTTTCACAGCCAACATCGGCATCAACAAGATGCTAGTCGTCGACCGCCAAGGCCACCTGCGGGGACTGGTCACCGCGTCGGATGTCGAGCGTATCACCGGGGAGATCAAGTCCCGCCGCAAGCCGGCTCGCGACTCACAGTTTCGACTCGTCGTGGGCGCCGCGCTTTCGCCAAAGCGCACGCCGGCAGGTGCCCTCGACAAGGACGCCATACTCACTCACGTTGGAAATCTGGTAGACGAGCATGTGGATGCAATCGCCGTCTCGACCGCGCACGGCCACACCTCAGGCGTAGGAGAAGTCGTCAGACTTGTCCGCCAGGCTTTCCCATCGCTCACCCTTATTGCAGGGAACGTTACGAGCGGTGCAGGAGTTGAATTCTTGGCCGATTGTGGCGCCGATGCCGTCAAAGTCGGCCAGGGACCCGGCTCCATCTGCACGACGCGGATCGTCGCCGGGGTAGGCATTCCCCAGCTCACCGCACTTTTTGTCGCCTCCAAGTCCGCCAACGCCCGTGGGGTCAGGATCATTTCGGACGGCGGGATCGCAAAGTCTGGCGACATCGTCAAGGCGCTGACTCTTTCCGACGCCGTGATCTGCGGGGGCGTCCTGGCGGGATGCCGGGAAGCCCCCGGTGAAATAATGGAAATCGGGGGCAAGGTCTATAAGCAGTACCGGGGCATGGGCTCGCTTGCGGCCATGAAGGCCGGTAGCGCGGCCCGCTACGGCCGAGACCGCGATGATACGCGCAAGATCGCTGCCGAGGGGATCGAAGCCCTCAAGGAAGTCAGCGGCTCCGTCGACGAAGTGCTCACAAACCTTATCAGCGGCGTGCAGAGCGGTATGGGCTACCTTGGTGCAAAGACGCTCGGCGTACTTAGGGAAAAGGCTCGGTTTGCCCGGGTGAGCCCGGCGGGGCAAAAGGAGGCCGCCCCCCACGACGTCGTTGAGGTTTCGACTCGGGTCAACTGAGACCTTAATCCTCGGAGGCCAGTTGAGGCTTGCCCTCTGGCCCCGGCTCACCAATCCAATCCTCTGCAGCAGGGGTCCATGACTTCGGTTGCAGAAAGATCTATGGCGCTCCAACCCTTCTCCAGTCAGCTCATAGCGGATGTCGGCATCTCCCTCGGTGATGAGGGCAAGGGCCGCCTGGTTCCCGAGATTGTCGAGGAGCTAAGCTCCACGCCGAGGCCGGTCACGGTCGTGATGAAGGTAAACGGTGGGGCCAACGCGGGCCACACGGCGGCGGGCGTGAAGCTTAACCTCCTTCCGTCTGGCGTCGTTGAACGCCAGATACCCCACCTCGCGATAGGAAGCGGCGTCGTGGCTGACCCGAGGAAGTTCCTCTGGGAGTCGGCCCCCCTTGAGAAAAAGGGATACTCTGTGCTCGACCGGCTCCTGATCGACGAGCGCACCATGACCTCAGACCTAACCCACAGACTCCTTGACCTCGCGGAGGAGGACTACCGAGTGAAGGTACTCTCAGAGGAATCGCGTGGCTCGACGGGTCGAGGCATATCAGCCGCCTACAGCGAGGAGACCGCGCATTGGCAGATGTATTACTCCGACTTCCTTGCGGGACCCAATTTCTTCGCGCGCAAGCTGGCGCAGAGGGCCGATCGTGCCTGCAAGACCATCCAGTACGTGTACCGCGTTAGCGCCTCCACGTGGCATGATTTCTTCGACAGGCTCACCCAGGCCGAGCAGCGAGCGAATGCCGAGACGATCGCAAGTGGGGTGTTTGAAGCGAGTGAGTTCGACTTCTCTCAGTTCCGCGGCAAAAACCCCTTCGAGCTCGATCTAGAACGCCTTACTGCCGTCTACTGGAAGGCCGGTACCTCCCTTCGTAAGAATATCGGGGAGGTGCGCGAGTTGGTCCTTGGGGAGATTAGAAAGGGCAACAGCATCATCGGCGAGTTCGGCCAGGCCTACTGGCTCGACAAGCGACACGGCTTCTCGCCGACCTCCTCGCACACCTTTACGCCGGAATTCTTCGAGAGTGCGAACATCCCCGTCCAAGCCATACACACCTTTGGCGTGGCAAAAGCTTATGACACCAAGGTGGGAACGCACACATTCCTGACGGAGATGTCGGATACCGAGCCCCTTTGCGACAAACTCAAGAAATTGGAGTTCGGAACCAGTACTGGCCGGCAGCGCATGGTCGGATGGTATGACGCCGTCGAAAAGGGCGATGCCCTCAGGTACGGTGGCTTTCAGGACCTGATGATCAACAAGCTGGATGCGCTCACCTGGTCGGGTGACTGGAAGGGCGACCTGCTCATCTGCACCGCCTATCAGCGGAGCGATGGGACACGGTGCTCCCATGTGCCCCGCAACGAAGCCGTGCGCAAGTCGCTCAAACCCGTCTACGAGCGGTATCAGGGGTGGGCCGAAGACATTTCCCTGGTCAGGCACTTTGTCGATTTGCCAGCGAATGCACGCCGCTATGTCGCCGGCATGGTAAAGGGGATAGTAGACGTAGCCTATGCCGGGGAATCGAGGCCCGCGGTGCTGCCCAATCTCCGCTATCTGGGCGTCGGCCCCGGTCCGTCCCAGATTATCAAGGACCTGCCTACCACCGAGGAGCTCATTAGGCTCGTCTAAGTGGGCTTCGTCGGCGCACCGCCGAGAACCTAGAAATCTTGCAGTCTGCCCTCGCCCGGGCCCCGCTGGGGCTCTAGGCGCCCGAGAATCTCACCGAGAAGGTAAATCGATCCCGTTACGACAACCACATCGTCGGGCCCTCCCGCGGTGCAAACCGACGGCGACGGGAAAAGCTCCTCCACGGTCGACCTGAAGGACCGACCTTCAAATTCGCCCGGAATCAATCGCTCAAGCTCGTCATACGTCGAGGCTCTCAGCTGGTGCGGCACGACAAGGTGAATGTCGCGGCAGTGGCGGCCCAGTACCTCAAGAAGCGCCTTCGCCCTCAAAGTGCCCAAGGCCCCGACGATCGCCACCACAGGGCGCCCCGTCTCGGCACGCAGGCGGCCCAGGTTTGAGTCGAGCACGCTCGCCCCTTCGGGATTGTGGGAAGAATCGAGTATAGCGAGCCGTCCCCCCAGGGTGACGCGCTGCCAGCGGCCCGGCCAGTCCACAGCTCCCAGGCCCGAATTGATGGTGGCCCCTGTTATCCCCATGCCCTTTGGGAGGAGACCCGCGGCAAGCGTAGCTGAGGCCGCATTCCACCTTTGGTAGTCCCCCTCGAGATTGGGCTGGGGATACCGCCGGAGGTCCTCACCATATTCCTCCCTAACGGAATAGACCCGCGCCCCTTTCCTCGAAGCGACGCCTCGAATAGTCGCCTCCGCCTCGGGGGGCATCCGCCCTAGGACCACGGGTCGCCCGGCCTTGATTATCCCAGCCTTCTCGCCGGCGATCGCCTCGAGCGTGTCGCCTAGCATTTCGCAGTGGTCCATCCCTATCGAGGTGATGACGCTCACCTCGGGTTCCACGATGTTCGTGGCGTCGAGTCGACCACCGAGCCCGACCTCGATCACGCTACAGCTGCATCCTTTGCGCGCGAACTGGAAGAACGCCATCGCCGTCATGAACTCGAAGAAGGTGGGGCCGTCTCCGGGTCCTCCATCGCGTGCAATTTGGTCAGCGATCGGCTGAAGCTCCCGCACAAAGGATATGATTTCGGACTCCGTGAGGATGACCCTATTCACTTGGACCCGTTCTCCAAGCCGGACCAAATGTGGAGACGTATAGAGGCCTGTCCTTTGTCCTGATGCTCGCAGGATCGACTCAAGCATTGCGGAAACCGACCCCTTGCCATTGGTACCGGCTACATGAACGCACGGGACTCTCCTCTCCGGGTTCCCGAGCCTTTCGGAGAGGATCCTCATTCGGTCCACCCCAAACTTAACTCCCCCAGCCTTCAGGCCAAAGAGATAATCCTGAACAGCCGCATAGCCGGCCAGCGGCAGTTCGGTCGTCATTTCAGTGAGAGAATCAAGCGCCGGCGGCGACAGGTTCCTTCTTCAGGTAGAGGGCCGAAAGAATGTCCTTCAGGCGCTCCCGCATCTCAGTACGGCTGACGATCTGGTCAATAAGGCCGTGCTTCAGGAGAAATTCCGCGGTCTGGAACCCCGCGGGCAGCGTCTGCTTGGTGGTGTCCTTTATGACGCGCGCCCCAGCAAAACCGATCAGTGCCCCGGGCTCGGCGATGATCACGTCACCCAGCGTCGCGAAGCTCGCCGTCACGCCACCCATGGTCGGGTGGGTGAGAATGGAAATGAACGGCAGGCCCGCCTGAGCCAGTTTTCCCAGAGCCGAGCTCGTCTTGGCCATCTGCATCAGGGAGTAGATGCCCTCCTGCATACGGGCTCCGCCCGACGCGCTCACAATAATGCAGGGAATCCCCTTGGAAAGTGCATCCTCGATCGTCCGAGTGATCTTTTCGCCCGCAGCCGAACCCATCGCGCCGCCACAGAACCGGAAATCCATGACGGCGATCGCAACCGGAATGCCATGAAGGGAGCCCGTGCCACAAACAACCGCTTCCGGCAGGCCGCTCTCGCGCTGATATCGCTTTATCCTCTCGGAATAGGGCTGAGAATCGACGAATTTGAGCGGGTCGTCCGAACGGACCCCGGCATGCAGTTCAACAAAGGAGTCTGCGTCGAGGAGCCTCGAAAGGCGCTGGCGTGCCCCTATCGGAAAATGATGACCGCTCTTCGGGACAACCATTTGATTGTCCTCGATCTCTTTGTTGAAAAGGATCTCACCGGTTACAGGGTCCTTCGTGTAAAGACCCTCGGGGATGCCCTTTTTCTTCGTCCTGCGAACCGAATAGGTCGGCTTGTCGAAATGCATGAAGATTACGGGATGAAAAGGGTGCTGGTGAGCTTCTGTACTGGCAACCGAATTCGAGGCTCAGCGGTACATTACCCGGCGCAGGAAAAGGCCTTGGGGGGGAGCAGTTTGGACACGAGCCGTCCTAACTCCGGTTTTAAGGTAGGCAGAGATTTCAGCGGGCGAAAGCTTCCCTTCGCCTGCTGCTACCAAGGCGCCCGCCAAACTGCGCACCATTTTGTAAAGAAACCCGTCAGCCTCGGCGACGATCCGCACCTTGCGTCCCCGAACGATGACGTCGAGAACCCGAAGGTCGCGCACCGTGTCCGCCTGCTCGCCCGGATCTCCGCCATTGACCGCAGAGAATGCCCTGAAGTCGTGCCGTCCCACGAGGATCGGGGCCGCGGCCTTCATCGAGCCCACATCGATGGGCATTTGAACCGTCCAAGCGTACGGCCGCGTAAATGGGTCGGCATCGCCCAAGTAGATACGGTACTCGTACACCTTTCCCGTGGCTGAGAATCGGGCGTGGAATTCCGGGGAAACGACGCGAACCCTGACAATCTGTATCGAGCGGGGCAGACGGTGCCTGAGTGCTGCAGCCAGCTTATCGGGGCCGTGCCGCCAATCAGCGTCGAAATGAAACACCTGGCCGATGGCATGAGCGCCTGCATCCGTCCTACCGCTGCCGTGTATCCTCGTCTTCGATCCCAGGATTACCTTAAGGCGGCCTTCGATCGCGTCCTGCACGGAGTCACCCTTGGGCTGGCTCTGCCAGCCGGAGAACCCCGTCCCGTCGTAGGCGCATACGCATTTCCATCTGGGCATGGCTCAAGACTCCGAAGAGGGTTCGACTGAAATGCGTGTGTCGAGGAAGTCTTGGAGGATGATCGTGGCAGCCCTCGAATCTATCAGACCGGACTTCCGGACGGCGCGACGTTTTGACGGAGCGATGGTCGACTCGGCCTCGTAGCTGGTGAGCCGCTCGTCCACGAGGTGCACCGGAAGGCCGAACTCCGCCTTGAGGCGACGCGCAAACTCCTCGACTTCAAGCGCTTTAGGCCCAGCCGTCCCATCCATGTTGAGCGGGTGGCCCACCACAACCTCGGTAATGCGCCTCTCTTTCAACATCGAGGCCAGGCCGGCCCACTGCTTAGCCCGATCATCGGTTGTGATCGCGGGAAGGGGCGTTGCAACCCCGATTTCATCCCCATAGGAGAGGCCAATCCTGCGTGCTCCGTGATCTATGCCGAGGAAACGCATGGGCACCGTTAGGCGGAAAGCTCAGGATGCATTTTGGCATAGGCCGTTGCCGCCGCACCGAACGCCGCCTTTAGCCGCGCCGTCACGGTCTCGGGCCCGACTTTGAACTTAACGCCATCAATCTCTCCAACGGGGACAACATCCTTCGTCGTGGAGAGGAGAAAGCACTCGTCCATGGAGCTCAGATCCGCAGGCCGAATCGGCAGCTCCCGAGCCTCGATCCCCGCCGTCTCCGCGATGCCCCCTAGGACCAACTTTCGAGTTATCCCACCCAGAATACCCGCGGAGAGCGGCGGTGTGAGAATCCTTCCGTTCCGGACGAATCCGATATTGGCGACTGAGGCCTCGGTGACATCCCCTGCAAGGTTAAGGATCACCACGTCATCCGCACCGCGTGCGCGCGCCTCCCGCAGGCACAGCAGGTTGTTTAGGTAGTTGCCCGTCTTCCATGCGGGATCGAGGCATTCCGCAGGATTGCGGCGGAGAGTTTTGCCTATGGAGAGTTTTAGGCCTGAACGCCACTTAGCCTCGGCAAGCTCAGGGCATGGCTGCACCAGAATTATGAAGTGGGCCTGATCGGCCAGGGCGATGTCGAGGCCAATGGCCCCCGCGCCGCGGGTCACCTGAAGCCGTATGTACAATTCACCGTCGCCGGGAGCGTTTGTGCGGTATTGCGCAACCGTTCGCCGCGCCTCGGCGAGTACCTGGTCGGGCGTAAACTCCAGGGGCATGTGAAGCGCCTTTGAGGAAGCCTCCAGCCGGCTCCAATGCTCCTCCCATGCAAAGATGACGCCCCCGTAGGTCCTCCAGACCTCGTAGATGGCGTCCCCATAAAGGAAGCCCCTGTTTAATGGTGAGATCGACGGCTCGCTCGCCGGGTGCAGGCGCCCATTGGTGTTAGCCTGAATATAGTGGGTAGGCATCGTGCGGGGCCGAAAAAAAGACCCCCGCCTACAAAGCGGGGGCCATGCAAAACTGGCAAGGCTGCTATATCCTAATCAGGCCCGCGCCTTGACCAAGCCTATAGCCTTCTTGATGTTCTGAACGCTCGGAAGCGAAATTCCCAAGATCTTGGCGACCTGCGAGCCGGTCTTGCCCGACTCGACCAACTTCTTCACGTTGGCGCGGGTCTCTTCGGTGATGACAGCCCGTTTGCGACGCTTGACCTTATCCACGGCCTTAGCCGGGCGGCCCCTGCGGCCCTTGCTCGCAGATCCTCCCCCCGTGGCATCGCGAAGCGCTCCCACAAACTCCTCAAGGGAGGCAAACCCGTATTTTGTGGGGAGGGACGCGAGCTCCTTGCTGAGCCGCTTGGCAATCGCCCTCTCAAGTGATGCAATCTTCGCCTTAGTGACTTCCAATTCCTTGATTTGTTTTGTGACCATTGTTTTAGCGCTTCTACAGCGCGCCAATCTTCGTAGCAAGAAGTATATATACGTGATTTTACGGCTTTCCTCGCCAGGCGGTTCTTATCAATCGCCTCTCAATTAGTCTTACGCATGGCTCTAATGTTAAACCCAACGTCGCATAAGAATGTTTCATTCGCAAACGGCACCCAGCTCTTCGTGCGGGCGTTGGCCGTCGCTCACGCGTTCGCGTTCGGGTCGTTTTGGGCGCAGGCGTCGGGACTGATCGGGTCCCGGGGTATCCTCCCCGCAGAGCAATTCTTCAACGTTGCTTATGAGCAGATCGGGCGGCGGGCCTGGCTTGAGGCGCCTTCTCTCTGCTGGATCTTCGGGGCGGGCCATTTCATCGACGTTCTTTGCGGCCTCGGGATCGCGTTGTCCGCGCTCCTTTTTTTGGGCTATGCGCCGGCTTTGTGCCTCGGTGGCCTATGGGTGAGCTACCTTTCCCTGTCCTCGGCGGGCCAGATATTCATGGATTTCCAATGGGACTCGCTCCTGCTCGAGAGCACCCTCATTGCGATCTTTCTGGTCCCATGGACGCTACGAAGGCGTGGCGTGCCCTTCGATCCTCCGCACCTCGCTAGGTATCTCGCCTGGTGGCTGCTTTTCCGTCTCATGTTCCTCTCAGGCTGGGTCAAACTTTCGAGCGGAGACCCTACCTGGCGGAACCTCACAGCCCTCACCTTCCACTACCAGACCCAGCCGATCCCGACCCCCATAGCCTGGTACGCGAACCAGCTGCCGGTTTGGTTCCAAGTTGCCTCATGCGCGGCTCTGTTTGCCGTCGAACTTGTTGCCCCCTTCTTTATCGTAGCCCCTAGGAGGCTTAGGCACGTTGCGGTGCTCTCCTTGATCGCGCTCCAGCTCCTAATTGCCCTCACGGGTAACTATGCGTTCTTTAATCTCCTGACGCTCGGATTGTGCCTCACTTGCCTTGACGATGACTGGTGGCGCAAGCTGCATTGGGGAGTCGAGCCGGCTGTAGCATCCGCCGATTCTCCCGAAAGAAAGAAGACAACGGGAGCTACCGTGCTCCGTTGGTTTGCCGCGTTTTCGGTCGGAATCACGTTTTTCGAGTCTGCCGCAGCTGTCTCCAGGGTCGCAGCCGGTTCACCCATTGTCCGCTATGTGGCGGAGGCGGTGGGACCCTTGCGCAGCTTCAATGACTACGGTCTTTTCGCCGTGATGACGATCGAGCGTCCTGAACTCGTGGTCGAGGGCAGCAACGACGCCAGCGACTGGAAGGAGTACTCCCTGCCCTTCAAGCCGGGCGACCTTTCGCGCCGACCGCCTTGGGTCGCGCCCTGCCAACCCAGACTTGATTGGCAGCTCTGGTTCGCAGCTCTCGGCCCTCCCGACAACAGCCTCTGGGTTGGAACGCTATGCGAGCGGCTGCTCCAAGGCGAACCGGCGGTGCAGGGCCTGTTCTCACGCAACCCCTTCCCGGACGCCCCGCCGCGTTACGTGCGTGTCGTGCGATATCGCTACCAGTTCACGAACTACGCCGACCGGTCGAGGACCGGCAATTGGTGGCGAAGGACTCCGATTGATTTCTTCGTTCCTGCGGTAACACTGCCCAGATGAACCCATCCGGCCGCGACCAATTCATCACGCTTATGCGTGGCGCCGTGGCCGACGGTTCACTGGTCAAGTTGACCCTGGGCAAGCCCAAGGGGAGCGACCCCACTCTGCGCAACCTTTTCGTCCGCCCCGTCGTTCTCAAGTCAGGGGCCAAGCTCGCGTTTGTCTGGCGCCATGCGACCCGGGACGTGACAAAGAACTACGGCCCAGAGGAGGCGATCAGCATCCTCGAGCCGCTGGTGGGAACGGATTTTTGGGATGCGCACCTTTTCACGGCCACAGGGAGCGTCCAACTTGAAACCGGGTCGGGGACACCAAGGATTCGGATCATGGCGCAGAGCAAGGCGCCGGCTGCTGCCGGCGGTAACGACCGGTCCAAGACCCGGTCCATCTCCTCCGACGCCCCGTGGCTGCGGGCTCTAGGGGTGACCGACCCCATCGGCAGGCCCATGACCGCCATGGCCGACAAGTTCCGGCAGATCCAAAAATTCAGCGAGATTCTCTCCCACCTTCTGAAGGAGGCTCCCTTGCCGACGGACCGCCGCCTGCAGGTCTTCGACATGGGCTGCGGCAAGGGCTACCTGACTTTCGCAGCGTGCGAGCTGCTGGGTGAGCGCGCCCAGGTCCACGGCGTCGAGGTCCGGGCCGAACTGGTCGCGTTCTGCAACCGGACCGCAGCCGAGCAGGGACTCGCGGATCACCTGTCGTTTGTCGTGGGAACGATCGAAGAGACCAACGCCGGCTTCGCGGACGTCCTGATCGCGCTCCACGCCTGTGACACGGCAACCGATGACGCACTGGCAAAGGGCGTCTCCGCCGGTGCCGCCCTAATCGTCGTGGCCCCTTGCTGCCAGAAGGAGATCCGGCCACAGATCGTCCCTCCGGAGGTCCTTGCGCCCGCCCTTCGCCAAGGGATATTCGTCGAAAGGCAGGCGGAGTTCGTGACAGATGCGCTCAGGGCGCTGCTTCTTGAATGGGCCGGCTACTCGACCCGGGTCATGGAGTTCATCTCCACCGAACACACGGCTAAGAACACCATGATCTCGGCGGTGAAGGCCCATCGACCGGGCAATGAGTCGACCGCGAAAGCGATCCGTGAATTCGCGGCGTTTTACGGAGTGAGACACCATACGCTCGCCCGCCACCTGGGGTTCGAATTTCAATGACCTGGCAGCAGATTGATTGGAATTCACTCACGCGCCATCGGGAGCGCTTCCTCGGAGGCGAACCTTGCCCGGGCCCCTATTGGGCCTCGACCTCGGATCTCGCGAGCTACGACTTCACCTTTGGCGAGCGCATCGGATGGAAGTGGGATGCGGTCCTCGACGAGGTCGAGGACCGGGGATGGCGTCCCCCGGGGGGCACGGTCCTCGACTGGGGCTGCGGGAGCGGAATAGCGGGACGGCGCGTCATCGGGAGATTCGGGGCCAATAGCTTTGCCGAGCTCAAGGTCTGGGACCACTCCGAGGCGGCCCGGGATTTTGCGCGCCAGAAGGCGGCACAGGAATTTCCCGGGCTCACGGTAACGGATGCTTCGGATTTCATCGGCGGAAGCCAGCCGATTGGCCTCCTCGTCATCAGTCACGTGATCAACGAGCTCCAGCCGCCGGCGCTGGCCGAGATCGGGGCCCTTGTGGGGCGATCGCGTGCCGTGATCTGGACGGAGCCCGGCTCCCGCGACACGAGCCGTGCGCTCGGGGCGCTCAGGGATCAGTGGGTAAACGACTTTAAGGTCGTCGCTCCGTGCACCCATCAGAACGCGTGCCCCATCCTCCAGGAGGGCAACGAACGGCATTGGTGTCACCATTTTGCGGCGCCGCCTTCCTTTATCTTCGCGGATTCAAACTGGGTTAAGTTCGGACAGCGCGCGGGAATCGACCTGCGAAGCCTCCCCTACTCCTTCATCTCCTTGGATCGGCAGTGGACGGGCGGACAGGAGAAGCTCTCGCGGGTGATCGGCCGTCCAGAGCATTTCAAACCCTATGTCCGCCTGCTCAATTGCGACTCGAGTGGTCTGGCCGAACTTTCGGTGATGAAACGGGATTGTTCTCCGCTCTGCAAGGAGCTGGACAAGACGAAGAAACCTCTCGTCTACCAGTGGAATCGGGAGGGTCTGAAGATCAAATCCGGCACGGCACTCTGCCGGTAGTAGGTCAGCTTGTATTCCCTGAGGTCGGCCGATCCCCGCTCCAGGGGGTGACACGTGCGCTCACCAGCGATCCGGCGCGTGGCCCCAATCCCAGCAGCACTACCGGTGGTGCGGGGCTTGATAGGCCCTTGATGGTGACCGAATGGCCGTTTACACCCGCTGCATGCCACGAAAGATCATCCTCGGATACGGAATGAGCATAGACGGCTATATTGCGCGTAGGAACGGTGCCATCGATTTTCTGGTCATCGACAAACAAGGCGAAGAGGTGATGGCGGACTTTTTCGCCAAGATCGATACGACCATCATGGGTCGCAAGACCGCGGCAGCCCACCTCAAGCAAAGCGAAAGTGGCGAGATGCCCTCCGTTCCGGGCATTACTAACTACGTGGTCTCGCGGCGGTGGAAGCCGGGCAAACGCACCGGTTTTGAGGTGGTGGGCGGATCCCTGAGAACCTTCATTGGAAAGCTGAAACGTCGGCCAGGAAAGGACATCTATCTTGGAGGCGGGGGCGAATTGGTCCGAAGCTTCCTAAGGGAGGATCTGGTGGACGAACTCTTTATCGGTCTTGGCCCAATGCTTTTAGGCGATGGCATCCCCGGCTTTCCGGGCAAGTTTCCTCAGCGCGACTTCAGGCTTACAGAATGCACGCCCTATCCGAATGGCTCGGTCGCGCTACGCTATGAAAGGCGGAGGACCGGCGCGGGCCGATGAGCGGCGGATGGAGGCGATATGACGGCCGTTCGCCCAAGGTCTTGACTCACCGTCAAACATTGGGTCTGATTTGCCTTTACCCTCACTACTACACCATGGGACAGCAGCTAAATAAGATCATTAAACGCAAACGCCGCGCCGCCTATCTCAAGCGCAAGAAGGTGGCGGCTGCCGCTGCTAAGAAGAAGTAGGCAGGCTCGGTCCCGGACCTGGCGGCCTGGAACTTCTCGCGGCATGATCAAGGTCAGCCTCATATCGCTTGGCTGTGCTAAGAACCTTGTCGACAGCGAGATAATGGTTGGGCACCTGCACAAAGCAGGCATGCAGGTTACCCCTGACGCCGAGAAGGCCGACGTGGTGATCGTGAACACCTGCTCATTCATCGACTCCTCCAAGGAGGAGTCCATCAGCCACATCCTTGAGGTCCACGAAAAGCGGGGCCTGCGCAAGCGCAACAAGGCCCAGAAGCTGATCGTAGCCGGGTGTATGTCGCAGCGCTTTTCAAAGGACCTGCCGGGATCGATCCCTGAGGTGGACGCCTTCATCGGCCTGGACCAAATAACCCAGGTAGCCCCGATCATTGAGCAGATCTACGCCAAGGAAAGGGGCGAAAACGAGTCGCCCGCGAGCTTTGTCACCCAGCGCTCCACCTACATACCCGACTACGACACCCCCCGGTTCAGGCTGACGCCCGCCCATTTCGCCTACGTAAAAATTGCGGAAGGCTGCAATCATCCGTGCACGTTCTGTATCATCCCTCAAATCCGCGGCCGGCACAGAAGTCGCACCGTCGCCAGTGTGGTCGCCGAGGTTCGCCAGCTGGTCGCCGAGGGGGTCAAAGAGGTGAACCTCATCTCCCAGGACACGACGTTCTTCGGGATGGACACCTGGGAGGAGCGTCCGAACCCGCGCACGCCGGTTGATTCATCGCGGGGGACGGCGCTCACCTCCCTCTTAAGGGAGTTGAACGCGATCGAAGGGGATTTCTGGATTCGCATACTCTACACCCATCCGGCGCATTGGAGCGACGAGCTGATAAAGACCATCGCAGAATGCAGGAAAGTGGCCCGTTACGTGGACATGCCGCTCCAGCACATCAGTGACCGTATGCTCAAGGTCATGCAGAGGGAGACCTCCGGCGATTATATCCGCAACCTAGTAAAGCGCATCCGCGCCGGGATTCCGGGCATCGCCCTTAGGACCACCTTCATCGTGGGCTTCCCCGGAGAGACGGAGGATGACGTCGACGAACTCTGTGAATTCATCCGGGAAACGCGTTTCGAGCGCCTTGGGGTGTTCCGCTATTCACAGGAGGAAGGCACTCGGGCAGCCAGGCTAGAGGGACAGGTTCCGGCCAAGGAGAAGGAGCGCCGCTGGCACAGGGTAATGGCGCTGCAAAAGGAGATCGCTGCTTCCGTTAGCCTGGAGAGCGTCGGGAAGGCCCTGAAGGTACTGGTCGACGAGGCCGGTGTCGCCCGAGGTGAGGCCGATGCCCCCGACATTGATGGCCGCGTCTACGTAAAACGGGAACTGCCGGTCGGGGCCTTCGCGGTGGTGACGATCAACGGGCACCATGACTACGACCTGCTGGCCCTCCCCACGGGGCAGACTCCCGCCGAGTACAAGGTTGCAAAGCAGGCCCAATAGGGGGCCGGGTCAGCTCGGGACAGACGCGGCGTACCTGCCGATGATGCCGTCAAAGGAGCCGTTCGTGAAGAAAATGACGACCCGCGGCTTTCCCCGGGCTGGGAGTGTATCTGCCGCGAGCGCGTCAAGGAGCGCGGCGTTCGAGGAGAACGGGCGAGCCCCTATCCCCTGTGCCTCGAGGTGCTCGGCGACCGCCTCCGAATCAAAGCGCTCGTCGTCACGCAAGGCTGCGGCCCGGCTCACGGCGCCCAGATATACGTCGTCGGCGTGAGAAAGCGCGCGCTCGAAGCCCGCCTGGAGGGTCCTGACGCGCGCCGTGTTGCTTCGCGGCTCAAAGACCGCCGTAAGGTGCGCGCCCGGGAACTTGGCCCGAAGTGACCGAAGGGTCTCAAGAATGGCCGTCGGGTGGTGCCCGAAGTCCTCGATCACCGTGAGCAGAGGCGTTGAGACAAGCACCTCCTGCCGGCGCCTCACGCCGCGAAAGGAGCCCAAGGCGGACAGGCCGAGGGCCGATGGGTCCCCTCCTGAAAACGAGAGGCCGGCCGCAGTGGCGGCCATGGCGGCATTGCGGGCATTATAGGTCCCGGAGAGGGCCCACACGACCCTGCCCCACGTCGCCCCGCGCCAGAGCAAGGTGAAGCTCGAACCCGAGGCGGTCTCGGCAAAATCCGTGATCCTGACATCGTTGCCCTCCTCCATTCCCACGCGGATCACCTTTGTCCAGGGCATCGGTCCCAGGGCACGCAAGTTGTGGTCGTCCCCGTTCACCACCGCGAAGCCGTTGCCCGGTATAATGCGCGAGAAATGGATGAACGTCCGCTGGACGTCGGCCAGGTCCCTGAAGATGTCCGCATGGTCGAATTCAAGGTTGTTGAACACGGCGACATGCGGCGAGTAATGGATGAACTTGCTGCGCTTGTCGAAGAACGCGCTGTCGTACTCGTCGCCCTCGATGACAAAGGGGTCCTCCGGCTTTCCCAGGTGGCTGCCGGTCGGGGGATCCTGAGGAACGCCCCCGATAAGGTAACCCGGGTCACGGCCCGTGGAGCGCAGCAAAAAGGCCGCGATAGCGGTCGTGGTCGTCTTGCCGTGGGTGCCCGCGACCACGATGTTGCGGCGGTGGCACAGGACCTGGTCGTGGAGCATCGCCGGGAGGGAGGTGTAGGGAATCGCCCGGGTCTCCAGGAGCCATTCGACCTCAGGGTTCCCGCGGGTCATCGCGTTTCCTATTACCACGACATCGGGCTTGAGCGAAGCCAGCCGCGCTGGATCGTAGCCCTCGAACACCTGGATGCCCGCGTCAGAAAGCACCGTGCTCATCGGGGGATACACGTTCGCGTCGGCGCCCAGCACGTCGTGTCCGGCAGCCCTCGCAAGGAGCGCGGCATTGCCCATCGCGGTCCCGCAGACCCCCATGAAATAGATTTTTTTGTGGGTTTTCTCGGTGCTCATTCAAGTAACCCGGCGTGAGGCGCGATGCGTTCGCTTGAGGATGTACGGATTCAAGGAGGCTTTCCCCTTTTGTTGATGGGTGGGTATCTTCAAGCGGGTATGGGTGGGCAAACCGGGCGACGCCGGCCGTTGGGCCCCAAAATCCCGATCGCACGCAAAGATGGCAAGATCATGCTGATCGCCGTCCACGAAGGCAAAGCGCCCGAATCCGGATGCCCGCCATCTTCGGTCGCCCCACGGCCTGCCCTTCAGGCCCTCATTGAATCGTCAGATTCACGTCTGAATAGAGGAAAAACCTCTGAACCTCGTAGGCGGCCGACGAACTCGCACCGCGCCTCACCACGATCAGCCGGCCAGCAAGTATACCGGTGGAAAAGCCCGCCACGGAGCTACTCTGCACCGTGCCCGTGTTGGGCCCGGACATCATGGCATTGGCCGCGGGTCCAATGTCCACCCATGCCGTGTCAGTAGGGCTGTTGTTGGCAAGGGTGACCGTGTACTTGGGCTGGACGATGCGCTCCACCAGCAGGCGTGCCGCGTTCGTCCGATTGTTCGACGAGGCGGTGTTCCATAGGGCATATTGGGCGGCCGAAAGCAGGGAGGCCCAGAGCGCGGGCGCCTGGGCCTGCGTCGATTCCCAGCTTTGGTCCCAGACCGAGTTGAACGTCTGCGTGTCATCCGCCGTCGGGAACGCGAGCGCCCTATATGGGGGGACCATGAGCGAGATCAGGAGGTAGCGTTGCTGTCCTGTCTCGCCGGTCGGCCCCACGGCCAGGCATCGCTGGGTGCCGTAGGCGTTGAAGGCGATGGAGGTGTACTGGTTCTGGTCGAAGGCCGAATAGCTCGCGCCGACCACGTAGGAGCTGACCCCCCGCTTGATCGCGAGCTTGGTGACCCACCCCGCCGTATCCACCGCTATTCGGGGCGAAAAGATCCTGGCTGCGAGTCCCGTGCCAAGATCAAAGGTCGTGAAAACCGTGCCCTGGGGCAGCCCGTCGCCAGCGAGCGATGCCTCATTCTGGAGCGAGTAGTCGACGGCATCGTAGGTCGCCTCAAAGTCCTTCCGAAGAGAATGGAGCGTTTCAGTCTCCGACCTGATCTGGGCGTCATCGAGCTTGTTAGCCAGGACGGGCGCAAGGATTCCGGCCAGGACGCCGATTATGGCCACGGCGACTAGCAGCATAAGAAGGAATTCTCCGCGCGTTCTCTTCAAGTCAGTGGATCTCGTTTACGACCTCGCAGACGGGGAGCACCACCGCGAGCGCGACGCCGAACACCCAAATGAGCACGACCGAAAGTACCGCGGGCTCCATCATCGCGAGGGCAAGGGCCACGCGGTGCCTGGCCTCGGAGGCGTAGTAGTCTGAAAGGCGCCCGAACACCTCGGTCAGGGATCCCTCCCCACTCTTCACGGCGAGCACGACCTCCGGGGCAAAAACCCCCGCTCGCTCGAAGCCCACGCCAACCGTGGCGTTGTCCCGGACCGCCGCGACCACCCGCTCCAAGGCCCCGGAGTAGACCACGTTCCCCGCCACGGGTATGCAGGACTCAAGCGCCTCGACGACCCGGATTCCCGACTCGCTGAGCGCGCGGTAGGTGGCGCAGATCCGCGCCATCGACAGGGCCTCGACTGCGCCGCGCACGACCGGAACCCTAAGAACCAATCGATCGAGGAAGGGCCGAAACCGAGGCATGAGGGCGACAAGGACCAGCGCCACAGGCAGTGCAAGGGAAACCATCGCGAGGAGCGGGTGCCCCGCCACCAGGTCGCTCACGCCAAAAAAGAAATCCGTGATGCGATTCGTCCTCTTTACCCCTATGTCCCGGAGCATCTTGGCGAACCTCGGAAGCGTGAAGCCGCAGACGATGGCGGAGGCACCAAGCGCTGTCGTGAACACCAGCACCGGATAGGCAAGGCCTCGAAGGGCCTCGCGCCTGATCGCCACCATCTGGGCGGCATAGCCCCTGACGTGCCTGACGCCCTCCGGCAGGCGCCCCGCCGCCTCATGGGCAACAATCACGCCCACCATCGACTCGTTGAAGATCCTCGGGAATTGGCGCAGGGCCTCTCCAAAGCTGCCTGTTTCCTCCACGTGCCGGGCGACCTCGGTCCATAGAATGCGCGCAGCCCCAGAGGGTGCGCAGTCGGCAAGCGTCCTTACAGCGGCGTTAACCCTTACGCCGCTCACCAGCATCAGCTCCAGTGAATCGAGCGCCGCCATGAGCATCGGCCCCGGGATCCTTGCGCGGGCGAGCCTACCCGTTCGGCCTGACACCCTCAGAATCTCGATCACGTAGGCTCTGCGCTGCGTCTCGATATGCTCGGAAAAGCTGGCCATGTCGACGGCGTCGAGAATGAGCGTGCTCCTGCGGCCGGATCTCCCAACACACCGTGCACGGTAGAGCGGCATGTGCTCTAGCTTTCCGGCAAGGTCACCGTTGTGACCCGGCCCATGGGGATGACGTAGAGGGATCCGCCCCATTCGAGCACGGCGCCCTCCCGGGAGACACCCGCGACACTGAAGCTCCCAAGTGTGTCTCCCCGCTTTACGATGCGACCATTCACGAGCGCGATCGGGCCGAGATCGCCCCCGATGATGATCCCCCCGCAGGTGAAGGTTAAGCTGTGGGGTGCATGCCGTGTCCTTTCCCGTGAAACCCATGGGTTGGCCCCTCCCTCCCCTGCCGGGTCGCTCCCCCTCGGGTCCGCCACCACAATGTGGCCCCCGGCATCGGGCCACTGGGCCCGGCTGGGCACGCCTGACCTCTCGGGTTTCGGCGCGGCGTTAGGCTCAGCGTCTCGTTCGGCGTGAGCTGCGATCCCAAATGCAAAGACGCGGCGGGGTGCAATCGCAGGCGGCGGCGCCTTGGGCGTCCCCACAAAGACAATCTCATGTTCTGAAGGAGCTTCCGGAATGGAAAGAAACCCCAGTACGTGCGTTTCGAGCGAGGCCGGAACGTACGCGTAACCCGGGGCCGCGAAGGCGCCCGGCGCGATCCCAAGAGCCACGACCCATGCTCCAAGGGTTCTCATGGGTGACGGTTGACAAAGGACACTTCGATTTCGCCTGGGTGCCCGGCTGGTCTCGTTAGCGTGAACCGAACGCTGCCCATGCTAAACACTAGGAAGCCCGGCTGGCCCCCTTCTTCCTCTTGTCTCGCCCCGGCCGATAGGAGGGTCTTCACAAGAGTCGCCAGTTCAAGCCCGGCATAGTGGGCGCGCACGCCGCAGACCATTCCCCTAAGGGTCGCAAGGAGTTCCTCCTCCTCCTTCGAGAGCACATCCGCCGCGTCCCCTCCCCGTTCGACCGCCTTTTCCATGGCCGGCATCATCTCGCAGTGTCCTCGACAGCCTTCCTTGCCTGTTCAATGGCCGAGGCCAGCGCCTCAAGCGCGGCCCTCTGGCGCGCGAGTTTTTCCGCAAGGCGGGCCGCTTCCCTGTTCCTGAGCGCCAGGTCCCCGATCAGGTCGTCTCGCTTTTTCTGAAGGTCCGATACCTCGCGCCGGATCTCCTCGACCGAGCGGGCCGCACGAAGCCTCAGCTTTAGCTCCGAGGCCCTGGCCTCGTCGTTCGTGAACACCTGCAGGAACTCGGGATTGCCATAAAGCTGCGCGATTTCCTCAACGGCCCCCTGCATCTTGGCCAGCATTTCCTGATACCGTTTCTCGGCTCGGCCCGCCGTGTCTGCCTGGGCGCCATCCTGCGCCGCAGGGCGCGCTGGCGCTGCGTCCAAAGCATCCCCTCCTTCGGGCTGCGCGGCCCCTGCAGTGAAAAGCGCGAGGCCAAGAAATGAAACCATTGTACGTATCGTCGGGGCATTCATGGAATCTTTCCCTTCTCGCCGGCCGGGTGTGAACGGATCGACACCCCGATTCTGACAAGGTCGATGGCAGGGTGGATGCGGTCGCCGCCGGCCTTCATCTCGAAGTCCGTCACGGCGGCACCGGGCGCCTTCTCGGCCGCTGCCACCGTATCCACGATCTCGCGCCAGTCGGCCACGGTCGGCGACTGCATACGAAAGGAACCGCTCTGGGTGGAGTAGCCCTCTCGGTCCTCCCTGGAGGATACCTCCAGGGTCCAGCGCGCGGCGAATATCCGCGCAACCTGCTCCCAGGCGTCACGTGGGCCTAGCTGCACCTGGAAACTCCGGACCTCGTCGCGTACCCGGTTAAGCCTAGACGCATCGTACTCGGATTCACCCGCGATCTGCGCATTGAGGCCGCGCTCCTCCTGCAAACCGTGTTGGTGGCGCGCAAGAGTGCGGGAGGACTGGATAGAACCAACGAGGCATGAAACGGCGGCGGCAGCGGCCGAAAGTGCCGCGGCCAGAGCGACCGGCCGGGTGCATGTAAAGCCCTTCCTCATAGCGAGCGGGGCGAGAATGTGCCGCAAACAACGAGCGTTCCGGCAATCGACTCATAGGCCCAGCCGTCGCCGCTTCTGGGGCCAAAGCCGGCATTGGAAAACTGCCTCCGTGCCTCGTCCGATTTGAAATTGTCCGCCACCACGTAAGCCTCTATCCGGAATCCCCCGGCAGATCCGAGAGTCAGCCGGCTGAGCGTCACCGATTCGGGAAGTGCCGATGCCAGCTGTCGCATGGCCCGGGCCGGCTCGAAGCCCTGGGGCAACGGCCCACCGGGCAGCTGGCCCTTTAGCCTGTCGATCTCCACGTGGTTCGACCTAAGGCCGCGGAGCCTTGTCGCGAGAGACGTGATTTCGACCGCTTCTCCCGACTCGTCCCTCTCGGCGCGTTGCTTCCCTTCCACTGCACCATAGGCGAAGGCCGAAGCCGCAAGGAGGCCCATGACGAACACGCATGCCAGGAAACGGTCCATGTTCCGGGGCTGGGGAAAGGGCTCAAGCAGGTTGGCGGGGTGGCCCACCGGCACCTGCGCGGCGCATTCGGCGAAGTCGTCAAGGCCCAAGACATGCGCCACCGTTCCCGAACCCCGAATCTGACCCCAGATGGGGCAAAGATTTGCGGGTTCGCCCTGCGCCACCACGGTGATGAAACCGCGGCTGGGCGCGACCTCGGCGGCCGAGCCCGGGGCTCGTTCGTCAAAGTCCCCGATCAGGCCGGAGAACACCTTCCAGTCGCGCTCGACCATCGGATCGGCCCAGGCCCTGAAGGAGCGCTTGCCGGGAACCAAGGACGCTACCCCAACAAACCCCGGGACAAGGAATACCACGAATCGAACCTTTTGCGCCCCGTGGCGGACCTGGCTAAGCGCCGCTCCTACGGTGAACGGGGACCAGGCAGCCGAAAGGGGGCAGCCAGACCGGGTGCCCGAGTCCTGCAGACGTGCGAGGCCGGGCATCATCTCGTAGTGCATGAGCGTCGCGAACGTCCCGCCCGAGGCGGGTTCCGGGGGCTCGATGCCCCAACCCAGGCTCTCGGAGGACACGACGGGATGCTCGCTCCTTACCCTGGACAGGGAGGCGAATACCGACCGAGAGACCTTGGGCGTCTCGGTGGACGGGTGAGCCATGCCGCGGGGCTCAAAAACGAGGACCGTCCGGCCCCTGAAAGGACGGGAGAGCATTCGGGAGAGGCATTCCACCGGATGGGCCGCATAGCCTCCATCTTCTCCCGGGGTCTCGCAGGTCCATTTCCCGGAACCGCGGGACCACGTGCCGCGGCCGAGCAACATGAAGATCCTCACGGCCATGGCCTAGAAATTCCCGAGGTAGACGTAGACGTCGGTGACCCCACCCACGGCCGCCGCGTAGGCCACCTGTCCCCTCAGCTGTGCTGCACCGGCCGAGCCCGTTGTGTCGTCCATGAAGGCCGGGGTGTCGACGGCGCTTGCTATCTGCGCGGCCTCGGGTCCCGAGACACCCTTGATGACCGCGTAGGCAACCCGTCCCGCCGGCAGGCTGTTGACACCGTCGACGCGGAAATTGGTGCCGCCGCTCGCGTCCACGGTTCCCGGCGATTGCGCCGTGTCCACCGCTGCGCACTCCAGGCGCGATACGCTCTCATAGGAGTAGCCCGCCGTGATTCGGGTATCGGGCAGGTTATAGAAGGATCCCGTGGCGGCATTGTAGCGCGGGTCAAGGACCGCAGAGCCACCCGACGGCGCAAACACCTGCGACCCGCACGCCGGGGTGAAGTAATGGTCAAGCTTCGGGCTTGGGACCGAGAGCAGGACCTCGTCCAGCCTCAGGGCTCCATTGAAATCCGCAACGGCGCTGCCCGCGAGGTTCGGATTAGCGGTTGCATTCACTACCCCGGCAAGCGAGGTGTAGCCCTTGGTGGTGGGAACGGTTCCCCCGAGCTGATTGGCGGCGTCAGCGGTGAAGCCCTTTAGCTGTTTGATGTCGGCAACCGTCCTGCTTACGTGGGCGGCCGATAGGGCCTTGCCCAGGGCCGGCAGGAGAATTGCCGCCAGGACGCCAATGATGGCGACGACGACAAGGATTTCGATCAGCGAGAAGGCGCGCGCCCTTGGGCGGCGGCCGAGACGTCTATTGGTGGGGATCTGTGGGTTCATGATGGGTGAAAAATCTCAGGAATCTCGGACGGTCTCCAATGTGGCGCCGAAGACCTCCTCGGGAGCGGTCAGACCAAGCGCCGCTTTGAGTATCCCATCCTCGCGCATGCTTCTGGCGCCGATCTCGCCCCGGGAGACCTCCCCGCGGTAGGCGGACTCCAACGCCGTGGGATCGAACCGGGATCGCTGGCGCAGGAGCATGTCGGCCATGCGGGATCCCATCTCCCGGTACTCGAAGATCCCCGTCCTCCCCAGGAACCCGCTCCCGTTGCAAGCAGGGCAGCCTCCGCCCGCCTCAAAGAGACCGGGCTCTAGGCGCCGCTCGCATCCGAGGACCCCGGCCTTGGTCGCGCAGCGCAGCAGGCTCCCGTGGTCCCTCATGATCGTCCCAGACTTCCGGTGCGGCTGCCGGCACTCTGTGCAGAGGCGCTTCACGAGCCGCTGGCCCACGAGGAGGCGCGTGGTAGACGCCAGCAGCGACGCCTCCACGCCGAGATCTAGCAGCCGGCTCAAGGCCTGAACTGCGGTATTGGCGTGCACGGTGGTGATGATCAGGTGGCCGGTGAGGGCCAGGCGCATCGCCAGTGAGGCAGTCTCAACGTCCCTGATTTCGCCCACGATAACGATGTCGGGGTTGTGCCTGAGGAAAGCCCGGAGAGCCGAGGCAAAAGGCATGCGCGGGCTCACCGGAGCCTGGGTGACCGCGCGCAGCCGGTACTCGACCGGATCCTCCACGCTGAGCACCCTCTTGTTGCGCACGTCGAGGCAGGGAACCGCGGCGGCAAGCGTCGTGCTCTTGCCATGGCCCGTCGGTCCCGACACCAGGACGATCCCGTTCGGCCTCTTCAGGCTGGCCCGGAAACGCATCGCGGTGTCCTCGAGCATGCCCAGGTCCTCGAGCGAACCGATCTGTGCACTCTGGTCCAGCACTCGGATCACGATGCTCTCGCCGTTGATTGCGGGGATAACGGAGTAGCGCAGGGAGACGCGCTTGCTGCCGTATTCCCGTACTGCGGACGCGTCCTGGGCATCCAGCCGGTTGGCGACATCAAGCCCCCCTGCCGACACGACGCCGCGGGACTTTCCGTCCGGCCCGCGCGTCGATGAGAGTTTTAGCTGGGCGGAAACCGTTTCCTTCATCGAGCCGGGAAGCGTGCCCCAGGGAATCAGCTCGCCATCCACCCGCCACCGAATCTCGCAACTGCGATCGTCGGGGATGCAGTGGATGTCCGAAAGGCCCCTCGTATGGGCCGCCTTCCGGATCATGTCCTCTATGAAACGCTCGAGCTCGTTGTCCCGCACCTCGAGGCTCGCCCGAAAGGTCTCTGAAACAAGGGCGTCAATGTCGGCCTGTGGGGAGACGACCCACTCGACAGTGTTGCCCTCGAGCGCGAAGCGAACCTGATCGAACTGCGGCCCGGAGGGATCCGCGACAGCCACCGTGACGCCCCTTGCGCCGCGGGAGAGCACGATGGCATGGCGATTACGCGAAATCGCCTCGGGGAGGGACTTGTAGGCGTCCGCCTCGACCTGGAGTTCCTCGCGCGGGACGTATCTCCAGCCATGAAACAACGCAATCCACCTGGCAACCGAATCGTCCGTGGCCAAGCCGAGCTCTACAATCGTGCGGCTGACCGGCTGCCGGCCCTCGACCTGCCGGTGGTAGGTGAGCGCCGAGGCAACCTGGCGCTCCGAGACCCCGGCCTCCACAATGCGCCCCAGGAGGAACGACTCGAGGGGCTCCGAGGAAACCGTGGGCAGGAATGCGGCCTTGATCATGTGGAATCCCCCGAGGCGCCGAGCATCAGGACCCGGCGCCGCTCCGCCTCCGCCCCCCTGCCCGGGACATCCAACCGGTCTGTGGCCGCGCTGTCGGATTGCGTCGGCACGATCGCCGGCGGCTCCTCTGCGTTCACCGTCACCAAGAAGACCAGCTCGGTCCTCGTCTTTGCCCTCGCCGAGGTTGAGAACGCGCTCCCAATGAGCGGCACGTCCGATAGCAGGGGTATGCCGCGCCTGTCGCTCGCCCGCGTCTCGGTGATGAATCCCCCTACGACCGCGGTCTCGTGGTTGCGGAGCGTCACCGTGGTGCGCGCCCTCTTGGTGCCTGTGATGGGAGCCGTCTCCTGCCCGTCAGGAGAGGTGACCGTACCCTTCAGCTCGGTCATGGCAGGCGAGAGGGAGAGCTTGGTGGTGAGGTCGTCGGCAATCTGGACGGTGATCTCCAGGACGTTGCCGAATGATACCGTGCTCTCGGAGTAGTTGGTATTGACGATGGGCTGGGTCCCGGCCTGCGTCGCACCGCCGGCATTGATGGTTGTGGTGCTGGTGCGGCTGAAGAAGGGCTGGTCCTCGCTCACCTGAACGAAAGCGGTCTGGTTGTTGAGGGCGGCGATCTCAGGCTTTGACTCCACGCGGACCGTTCCCTGCTCCGAAAGCGCACTTATCGCGGCCTGAACGCCCCCGGCGCTTAGGGTACCCGCGAAGGTTCCGGGGTTCAGCGTGACCGAACCCAGCTGCGCGATCGCGCCCGTGGTAGTTGTAAGCCCGGAGAGCGAAAGGGAGGTTTTCCCGATCCTGCCCAACGAAGCCTGAGCGACATTCCAGTCGATGCCGGCCTTCGATTGGTCGTTGAGGTCCACCTCGACTATCTTGACCGAGATGCGCGCCTGCCGGCCCACTCGCTGGAGCACCCTCTGCAAGTAGGCCCGCACCACCCGGTGGGTCCTCAGGGAGCCCCTGAGCTGAACAAGGCCGGCGAACCGATTTACGAGCAGGGACTCGCCTTCCCCCACCATCCCCTTCAGGTCCGTCTCCAGGCGCCCCCAGAAGTCGGCGTCGTTCTGCTGGGAGACGCTAAGGGTGGAGCTCCCGCCGCTGGCGTTTGCGGCCATCCCCTGAACCGCCTGGCCCGATCCCGAGACCAGCACACCGGCTGTCGCGCCGGTCGCCGCACCAGGCGCAATGGCCCCTCCCGCGCTCTCGCTCAGGTTCACGCTGGCGGAGCTCGAGCCAACCTGCGTCATCTGGAGGTAGTCGACGGGGTAGATCCTCGTTACGAACCTCCGCACCAGAAGGTACCCGCGATCCGACGCCTCATAGCTCCAACCCCTGGGCTGGCAGATCGCGTCCAACACCGTTCCGACCGTCGCATTGTGGACCTCGAAGGTCACGCTGCCCTGGATGTCGGTGTCGACCACGATAGGGAACCGGTAAGCCGCCCCAAGGCCCTCAAGGACGGTGCGGGCCTCCTGCCCCTGCGCGCCAAAGTCCTCTATCCTGCGATCAAGAACCTGCTCAATCCCCTCCTGGCTCTGGGAGAATCCGCACGATGAGACGGACAGGGCAAATAGAGCCTGCCCTAGGAGTCGGTAGAGGGCCGGGGTCAGCATCGTGAGCGGGAGACTCGCTAACACGTGTTTTAAGACAAGTCTAAAATTCATGTTTTTCTGTTGCCCCTGTTTGCGAGGCATAGCGGGCGCTCACCTGCCATCCCGCTCGGCGCGTTCGCCTTGGGGGGCACCCCCCAAGGCTTGCCATTCGTCGCCCGCCATTGCCTTCTCAATTCCTCGCGTTACCCCAATGGATCCCCGATGCCTAAGTGCCGCCTGCATTTCTGACGCGAAACGCGGCCCGTCTGGCCGCAAAACTGCTTACGGTCACCTGCCTTAAGCCCTTTACCGCAAGATGACCCAAACGAAACCTGACGGACCGAGCCTGTCCGTAAAATATGCACTTTGCCTAGGTGCCCTTGGGGTCGTCTTCGGCGATATTGGCACGAGTCCGCTGTACACGATGCATGAGTGCGTCGCCCATCTGCCGGTGGGCTCGGGCACCGATGGTTTGCTCGGCATTCTCTCCCTCATCTTCTGGTCGCTAGTGCTTGTCGTGAGCGTCAAGTACCTCGGCTTCATCACCAAGGCGGACAACCATGGCGAAGGGGGCATATTTGCGCTCCTTGCCCTGATTCATGCCCACAGGGAGGCCACACCGCACACGCACGAGGCCCGGCGTGGCCTTGGAGTCTCCGTGGTCATAATCCTGGTAGGGGCCGCCTTGCTCTTCGGCGACGGGATCATCACGCCGGCGATTTCCGTGCTTGGGGCTGCCGAGGGCCTTAACGCCATAGGCAGGGGCTTTAGCCCCTACGTACCTTGGATCGCCTGCGCGGTCCTCGCAGGACTCTTCTGGTTCCAGAAGAGCGGCACGATGAGAATTGGCGCCATCTTCGGCCCGGTGATGCTCGTGTGGTTCGTGACCCTCGGCGTCCTTGGGACCTGGTACGTGGTGCAGGCCCCTTCGGTGCTGAAGGCCCTCAACCCCATCTATGGGCTTATCCTCCTGCGCAATCCCCCGGCGGAGGTCGCCACCCTGCTCGGCTCGATCGTGCTGGCCATCACCGGCGCCGAAGCCCTTTACGCCGACATGGGCCATTTCGGGAAGCGGTCCATTTCGATCGCGTGGTATGCCGTGGCCTTCCCGGGCCTCGTGCTCAATTATTTTGGGCAGGTCGCGTACCTGACGCTCCATCCAAGGTCCTCCCAGAACCCCTTCTTCGCGATGGCTCCCGAGGGATTCTCCAGGGCCGCCCTGACGGGCCTGTCGATCGTGGCCGCCATCATCGCGAGCCAGGCCCTAATCTCGGGAGCCTACTCCCTTTCGCGGCAGGCCATCCAGCTCGGCTACTTTCCCCGGCTCAAGATCAACCACACGAGCGCGGGCCACTCAGGTCAGATCTACGTGCCGTTCGTGAACATGCTCCTGGCGATCGGATGCATCTTCACGGTGCTCCTGTTTGGCTCGACCGACCGCCTTGCCTCGGCCTATGGGATCGCGGTCACGGGCACCATGGCAATCACCAGCGGCGCCTACTACATGGTGGCCCGGCGCAACTGGAACTGGCCTTTCTGGAGGGCAGGCTCCATTTGCGGCCTATTCCTGGTGATCGACCTCGGCTTCTTCGGCTCAAATGCGCGAAAGCTGGCGGACGGGGGATGGTTCCCGCTGGTCATCGCAGGCGCCGTCCTAGCCGTGATGCACACCTGGAAGACCGGGCGCAACGTGGTCTTTGAGCGTGTCTATGGCGGTAACGTCACCGAAGAGGAGCTCGTGACGATAGCGCGGAGCAAGTACCTTTTCCGCGTGCCCGGCGCCGCGGTCTTCATGGTCGGCTCGCCGCGGGGAACTCCCCTAGCGCTCCTGCACCACGTGAAGGCGAATCGTTGCCTCCACAAGACCGTGGTCCTGCTGAGCATCATCACCGAAGACCAGCCGACCGTTCAGGAGGCAAACCGCCTGCGGCTGCGCGACATCGGCGAGGGCGTGTGGCGCGCAACGGGCCACTACGGCTACATGGAGTCCCCCGACGTCAGCAACCTGGTTGAGTTGATCAAGAAGCAGGGGCTGAGCATCAATCCCCAGTCGGCCACCTACTTCTTCAGCCGCGAGATGGTCATGACGGGTGGTAACACCGGGATGTGGGAGTGGGAGAAGAGCCTCTACAGTTTCCTGATACGAAATGCGCGCCCGGCAAAGGACTACTACAATATCACGCCGTCGCAGATCATCGAAATTGGCCTTCCCGTGCAGCTCTGAGCGCCGGGAATCCCCCATGCAGGCTTTTCGCTCGCCAATACGGGGCGCCGTGCATCCCCTTTGGCCTCATGCGCGTATGGATAAGAGAGAACGATGTCCTTCGCACTGGTGTTGCTGCGATTGCCGGCCGTCTGGACCGGATGGGGAGCCTCCCTTGAGGCTCCGGTGCGCCCTGCGCGGATGACGCCTGACGAGGATTCAACAGGTTCCCTCGGGGAGCGCGCCGGTTCGGACGCGGCCCTCCTGCGGCGTATGGCCGACGGCGATCGTGACGCGCTTGCCGAGCTCTACGACAGCCTTTCGCGTGCGCTCTATTCCACCGCCCGCCACATCCTCAACGACTCAGCTGAGGCACAGGACGTCGTGCATGACGTCTTTCTCGCGCTTTGGGAGAATGCGGCCTCATTCGACAGCCGCAGGGGCGCCCCTTTCTCGTGGGCGGTCACGCTCACGCGCAACCGCGCGATCGACCGGCTGAGACTTCGCGCCAACCGGGCTCGCCTGCTCGGAAGTTCGGTCCCCGAGGACCTGGGTTATGCGCAGGACGGCAGCGTGAGCGACCACCTTGAGCTCGGCGACCGCGCTTCCGCCGTCCGCTCGGCCGTGGCCGGGCTACCTCCCGACCAGCAGCGGGCCCTCGAGCTCGCGTTCTTTTCCGGGCTCACGCAGATGGAGATCGCCGAGAAGCTGGGGGAGCCCATAGGGACCATTAAGGCGAGGATCCGCCGCGGACTAATCAAACTTCGCGACGTGCTCGCGACCCGGATATGATCGACGAACGCCAAGAGGAGAACGCTTGCCTCCACGCCCTCGGCCTCCTCGAGACGGGTGAGCGCAGCGCGTTCGTTGCCGAGCTGGGGCTTAGCCCTGAGCTGCGGCGCAAGGCCGGCGAGCTGCGCGAGGCCGCCCTTTCTCTTTCGCTCACGGCGCCGGAGGCGACTCCGCCCGATGCTCTAAGGGCGCGCATCCTTGCCTCCGCCGGTGCCCAGCGGCGGCCCCCCGCGGAGGTACCTGCCAAGCCGACACACGCAAAGATTTTCACGTTTCCAGCCTGGTTGCCATGGCTCGCGGCTGCATGCATTGCAGGGGCTGCCCTCTGGTCGCAGAGGCAGTATGCCCATGAGCGGGAGGCGAATCTCGCGCTTTCCGCAGAGCAGCGCCTGGCGCGGCTCGCCCTTGAGGAGACGCGCGAGCAGTTGGCCGAGGCCAAGCGAAAGCTCTCGGATTCTGGCAGGCAACTCGCCGAGTTGTCGGCCACGCTCAAGGAGGAGGGCGACCTAGCGCACTTCAAGATCGCCACGCTTGCGTCCATGCTCGGCAACTCCCCCGAGGCCCTCGCAGTCGCCGTCTGGGATCCCTCCCGTCAGCAAGGCGTGCTCACCGTCTCCAAGCTTCCCGCGCTCGCCTCCGGAAAGGACTACCAGCTTTGGCTGGTCGACAAGCAGTATCCCAATCCGGTCAACGCGGGTGTGTTTGTCGTGGATCCGGTCTCCGGGGAAGCCCACATCGTCTTCAAGGCTGAAAAGCACGTGGACTCGATCGCGAAGTTTGCCGTCAGCCTCGAGCGCAAGGGCGGAGTGCCCAAGGCCGAGGGACCCATCGTTCTGCTGAGCCCGTGAGTAGAGGTGTCCCCCCGGGGCCCGGGATCAGGACGGCTTGACTCGCGCCGCCTGTTCAAAAACCGTCTCCCCATGGTTTGGCGCCAAGGCGCGGTTTTGGTGGCTGCAACGGCTCTCCTAGCCGCCGGGATGCCGCTGCGCGGCCAGAACGCACCCCCTGAGGCTCAGGCACGCGGGGTCCTCTCGGCCATGGAAAAGGCGGCCGACTGGCAGTTGCTTAACCCGAGTTCCCATCCCGAGACAGACTGGACCCAGGCCGCAGGGGACGCGGGCATGATGGCGCTAGCGGGAATCTCAGAAAATGCGCGTTTCAGGGACGCCATGCTGGCCGTGGGCGAGAGAAACCAGTGGCTGGTGGGCCCACGCACTGAGCACGCCGACGACCACTGCATCGGACAGACCTATGCCGAACTCTACCTCGTCTTCCGCGAGCCGCGGATGATCGCGGGGCTTCGGAGCCGGTTCGAAGGGATCATTGGGAAGCCCTCCACTGTCGAGAGCCTGGATTTTGGGCAAAGCCACGGGGCTGCGCTGGAACGCTGGTCGTGGTGCGACGCCCTGTTCATGGCGCCCCCGGCGTGGGTGCGCCTCTATGCGGCGACTGGCGACAAGCGTTTCCTGGATTACGCGGTCGCGAACTGGTGGAAGACAAGCGACTACCTTTACGACAAGGACGAGCACCTCTTCTTCCGCGACAGCACCTATTTCGGACGGCGCGAACCCAACGGCCAAAAAATCTTCTGGAGCCGGGGCAACGGGTGGGTCCTTGCGGGGCTTGTCCGGGTCCTTCAGTTCCTTCCGATGAACCATCCGGACAGGCCTCGGTTCGAGAAGCAATTCACCGAGATGGCGGAGCGAATTCTCAGCTGCCAGAATCCCGACGGCCTGTGGCGCGCGAGCCTGCTAGATCCTGCGGATTATCCCATGCGGGAGACGAGCGGATCTGGGTTCTACACGTACGCCCTGGCCTGGGGCGTGAACCAGGGGCTTCTGGAGCGCAGTCGCTTTGAGCCCGCCGTGTGGAAGGCATGGGCGGCGCTCGTTTCGTGCGTCAATCCCGACGGGAAACTCACCCGCGTGCAGCCGATCGGGGCCGATCCGAAGAAGTTTTCCGAAGGCTCGACCGAGGTGTACGGCGTCGGGGCCTTCCTCCTAGCCGGGAGCGAGGTCTACCGGCTCTCGTTGCTTGAAAAAGGCGCCGTGCGGGCCGTGGTGACGATCACCAATCCCTCCCCCTATTTTCGCGCGCAGGAGACTGTTGAGGTCGAGATGGGCACGCCAGGGGCCGCGGGATTTGTCGTGATGGACCGTGTGTCCTCGCACATCCTCGATAGCCAGACCTATGCCGAGGAAGCGCTAGGCACGCCGAGCAGGCTTCTCTTCCAGGTGGACCTAGCTCCAGGGGAACAGCGGAACTACGACGTCATCGACCGCGGGGACCGATTGCCCGTTGTGCCGCATCCGGTCGTCAAGACCTTCGTCCGCCAGGTGCCCGAGCGTTTTAACGACGTGGCGTGGGAGAGCGACCGGATCGCACATCGAGTCTACAGCCAGGATCTGATCAAGGGTGAAGGCACGGTGAGCAGCGGCATCGATGTCTGGTCCAAGAGGACACGCGCGCTGGTCGTCGACAACTTTTACCGGAGGAAAAACTACCACGAGGATGCCGGGGAAGGCCTAGACGACTACGAGGTCGGCAGGAGCCGGGGCTGCGGTGGGCTCGGCGTCTGGAAGAACGGCACGCTCTATAACTCCATCAATTTCCGGTCGGTGCGTATCATAACAACCGGTCCCGTCCGCTCGGAGTTCGAACTCACCTATGATGCTTGGGACGTCGCGGGGCGCAGGGTCTGGGAAACCCGCCGAATCAGCATAGACGCCGGCTCCAACATGAGCCGCGTCGAGAGCCGCCTTTCCAGCGACAATCCCGCACCGATCGAGGTCGCTATCGGGATTGCCCAGCGCGCAGACCCGGCCGGACAGCTCGAAAGAGATGGGCTGAAGGGCTGGATGACCTATTGGCAGGCTGCCGACCGCGACCGCGGATGCATTGGTTGCGCCGTGATCCTTAGTCCGGGATGCGTGCCCAAGTTTGCGGAGGAGACGGCCAGCGTCCCGCAGCCCCCTGAGGCCAGGCGTCTCCATCCGGGCACCGAGGGACTCCCCCCCGTGGGCAACGCGCTCGCGGTCACGGAGGTCAGGGTTGGGGATCCCCTGGTCTACTACCTTGGCGCGGGTTGGAGCAGGAGCGGAGACTTCCCCGACTCGCTCGCCTGGCGCAACTACGTGTCCGCCTTCGCTGAGAGGCTCAGGACGCCGATACTGGTCAAGGTCTCTGCCCCCGACGCACGCGGATAAGGCAGGAATTGGCCCTCGGCGTTTCGCGGCCTGCTGCATCCGCGCTAGGAGATCTTTTGGCTGTCGGCTACTCCCTCGTTCAGCCAATTCACAGCTTCGGAGCGGTTGGAGAACATCTTGATATTCGTGGCCATCTGGGAGCCGCAGAAGACCGAGTAGTACGCGATCACCTGGGTTTCGGGGCCATGGCTGACAATATAGGCGCGTCGGGCGTGGGGCCCGTACTTCAGGTTTGCCGCTGCGTAGGCGATGCTCACCTGGGAAATCGTACTGCGCGTCACCCGTGTCCAGTCACTCAGGAGGCGCATCTCGGGACAGAAAAGGAGGTCCCCGGAGAGCCGTGTCATTGCCCAATGCGGATAACCCATAACCTCGTCCGTCTACGATCCCTGTCCCCACTTCATGGTGGAGAGCCACACGCAAAGTGCTGCAAATCAAAGGCGATAACTACGTACCGCGAATGCCCACCCCCTAGGGATGCTGCCGAAAATGGTGCCCAGGACAAGCCTCAACTATTTTGGTGAAACCGCCCTCTGTAGCTCTGTATTTAGAGGAAGATTCGCAAATTTCCCAAATGGACAAGAAAGGACGAAAAAGGACGTTGCGTGTGTGCTTCTGTATGCTACAACGGGGCCATGAAAACGCCCCGCTTCCCTCTCCTGGTCAAAGCCGGATCCGTAACCGTGGCGATTTACCGCATGCGGCGCCCCAGGACTGCCCGCCAGGCAGAGCGCGAGATCTTCACCGTGGCCTGGCACGCCGGCGGCCAAAGGCACACTAGGCAGTTTGCGGATCTTTCCCGGGCCCAGGACGAGGCGAAGCTAAAAGCCGAGCAGCTGAGCGCGGGGCGCGTGTCGACGGCCGCTACCATGGGCCTGCAGGAGTTCGAATTGCTCAAGGCGGCCCGCGAGCTCGCCGGCGCGGTACCTTTGCTCACAGCCCTGGAGGAATGGCAGGAAGGGCGCCTGCTGTGCAAAGGCTCGTTCATTCCGGCCTGCAGGCTGTGGGCCGAGACGCAGACCTCGAGCATTGAGGATGTGACGACCGCGGCCGCGGCGGATCAATTCATCGCTGCCAAGCGAAAGGCCGGCATCAAGACCGCTGCAGGCCTCGATCGCACGATGCCCAAATTCAAAGAGCGTTTCGGCGGCCAGGGAATCGCAACGATCACATCGAAGGACCTGCAGGCCTGGCTCGATTCGATGGATCATCCGTCGACCCGAAACACACACCGCCAGCGCATCGTAACCTTTTTCAGATGGGCCAGAAAGGTTGGCATGCTGCCCACGTCGGCACAGACGCAGGCGGAGAAAACTGACAAGGCCCGCGAGGCCGATCTCGACATAGAGATCCTGACGGTCCCTCAATTCTCATCGATCCTGCAGCTGATGCGCGCGAGCCATCCGAAATATTTGGCCGCGACGGTCCTCGCAGGATTTTGCGGGCTGCGCCGATCGGAGCTCCACGCTCAAGCCTGGAAGGATATTTCGCTCGAGCGCGGCCACCTCCGAATCACGGCCGCGAAATCAAACACACCCGCCAAGCGCCTGGTGCCACTTTGTCCGGCCGCGGTCGAATGGCTGCTGCTGTGCGATCGCACAACCGAGCTCGTTTCCCCGCCCTGGGGAATGGATCTCATCCGGAGATATTGCCGCGAGGCCAAGCCGACGCTCCCATGCCCCGACAATTCATTCCGCCACGGTTTCATTTCTCATCGCGTCGCGCAATCCGGAGACGTTGCCAGGACGTCGCTCGAGGCTGGCAACAGCGTGAGGATCATTCATCGCCACTACCTCGAATTGGTGGACAAGAAAGACGGCGAGGCCTGGTTCGGCATCCGTCCTGGTGACTCTGGCCAGGTGATCGAATTTGCGGCCGGCAAGCAGGCTTAACTAGAGGCTTATTTTTTTCTTTTCCGTCCGCTAGTAGCTCGAGAGATCAGCTACGCTTTGCTCTAGCTTGTGTTTGTTTAATAGGCCTTTACGCGTCCGCATTGTCGCTGGAAACAGCGAAAATATCTCTTGGACGATGGATGGCGAAGAGGGACGAAAACTAGACAGCGCCGTAAGGTGTATATGGCTACTCCATCCCCCCAAATCGACGGCAGATTCTTGCCTGCAGCGGACGTGATGAAAGCACTCGGGTATACCGATGCGTCCGGATTCTATCGATTCGTTAAACGTACAGGGCTCCCGTTTGTTAAACTCAGCCGAAGGACGATGGTTTTTGAACGGAGCCAATTCGAGGCATGGGTGAAACGCCGCACCGTTGTTGGGACCGTTGTTGGGAGGGCCGCATGATCGCGAACCCAGCACCCGCCCCGATCACCTTGGAAGCACGCGGGCAGCGCTCGAGGCTCTTAGGTGGCCTCCTTGAGTTGGAACCGCGGCTCTGTGGTGTCGATGTGCGGAGCTTCACTCTGCGTATGTACCTAGAGCTTTCATTCGAAAACAACGCCTTCTTTGTCGAAGGTAAGGCAATCGAGGCCGTGGACGTGGCTCAATTTGTCGATCGCGTGGCAGTCTCGTTTAGGCGCAAAGGCCCATCCGCAATCAATCACATCCCTCCGTCCGACGTCGCGATCCCAGCGATTCGTGAATACTTGGCCAGGAGCCACGAATTTGCGCCCCTCGGCGGCCTCGGTAAGCTGATGCTCGAATTCCCAAGCGTACTGATCGCCAAGGCGACCGGGCCGTTAAATTTGCCCTGGAACGAGGTCCTCGACATACCCTTCCGAGTCCTCTGGCCGATCATCGACTTTAATCTCGGCGAGTTGCTCAAAAGGGAGGTTTCGTAACCATGGGCCCGGAACTTATCGCCCGAATCGGGCTCAACCGAGATAAATACTCGAAGGGTCTCGCCGACGCCGAGAAGGATTTCAAAACATTCACGGCCAACGTGGGATCCCACGGCAGGAACATGAGCGGGCAGCTCGTCCACCAATTTCGCGAGATCAACGAGGCCATCAAGGGATTCGGCGCCGCCGAAGTTTTCAGGAAGGTGATCGACGGATTCAAATCGATCAGCGAATGGGCCCGTAAATTTGGCGACCAGACGGACGAGAATACCCGCGCCGCGAGCCGGTGGGGTGACGCCTACAAGGCGGCCGCCAGCTCTGTGATGAGCGTCGTAGCGAAGGGATTCGGCATGGCGGTCCGCGGCATGGAATACACTGGTGGGTTTTTGAAAGGCGAAGGCCTCGACAAGACCGACAAGCTCGCTGCCAGCGACGACGCAGCAGCAGCCGCTGAGGCCCAGCGCGACGCCTTCCTTAAGAAAAACAATGCCGAGCAGGTTAAGCGGCTCCGCCAGGAGATCGCGGCGATCGAGCTCGAGGCCTCGGGCAAGCTCGAGACATCGGGCGAGCGTGTGTCTGAGCTCTACCGACAGCAGGCAGCCTTGGTTAACGAGACGTCAAAATTGGCTGACGACGAGGTTGAGAGGCGGCTCGTGGCCGAGAAGGCGATCGCCGAGATCAACAAGAAGATCGGGGAAGAACAGAGGCGCTCAGCCGAAGAGCAGGCCAAGGCCCAGGAGGCGGCTGCGGCCAAGGAAGCCGAGCAGCATGCCCTACGGTTGAACCGAATTGCGGCGGAGAAGCTGGCGCGGTCCGCCCAGGTTCGAACGATCGCAGAAATCCAGGAGAAAAAGGACACTTCAACGGCCGACAGATCGAGGCTGAGCGTCCAGGAGCTGACCAACATCGGCAGGTTCGAGCCCGGCGTTTCGATCGCGGTCACGGATGCGGCCGAGCAGGGCCGCCAGGCGGTTTCACTGAAGAACCAGGCCAACCAGCTGCGGCTGAGCGGTGACCAGACCGGGGCGGCGGCGCTTCAGAGCCAGTCAGACACGATCCTGCACGGCCTGGCCGGTCCTACGGGACCCCTGCGGCATTCGGAGGATCCGGATCAGTCCGTCATGTCCGAGCAGCTGGTCAAAGCCAACGAGCATTTGAAGGACATCGATGACAAGATAACGAGCATAACGATCTCGCAATAATGGCCACCCAAATGGACACCTCCCTCGAATCCAAAATATTCGAATCGATCCTGTCGTTCGCCGCGGCCTACTTGGCGCAGGGAGCGCAAGCCGACGCTGCAAGGGAGCGCATCCGGATCCTCGCGGCCGCCCGCATCAGGACGATCATCAGTGAGGCCGACACAACCGCAAACACCCAATGACCGCTTTTGAAAAGGACCGCTATACCCAGCGGATCCTCGAACGAATCGACGACGCGGACCTCCAGATCCGGACGATCGACGAACGGACCATAAACCAAGCCCGCGCGCGCCGTAACCTCGTAGCCTTTAAGAAAAGGCTCGAGGACGAGCTCGCCGCGTACCGACCGGCCGCTGCCGTTCAACATGCAGGCCGATGAACCGGCCGGCAGGCGCACCGACTGGCGCCCCTTCATTCCAAGTTGGATGGACGAACTCGAGATCTCGCCGATCCAATTCCGGATCCTGGCGAACCTCTGGCGCCGCGCAGGCCAAGACAACGTAGCGTGGCCCTCAGGCGCTACGATCGCGAAAGACTGCCGCATCGACCGCGATACCCTTTGGGACAACCTCACCGCGCTCGAGCAGGCGGGCCTGGTGAAGCGTAGCAGCGCCCGCGGCACCTCCAACACCTACACACTCCTTGTGCCAGTAGGCCGAAAGCGCGGGCCTACCGGAAACGGCGGGCCTACTAAGCAGGCGGAATTGACGGGCCTGGGGGTGGCCGAATCGGCGGGCCTCGACCAGGCCGAATCGGCGGGCCTCAAAGGTTCCCCAGAGAAGGTTCCCCAAGAAGGATCAATCCTGGCGGCGCCGGCTTCGCCTGCGGCCGCGAAGGTCTCTCAAAGGCCTAGGGACGCCCTATTATTCGAGGCAATCGGGGCCGCCTGGGGCATAGATCTGACCCAGCTGACCCCTTCTGCCCGCGGATCGATGAATGCTGCCCTAAAGCAGATCAAAGCCGCAATGCCGGCCGTCACTGAGGCCGACATTCGCTCCAGGGCGGCCACCTACGTTCGCAAATATCCAACGTCGGGTAGCTGCACGCCCAGCGCATTGGCGAAGCACTGGCCGTCGCTTGGATCTAGGACAACGATCTCGTCAGCGCCGTCCACGATCGCCGAGCCGCGCAACTGGCGACAAAGGCTCGCCGGCACAATTTTTGTCCAGGACGAGCGCAACTGGCAGTCCAGGTCCAATGACACCAAGCGAGCGATGATCGAAGCGCTTCAACGCCTCACCAATGCCAACGCAGCCTGACCAGGTGGAAGTCATCGACGCTGCTGGCGAGCTCGGTCTGATGCTGCGCGACCTAGCCACGAGACGATCCTCCAAAGCCGCCGGCAAGCGGACACTCCGGCTGCTCCATCGGTTTAGGCCTGACCTGCCACTCAGGCGCCGACCCGGGCGCGCCGGCGGTCACCTCCAGACAGTGAACCGACTCGTAGAATGGTACCGACACAACGACCGGCGCCTCAAGCGCCTAACCCCTGGCGAGAAGGCAAGGATCCTTGAGGACTTCGCCCCCCTCATCGAAGTCCTGGTCGAGCTAGGGGTTGTGGACGCGGTAGGGGTACCCCCGGGTAAGGAATCTTTTCGTACACCCTTTTTGCGTAGGTTGGGCGACGCCTCGTTAAGCTCTCATGAGCCGCCAAAAAAGACATGTCCCATCGCGCCTTAAAAACCGTCCTCCTGGAGCTGCTCTCCGCGCTGCGTGACGCCTGGTCGCCTGCCAGGGCAAATCCGGAGCCTTTCCAGTCTCGGGCCCCTCTACCGACCCCCCCTCAAGAAATTTCTCGGGCCAGCGGAAAGGACCAGGCGCTCGCCAGGGCGATCGAGCGACGGAAGGACGGCGACTGGCTGTGACATTCGGCCTTGAAGTCACGCTTTAGCCGGTTAGGTTGCCCCCGTGAATCTAAAGATTCGCCGGGTGTCGAAGCCCGAAGGAATGCAAATGCTAACCAACAGGAAAAACGCGATTGCGGCTGGCTCGAAACGGGGCGGGGCATTCTGTGCCCCCACTTCGAACCCGGAGTAGGGCCAGCCGCTCCGTTTGAAAATACGAGAATGAAGACACGCATCACGATCGGGATCCACGCAGCAGCGGAGGACGTGCCATGAGCCAGGAATCCGAAAGGCTCCTGGCCATGATCATTGTCCTGGTCGAACGAATGACCCCGCTCCAGGTTGCCGGCGCCCAGGAGCAATGGGAGCTGGTCTGCGAGCAGCGCGGATGGCCTTGCTCCTCCGCCTCCGAGGCGGAGGCCGCGGCAATGGACCAGGTTCCTCGCGAATAGATCTAGGCGAATCCACCAGGCCCGGGAACCGCCGCCGGCGCCCGGGCCTTTTTGCGCCCCGAAAACTAGATACGGGGCCACAGTGTGGGGAACGCCACAATGCGGACACGGGCCCTTAATATAAAACCACACTCAAATGCTTAATTACTCCGACCTGGTGACAAAAATTATGCGCGAGAAGAATTGCACCCGGGCCGAAGCCAGGTTGCTCGCCTCCAAGATCCAGCCACAGCAAACCGGCGCTGAGTTGCGGGCTGGGAAACCCGGAGGCGAGAAATTCTCCGCCCTCGTATCGGAAGCGATGGCGACGCTCGCCTTGAGCCGCGCCGAGGCGACCGCCTTTTGTGTGTCGCATCACCCAGACGTGTACCGTGACAGTCTGGTCGGCGCCGGCGTCGTTGCCGGAAAGCGCGCGGATATGGACGCCGTGGAGCATCACCAAAGTTTCAGGAGCCTCGGTCTTCGGCTTCTTTGCGCGGACGAGAGCGCGCGCCGTTACGTGAGGGATGGCAAACTCGCCGCGGTGGACGAGCTGCGGGGCTTATACCGGACCGAGGACCTCGACCGGATCCGCCTACAGAATTTCAGGAAGCTCGCCCCCGCCGTGATTCAGTTCACGCCCGATGAGAAAATGGCGATGGGCAAGCTCTACGAGGCCTTCGAGAAATTTGCCGCGTCCTGGTCAGACCGCTCGCACATGACGGCCCTCCGTCCTGGTGAGCGGATCCTATTCGGCCGCATCGTCCGCGATCGCTGATCCCTTTTCACTATGAGCGTAAACCAAAGCACAGTTACACAGCGAGACACAGTCGACGCCTTCCAGGCCGATGCCACCGGATGCGGCGCATACTTGCGCTGCAAATTCAACACGAACGGCGTCCTCACTGTCGCCGGCGCCACCGACGACGCGAACATGATCTCCGTCTCCGCAGTCGCAGCGAATGCAATCGGGTTCTTCTCCTATATCGCCGGTCCCGGCACGCGATGGGGTATCGCCTCCGGAGCGATCTCCGCCGGCAGTCCGATCTACTCGGCCGCCGCGGGCCAGATCTCGGCGACCCAGGGCACGGGCCATTTGATCGGCCGCGCCGTGACCGATGGCACAAACGGCAATCCCTTTATCTGGATCCCGCTATCCGAGAATAGCTCGGCAAGCTGATCCTGAACCAAAAAAGACCAGATCAAAAAAAGACCAAAACAAAATGCATCCAATGTTTAGAAAGCTCCTGGGTAGTCCCGCAATGGAGGATCTTCGCCAGTTTCAGAACGAAACCACCGATCTAATAAACGGAGCGTTAAAAGCGGCCGAGTGTATCACAATGGCCAGAGAGCGGGCGAGCGACGCCTTCACTGCCTTCGCAAAAAATCCGACTCCTGAGAAGGCTGAGGAGGCTCTCAAGCTGGCGGCCTACGCATTGGCGTCCGAAAGGGCCAATGAGTTATTTAGGAACCTTGTCGTTAATGGCATCCGCGAGGTTCGCACGGGTCTGGCGGCCACGAAGATCGCCGCGGCGATCGACGAAGCAGCGGAGGATCTCCAGGACAAACTCAAGGCATTGGTTGAGTCCGATCGCGTTCAAAGCGAGCAGCTCGGTATTCCCGTAGAAAGCGTCGAGGCGAAGAAGGAGATCGAGCATCGGTTGTGGCTTCTGCGCTGCGGGAAAAGCAATCCCGGGCAGGCCGCGCTCGGTAACCTTAACGCGGCGACGGGAGCCACGCTCTAACCTTTCAGCGTGCGGTTCCACGCTGTACGTCGCGCCGGCGCCGACTGCCCCTAGGTTTCTCGAATCTTCCTAGGGGCGAAACCGGCACACTTCTCTTTCATGGCATCCGAACCCATCCCGCAGCAGGTCAAGGGCGGCCCACTGATCCTCACCAGGCGGCCGCACGCCAACCAGGCGATCTCGATTCTGAATGCCCTCGGTGCCATGCGGGTGAGTCCGGCCGGCACTGGCGAATTTGTAATCACGGATACCGATGCCACCCTGGATCTTTCTCCGTTGAGCCGGACCATGAATACCCGTTTGGAAGCGCTCGAGCAGGCGCATAGCGCCCTCGCATCGATGCAAAACGTCATCACGGCCGCGCTGGCCAATGCGACGATCACCTGCAACGCGAACGGGACGATCACGATCACCTTCCCGCACATCGTCCAGCAACTGATGACCTAGCGCCAATGGCCAGGGCGTTAAGGGACCAGCACGAGGTATAGGCCGAGTCGAGATCGGGCCGCCTGGGGCAAAGGAACCGATCAAGCGCTATTAGATTCGCCTCCGAAATAGCCCGAATTCATCTTGCGAATCTACCGTATATAAACAGTTTATGTGTCACGCGATCAATCCGTCTCAAGCGGCAGGCGGGATGTGACGATCAAGTGCCGCTGGGAACCAATCCGGTTCTTGGCTTGTCAGGTCGCATTGCAGGAATAGATTCAATCCATGGCTCTCGAGAAAGAACTCCAAACCTATAAGCGCGAGCTTACCTCGCTGCTCGGAAATGAAGGCCAGTATGCGGTCGTCAGCGGAGACAATGTTATAGGGGTTTTTGCTACTTACGAGGACGCCCTGAAAATTGCGTACGAGAAATGCGGTATCAATCCGTTCCTGATTAAAAAGATTCAGTCGGTGGAACAGGTTCAATACTTCACTCGCGTAATCGATGAAGTATGCCTCACCTGACTCTTCCCGTTGGCGTAGGTGGACCGGTAATTGATCTCTTGATCGGCGTAAGCGAGCCGCGAGCTCTGGCGCTGCGGGCCGCAGGCAAGACTGTCCCCGCGAATGTGAATGCCAGGCTTCTTGTCGATACTGGGGCGAGTTGCACATGCATCGATCCGTCCGTTCTCGCGCCCCTACAGCTGACACCGACCGGAACGACCACGATCCACACCCCTTCGACTCAAGGTACAGGCCATTCGGTAAATCAATTCGATGTCAGCATTATCATGGTTCATTCGCTGGTATGGAGATCATGGAAAGCATGGCCCGTAATAGAATCTAACTTGAGCGGTCAGGGCATTCACGGTCTGCTGGGGCGCGATATCTTAGCCCATTGCCTCATGACTTACGATGGGGCCGCAAAGACCTTCTGCTTAGGATTCTAGGACGATCAGCGCTAGGATTAAGCCTGTGGGGCTATATCTGTGTGCTACTGGTATGCTGCAAACCCTCTTCCTCGTAGAATGGTGCCCAGGACAGGACTCGAACCTGCACGCCTTACGGCACACGCCCCTCAAACGTGTGTGTCTACCAATTCCACCACCTGGGCATCTAAAACGGGGAGGGGGTAATCAGTGGCAAGCGCCGGGAGTTGTCCAGCCCTGAAATTGGGTTTTGACCCATCAGGATACCTAGAGGACCTTCCGGGCGGTCGTCTCACTATGAAACTCGACGCAATCAAAGCCGCGCTGCTTGCCTCCTACGATACGGATGGGGGGATTAACCATCTCGACGGCGTCAACCTTCCGTCCCAGGAGTCGGTCAACGAGATCGCCCGCGACTGCATGCACCTGCTCTTCCCGGGTTATTTCGAGGAGCGGAACCTAGCGAAGAGCGAGGTACCGGCCCTGGTCGACACCATGCTATCGAGGATCGGCGCACGCCTTGGAGTCGAAATTGAGAAAAGCCTGCGTTTTGCCCGCAATCCTGAAGCCAGCGCACGCGCCCGCACGCTCACGATGGAGGCCTTGGGGAAGCTCCCAGATCTCCGCAAGGCGATCCGGACCGATGTCGAGGCCGCCTACCAGGGCGACCCCGCGGCGCTAAGCTACGAGGAGATCATCCTCGCCTACCCCTGCGTGCTTGCGATCTCGCTTCAGCGCTTTGCCCACGTCCTCTACGAGCTGAGCATACCTCTGCTTCCGCGCATGATCACGGAGTTCGCCCATGAGCGCACCGGCATCGACATCCATCCAGGGGCTCAGATCGGGACCCATTTCTTCATCGATCATGGCACGGGCGTCGTGATCGGAGAGACCGCGTCCATAGGATCACACGTGAAGCTCTACCAAGGAGTCACGCTTGGGGCTAAGTCGTTCGAAATGGACGCAAGGGGCAATCCCGTGAAGGGAGTGAAGCGACACCCGGACATTGGGGACAATGTCACGATCTACGCCCATGCGACGATCCTTGGCGGCGACACCAATATCGGCGCCAACTCGGTGGTCGGAGGAAACGTTTGGCTCCTGGAGTCGGTCCCGGCTAACAGCATCGCCTACTTCAAGGCTGACGACCTCGTCATCCGACCGCGGCAGAAAAAGGAGACCCTCGTCGGCTACGTCGACGACTGGGTCATTTGAAACGCCTACCGCCGCTGTCGGTCCGAGAGCGCGTGGGCCAGCGTCGCACCGAAGAACGGCCCCCGGTAGATCATGCCCGAGTAGACCTGCACGAGAGTCGCACCGGCATCGAGCTTCTCTGCCGCGCTCGCCTGGTCCGTTATCCCTCCAACCCCGATGATCGGGAGCCTGCCTTGGGTTGCACGAGAGATGTAACCGATGATCTCAGTGGAGCGCCGCCTTAGGGGTGCGCCGCTCAGCCCACCGGTTTCAGAGACCTTCGAGAACACGCCCGGCCTTGCGAGGGTGGTGTTCGTCGCGACAATACCATCCAGGCCATATTCAAAGATTACAGAGAGCACGGAATCGATCTGCGAAAAGCCTAGGTCGGGCGAGATCTTCAGGAGGACCGGGACCCGGACCTTGCCCGGTCTAGCGGCCCTCTCCGCGTTCGCCCCCGACACCGCCGAAAGCAGCTCCCTGAGGCGCGATTCATCCTGAAGTTGGCGCAGGTTGGGGGTGTTGGGGCTGGAGACATTGAGCACCACGTAGTCGGCGTGGTCGGCAAGCCGTGCGAAGCTTGCGAGGTAATCCTCGGCCGCGTGGTCGATATCCGCGACCTTTGACTTTCCCAGGTTCACTCCAAGCGGAATTCGCCGCTGGCCTGGGCCCGGATACCTCGAGAGCCGCTTCGCTACGGCCTCCGAGCCCTGGTTGTTGAAACCCATTCTGTTGATCACGGCCTCCTGCGCGGGGTAGCGGAACACCCGCGGCCTAGGGTTACCGGGCTGAGCAAGCCCGGTCACGGTGCCAATCTCGACATGCCCGAATCCGAGCGCCGCGGCGGCCGGCCAAGCGCTCGCATTCTTGTCGAAACCGGCCGCCAGCCCCACCGCGTTGGGGAACCTTAGACCAAATGCCTCAATCGGCCGGAACTGCCCTGGGGAGAGGCGAACCTGGGCCTCAAGCATCCTGCAGACGGGTGTAATCCGGCCTAAAAACATCATGGAATGCACGGCAACCTCGTGTGCGCGCTCAGACTCCAAGCGGAACAAAAAGGGCCTAATGACTTTCTCGTAGATCGCTCCCATGCTGCGCCAGCGTGAAATTCGCCCGGCAAAACGCAAGAGCGGCAGCCGAAACCACGTTGGGCCAATACCTTCCGATTCACCCCCGCACCGTGAAATACAAATTGCTTTTGTGCTTGTTATTTACCCCCCCCCTCGCACGCTGCGCTAAAATTTACAGCGATTACCAGAATCCATGGCAAAGCCCACTTCCACACTCGATTGGTGCATAGTAAGACTCGGAGAAGACCACAATTGGTGGGTAAACGAAACCAGCGACCCCGTGCGCTGGGACGTCGACGGGCTGAGCATCGTCGACCCGCGCCAGGTAGCTCACCTTGTTGAGCTTGTGGACGCCCTTCGCGACTACGGATTCCAGCAGGACCTGTTCGAGGCCGCGTTCATTCCCTTCCGTATCGAGAAGGATCTCGGCGCCGGAAAGGTGCGCCTGAAGCGGGTGAAGGAGTCGATTTTCGAATCCGACGAGAAGCTTTTCGCCCTTCCCGACATCCTCGACGAGGAAAATGGGCCTTACGCCGACCTCCTGGACCACCTCACGCGCTGCCGCGTGAAGCTCCTAAACGACCTGTTCGCATTCGAGAGCAAGCTCACGGTGGACGAGGTCGAGGACGAAATCCGCGAGGAGCAGAATACCCATTTCATAGAGGGCAAGGCTGTGCATACGTTCTCGGAGCTCTGCGCCATACTCGACTATATGCCCGATGGCATCGACCTGGATGAGGAGCATCCCACAAAGGCCGCGGAGGAGGAGGAGGACGACCTTCCCACACTCGACGCCGAGGAGGAGGAAAAACTCAAGAACGACGAGTCGCTCAAGTGGGATGAGGACGGCGACGACGAAAAGGATGACGAGAAAGAGGAGGACGAGAAAAAGGGCGACGATGATGAGGAGGGGACCGAGGAGGGCGACGGCGAGAAGCCCAAGCGCAAGTCTCGGGGAAAGCGCTGAGGCCCGTCCTTCCCGCAATATGCAATTGCCCCGTGCAGCTGCGGTCGCCCTCCTGGTGATCCTCACCGGCTGCTCCACGGTGGATTCGTCGACCGGGCGCAACCCGACCATCCCCTCGGCCGCGACCTCGTCGCAGCTGCGGCCGGGCGACAGCCTCACGGTCTCCATTATCGGGGTCCCGGACCCCTCCACCAACAGCGTGCAGATTGATGACCTGGGGATCATCAGCCTGCCCTATATCGGTACGATAAAGGCTTCCGGGGAAACCACGGGCGGCCTCACCCAGCGCATCCGCGAGGCCTACGTCACCAAGAAAATCTACACCGCGGTGGACATCTCCGTCAGCGTGACCGAGCGCTATGTCTATGTCGGCGGCGAGGTCGAGAAACCGGGGCGCATCATCTGGACGCCCGACCTCACCGCGGCGAAGGCCGTTCAGGCCGCCGGTGGATTTACGCTTTACGCCAAGGAGGACAAGGTGAGCGTCGTGCGCAACCAAGTCCTCTATGAGCTGGACATAAAGCTCGCCCAGAAGAGCCCGTCGCAGGACCCGAAGCTCGAGCCTGGCGACTCCATTCAGGTTTCGCGGACGGCGTTTTGACGGGCCCTAGCGGCGAAGCTCCTTCGCCACTTCCTTGGCGAAATAGGTGAGGATCATGTCGGCCCCAGCCCTCTTGATCGCGAGAAGGGACTCAAGCCGGCAGCGCTCCAGATCGAGCCATCCAAGCCTGGCGGCCGCATGGATCTGGGAATACTCGCCCGAAACCTGGTAAGCGGCGATAGGTTTCCGGGTCGACTGGCGAAGCTCACGTATGATGTCCAGGTAGATGCCCGCGGGCTTCACCATGACGATGTCCGCTCCCTCGGCCTCGTCGAGCCTGAGCTCGATCAGGGCTTCCCGGCGGTTGGCCGGATTCAGCTGGTAGGTGCTCTTGTCGAGACCGGGCGATCCCGGTGACTTGGAGGTCCCGACGGCGTCCCGGAAGGGTCCGTAATAGGCTGAAGCGTACTTGGCCGTGTAGGCCATTATGGCGGTGCCTTCGTGGTCGGCTGCATCAAGAGCCTTTCGGATCGCCCCCACCCTGCCGTCCATCATATCGCTGGGCGCTACCAGGTCGACCCCCGCCGACGCATGCAGGACCGCCATCTTGACCAGAATTGCAACGGTCCGGTCGTTGTCGACGTCCCTGCCATCCGGGGTCAGCACGCCGTCGTGGCCGTGGGTGGTATAGGGGTCTAGGGCAATGTCGGTCATGACCGTCATGTCCGGGACCTCTCTCTTCACGGCGGTCACAGCCCTTAAAATCAGCGCATCCTCACGCAGCGCCGCGCTCCCCTCCTCGTCCTTCAGCTTGGAACCCAGCTTGGGAAACAGGGCTATTGCGAGGACTCCGAGCCTCCTAAGCTCCCGGCATTCCTTCACCAAGTCTGCAATATTGAGGCGGTACACCCCCGGCATCGAGGCTATCGGCTCGGGTCGCCCCTTGCCATCAATGACAAAGAGGGGCGCGATCAGGTTTTTGGGGAGCAGAACCGTGTCCTCAACAAGGCGGCGGATGCCCGGCGTGCGGCGCAGGCGCCTGGGACGTTGAACGAGATTGAGCTTGAATGAGTTGGGCATGTCTTCGTTGGCTCGTCCATTGAAGCACGGCACACCCTGTGTCGCCACAAGATTTTGCAGGGGCCAGGGACCCGCCCACCCGGCCCCACGCAAAAAACAGCGTTCCGCTGCGACCGAAATTAGGCTAGGTACCCTCTTCCCTCAATTTCCACTTTCATGGCCATCAAGCTCTACGAGTCCCTTTCCAGGGAAGTCCGCGAACTGCGTCCCTCAGAGAAGGACGGCGTGTTCCGTTTTTACAATTGCGGGCCTACCGTCTATGCGCCGGCCCATATCGGCAATTTCCGGACCTTCGTCATCAATGACGTCCTCCGCAGGCTGCTCGAGCTCGAGTTCCCGGGCAAGGTGCGGCATGTGCGAAACCTGACCGACGTCGACGACCGAACGATCGGCCAGGCGCGGGCGGAAAAGCGCCCGCTTGGCGAAATCACACGGAAGTGGACGGCTCTTTTCCACGCGGACTGCGCGGCGCTTAACTGCCTGGCGCCTCATGTCGAGCCGACCGCCACGGGCACCATCGCCGAACAGGTCGACATGATCGACGTCCTCATGCGCAAGGGCAACGCGTACCGTGCCGCCGACGGTTCGGTCTACTTCAAGATCAGCTCATTTCCCGGGTATGGTGCTCTCTCTCGCATCAAGGAGCGCGAGTTGAAGGTGACGAACAGCGTGTTCGACGCCGATCACAAGGATGAACTCGGGGACTTCGCGCTCTGGAAGGCCTACAAGCCCGAGGAGGACGGCGACGTCAAATGGCCCGGCCCGGGCGGTGCCTCCGAGGGGCGTCCCGGCTGGCATATTGAGTGCAGCGCCATGATCAAGAAGCACCTAGGGGAGACCATCGACCTGCACACAGGCGGTGTCGACCTCCTGTTCCCGCACCACGAGAACGAGATCGCCCAAAGCCAGTGCTGCAACGGCACCATCTTCGCCCGCCACTGGTACCATTCCGAGCATCTGCTCGTGGAAGGGACGACCATGAGCAAGAGCAGGGGCAACTACTACACGCTCGGGGACCTTGTCGCAAAGGGCTACTCGCCCATGGCCGTGCGCTACGCGCTCCTATCGGGACATCCGCGCAAGCAGCTTAACTTCATGCTCGATTCCCTGCATGCCGCGGAGAGTGCGCTCAAAGCGCTGGCGCGCTTTGCCGAGGCCCTCAGGGCCGCCGCCGGCACGACCCCGGGCGGGCTATCGACGGCCTTCGAGGCCGTGTTCCGGGCGCTCGGCGACGACCTGAACACCCCCGGCGCCCTGGGCGCCCTGTTCACGGCCGTCAACTCGCTCGATCTGGGATCTGCGACCTTGGCGGACGTTGCCGCATTCGAGAAGGTGCTCTTTGCCCTTGGGATTGACCTCTCAAAGAGCGCCGTGGCGGCCCCCGCCTCGACCGTTCCGGCGGAGGTGAGCCAGCTCGCCCAAAGGCGGTGGGAGGCCAAGAAGTCGAAGGACTTCGCGGTTGCGGACCGCCTGAGAAGCGAACTCGCGACCGCGGGCTGGTCGATGCTCGACGGCAAGGACGGTTTCAAGCTCGAGCCGATCAAGAAAGCCTGACTTGGCTTTCTTCAGCCACCCCTCATCGTAACCCTTCCCGTGATGACTCCCCTTGAAGAACTCCGCCACTCGGCGTCGCACATACTCGCCACCGCGATCCTGCGCATCTTCCCGGACGCGAAGCTCGACATAGGGCCGCCCACGGACACCGGTTTCTACTACGACATCGATCTCGATCACAAGCTGACCGCCGACGACCTCGTGCGGATCGAGGCGGAGATGAAGAAAGTCGCGGAGGAGAACCAACCCTTCCTGCGCAAAGAGGTCTCCCGCGAGGAGGCTGCCGAGATCATAAAGTCCAGGGGGCAGGAGCGCTACAAGCTCGGGCGGCTGGCGGACATTCCCGAGGGAGAGAAGATCTCTTTCTACCAGAACGGCGAGTTCATGGACCTGTGCGCCGGAACCCACGTTCGGTACAGTTCGAAGGTCAAAGCGTTCAAGCTGCTTTCGATCGCGGGCGCCTACCACCGCGGGGATGAGAAGAACAAGCAGCTGCAGCGCATCTATGGCACCGCCTTCCCCACGAGGGACGAACTCGCCGCCTATCTGGAGCAGATGGAGCAGGCCAAACACCGCGACCACCGCAAGCTGGGCAAGGACCTTCGCCTCTTCGTGATCGACGAGGACGTCGGCCAGGGTCTTATCCTCTGGACGCCCAACGGCTCCATCATCCGGCAGGAGCTCCAGAACTTCATCAGCGAGGAGCTGCGAAAGCAGGGCTACTCCCAGGTCTTCACTCCCCATATCGGCAAGCTCGAGCTCTACAAGATCTCCGGTCACTTCCCCTACTACAAGGAGTCCCAGTTTACCCCGGTGGTAGAGAACGAGTCTCTCGCGAAGATCCTGCGTGAGGGATGTTCGTGCGCCGAAATGGTTGTAAGGCTTGACGCCGTGTCGGCCCACCTCGCCTCGCAGGTGAACGCACGCACGGGGACCGAGACAATCACCCCGGACCGGGTGAAGCCCGACGACCAGCTCCTAGACGGCTTCATGCTGAAGCCGATGAACTGCCCCCACCACATCAAGATCTTCGCCTCACAGCCCCATTCGTACCGCGACCTGCCTGTAAGGTTGGCCGAATTCGGAACGGTGTACCGCTGGGAGCAGTCCGGCGAGCTCAACGGGATGACCCGGGTCCGCGGCTTCACTCAGGACGACGCCCATCTTTTCTGCACGGAGGACCAGGTCGCCCAGGAACTCCTGGGCTGTCTCTCCCTCGTAAAGATCGTGCTGACGACCCTCGGCATGAGCGACTACCGCGTACGCGTCGGCCTTAGGGACCCCGACTCAAACAAGTACACCGGCGCCAAGGAGAACTGGGACAAGGCCGAGGCCGCGTGCCGCGAGGCCGCGAAGACCCTTGGCGTTGCCTTCACAGAGGAGCCGGGCGAGGCCGCGTTCTACGGGCCGAAGATCGACTTCGTCGTGAAGGACGTGATTGGCCGCGAGTGGCAGCTGGGCACAGTCCAGGTGGACTACAATCTGCCCATCCGCTTTGATTTGACCTACAGCGGCGCCGACAACCTGCCCCACAGGCCCGTCATGATCCACAGGGCCCCCTTCGGCTCTATGGAGCGCTTCTGCGGCGTGCTGATAGAGCATTTCGGCGGCGACTTTCCCGTCTGGCTCTCCCCAGAACAGGTCCGGCTGGTGCCCATAAGCGAGAAGACGATCGATTACGGCCGTGAGCTCCTTTCACGCCTCAAGACGGCGGGCGTCCGCGCCACTTTGGACGAGCACAACGACAAGCTGGGCGCAAAGATACGCCGTTCCGAGATCGAGAAGGTTCCCTATACGCTGGTTCTCGGGGGCAAGGAGGCCGAGGCCAAGAGCGTCAGCGTGCGCAGCCGGGCCCGCGGCGACGAGGGGATCATGCCGGTCGACGCATTCCTGACGAAGGTCCAGGAGGAGATCCGCCTGAAGTCCCTGTCGGAAAAGAAAAAGGCCCCCTGAACGGGGGGGCCGACCTTAGACGGCCGCCTCGCCGCGCTCGTCCGTGCGGATACGAATCACTTCCTCCAAGGGGACGAGGAAGACTTTCCCATCACCAATCTTGCCCGTCTTGGCGGACCTGACGATCGCATCCACGGCCTTGCCAGACATGTCATCGGAAACCGCGATCTCGATCTTAACTTTTGGGAGGAAATCGACGGTGTACTCGCTTCCGCGGTAAATCTCCGTGTGTCCCTTTTGGCGACCGAAGCCTTTGACTTCAGTGACGGTCATTCCCTCGATTCCGGCCTCGGCCAGTGCCTCTTTGACCTCTTCGAGCTTGAACGGCTTAATGATGGCTATGATGAGTTTCATTCAGATGGGTATTGGAAATGCCGATGCTTTGTAGGGAGAGTAAGGTTGCGACCGGGGTCGCGCAAGCTTGGGTTCCTTGGGGGGGCCGACGCCACATATGAGGGAATTTGCTCCGCGCCATGGCAATGTTAAGCAGGCATTATGCCAAGGGCGGCTCCACGGCGACAGTGGCGATGTGAAGCTCCTTGAGCTGGCGCGGGGTTACCGTTGTCGGGCTGCCGGCCATCAGGTCCTGCCCCTTCTGGGTCTTCGGGAACGCGATCACGTCCCGGATGCTGTTGGTCCCGCAAAGTAGCGCCGCGATGCGGTCCAGGCCGAAGGCGATGCCGCCGTGCGGCGGGGCCCCGTAGGTGAAGGCGCGCAACATGTAGCCGAAACGGCTTTCAACGATGTCGGCGGGGATCTTCAGGACCTCCTCGAAAATCTTCTTCTGGAGGGCTGGCTGGTGGATGCGGATCGATCCGCCCCCGAGTTCCATCCCGTTTAGCACGATGTCGTAGTGCTGGCCTCGGACGGCACGAGGGTTGGAGTCAATCAGACCGGCATCCTCCGGGACAGGGGCCGTGAAGGGATGGTGGGTTGCGACGTACGATTTCTGCTCCTCGTCGTAGGTCATGAGGGGAAAATTGACGACCCAGAGGAACTTCCAGTCATCAGGCCTGATGGTGAGCTTCCCCCGCTTCTGGAGGAGCAGGGAGGCTTCAAGACGGATCCGCCCGAGTATGGCGCAGGCCTTCTCCCAGGGTGCAGCCGCGAAAAAGATCATGTCGCCGTCGGCCACTTCCAGCGTGCTGGCCACGGCCGCCTTCTCCGACTCCGAGAAGAACTTCACGATCGGTGACTTCCATTCGCCAGCCTCAACCTTGATGAAAGCAAGCCCCTTCGCCCCGAGGCTCTTTGCTATCTCCTCCAGGCTCTTGAGTTCACCCTGGGTCAGGTCGGCAAGGCCCTTGGCGTTAAGTGCTTTCACGGCCCCGCCCGAGGCAACCGTCCCCTGGAACACCTTGAATGAGGATGCCCTGAACACCTCTGAGAAATCCTTGAGCTCAAGGGCAAAGCGGACGTCCGGCTTGTCGACACCGTAGCGGTTCATCGCATCGACGAACTCCATCCTCGGGAATGGGGTCGGTATGTCAGTCCCAAGCACGTCCTTCCAAATCTTCTTAAGCATGCCCTCGAAGAGGGTGTAGATGTCCTCGCGGTCGACGAAAGAGGCCTCGACGTCGACCTGGGTGAATTCCATCTGCCGGTCGGCCCTCAGGTCCTCGTCGCGGAAGCAGCGGGCGATCTGAAAGTACCGCTCGACGCCGGCCACCATTAGGATCTGCTTGAACTGCTGGGGGGACTGGGAGAGCGCATAGAACTGCCCGGCATGGATGCGCGACGGCACAAGGTATTCCCGGGCGCCCTCCGGCGTGCTCTTAAAGAGGGCCGGCGTCTCCACCTCGATGAAGTCCTGGGAGTCGAAATAATCCCGGATCGACTTGGCTGCGCGGTGCCTGACCTCGAGATTCCGGCGCATCTTCGGCCTTCGCAGGTCCAGGTAGCGGTAGGTGAGGCGCAGGTCCTCGTTGACCTTGTCCCCACCCGCGTCGTCCAGGGGAAACGGGGGCGTCTCCGACATGTTGAGCACCTCGAGCACCGCAGCCTCCACCTCGACCTCCCCCGTGGGCAGAGACGGGTTGACCGTGCCATCGGGGCGCGGCTCGACCTTGCCTGAGACGCTGATCACGGACTCGGGCTTTAGCTGTGAGGCGCGAGCGCTCAGCTCCGGGCTGCCTATGGGGTCAAACTTGACCTGGCTCACGCCCTTGCGGTCACGCAGGTCGATGAAGATGATGCCCCCGTGGTCCCGGATGGAATCGACCCATCCCGACAGGGACACTGAGGCGCCGATGTCGGCCTTCGTCAATTGGGCGCAATGGTGGGTCCGTTTCATGGTTTCTTCATCAGCTTCACGTGCAAATGTGAGATGAAGCCGTCCCGGGAGTTCGGGGGCAACCCGATTTTTGAGCGAGTAGCGATCAGGTCAGCACCAGGGACTCCCCGGTCATTTCCGCGGGCTTCGGGATGCCCATCAGGTGGAGGACCGTGGGAGCGATGTCGGCAAGGCGCCCCCCCTGCCTCATACGGGTCTTCCCAGCCACATACCCCTCCCCCACCACGAAGAACTCCACGAGGTTTAGGGTGTGGGAGGTGTGGGGAATATTGTTCACCGTGTCCCACATCTGCTCGCAGTTGCCATGGTCAGCCCCAATGAGGGCGCTGCCCCCGACTTTCGCCAAGGCCTCGAGCAGCTCCCCGACGCACGCATCCGTCGTTTCGACCGCCTTAATGGCAGCCGGCAGCGATCCCGTGTGTCCCACCATATCCGGGTTCGCAAAGTTGACCACGATGAGCGCGTACTTACCCGAAAGGATTGCCGCCTTCGCGGCCTTCGTGACCTCCGCGGCCGACATCTCGGGCTTCATGTCATACGTCGCCACCTTCGGGCTCGGCGGGCATGCCCTGTCCTCGGCCGGGAATGGATCCTTCCTGTAGTTGTTAAAGAAAAAGGTCACGTGGGGGTTCTTCTCGGTCTCGGCGCAGCGGAACTGAGCCAGGCCCAGCTTCGCCACCACCTCCCCCAGGATGTTCTTTAGCTTCTCCGGCTTTGGGAGGATGACATGCACCGGCAGCCCGGACTCGTATTCGGTCATGGTCGCAAAGAACAGATCCAGCTTGGGGCCCCGGTCGAACTCCTTGAATCCGTCGACGGTGAAGGCCTTCGAGAGCTCGCGGGGACGGTCCCCCCTGTAGTTGTAGAAGACCACGGAGTCGCCGTCCGATATGATGGCAAGCGGCTTCCCGTCCTTGCCGACAACCGCGGTGGGGGCGACGAACTCATCCCCGGTCTGGGTAGCCGTGAGCGGCTTGTCGTAGTAGGCTTGGATAGCGGCCTCGGCGCTCGGTGCCGTCGCCTCGATCTTGCGGCCGGTCAAAAGCCCGTACGCGCGCGAAACCCTCTCCCACCGGTTATCCCGGTCCATGGCCCAGAACCGCCCGCACACGGACGCTATCTTGCCGATCCCGAGCTCGCGGCACTTTTGGTCGACCTGGCGAACATAACCGATGCCGCTGGAGGGAGGCGTATCGCGGCCATCGGTAAAGGCGTGAATGAACACGCGATCCGGAGCGACCCCGTCGGCCTTGGCCTGTGCGAGGAGCCCGTAGAGGTGCTCCAGCATGCCGTGGACGCCCGCATCGGAGACGATACCCATCAAATGGAGTTTGGAGGACTTCGACTTCACGCGGTCCACGGCGCCCCGCCACACCGGGTTCGACGCGAGGAGGCCGTCCGTGAAGAGCTTGTTAATCCTGACAAGCTCCTGGTTAACGATCCTCCCTGCGCCAATATTCTCATGGCCCACCTCGCTGTTGCCCATCACGCCGTCGGGAAGCCCCACGTCCAGGCCGCTCGCCTTGACGAGCGCGACCGGGCAACGTGCATGAAGCATGTCGTCACAGGGCTTTTTCGCCAGGACGGTGGCATTGGTGGAATCCTGCTCGGGATGCGGGTTCTTTCCCCAGCCATCACGGATAATGAGCACTACGGGCTTGCGCGGTGAATTCATGTGAGTTTGTGACGATACCAGCGCTGCCAAGCCTGTCGACTCCCGCAACGCGAAAAACGACCTCTCCGGAAAGTATTAGGCATAAAACAAGCATAGGAGACCCGCGAATGACACTCATCATCCGTGATCAGCTCGTGAACCCACCGACATGGTTCTCCTCGTTCCGCGACCTGACGCTGTACTGTAACGTGTTCATGAAGGACGACGTACTTATCGAGTCGGATGACCCGGATCCCTATTATCGGTGGATACGGGCCAGGGGCGGCATGGATTTCGTCGAGGATTTCGTGCGTCCGGGGGCTGAGGACGGGGTCCACTTGGATGTTGAGCACAATTACCCGAGGACGGTGGTGACCGACCGGATTGCCCCCGAGAATCTGCACAGCCTCATTCGCCTCATTCGAGGGGTAATGGGCCGTTAAGAGGGATTTGACCCGGAAGTGATTGCCCCCTTTGTCGGCCTGATCCCCAGGCTGGGATGTTCCGCAAGATAGGCTTGGCCAGTGCGCCAGTGCCCACATCCACCCGCGGCTTTTTCACATATTGCTTATGGACATGATGATGGCGCACCTCCGAACGCGAGCACTGGTCCCGGAAATTCCGGCCTTTTGAATGTATCGACCCAATCGCCTAGGCGACGGAAAGGCCTGACACATCCACCTCGGGCCCCACGACCTGGTCCACATCCAGCAGCATGATCACCTGGCCTTTCACCTTGGCGATTCCCAGGATGAACGAGATATCTACGCCCACTCCAAACTCTGGCGTGGGCTCGATATTCTCGGCGGGCACGTTGGCGACTTCGTCCACGCCGTCGACAATGAGGCCCTGTGTGGAACTCCGTCCCGACTGCAAAACCACCTCGACCACCACGATGCAAGTATGGTCCGTGGTCTCCGCCTCCAGTCCAAGCTTTAGGCGCAGGTCAATGATTGGAATCACGCGCCCGCGAAGGTTGATGACCCCTTTCGTGGACTTGGGAAGCTGCGGGACATGCGTGATCCTCTGCTGCCGGATGATTTCACGTATCTTGAGTACGCTAAGGCCGTAGGCTTCTTTTGCCAGGGATACGGTGAGGTACTTGCCGGCAAGAGTGCCTTTGGCCAAATCGTTTGAATTCATTCTGGGACTCGTGTCGCCTAGAGACCCTAAGCGTTCTTGAAGAAATCATCGGCTCGGTTTGCTCCGGCCACGACTTTCTCTCCCCTATCCCGCGAGGGAGCCTCAAGCTTTTCACGCGACTTCATTTTGACCGACTGTTCCTTGCGCGGACTCGCCGATTTCTGGACCGTGGACCGGATTGCACGCGTCTGGGCGTTCTCCTCGGATTTCCCTCCGACTAACATCTGAAGGTTCCCAACGGTTTCCTTCATGACTTCCGCCTGCGCGTTCAACTCCTCGGCTGCCGAGGCGCTTTCCTCAGCGCCGGCAGCGTTCGCCTGGGTAACCTTATCCATTTCGGCCACGGCCGTATTAACCTGGCCGATTCCGAGGCTTTGTTCCTCGGAGGCAGTCGCTATCTCGACGATCAGGCCATCAAGGTTACGAATCTGCTCCTGAATGGTGGCGAAGCTCTTGGCCACCTCGACACTGATCGTGGAGCCCTGCTGGCTCTTCGTGACAGAATCGTCTATTTTGCCGGCGGTTTCCTTCGCCGCGGCAGCGCAGCGCTGAGCAAGAGCGCGCACTTCCTCGGCTACCACTGCGAATCCCGCCCCGGCTTCGCCCGCTCGAGCGGCCTCGACCGCAGCGTTCAGGGCCAGAATGTTCGTTTGGAAGGCGATCTCATCGATCGTCTTTAAGATCTTCGAAATATCGGCGCTGGCTTTGCGAATGGCTTCCATCGCCGTGACCATCTCCTCCATCTGCTTTACTCCGGCATCCGCTGAATTGCGGGTCTGGGCCGCCGCGGACTTCACCTTTGCGGTGCTCTCCGCATTACGTTTGGTCATGGAACTTAACTCCTCTAGCGAGGAGCTCGATTCCTCAAGTGTCGCCGCCTGTTGGCTGGCGCCCTCGGCGAGCGATTGGCTCGCCGAGGAAACCTGGTGGGCAGCCGCGGCAACCTGGAGGGCTCCGTGCGTTAGCGCCGAGGAGGTTTCACCCAGTACTTCGTTGAGGCGGCGGATAATCACGAAGGCGATGCCGCATCCGAGGACGACAGCCAAGAGAACGCCGATTATGGTAATCGTCGTTGAAAACCCAAGGTCGGTGGCCGCCGTCGTCGCCACATTGGTCGTGCGCTGAATGGAGCGCTCGAGGACGCCGCTCACGACCGCATCGAACTCTCCGGCTGCCTTCGCACGCTGTTCGTTGACTCGGGCAGCATCTTGGAAGTTTTGAATGACCGCTTCGATACCTGTGCGGTACGCCGCTGCGGCCGTCTTGATCTCATCCAGTCGGTGGAGGTCCTCCTCACGATGGGTCAAGGGGACCAAATCGCGGCGCGCGGACTCGATTGCATCGAAAAGGCCAAGGGCCTTCGTCACGACACTGGGATCACGGAGCGCCTGGGACTTGAAGTTGGCAACCCGGATGGAATTTCCCGCGTCGATGATGTTGTTGGCCAGCGCAAGCTTCACACGGCGCTCCTCGAGCTGCGGGCCTGGCAGGCCCTTCGAGATCTCCTCGGCGAGCATCGCGTCCTGGCCCTTTATGAGGGCCGTGGCCGTCGTCACAAACTCGCCCGCGCTCTTGTCGAGCTCCGCGCGGATTTTGGCGAGCTCGGCCTGATTCTCGCGCGTGGCGGCGAATCCCGCTTGGTAAGCCGCTAGGTCAACATCCGCCGCCTTGATGCCTTCGGCCAGCGCCGTAAGCTGTGGCTGTGTCGCGGAAAGCTTGCGGCAGGCGTCGAGCGAACTTTGCACGTCGTTGAGGCCTGCTTCCGCAGCCGCAAGGAATTGCGGGTCCCCAGTAAAACTGAACGAGCGCACCGCCAACTGGGTCTTGGTGGACGCTCCCTTAAGCGCCGTCGTCACCTCGGCCTGAGGCGCCACCGCATTCGAAAGAAAACGGGCCCCCAAGGCCGAAGCCTGCATCTTCCAAGCGGCTACGCCACCCACCACGGTTGAAATGAAGAGCACCAAGGCAAAGCCGATGGTGATACGGCGAGATACGGTCATGGTTTGCATAGAGTTTTTGCGACTAGAACTGATGTGTTCCGTCATGGACCATTATTAAATCGGCGCCTTTGGAGGCCCCTTAATAGTCATGAATCGTCTAAGTTGCCGCACTTTTTGCAGCGTCCTTTCGCGCAATCATAAACCAGGAGTTGTACTTAGGAAAATTTGGCAGGAATTCCGCAATTCTACGTAGAGTTCAACGACTCGGAAATGGGCCGAGAAACCAGTGCGACACCGGAAACCCAACGAATAATCGTCCCTGGCTGAGCCAATAATGCCCGCGGGTCCTCTCATGATCGTGGGATAGTCGTGTTTTTCCTCTATTTCTTGGATCAGGGCGTCGAGGTGGTGGGCCAAGGCGAATTAGCGGACGCGCGGCTTGACGTGGAGTTGTGAGGGCGGGTGAAATAAGGGAATGCCAAAGCGCGCCATTCTGATCGCCAACCTCGGGTCCCCCGATTCGGTCTCAATACCCGACGTCCGGCGCTACCTTCGCGAATTCCTAGGCGACGAGCGAGTGATCGACCTGGCGGCGCCGCTGCGGTTCCTGCTGTTGGAGGCCATCATCCTGCCGACCCGGCCAAAGAAAACGGCCCATGCCTACTCAAAGGTCTGGACCCCCGAGGAGGGTTCACCGCTGGTGGCCACCTCGGTGAGCGTGCGCAAGAAGCTCGCCGCGAAGTTGGGGCCCGAGACCCCCGTCCATATCACGATGCGCTATGGCAATCCCTCGATTGCGTCGACGATCAAGGCCTTGGTGGCCGAGGGTTGCGACGAAGTGCTCCTTTTCCCGCAGTATCCCCATTATGCGATGGCCTCGTGGGAGACCCTCGTGGTCAGGATCTACGAGGAGGCCGCCAAGCAGGCACCGGGCATGAAGGTTTCCTGCGTTCAGCCCTTCTATGGCGACGCCGACTACATCGACATGATGCTGGAGGTGGCCGCACCGGCGCTCAAAAGGCCCTACGACCATCTCCTTTTCAGCTACCATGGCATCCCGGAGCGGCACCTGCGCAAGGCGGACTCTTCGCACGCCCATTGCACCGTAGTGGCGGACTGCTGCACCACGTGCTCGCCCGCCCACGCCACCTGTTACCGCGCACAGTGTTTGAGGACCACGGCAGAATTCGCGAGCCGCGGAGGCCTAAACCCAGCTAAATACTCGGTTTCCTACCAGTCGCGCCTGGCAGGTGAGCCCTGGCTAACGCCTTTCACCGATTTCGAATTGGTGCGTCTGCCGAAGGAGGGCGTGAAACGGCTCCTCGTGATCTGCCCGAGTTTTCTTGCAGATTGTCTGGAGACGTTAGAAGAGATCGCCATGGCGGGCAAAGAAACATTCTTAGAGGCTGGCGGAGAAAGCTTTGAGAAGATCGTTTGTCCCAATGATCATCCTGCCTTTGTCGAATTTCTCGCAAATCGTGTGCAAAAATGGCTGATTAGCGGCCAGCTGTGAGCGATACGTCGACCACTCCTCCCCTCACCATACCCAACGCCGGGCTCCGCACAGCCCGGGTGGCCGTGCTCGTGCTCGATAACGCAGGCAAGGTCACGTCGGCAAACCAGGAAGCCCGCCTGCTGTGGCAGGCCGGACCCGGTGAGCTGGTCGGCGAATTTTTCCCGGACCTCTTTGCCCTGGACATTGTAAGCGACGAACCGGAGATGCGGGAGGCGCAGTGGGACATCCTGCTGGCCGCACTCCTCGACAAGCGCGCAATCCTCTCGGTCCAGCCCAGGGAGGGCGCCCCGCACCCTATGGCGGTAAGGGCCGAGAAGGCTCTGGGGCCCGCGGGCGGGTTCATCGTTGTTGTTGAGTCCCCCCTCGAAACCTCGGCTCTTGCGCCCGCCGCGTCGGACGAACAGGCCGCGGCCCTCCAGACCTTCGCGGAGAAGGGGCCCGTTGGTTTCTTCGACCTTAGGCTGAAGGACCGCAAGGTCCTCTACTCCCCTGCGTGGAAGCGGATGCTCGGCTACGCCGACGCGGAGCTTCCCGACACTTATGATGCCTGGCTTGGACTCCTCCATCCGGAGGACACCGCGGCCGCTCCGGACAAGGCGGGGCGCAAGCTCAAGGTAGGGGCCCGCCCGTTTTCTGTGGAATTTCGGATGAAGCACAAGGCGGGGCACTGGGCTTGGATCCACTGCGTGGGGCTGCAGCTCGTGAACCCCTCCGGCGAGCTTGAGCGGGTGATGGGGATCCATGTCGACGCCACGGAACGGAAGGAGACCGAGGAGACGGCGATCGCTAGTGAATCGCGCCTGCACGCGCTGGTAGACGAGGGGTCCCTCGCAGCCTTCGAGGTGGACTTCTCCGGGGAATCCTCCTGGTTCTCGGAGGCGTGGCTACGGCTCGTGGGCGGCCTGGCCGAACCCACTAACGGGCCCGCGGCGCTCACGGATGTTTTCAGCCCGGCTGAATGCCCCGAGGGCGTGGAGTCCTGGCTGCTGTCCCAGGCACCCGGCCAGTCATCGTTCACAAGGGTTGTCCACCTTCGGACCAAGGACGGGCGCTCCATCCCTTCTCTCCTGGGCATCACGCGCACGGTGACGCGGAAGCGGACGCTCTCGCGTGTGGTGGGCTTCGCTTGCCCCCTGGCCGATGCAGTGGTCCCCGCCCCTGCCGCCCCGGTTGCGGGCCTGAAGGCCCCTATAGAGCCGGAGAAAATTGTCGGCACCACGAAGGAGGCCTTTGAGGACGTGCTGGCGTGCCTGGCGGAAGGCGTGATAGCGACCGATGGACAGGGCAGCGTGCTCTTTGCAAACGAGACGGCTTCTCGGCTCCTTGGTTTGCAGCAGGACGCCATTGCCGGCCGACCGCTCGACCAGGTGTTCGCCCTTGTCGACCGGCAGACGGGCAAGCCCGGGGACAACCCGGCCGACCGGGCCCTCTCCTCGAGCGGACCGCTTCCCCTGATTGGTGATCAGGCGATCTTGGGCGCGGGGGGCAACCCGATCCCGGTCGTCTGGACCGCTCGCGCTTCGTTCGGGCCCGATGCGAAGCCGCGCGGCATCGTAATCGTTTTCCGCAATCCCGACGAGATGAGCCTCACGCCAGAGGAGCTCATCAAGGCCAACCGGTTCGAGTCGCTCGGCCTCCTCGCCGGCGGCATCGCGCACGATTTCAATAACCTCCTGACGACGATCCTAGGTGGCCTCTCCATTGCTAAGGACAACCACGACCTCTCAAAGCTCGGTGACGCGGAACAGGCATGCATGGCAGCAAAGGGGCTCACCAAGCAGCTGCTGGCCTTCACCAAGGGCGGATCGGGCGTCAAGACCGTCTGCGCCGCGAAGGACATCCTCGGGGATGCGGTGAAAATCGCCTCCGCGGGCTCGACGGCTGTCATCACGGTCCACGTGGAGGACGGCACTGGGCCGGTCCTCGTCGACCGGCCCCAAATCCTCCAAGTGTTCCAGAACCTGGTCGTCAATGCGCTCCAGGCTATGCCCCCGTCGCCGCACGCGGCGCGGGTGCAGTTGCGTGCGGCAAACGCGCGGATCAGTGAGGGCCAGATTGCCTCCCTTCCTTCCGGCGAATACGTGGAGTTTGAGGTCCGCGACAACGGAACCGGCATAAAGCCCGAGCACCTCGAGAAGATATGGGACCCCTTCTTTACGACGAAGAAGCACGGCACCGGCCTCGGACTTGCCACGGTGCTTTCGATTGTCCGCAAGCTGGGAGGGGAAATAGGGCTTCAGTCGATCATCGGCGAGGGCACCGTTTTTAGCATCTTCCTGCCCATGGCTGACCAGCCGGTAGAGGTCCTGGCGCGGCCGGCTCCGTCGCTTCGGTTCGGCACCGGACGCGTCCTGTTCATGGATGACGACGAGCACATCTGCAATCTGACCGCGTCCATGCTGCAGAGCCTCGACTACAAGTTCGACATCGCAAAGCGGGGCGAGGACGCGATCGCCCTCTACAAGCGCTACTTGAACATCGGGCGCCCCTATGACGCCGTGATCATGGACCTGACGGTCGTGGGAGGCATGGGCGGCGAGGAGGCCTTCATCGCGCTCCACGACCTAGATCCCGACATCCGTGCGATCGTCTCGAGCGGATATGATAACGAGGACATGGCCAAGCAGTACCTGGACATGGGCTTCTGCGGTTATCTCACCAAACCCTATCGGGTGACCGACCTGGGCAAGGTCCTTAAGACCGTCCTCGGCTAGGTCCTTAGGGCTAGGCCTGCCAGGTGTAGGCGTGGCAGAGGGCCACGGCGGCGGCATCGGACTCGTCGAAAGCAAGCGACCGACCGTGCCCGAATATAGAGCGGACGGTGCGAGAGAGCTGCTCCTTGCTCGCCCGACCCGAGCCGGCGACCGCCTGCTTCACCCTGAGCGGCGCATACTCGAACACAGGGAGGTCCCTCAGGGCCGCGGCCGCCATCGCTGCTCCGCGGGCCGCGCCCAGAATCTGCGCCGTCTGGAAATTCTGGACGTAGATGGTCTGCTCGAGCGCCACGTGGCGCACGCCCTGAGTGCCGTCTATGAAATCCGCCACGGCGCGGTGGATCTCCGCGAGCGCAACCGCCATGGTGCGCTTCGCCGGGACGTGCACCGTCCGGCACCGAAGCAATACCGGCGTGCGCCCGGGCTGGAACTCGACCAGCGAGAGTCCCGTGCCCCGGAGCGACGGGTCTATACCCAGCACGAGCCCGGAAAACGGCTTCTTTAGCGAGAGCTCCCCCGCGACAGCCGACCCGCTCCTGGAAACTGCCGGCCGACTGGGCAGCGGGCGGCCCTCAAGCTTCGCGGTCCACATCTGCCTTGAAGTCAATCTTGCCATGAGTGTGGGAGTCCTAGCTCAAATGAACATTTTCACGCCAGCGGCGACCGTGAGCGCGATGGCGATATTCTCGAAAAGGCGCTGGTTGATACGGCCCAGGAGCCATCGACCGACCACCGTGCCGGTGATGACCGCTGGGGCGAGCACCAGGTTGAGCACCAAGCTGTCACGCGTGATGAGCCCCAGGTTCACCATGAATGGCAGCTTGAAAAGATTGAGCATGAGGAAAAAGGCGGCCCCAGTGCCCATGTATTCCATCTTGGGAAGGCGCATCGCGAGAAGATAAATCACCATGAGGGGCCCGGCAGCATTGGAGATGATGGTCGTAAACCCGGCCATGATCCCAAAAAGGGGCGCGAACCAAAAGGGATGGTCCTGCTCGGCGACCGGGGGCCTGGCCCTGCGGTAAAGGTGCAGCGCAGCAAGGCCCACGACGATGAAGCCCATGGTGAGCCTTGTCACGTGCTCGTCCATCCTCCCCATGACCACGGCCCCGATGACGACCCCCGCGGCGGCCCATGGGAGCATTCTCCAAACATGGCGCCACTGTGCATGTTTTCGGTAGGAGGCAAAGGCTACGATGTCACCGACTATCAGGAGCGGCAGCACAAGCCCCGTCGAACGCCTAGCCGGCATCACCGACGCAAAAAGGGCGACAAAGAGCAGGCTTAGACCCGTGATCCCGGTCTTAGCGATGCCGACAAGAAGCGCCCCAAGGACGGCAATAAACCACTCCCACGCATGAAAGTTCAATCCGAAGTCCCCATTCCCTGAGGCTCGGGTGTGAACACCCCTTCGGCAACCTTGAATACCTCCCAATTCCCCAGGGCGGCGTCCGGAAGCCCTGTGCCTGTGGCGATCACCTGCGACTCGGGGTCGAGCGCCGCCCAGAAGCTCTCCCGTCTCGCGGAATCGAGTTCCCCCAGCACGTCGTCGGCCAGGAGCACGGGCCTAACCCCGCTTCGCTTGTGGAACCATGCGGCCTCGGCCAGACGAAGCGCGAGGGTGATGGACCGCTGCTGGCCTTCGGAGGCAAAGTCCTTTGCGTCGGAGCCTTGCACCTCGAACCGGAGTTCGTCGCGGTGTGGCCCGACCATGGTGGTCCCCATCCTCATGTCGCGCTCCCTCCCCGATCCCAGCAGCTCTAGGATCGCCTCGCTCGACACGCCAAGGAGCGGCGACACATAGGCGATCGCGGCCCCCTCCGCGCCGCCGGTCAAGCTCCGGTAGGCTTCTGCCGCCTCGGCCGCCAATTCCCCTATCCAACGCGCCCTTAGGGCCACGATCTTCTCGCCCAGCGGGGCCATCGTGCGGTCGAACGCCATGATCTGGGAGGCGGCATGGCTGTCACCCCTTCTTAGGAGGCTGTTGCGCTCCGACAATGCGCGGAGGTAGCCCTGGAGCGTCACAAGGTAGTCGGAATCCATGGCCGCGAGCGTGAGGTCGAGCCACCGGCGCCTCAGGGCCGGGGCTCCCCGGATCAGCTGGAGGTCCTGCGATGAAAAGACAACGGTCGGATAACGACCGACATGCTCGGCAAGCCGGCTCACCCGCGTGTCGTCATACCAGAGCTCCTTCCCATCCCGCCGGATCTTGATCGTGACCCGCTCAGGGCCCCTGCCCTCGCACTCCAGCTCGCATGACACGCCAGCCTCGACCTGATCGTGCAGGATCAGCAGCTTGCTGTCCGCAGTCCTGAAGGAGCGCAGCGCGGTCAGGAAGCCGGCAGCCTCGAGCAAGTTGGACTTGCCCTGGCCATTCGGGCCCACAAAGAACTGCCGCCGTCCGGAGAAGACCAGACTGGCGAGCGGCACGTTGCGGAAATGCCTCAGGGTGAGCTTTCTGATCAACATGAACGTCCGGGTGCCTTGGGAACTACAGGTGGAATCATTCCAAAACGTCGAAAATTTCTGTCGCGGGCAAGTCCGCAGGCCACTTTGATGCTTTAATGACGTTTGAGAAGGCTCTCTCCGACTCGGTCCGGACCCTTGGGGCGCTGGCTGGGATACGCCCGTCCATCGACGCGGCGGCAGAACTGATCCTGGGAACCCTTCATGCGGGCGGAAGGCTCCTGATCTGCGGAAACGGGGGAAGCGCCGCCGAGGCGGCGCATTTCTCGACCGAACTTGTGGGCCGCTACCACGCAAAGCGGCGCTCGCTGCCCGCCATAGCCCTTTCCTCAGACGGGTCGCTGGTGACCTGCATCGGCAACGACTACGGCTTTGACCAGGTGTTCGCGCGCCAGATCGCCGGCCTGGCCAAGCCCGGGGACCTGGTTGTGGTTATCACCTCAAGCGGCAACTCGCCCAACATCTTGGCCGCACTGGAGGAGTCCAGAAAGCTTGGCTTGAAGTCCATCGCCTTCCTTGGAAAGGGCGGCGGAAAGGCGAAGGGCCTCGCGACATGCGATCTCCTTGTTCCCGGCGATCGCGGGGCATCGGCCCAGGAGTGCCACCTCTTTCTCATCCACTACTTCTGCGAACTGATTGACCCCAAATATTCATGAGCCAAAATAAAACTCCCAGTGAACAGGCCGTTATCAAGACGTCCTACGGTGAAATGACGGTCGCCTTCTGGCCTGACGTCGCCCCCAAAACGGTCGAGAACTTCAAGAAGCTCGCCCGTGAGGGATTTTACGACGGGACGGCGTTCCATCGAATCATAAAGGGCTTCATGATTCAGGGGGGATGCCCCAACACGAAGGCCGGGCAGAAGGGCATGCCGGGCACCGGCGGACCGGGTTACATGGTCAAGGCCGAGTTCAACGGGAAGCCCCATGTGAAGGGCGTGCTCTCGATGGCGCGCTCGGCCAATCCGGACTCGGCCGGCAGCCAATTCTTTATCTGCCACGGCGACGCCCGGTTCCTCGACCGGCAGTACACCGCATTTGGCGAGCTGGTCTCGGGCGAGGAAGTGCTCGAGCAGATCGCCAATGTCCCGACGGCAGGCCCCGAGCGCAGCACGCCCATCGAGCGTGTCGCGCTCGAGAGCGTGCGCATCGTGACCCCTGCGGCCTAAGCGCCGGCTAGGTCCTTCGCGACGGCCTCGTTGGTGATCCGCCCGTCACGGGTGTTGACGCCCCTGGATAGGCCCTTGTGGGCTGCCAGGGCCGCGTTAATTCCCCGCTGGACGATCATGGCGACATAGGGCTCGGTAGCCTGTGTCAGGCCGAGGGTTGAGGTCCTGCCCACCAGTGCGGGCATGTTCGGGACGGCGTAGTGGACGACTCCGTACTGCTTGTAGACCGGCTCCTTGTGCGAGGTTGGGCGTATGCTCTCAATGCAGCCGCCCTGGTCGATCGCGATGTCCACGATCACGCTGCCCGAGCGCATCTGGGCCACCATCTTGCTTGAAACCACAATAGGCGCCTTTGCCGCGGGGATCAGCACAGCCCCCACCAGGAGATCGGCATCGGCCACGCACGCCTCAAGGTTCGCTGGGTTGGACATGAGCGTGACCACGCGGCCTCGGTATTCTGAGTCGAGCGCCTCGAGCTTCCTTGTATCCAGGTCGAGTACTGTGACGCGGGCCCCCATTCCGGCCGCCATCTGGACCGCATGGGCTCCGGAATTGCCCGCACCCACCACCACCACGTGCCCTGGAAGCGTTCCGGGGATTCCGCCGAGGAGGACCCCGGAGCCACCATGCTGCGACTGAAGGAAATAAGCGCCCACCTGGATCGCGAGCCGGCCGGCGATCTGGGACATGGGCTTAAGCAAGGGATATGCGCCGTCCGCGCCTTCGACCGTCTCGTAGGCAATCCCGAGGATCTTCTTCTTGAGCAAAACCTTGGCCAGAGTCGGGCCGGCGGCAAGGTGCAGGTAGGTGAAGAGCGCCTGGCCCTCCTGCAGGAGGTCGTACTCCGAAGGGAGCGGCTCCTTGACCTTAAGGACCAGGTCGGAAGATTTCCAGACCTTCGCGGCCTCAGCGACTAGCGTGGCGCCGGCTGCCCGGTACTCCGCGTCGGTGAAGCCGGCGCTGTCCCCGGCTGATTTTTGTATGATGACCTTGGCACCGAGTGAAACGCAGCGCCGGCATAGGCTGGGCGTCATCGACACCCGCGTTTCCCCGATCTTTATCTCCTTTGGAACTCCGATTTTCATTGTGCCATCATGCCGGGGAGGCGCGGCCTGACAAGTTGCAACAATCGGCTCGGGCCGCCCCAAGCGGGCTTGGAATCAGGACCTGGTTGCCTCATGCCCTTCCTCGATGCCCAAGATGATTAATCTCATGGTTGCGTGCGCGGAGAACCGCGTGATGGGAATCGAGACCCGTCTGCCCTGGCGGATCCCGGAGGACCTCAAGTTTTTCCACGACGAGACAGCCGGGAAGACCATTATTCTTGGGCGCATTTGCTACCAGACGTGGCCCAGGGCCCGTGAGGACGGACGGCGCCTGATCGTGATCACGAGCAACCCCTCAATCGCCCGTGACGGTGTCCAAGTCGCCCGGTCGGTGCCCGAAGCATTGGCCCTTGCCGAGACTATGGAGGGAGAGATCTACGTGAACGGAGGCGAACGGATCTTCGAGGAGGTGCTGGCCCTGGAGCGGCCGATGAGGCTACACCTCACCCTCATCCACGCGGAGGTGACCGGAGACAGGTTTTTCCCCGAATGGCGCCACATCGCTTGGCGCGAAACCGCCCGGCGCGAAAGCGCGGATCAGAACTACCGGTTCACGTTCTTCACCCTGGAGCGGGAGCTCGGCCCGAAAAAACCAAGCGGGTAAGCCCCCCTGCGCCGCATGGCGCCCTAGGTGCCAACGGACTCTGCCCAATCGGTCAGGAGGCCGCGAGAGCCATGGCCAGCAGATAGACGGCAACACCCGACACCCCTAGGGTGATGAACCACAGCCACCGCTTCTTGGACAATAGGCAGAGGCCGCCAATGGCCAGGGAGATCTGGAATGCTTGGGCCGCCTGCCCAAATTTACCTCCCAAAACGGTCATGCGCTCAGCATCCTTGCGGTACATGTCGCGCGCATCCTCAAACTTCTTCGCTTCGGCCTGGATCTCCGCCTTCTCCTTGTCGTAACGCGCCACCTTGTCTTTGAGCATCTTTACGCCCTGATCGTCGGGTTTTGCCGCCGTCCTCAGGTTAATCTCCAAGTCCGCCAAAAGCTGTTTCTGGGACTTCGCCTCGAAGAAGCTCCACTGATCTGAGGCGTTGGTCTGATTGTAGGTGGCCTCGCTCAGGTCCTTGGCGACGCGCCCGGAGCAGTTTCCCCCTTTGGAAAACGTGTAGCCCGCGATCAATGCGATGAACGCCATGGAAAGCGCCGCATATTTGGTCCAGGCCTCCGTCTTTGCCTTTTGCTCGGATTTGGCCTCCTTCTCGGTCTGGTTCTTGACGAAGGCGCGCACCTCGGTGATCGCGACCTGCATCAGTTCATTGTTGGTTTGGTTGGTGGGTTCGCTCATGTGGGGAAGGAATGTAAAAGGAGGCTTACGAGATTAGGTTTTTCAACGCAGAAGCAAGCCTCCTGAGCTCTTCCTCGGGCAGCGTATTGACGACCGGTTGCCGCCTGGTCCCGGGAGCGAATGCATCCCTCGATTGCAAGGGGGCGAAGCCCGCCCCGCTCGCCCCTAAGGGCGCCTCGAGCAGCGGGCCGAATGGGCCTGCGCCACTTTGACGTATTTCTCCGCCCATCCCCGCAGCCCCGCCTGCTCCTCGGTTGTGAGTGGACGGACGACCTTCGCCGGCACCCCATAGACTAGGGAGCCAGGCGGACACGTAAAACGCTGACTCACCAAAGAGTTAGCCCCTATAATAGAACGGGAACCGATTGCCGCGCCGTCAAGGACCGTGGCCCCCATGCCTATCAGGCATTCGTCGCCAATTGTGCATGCGTGGACGATAGCCGCGTGGCCTATCGTGCACCACGCGCCGATATGCGCCCCGAGTTCGTCAGCCAGATGCACGACCGCGTTGTCCTGGATGTTCGTGCCCTCCCCCACCCGGATCACGTTGATATCGCCCCGGAGCACCGCGCCGTAGAAGACGCTGGAATTTGGACCCAGCACGACGTCACCTATGACCGTGGCATTGGGCGCGACGAATACGGCGGATGACGTCTCCGGCTTCCGTTCCAAGTGCCGCGCTAGCCGTTCCTCAGTGGTCATAATGGCAGGTTTGGGGGGTAAGAGATGGGTCCTGTTCTCGCAGCTTGGACTCTGGATTATTCGTTGCAGCTAACCTTGAACTCGCCCGTCCGCCGATTTCAAAAGATTTCAGTTACACAGCGGGGAGCTCACCCGTCTCGTCGGGAAGCGCCGTCTTGCCCTTGTGGGTGTACTTGAAGGCAAACGGGAAAACGAGCGCAAGCAAGAGAGCATATCCCGCAAAGACAAACCAGATACTACGCCAATCCTTAACTCCGTTGGCCGTGAAGAAATCAACCACACGGCCGCTTGCCAGCCCGCCAAGTAAGGCGCCTAAGCCATTGGTCATGATCATGAACAGGCCCTGCGCGCTCGCCCGGATTCGAGGCTCTGCCTCGAGCTCGACGAACAAAGAGCCCGAGATGTTGTAGAAATCAAAAGCCATACCGTAGATGATCATCGACAAGACCAGGAGGATGAGGCCGCTGCCGGGATTACCGACGCCAAACAGTCCAAACCGAAGGACCCAGGCGCAGATGCTCACCATCATGATTTTCTTGATCCCGAATTTTCCCAGGAAGAAGGGTATGCTCAGGATGAAAAGAGTTTCTGAGATCTGGGATACCGACATCAGCAGCCCGGGGTGAGCCACTGCGAAAGAGTTGGCGTACGCCCCCTTGAAATCATGGAGGAAGGCCTCTCCAAACGTGTTGGTGATCTGCAGGGCAGCCCCGATGAAGGCCGCGAAGGTGAAGAACACGGCCATCTGGCGGTTCTTGAAGAGCACAAAGGCATCCAAACCGATCGCCGACGCAAACGAGGCGGATTTCTTCGTGTTCGTTGGTGCGCACGCGGGCAGGGTGAACGCATAGATGCCGAGGCCCAGAGCAGAGATTGAGGCTACGTAGAGCTGCATCGGGCTGACGGACCATCCGACCAGATCGACCACCCACATGGCTGCGATGAAACCTATTGTTCCCCAAACGCGAATGGGAGGGAAATGCTTCACGACATCATGACCCTTGGATGCGAGGATCCCATAGCTGACGGTGTTGTTCAGGGCTATGGTCGGCATGTAGACCATCGAATTCACGAGCATCACCCAATACATCAGGGTGGGATCCTTTACCGTGGACGCCAGGAGCAGCATGAGTGCACCCGCGATATGGCACAGACCGAGCACCCGCTCCGCATTCATCCATCGGTCGGCAACAATCCCCAAGAGTCCCGGCATGAACAGTGAAGCCAAGCCCATGGTGGAGTAGATGGCACCCACCTGCCCACCCGTGAATCCAAGGGTGGCAATCATGTACCCACCGAGCGAGATGAGCCACGCACCCCAGATGAAGAACTGCGTGAAATTAAGGATGATGAGACGATTCTTAATGCTCATGGGGTCTTGGGGTGATTATTGGGAAAGCTGGGCCGGAAAAAGTGACCGATTAGCGGGGTTTGGGTCCGTCCCGAATCCACCCGGCGAATCTTCTCTCCCCCCGCTCATCGATTGTCGGGCCGGAACCGCAACCCCCCATGGGGCGCGAACACGCATCCCAGTGCAGCCCTCACCGGATTTGTTCGGAGAGCCTTCACGGAATCGGCAGCGGCGACAGTTTCCAGATATCGCTAGCGTATTCCCTGATTGTGCGGTCGCTCGAGAATTTTCCTACCCTCGCCGTGTTCAGGATCGCCTTCCTGGCCCAACCGTCGCGGTCCTTGTAGGCCGCGTCGAGCCGAGCCTGACAGTCGCTGAACGAGCGAAAGTCAGCCAGGACCATGTACGGATCCCCCCCCGAAAGGAGCGTGGAGTGGATGGGCGCGAATGGGGCCTTCTCGCCGGGGACCCAGTAATCGCTGCCCAGCCAGTCGACGACCGCTCGAATCTCCTCGTCATCGCGGTGGATGTTCCAGGGGTTGTACCCCTTTGCCCTGAGATCCTCGACCTGTTCCACGGTCATCCCGAAGATGAAGATATTCTCGTCCCCCACCTCCTCGAGGATCTCGACATTGGCGCCGTCGAGCGTGCCGATTGTCAGTGCGCCGTTCAGCGCCAGCTTCATGTTGCCTGTGCCCGAAGCCTCCTTGCCGGCCGTGGATATCTGCTCGGAGACGTCCACCGCGGGAATGATCTTCTCTGCGAGCGACACGCGGTAATTGGGCAGGAACGCCACCTTGATCTTACCCCTAATACGAGTGTCGGCGTTTATGTGCGCCCCGATGACATTGATCGCCCGGATCAGGTTCTTCGCAACGTCGTAGCCGGGCGCAGCCTTCGCGGCAAAGATGAACACACGGGGCTCAACATCGAGGTCCGGGTTGTGGAGAAGGCGCCGGTAGAGGGCCAGGATGTAGAGCAGGTTCAGGTGCTGGCGCTTGTACTCGTGGAGGCGCTTTATCTGCGCGTCAAAGATTGCCTTTGGGGAAACCTCAATGCCGCACTCGGCCCGGATCACCTGCGCAAGGTCGACCTTGTTCGCCAGCTTCACCTCCATGAACTCCCGTCGGAAGTCCGCGCTCTCGATGTGCTTCTCAAGTCCGCGCAGTTGGTCAAGGTCTCGGATCCACTTGTCGCTGCCCAATGTGCGCGTCACCAGGCTCGCCAGCCTGTGGTTGCACTCGAGCAGCCAGCGCCTTGGGGTGATCCCGTTTGTCTTGTTCTGGAACTTGCCCGGGTAAAGCGCATCAAATTCTGGGAACAGGTTCTTTCGCAGGAGCGCCGTGTGCAACGCCGCCACACCATTCACCGTGTGGGTCCCCACGACGGCTATGTGGGCCATCCTCACCATCTTGTGGCCGTTCTCCTCGATCAGGGAGCACGCACGCTTCTTGTCGTTGTCGCCCGGCCACTTTCCCTCGCAGAGGGCCAGCACCTTCAGGTTGATCTCGTAGATGATCTGTAGGTGGCGCGGCAGGACGCGCTCAAAGAGGGGCACGCCCCAGCGCTCAAGCGCCTCCGGCAGCAGCGTGTGGTTCGTGTACGCCAGCGTCCGCGTAGTGATGTCCCAGGCCTTGTCCCACGCGATATCGTACTCGTCGAGCATGATGCGCATAAGCTCGACGACCGCGATCGCCGGGTGTGTGTCGTTGAGCTGGATGGCGACCTTGTCGGCAAAATTGGTCCACGAATTTCCGGGAGTGCGCAGGTGCCTGCGGACCAGATCGCGGATGGAGCATGACACGAAGAAGTATTGCTGAACTAGGCGCAGTTCCTTCCCGTTTTCAGTCTTGTCGTTGGGATAAAGGACCTTCGAGACCGTCTCCCCAACGGCCTTCTCCCTGACCGCCTCGACGTAGCCACCCGAATTGAAGGCGGCCAGGTCAAAATCGTCGGACGAGCGCGAAGCCCAGAGCCTGAGGAGATTGACGGTTTTTGTGCCGTAGCCGGCGATCGGAATGTCGTGGGGCACACCAAGGATCGTCCGGGTATCCACCCATTTCGGCTTCGAATTCCCTTGGTCGTCGAAAGCGTTCACGACCCGGCCGTAGAGCCTGACCTCCTGGGTGTAGTCTGCGCGAATGACTTCCCAGGGGCTGCCGAAGATCATCCAACGGTCGGGGTGCTCGACCTGGCAGCCATTGACGATCTGCTGCTGAAAAAGGCCGAACTCATAGTGGATCCCATAGCCGAGGGCGGGGAGATCCAGCGTGGCCATCGAGTCGAGGAAGCATGCTGCAAGCCGCCCCAGGCCGCCGTTGCCGAGTCCCATGTCGATCTCGGTCTCCAGAACCTGGTCGAAATCCACACCCAGGGACGAAAGGGCCGAGCGCACGGCATCTTGAAGCCCTGTGGCATCCAGATTGTTCTCAAAGAGCCTGCCCATCAGGTACTCCATCGAAAAATAGTACAACCGCCTGGCGTTCTTGGCGTTGTGGACCTCCTGAGTCGCAATGAGCCGCTCGTGGATCGTGTCCCTGACGGCCAGCGATGAAGCCACCCACCAATCCCGGTTCGTGGCCATGGGCGCATAGCGCGCAAGGGTGGAGGTCAAATGCCGCTGGATCAGCGACTTCATGACAACTTCCTGTGAATCGTGCTTCTTTAGGTCCTTGGATGTGCTTGGCATGAGAGGAATTACCCGACCAATGCAAGACTCGCGCCGACCCCATGAGGGGTCACGCTAAAACGAGGAGCAAGCCGCCTATTTTTGGAACCGCCTGGCGAGCTCACCGTGGTTGAATTCGACATAGGTCGGGTGCCCTCTGGGGCCGGAAACCGGGGTCGATGTCGCGAAGAGGTCTCGGAGGAGGGCCATCGCCTCGGCCTCCCCTGCCCTCACGGGCAGGCGCACCGCTTTTGAGGCCGCTAGGCGCGCGAATTCGTCGCGCGCTGCCTCAACGTCCGCCGTTGGGATCCTTCCCTCCCGCAGAGCACCGACAAGGTCCCGGATGAAAGATTCCGCATCGCCGGGTTCCATCCATGCAGGCAGCGCCTCCACGCGGAAGAAATTTCTCCCGAACTCGACGATCTCCATGCCATGCCTCCTGAAGAACTCCGCGTTGTCGGTCAAGACGGCCGTCGCTACGGGATCGAGCTCAATTGAAATAGGCAGGAGCAACTGTTGAACGGGCACTCCGCCGGACTCCAGCTGGGCACGGAGGCGCTCGTACCACACCCGCTCGTGCGCGATGCGCCGGTCAAGCAGGACCAGTCCCTGGCCCGTCTCGAAGAGGTCGTAGGTCCCGTGGGCCATGCCCATGAAACGCCAGTCGGGCGCGGAGGCTATGGGAGGCTCCTTTGCGTCCCCCGCGCTCGGGGCCACCGGCCGAGCCCCGGCATAGGGAGGAGCCGCGGCGGGCTCCCCGGCCAGCCGCATATAAAAGGGCGCCGGCAAGGTCTCGGGGGCTCCGAGCGGCAGGACCGGGGCGTGCGCCAGAGTGGGCGGCGCCAGCTCCGCATTCCAATCGCGCAGGCGCGCGAGGATGGCCCTGATCACGAAACCCCGGACGACCGACTCGCTGCGGAAACGAACCTCGCGCTTGGCCGGGTGGACGTTCACATCCACGTCGGCAGGCCTGCATTCCAGAAATACGAACGCCACCGGATAACGGCCCTGGGGAAGCGACTCGCGGTAGCTTTCGAGCAGGGCTCCGTTGAGGGCCCTGCTATCGACGGGCCGTGAATTCACAAATGTCACCATGTCGTGGCGGGTGCCGCGACCCACTCCAGGACGGCCAATCAAGCCGCTCAGCCTGAGCCCCGGTTCGGAGGCGTCGATCGGCAGAAGCCCTTCGGATGCCTGGCGTCCGTAGATCTCGGCCACGCGGTCCGCCAGCGTGGTGCATTCCGGAGACCGAAACACCTCTCTTCCATCCTCGGTCAAAGTAAAGGAGGTCGACGGGCAGGCCAGGGCGTAGAGCCGGACGCAGTCCACAATATGCCCGGCTTCCGTCCGGTCGCTCTTTAGGAATTTCCTGCGGGCCGGGACCGGCTCAAAGAGATGCTCAACGTCAATGCGCGTTCCCACCGGCCTTCCGCACGCCCGCTCGTGGACCACCTTCCCGCCATGCACCGCGATCTCGGTGCCCGAATCCTCCCCTGCCTCGCGGGTCCACAGGGTGAAGCGTGACACGCTTGCAATGGATGGGAGCGCCTCGCCGCGGAACCCAAACGTAGAGAGGCGGTCGAGGTCCGCCGCATCTGCGATCTTGCTGGTGGCGTGCCGAAGGAGGGCCGTCCTTGCATCCTCGGCCGACATCCCTTGCCCATTGTCTTCGACCCTTATCAGGGAGCGGCCGGCGTGAGCAAATTCGACCACCACACGGGTCGCGCCGGCGTCGAGAGCGTTCTCAAGCAGCTCCTTCACGACCGCCGCGGGACGCTCGATAACCTCGCCAGCGGCGATCTGGTTGGCGACGCGATCGGGTAGAATGCGGACCTTGGCCATTCCGGTGGGCAACGAGCAGCCGTGGCGGCCTTATCGCAAGAGCTTCTTCCAGCGAGCAAACTGGCGGGCAAGCTGGGCCGGCCCCGGCATGCCCGTCCCCTTCCTCATCGCAAAGGCGCGCTTCAGGTCGAAGACCTTTGCCCAATCCGCTCCAAAGCCCGGGTGGAGCCGCTCCACCTCCTCGTTCGAGAGCGCAGGGATGGGACATCCCTTCCTTTCGGCTAGTGCGACAACAGCCCCCACCGCGTGATGGGCGGCGCGGAAAGGCACGCCCCGTGCGACAAGGTAGTCGGCAAGGTCGGTTGCTAGAAGCGCGGGGTCCGCCGCCGCCGCCGCGCAGCGCTCGGGGTTAAATTTCAGTGCCCCCACGGTCGCCGCGAGGACGTCCAGGCAGATCGAGCACTGGTCGAAGCTGTCGAACACCGGCGGCTTGTCCTCCTGCAAGTCGCGGTTGTAGGTCATCGGCAGGCCCTTCACGAGCGTGAGCAGCGTATGGAGATTGCCCTGCAGCCTCGCGGACTTGCCTCGAAGGAGCTCGCACGAGTCGGGATTCTTCTTCTGGGGCATCAGGGAGCTGCCCGTGCAGAATTCATCCGGCAACGAGGCAAACTTGAATTCCGCGCTGCTCCAGAGGATCAGGTCCTCCGCAATTCTCGAGGCGTGGACGCCAAAGAGTGCGCAGGCCGTCGCGAACTCGATGAAGACGTCCCTATCGGCAACGGCGTCCATCGAATTCTGCGTGACCCTCGGGCGGCCCTTCGAATCCACGAAGCCTAGAAGTTTGGCCACGAGTTCCCGGTCGATCTGGAGCGTTGTCCCGGCAATCGCACCGGAGCCGAGCGGGCATTCGTTGGCCTTCTCGGCCACCTGGAGGAACCGCACCCTGTCGCGCTCGAGCATCTCGATCCATGCAAACAGATGGTGGGCCGCATAGACCGGCTGGGCCCTCTGGAGGTGGGTGTAGCCCGGGATGATCACGGACCTGCCGGCGTCCGCAGCCTTAAGGACCGCAGCCTGGGCCGCCCGCACCTTGCCCTCGAGCACCGTGCACGCATGCTTGAAGAAGAGCCTCATGTCCGTCGCAACCTGGTCGTTCCTGCTGCGCGCCGTGTGAAGCTTGGCCGCGGCAGGCACCCGCTGGGTGAGGGCGTGCTCGATGTTCATGTGCACGTCCTCCAGCCGCACGTCCCATGTGAATTTTCCGCTTTCTATCTCGGCCAGGATACTGTCGAGGCCCGCATGGATCGCTTTCCGCTCCTTAGCGGTCAGGAACCCCACGCTGGCCAGCATGGCCGAATGGGCCTTGCTGCCAGCTATGTCAAAGGGGGCAAGCCGCCGGTCAAAGGACACCGACTCGCTGAATCGCAGCATCAGCTCCGCAGGTCCGAAATTAAAGCGCCCGCCCCAGGTGGCTTGTTTATTTTTGGCCATGAATGACTGGTCACGAGATCACCCGCGCATAAGCGCAGGCGCAACGCGAAAGATCGAGGGCTGTTTTCCGATTTGCGCGAAGGAGTCCCCGTGGCAGACTCCGGGTGTGCTCAGGACCCTAGCTTTGATCGCCCTCCTTCCGATTGCCCTGGCGGCGCCGCTGCGTGGCGCCGAGGACTCGATGGCCCGGTACAATGTCGTCGCGGTCAAACCATCAAGCACTTCAATCTACGTCGGGACGGTGAGCATGACGATCCCTCCCTTTGTCCGGAAGAACGTGGTGTTCGCCTCCACATACTCGGCAAAGGTTTTCCCCTACTTCTTCTATAACGAGACAGGCAGGATCTGGATCATCATCCCCGAGCAGGACCTCCATCGCATCGACCTTGGAAAGACCATCGATTTCACGGGGAGCGCGCTGAGCGACTCCGGCGAGAAGCGCAAGGTCGAGGGCTGGGCGACGCCGACAGGTCCCATGACCGGGAGGCTTAGGGTGAGGGTCTACGTGACCCGCAGAATCGCCCTCACCTACGAGACCACCTACGAGCTCAAGGGATTGCAGCGGCCGACAGCGGACATCACTCCCAGATAAGCTCGATCAGCTTCTCTACGGAGGGCGCAAGGCTCTGGTGCACGGGGCACGTGTTTGCGGCCCGCTCCAAAATCCCGGCAGGCACCTTCCGGGCATCGGCGGGTAGCCAAAGGCGGGCCGAGATTCGCGAGATGCGGCGCGGGGCGTCGGTGGACATCTCCTTGGTCACCTCGTACCTTATTCCCTTCAAGTCGACGCCGTGCTTGCGAGCGAATATCGCCATGGTCGTGGCAATGCAGGTGGCGTAGCCGGTCGCGATAAGGTCGGTCGGTGAGAACGCCTCGCCGCGACCCTGGTTGTCCTTGGGAGCATCCGTTGCGAGCACATTGCCCGACGGTCCATGGACAGCCGAGCAATGGAGGTCTCCCTGGTATTCGCCGGTGATCGTAACCATAGGGCTACAATCCACCCGAAGCGCCGCATTGCAAACCCGTCATGGTTCGGGCGCGATGAAGGTGGGATCTATGACCTTGCGCGCCTGACGGACAAAGCCGGCGAGCGGGGCATTGAAATTCGGTCCACTCCCGCTGCACCCGGGCACAAAGATCGGGGAACGGGCGGGCGGGTTCCCCAGCGAAAGAGGCGATTCGTCCCTCATCTGCTCAAGGGTTTGCGCGACGTAACTGGTCTGCACGTAGAAGGACGCCGGTTGCCCCCCTCGCCTCCAGAGCTCGATGAGCAGTGCACCCCCAGGGAGCATCGGGTCCATCTGCGTCCCGCTGACCCACCAATTCATGTCAAAAAGCCCCCCAATGTTCGCGATGTTTGTGTCGTGGCCTACGAGCACGACCACACGCTCCTCCTGGGGCCCGAGCGCCCCGGGAACCGGATCACCGGTGGCCGCCTGCTCGAGCGTGTCCACGATGTGGCTTGCGAGGTTGGATCCACCCACCTGCGCCGGGTAGCGGGTCCTGTTGCCCAGGTCGAAGAACAGCTCATGCAGTGCTAACAGGTCGGTCATGACCTTCCCGTCAACCCGTCCCCATCCCACCTCCGGAAGCGGCTTGCCGTCCACATACTCGAGCAGCAGAGCCTCGGTGGATTGCAGGGCCGCGTTGATAGGGCCGGAAAAATCAACCAGATATTCCTTGTGGCCGGGCACCACCATGCTGGGGAGGTTGAACGGTGAATCGGGGCCAGGGGCCGCGCCCGGGCCGTAGAGGATGCCCCTCAGCTCATCCAGCTGCCGGGCATAGGCACGCTCCACATTCTTGGGGTCGCCACCCATCCGCCCAAGTATCGAGGCCGCTGCGAGCGTCCCATCCGGGTTGCCCACGTGCGCCCGGTAGGGGTTGAAGAGCGGATCCTGTGTTCCCTCCGGCAGCTGGTGGACGACCGGTTCCCCGACCTGGACCAGGGCCTTCCCGAGGATACGTCCGGTTTCAATCGTACGCTGGTCGTTGTCGGCGCGAACGAACACCCGGGGGCCGTCCAAAGCCGGGTCGCCCGTGAGGGCCCCCTCACGGATGAAACGGGCGCGGTAATAGTCCCCCATCATTGCTACCAATTCGTTCCCGTGGGGTGTCTGGATACCAGGCGCCACCTCCCATTTCGGCCATGGCTGCGAAGAGAGGGAGGACAGGGCCTCGTTGGTGGCCAGCGGGGACCGGACGCCGTGGCGGGTCAGGACAATGACCAGCCGGAGCTCATCGCTCGAGGACTCTGGCCCCGCCCAACCGACCAGGCTGACCATGAAGGCTGCGGCTAGAGCCGCAGCGGCAAGACGAACATAGCGGAGGTTTCTCCCTATCCCTGATGAACGGTACATAAGGTACGAAACCCACGCCGGCCTGCACCGTCAAGACGATGGCTTGATCTGCGGCGGAAGCCCGGGGGACCGCAGGCTGAGGCGGTAGGAGCTCGACCAGGAGTCGTTGGGCACGACCGAGAGTTCGAGCAGGAAAAAGCCTTCCGGTATCTCGGGAAGCGGCGCCGTTATCGTGGGGCCCTTGGCATTATGCTGCGGGGCGAGGTCCGGGAATGCCCAGGTGCAAAGCCTCACCCTTCGGCCACCAGCGACGAGCTCCGCATGAACCTCCCCCGCCGGCTGCACGGTCGGGCTGTCATTGAGCATCCATAGCTCCGCCGAGAACTTCTCCCCTGCCCGCCACTGAAACCTGGGTATCCTCGCCGAAGCCAGCACGGGGCGGCACGCCGCTTGAACGCAGAAGAATGCAGGCTTGGGTCGTGCCGGCCAGTTGACGATGCTGTTGTTGGCCGCCGTCGGCCAGGGCTCATTGAAGCACCAGTTTAGCGCCATCGAGCACCGGGGTTTCTGGCGCCGGGCCTCTTCGAAGATCGACTTGTAGCCCTCGCACTGGAGCCAGTTGCTCTTGGCGATGATCTCCTCAAGCGATTCAAGCGGCCCGAAGAAAAACGCCAGCATGTTGGTGCACAGCCACGTCGTCGCATCCGCCTCCCAAGCGTTGAGGCCATGATGGACCTCCCAGCTCGTTCCAGGCTTTGCCGGCCAGAACTCCTGCTCGGGGATGAAGGTCCTTAAGTAATCGATCTGTGAGGTGCTCGGGCACCCGAACTCCGTGTACGCGGTGCAGCTCGCGGTCTGGAAAAGCTCGAACACGTCGGTCCCGTTGTGCTGGAACCGGTAGTCTCCGTGGCCCATGCCCTCGACCGGGGCCGTGGGAAGAAAGGGCGTGAAGCGGTCGAGCTCGTAGCAGTTCTTGTTTAGGAGTCTTAAAGGCAAGCTCTGGTCCGTCATGCGCGACCATGAGTTGAACAGCTCGTTGCCCCCCACCCAAAGGGCCAGGCACGGGTGTTGCCGCACCCTTTGCACGAGCGCCCGCGACTCACGGTCCAGGAGCTCCAGGTAGGCGGAATCATCGGGGTAGAGGTTGCAGGCAAGGGGGAACTCCTGCCAGACGAGCAGGCCCATGGCGTCGCACTGCTCGAAGAATTCCTCCTTTGGGGCGGGCGCGCCGCCCCAGCAGCGGATGAGGTTGAAATGGGCGTCGCGGGCGAGATGCAGCAGCGGTCGGTAGGTTTCCCCGTCCACCCGACCGTAGAAGATGTCCGGGCCCACCCAATTGCTGCCCTTCACGAAGATCTGGCGGCCGTTCAGCTCAAGCGTGACAGGCGGCTTCTCGCGCGACTTGGGGAAGATGACCTCGCCGTCCCAGGCTCCGGGGTACATGACGAGGCGGACTTGCCTGAAACCCACCCTGCGCCGGATCACGTCCCCCCCTTCTAGGGTCACCTCAAGCGAGTAGAGCGCAGGCCCGCCGTGGTCATGGGTCCACCAGAGCCTTGGCTGCTCAAGGCGCGCCTTCGGCAGCCCGCTTTCGACGACCCTCCTTCCCTCTTCGTCAGTAAGGGTCCATGAGTAAGGCAAAGACGGTTCGCTCGACTCCACCAACACGGTGATGTCCGCGGCCGAGAAATCGGCAGCGAGCCGATAGACGAAATCCACGCTCCTCAGATGTGCATGGGGCCTCACTTCGAAGCCCGTGCTTTCGCAGAGGCCGATTGGGATCAGCCTCGGCTGCCAGTCCCATCCGTAGCTGACCGCGGCCTTCGTCACATTGCTGGCCTGGCTCCGGTCGGCAGGCAACGCGTGGCGTTTGGGGGCGGGAAAGATCAGTATCTCCAGGGGATCGCCCGGCTTCGCCGAGGTGACGTCAAGGTCGAAGCCCGAGAGCATCCCTTTGTGCGCGTGGATCAAAGTACCGCCCAGGCGGACTTCGCATTGGAAATCCACGCCCCCGCAGAAAAAGAATAGCCCCTCGTCCCGCCCCAGCGAAACCGCGGGGATCTGTGTCCGGTAGAGCCAATACCTGTCCTCTAGGCCTGCGTAGGCCTTTACATTTGAGCCGAACGCAAAGTCCGGAAGTCCTCTGGCCTTGGCCCAGTCAAGTTGAACGGCTCCCGGGACCGTTGCCGTGAACCAATCGGCGTCGCCGGGCACCGTATCCCTGTCCTCGAGCTGCGCAAGCCTCCATGGGCACGCAGGGTACGTCCGCCGTGGAAACGCCGAGGCTCTATGATAAGTCATTCGATTTTGATATCTCCGCGGAGACAGGGTTTTGGCGTGGGTTGCCTGAGACCATCACTCGTGCACCTTCCTGAGCATCGATTGTGTTCCCGTCCAGAACATTGCCGTGGCTCACCTGGACTTCGACCTCCGTGCAGGCAAAGACGGCTGAACCGCGTTTACCGCACATGTCCTTCTAGAGGTCCAAGAGGTCGTCGTGGACCATCGCCTGCCCCGAAATAGCTCCGTGCCACCGCGTGGGATTCGGTGCGCTCGCCGAGCCAGGTTCACCCCGCCTTCGGAGACCATAACCTACGGTCCAAATCTACCGAGTTTTTGAAAAATTGGAGTTGCGCTCGCATTTTCAAATGATATCGATATTATCTACATTAGATCAGTGTAGTATGTAATACATCCTATCACTGCCATTCCGACGACCAGGCTACTGGAGGAGGATCACCTAGTTGGTCTCTTCCAATGCTTACTCCCTCTCTTCGGATCGAAATTCTGAACCGGTGCCCTCCTCCATGGATCGTGCCGGAACGCGGCATTCTTTGCCTCAAAAATGCGATCTGTAGGCAGTGTTACCCGATACCATAATTGATACTAGTTATTATCCTTTAATCTCTTACTGATTTTTTTCCTAATGAAAACGTTACCGTTCCTGAAACCCATCCTCTCCGCCGTCGCGCTCCTTCTCTCGCTAGAATTGCGCGCAGCCCAGCCTCTCCCCGACGCACCCAATCGCGTGAGTCCGTTGTCCATTGGCAGCAGCGCGCCGACCGAAGTGCTATCGGCTGCCGACGGTCCCTTCGACCTGGCCAGCGCGCTCAAGGACAAGCCCACTATCCTGGTATTCTACAGGGCTAACTGGTGCAGCCTCGGCAAGGATGCGCTCGCGGAGGTCCAAAGGGAGGTCCCCTTCTTTCAGGCCTTGGGCTACCAGGTCATCGCTATTTCCTCTGACACACCCGAAAGCCTGAAACCCGCGGCGGAGCAAAACCAACTCAGTTACCCGTTGCTTTCCGACCGCAGTCTCTCCCTAGCGGCGGCGTACGGAATCGCGTTCCGCGCGCCGAAGGAGCTGGAAAACGACTACGCAAAGAAGGGGATCACGCTCGCCACCCTCCCGGGTGAAAAGGGTGTGTCAGGGCTCTTGGTTCCCACCGTGTTCATTGTCGATAACAACGGCATCATTCGCTGGGTCTATTCGAATCCGAAAAGAAACCCGACCACGAGCGATCTGATTTCGGCCGCATCAAAGACGCACAAAGCCATCGCTTCCCAGGCCAATTTCGGAACGAGCTTTGCTGCCCAGCCCTAATATCAATTCGGCGGGAGAGGCTCCGACCTGGCCTCTTTCGCCGAACTAAATGCAAGGCGGCGCCGCCTTGGAATACAAAGCGGCGCCGCTCATTCTCCGGGCTTGGACAGGCTCTCCGGGTTGTTAATCCTAAGGTGCCTTGCTCCGCTCAAACGTTCACGCCCTTGGACGCCAACAAGTCGCGCGCGTTATCCCGGAATATTTTTTGGCGGTCCTGTTTGGTGATCGGCGAGTGCTCAAGGTTTTCTATGACCGGCACAACGGAGGACGCGGCACCGTAATCCGTGCCGAAGAGGATGCGATCTACGCCGATGACGCGGGTTGCCAGGGCAATCGCTTCAGGACCGCGGCCACCCGCGCCTGTGTCGAGATAGACCTGCCTGAATCTGCTCTTGATATCGGTGATGCCGTTGGATGTCGCGGATTGCTGCACGGATTCCGCCACCAAGGCGATTCCGCCCACGCCGCCCAGCTGGGCCACCTGCACGGTAACGTCCGGGTATGCGTCCAAAAAGCCTGAGAAGGCAAAGGTGATGGTCGAAGCGGTGAAATTCCAGAGGTTGTCCAGGGCTCCACGGGCTTGCTTCGAGTCTGCGTGGGCGGCTCGCGGCGGCTGGCCGGGAATCTTCGCGTTGGCGTAACCGGTGTGCAGGTAAATGTGACTCTTGTTCCTCTGTGCCACCTCGAAGATGGGGGCAAAAGCTTTGGCCCCCTCAAGGGTGGCGAATCCGTTTACCGGCAGGACGCCGCCAATCAGTCCGAGCTTGTCGTGGGCGCGGGCGAGTTCCTTCGCCGACCATTCGAGGTCGAGTGTCGACAATGCGGCCACGCCGGTGAACCGATCCGGGTGCTTTTGAACCAGGACGGAGAGGTCCTCGTTGTAGGTGGCCCAGAGGAGCCGGGCCTCTTCGGCGGTGAGGTCGGGGTCGACATTTGAGGTCGTGGGCCAGGAGACGAGCTGGCGCTGCACGCCGTGCTGATCCAGGTGGCGGATGCGAAGGTCGGCCCCATCAAACATCTGGGTGCCGCGCGGACCCGAAGGACGGGGTGCATCGGAAGGGACGGGGGTCCCGGGGCGAACCAGGCTTCTATCACCCTTCTCGTTTGTGACGTATCGGACTCCGACCGTCTTGGTCGAGAGGATCTCAAAGGCTCCGGGTGAAATCCAATGGTTGTGGAGGTCAAAGAGGCCGCTTTCGGGGGTACCCTCGGCGGTGGGCGCGGGAGTGTCGGCAACGGGGGATTGGCCCTTCAGGCGTCCGGGAAGGATGGCTGCGGCGGTCGTGGCGATGGCTCCCAATTTCAGGAACTGACGGCGGGTTTTCATGGAGATCTAGATTTTATTGCGTGTTCCAAAGGGCCCTTAGCTAACGCCCTTGGCCTTGAGGAGGGTCCGCGTGTTGTCCGCGTAAATGAGCTGCCGTTGCGCGGGCGTGAGCGCCTTGTTTAACGATGCGATGGACGGCGCGAGGCGGTCTGCGGAAGTTCCACCTCCGACTCCGTAATCCGTTCCAAAAAGGATACGATCGGCGCCAAACTTCGCGGCGGCCAGAGCCACCCACTCCCCATTGCTGCTGGAATAGGGTCCGGGTTCTAGGTAAATGCGGCGAAGCCTTGCCAGCGGGTCCTTGATGCCGAGCCGCGGCGCCGACGCGATGATTGAGTCGATCAAATAGGGGAAGAATCCCCCAAGCATGATGACTTGTACGGAGACGTCCGGATATGGGTCGAGAAAGTCGGAGAGCCCGAGGGTGATCGCCCCATTCACCAGGTGCGTGTTGCTCACCACACCCCAGCGCACCTGGTTCAGGTCGTCGGGTACGATGAGGGGAGGCTGGCCCGGGATTTGGGAACTGGCCGGGGCGCGGTGCACGAAGACATGGCTTCCAAATTTATGGGCGGCAGAAAAGAGGGGGGCTTGAGTGCGCGCGCCCTCGAGCGATGTGAACGTGTTGAGCGGCAGGGCGATTCCAATAAATCCGAGTTCCTTGTGTGCACGCTCGAGTTCCTGAGCGGCCCAGACCGGATCGGTGGTGGGAACGGCGGCGACGCCCAGGAAGCGCCCCGGATATTTCTTTAGGATCGTGGCCAGGTCGTCGTTAAGGGTTCGGTAGAACGGGCGAAGCTCCTCGACCGGGAGGGTTGCGTCATAGCCAAGAGCCACCGTGTAGCTGAGCAGTTGACGCTGAACATTATTGGCATCGAGGTGCTTGATCCGGGTCTCGATATCGGAAGCCGCCGTCGGGGACGGCTTGCCCGCCGCGGCCGACACGGTGGTCTGGTTCTCGAGCAGGGTACGGCCGGAATCGTCGGTATAGACTCGCGGAGCTTTTGAGCGGCCCGCGAGATACCGGATCTCGCCAGGGGTGATCACATGGCTATGCCAGTCTACAAGGACCTGGCTGCTGCCTGGGGCGTCGGCAGTCGGCGCGGGGGTGTCGGCAGCGGCGCGAACCAGTTTGGGAAGGACACCGGCGATGCCGATGCCCATGGCGGAGGTGCGAAGGAATGTGCGGCGGGTTTGCATGGGAGGAAAGGCTCGGGTGGGACTAGGAAAGTCCCTTTGCTGCAAGCAGGGCGCGGCCGTTGTCGATGTAGATGAGGTGCCGCTCTTCGGGAGTGAGCGCGGCGTCGGCCACGCCCTTCACGAAGGGCTCGATGCTTGGCCAAGGTCCGTAGTCGGAGCCGAATAGGATCCGGTCGGCGCCAAACACTTTTGCGGCAAGGGCTATCCCTCTGGGGCCACGCCCCGTCGCGCCCGTGTCCAGGTAGATGCGCCTGAGCTTTGGGATCGGACTGGGAAGTCCGTCGCGCTCGGTGCGCTGCTCGACGGCTTCCGCCAGGTGGGCGATCGAGCCACCTATCATGGTCAGCTGCACCGTGACGTCCGGATAGGGATCCAGGAGATTGGTCAACGCCAGGGTGATTGCCCCTGCGGCCAGATGGGTGCTCGTGATCAACGTCGAGCGCGCCCACGCGTGGTCACCCGGCAGGTCGGGCAGAGAACCGTTCGGCTGGCGCGATGCGGGAAGGCCGAAGTAGGAGTTGGTTGAGCCAACCTCAGGGGTCTGGCCTGGGATCGTGGGAGCCGCCTCCCCGCGATGGATGTAGAGGTGGCTTCGGTGCTTCTGGGCAACCTCGAAAATGGGTGCGAGCGCACGGGCGCTCTCAAGATGGATGAAGGCGTCAAGGGGGAGCGTCCCCCCGATCAGGCCAAGCTCGGAGTGAGCACGGTCAAGTTCGGCAGCCGCGGCGACCACGTCGCCGGTCGGCAGCGTGGCCAAGCCGAGGAACCGGCTTGGATGGGTCCGCACGAGTTCCGCGATATCGTCATTTTGCGCACGCCAGAACGGTCGAGCCTCGTCCGGGGAGAGGACCCCGTCATACGAGGATCCCGTGAAGCCGATCACCTGCCGTGCGATCCCCACCTTGTCCAAATGGGCAAGACGCACCCCGACGTCGTACCATACGGGATCCTGTGGTTTGGCCCCGACCCTAGGCTCCAGGGCCCCCTTTGGGACTTGGAATCGGTCGCCCTGGGCGTTGATGACCAAACGAGGACCCGCCGTGCGAGCTTGCAGCAGCTGGGTCACCCGCGGCCCGATCCAATGGGTGTGCCAGTCAATGATGGAGCCCCGTGGCGGCGCATAGGCGCCAGCGACCGCCGGCACCTCGGCGCTAAGCGCTCGAGGGACCAGTGCGCCTGAGGCCAAACCTAGGCCTGCTACGTGGAGGAACTGCCGGCGGGTCGAGGACATGTTGGCCTTAGAAGCGGTACGTGGCTCTCAGGCCCACGTTTGCGCCCGGTAGCGGTGTGGCCCCGCCCGCGTGATCGTGCTGGTTGGTTGCGTTCTGGAGGTCGATCGCGATCCGGTAGCGGGGCTGCTCATAGAACACACCGAAGTTGATGTTGTAATCGCCTGGAACCACGACGGAGCCGTCGGTGGCGACCCAATAGGCATCGTGGACCGCGTATTCGGTTTTGACGCCGAAGCCGGAGCTGAACTGGTAGACGAAGTACAATGAGCCCGTGTTGTGCGGAAGGTTGACGATGCGCGTGTTCACCCCCTTGACGGCCGTAGTCGCCCCAAGGATGTTCGTCGAACCGTCAGCGACGATCGGCGCAGGGGCGCTAAAGGTTGAGTTGAGGTTCGTGGCTGCGAGGTAGCTGTAGTTGGCGCCGATGCTGAGCCTCTTTGTCGGCTGGTAGCGCAGAGAGAACTCCGATCCCTGATAGAGACCGAGGGCTTGTATCGGATTGGCGTTGGCTGCCGCACCCGCGGGCAGCGCAAGCGTGCCCTCGCGGGTCTGCCGGTATTCGTCAACCGTCGCAAAGAGCTTGTCGGGGATGAGTTCGGCCTTCGCTCCGGCCTCGCTCAGTTCACTCACGCTCTTGAAATTGAAGGGGTCGAGCACGTTTGCGACTCCCGACACGGTGGTGGAGAAGCCCACGGCGCCGCTGGTGTTGCCGTTCGTGGCCGTCACATAGTCGTAAGTGAAGTAGGTCGTGAGCCACGAGACGGGTTTGTAGCTAAGGCTTGCCGAATAGGAGGGTTCGGAAACCCGGACTGAGCCGCTGAGCGCGCTGTTGCCAGGCACGTTCGGGGAATAGATCGGGTTCGAGGCATGCGCCCAGGCCAATGACTCGCGAGCGCCCAGGTCCAAGATGAAGTGGTTGCCGATCTTGAACGAGTGCTGGCTGAAGATGCCGCCCCATTCCTCGAGCGTGTAGTAATCGGCGGTGCCGAGCGTGCCGGCGGCGGTCCCCGTTGCGCTTCCGCCGGGGGTGGTTGCGCCACCGATGGTGCTCTGGGGCACCGGCAGGTACTGCCAGAATCCTTTCAGGTAGCCAAAGTTTGTCAGGACGGGCGTCGTCGTGGTTCCCGTGAAGGGGTACACCGTCGCACCGAAAAAGGAATTCCGGTTGAAGGTGCTGGGATCACCCGTGAGATTATAGTAGTCCCCGGTCGGACCGTAGCCGGTGGCCTCGCTATCCTTGAAGTTCGTGCTCGGCTCCCAGCGGAAATCCAATCCCGAGTTGCTGTCATGCTCGATATTAACGCCGAAGAGTTTGTAGAGCAGTTTCACCTGCGCCTCGACCCGGTCCTCAATCGAGTTTGCCAGGATGTAGTTGTAGAATCCCCCATTTGAGGACGTGTCCGTGTTGTAACGGCCGTACGTCAGGCTGTTCACCAGCACGAAGTTCTCGTTTACCTCCTTCTTCAGACGTGATTGGAAGTTGATCGAATCGGTGACGGAGGGATAAGCCGGGTCATTGAGGGCGGCTGCTTGCGAGATGGGCTCCGAATGGACCAAGGTCGGATCCAAGACGAAGCCGACGATCGTGCCTGCACCCGCCGCGGTGTTACTGGTGGGGTCTTTTACAGAAGCGCCGGCATTATAATAAGTGAGGCCGTTCGAACCGGTGACCTTGGTACGCGAGACCCAGCCGCCGGTTGCGGCTCCGGAAGCGCTTAGCACCGGCGAGTAATACTTGGTGCCGACCTGGATGATGGGCGTGGCGGGGCCGGCCAGGTAGTTGCTATTGTCGATCAAATCCTGCGTTACGCGGTTCTGGAAATTGTCGACGATCCAGTCGTAGTGACCGTATTCGATATTGAAGTCCAAAGCGGTCGTCGTGTTGATTCGCCAGCCGAGCGCACCGAAGAAATTATTGTAGCGATCGTGAGTATTCTGGTAGTACGAATCGTACGTGTCGGCCTCATAGCTGGCCCGGAAGGCGAGCTTGTCCGCGATGATGGGGGCTCCGATGTCGACCTGTATGGAGTCCTGTAGCTTGTAGCCTTGGTCGTCGAACCACTGACCAAGGCCGATATTGACGGATCCGCGCTCCTGATCGAAATAGGGCTGCTTCGTGATGTAGTTCACGTAGCCAGCCGTGCGCGCGGACGGACCAAAGATTACCGAGGCCGGCCCCGCGACCAGATCGGCGCTCTCGTAGGGATTGAGCGTGAACGGGCGGTTGTTGGTGCCGCGCGTGAGCAGTCGGACGCCGTTCTGGTAGAGGTCGCCCTGGGATCCACGGAAATAGGGCGTTCCGGCGTTGCCCGCATTGCCTGTGAGCAGGCTGGTGGAGGGACTGTAGTAGGCAAAGTCGTTTACGCTATTGATGATGTCGTTATTGAATTGCTCGGGCGTGATCTGGGAGACACTGCGAGGAATGTCCTGGTAGGGCGTGGCGAAGCCATAGACGGCTGAGACCGGGCGCTGAGGCAGCGTGGAGTCGGTGAGCTCGTCGCCACCGACCGTGTACTGCTCAAGCGTCACCACGTTGCCTGCGGGTGCCGTGGGCGCGGGAGCAGGCTGGGAAGGCACCGTCGGAACGACGGCCCCGGCAGGCGTGGGGGAATCGCCAGCGGCGCGGATATGGGCGACAAGGCCCAGTCCGGCCGCGAACGAGGCCAGTTGTGTAATCAGAAGGAGTCGGTTGGATGCTGGTAGTTTCATGACGAAAGCGTGGGTGGCGCATTGCGCTGCCAGCGCTTCGTCAACCTTCCTTGCGATCTACATCAGCACCCCTGCGTGGGCCGTGCGCCCAAAGCGGGAAAGGAATCTGGCGACTCAGCCTGGAGCATCTTGCGCGTAATCGCTCCAGTGGCCTGGTCGCTATTGTGATTAAGACGGAAGGAGGTGGGCATCAAACCCATATCAAGTAAATACAAATTCAATTAGTATAGATTTAATCATTTGGTACCCATTCTGTTCTGTTGTTTTTTAGAAATACCAAGGAGATGATGATGTCCCGATCGGGTCCCCGCGTCCCAGGAAACTGGCATTCCGTATCCGCGACGAGACCGCCTTCCCCGACATCCTCGGCAAAAACACGCGCGAGATCGCAACAGTCTCTTCCCTGCCAGAACACGAGGCGTAGTCCGACCCTACGGCGCCGACCGCTTGACTTTCTCGACTATGTGGCCACATGTGGCTACATGAAACGAAAACAACGGGACCGCCTCCCCTACCCCGAAGCCAAGGCGGAAGCACTTCAGATCAAGGAAGGTGCGGCCTTTTGCGGCGTGGAATGCGAAATCGTCAGCGTGCGCGGAGCAAAGGACCAACTTTCGACCCTTCTGGATCGCGCCGCCAAGGGGGCGCAGATCGTGATTACCAGCGATGGTCGCCCAAAGGCCATGATTGTTCGTTATAGGCCCATGATCCAAGGGGCCAAGTGGAGGTCGCAGCAGGCGCTCCGCCTAAAGACACCCGTGACAGAAGATTCCGCCCCTGTCCTTCGCGCGATGCGCGACAGCAGCTATTGACGCCATGTACGTCGACACCTCGGTCGTCGTTAAGCTCTATATCGCCGAGCCTGACTCCGAGGCATGCGAGGCAACAGTCTCCGGGACGTCCATGGCCTCGTCCCAACTTCTCTACTGCGAACTACGGTCGGCGCTCCTGAGCAAGGTGTCTCGGGGGATAATCTCGAACCAATTGAGGGACGAGGTATGGCGGGCGTTCGAGAAAGATGTCGTAGAACAAAGAATTCGACTGATCTCATTGAGCGACCTTCTTGTCCAGGATGCCGCGGAACTGATGGGCAACCTCCATCCCAATGTTCCCCTGCGCACGCTTGATGCCCTTCACCTGGCAACCTTCCTGAGTGTAGAGGCTGGCCCTCTGTTCACCAAGGACCTCCGGATGCGCCAGGCTGCGCTTGAGATGGGCCTTCCGCTCGCGGGCTAAACTTGATCGGCGGCAATCGAGGTGCAGAGCCCGAGCGGGGGTGCCTTTTGTTTTGACCGCAATTAACATAGGTAGGCCCTCACGGGCTTTCCCTGTTACACCACCGGACATGCGGGTCCGCATCCGGCGGTTCGGCGGAGTTGCGCTCAACGGGACGGGACAAGGGAAGGGATTCCTTGGGCGGTAAACCACTTTGTCGGGAAGGCGTAGTGTAGAGTCATCATGCGGCTTACGGGCCAGCTGCCGAGGGATGACCCCGACATCTTGCCTGCTAAGTCCGGGTTGATGTCGCGGTTTATAAGACCGCGACGACGCCGAGCGCACGTTTTCCATCGCCGCCAGATCAGGGCCCGCAGGCGGCGTCTGATCCAGCTGTCGATGTGACTTTGCTCCCGGGTGGTTTGAGCGATCCCGAAGTAGGATCGCCAGCCCGTCAGGTACCGTATGAGGCCACCTACGATGGTCTCGAAGCTGGACCGCCCATTGCGGGTGAGCTTGCGTATCTTCCCTTTCAGTTTCTCCAGCGCCTTTGGTGCGATCCGCCGCTTTGCGTCGGGCCCGGAGCAGAAGCTGAAGCCGAGGAGCTTGCGCTCCCATGGTCGGCCCACCGCGCTCTTCGCGCGGTTGACTTTTAACTTCAGCTTTCCCTCGAGGAACGTGGTCAGGTTTTCGAAGGCGCGTTCTGCCGCCTGTTTGCTGCGCACATAGACGTTGGCGTCATCGGCGTAGCGAACGAAGCGCAGGCCTCGCTCTTCGAGCTCCTTGTCCAGTTCATCGAGCACATAGTTGGCGAGCAGCGGAGACAGGGGGCCGCCTTGCGGCGTCCCTTCCGTCGTTGCCGTCACCACCCCGTTCTCCATGACCCCACTCCTTAGGAAGCTGCGGATGATCCAGCGCAGCCGTTTGTCGGCGATGCGCTGGCTCAGGCGGCTCATCAGCCGGTCGTGGTTTACCCGGTCAAAGAACGCCTCCAAGTCAATATCCACCACCCAGTCATATCCCTGTTGGATGTATGACTGGGCTTGGAACACCGCTTGGTGGGCGCTTCGGGCCGGGCGGAACCCGTAGCTGTATTCGCTGAACGAGGGATCGAGGATCGGTTGCAGCACCTGCAGGATCGCCTGTTGTACGAGTCGATCCAGCACGCAGGGAACGGTGGCTTCATATTGCCCCTCTCGCAGCAGGATTAGGGTTGTTTGGGCTTAAAGTGCAAATTCGTTTCGAGTTCTTTACCCATGCGGCCAGCTCTCGTTCATTTTCCTCGGAGAGGGTGATCCAGATGGGTCCGCCGGGACGCCGCCTTCGTCCATTCACTACGCCTCGGTCCAGCCAATAGTAGGCCACGTGTCGGCTCACCCCAAACTTTTCGCTCAGTTGACGCACCGTCAGCTCTTCCGGACGTTTGTCCAAAGCGGCCACTATTCTATGTTTATAACGGATCCAGCTGATCATCGCGGCCGTGAAGGGACCACCTTTCGCACTTTTCCGGCCCTGCTTTCGGAAGGCCTCGGCAATCTGCTCGTCGGTTTGGTCGTGGGCGCGGACACGAACTTCGCTCACAATCTCATCAGGATAGCGCCAGCGGTCGGACGCCTTGAGCGGAAGTGCGACCGTTAAATCTTCCGTGGCTCCGCCTTGCCAGCGCAGATGCAAGATCGCCTGGTGCGTCGCGGATCGCTTCTCAAGGGTGATGTCCTTGATCAACAAACGCAGCACCCGCTTGTGCTCCTTGGCGGTCGTGGTCGGAGCCCGCCAGAGCCGAGGGAGATCCTCAGCCAGCTGCCGTACTTGCCGCTGCTGGTCGGCCGTCAGGGGCGGGATTTGTTTTTGCCGGTATTCCTCGTGCTCCTGCCGGACGTGAGCCAACTGCTGGAGCGCGTGCTCCCAGCGTTTCTCGAGGTTGTCCGCCACCAAACGATTGGCCGGATCGACTTCGTCGAAGCGCCTCTGGGCCAGCTGAGCCTCGTAATCCGCTCGCTGGATTTTCATCTGCCACTGATGCTCCACGGCCTGGTCTCGATGTTCGACTTCAGCCAGCGCCGACAGGGCGATCTCCAGCTGCGCCGGAGTCAGGACATCCAGGACCCGCTCGGCCACCGCAGCGTCCAGAACGTCGGCCCTTACCGACCCACAACCACGACCAGCCAGTTCCCGGCGCCGCCAATTGCATTCGTACGCGGGGCTCGCCCCGTGGGCCCCGCCGTAACGCGGCGCCATCCGCCGGCCACACCGTCCGCAGAGGATCAATCCCTGCAAGAGAGCTCCACCCTCGCGTGCAGCGCCCGCGACGCCGGCGGTGTCATTCGTCTGGTTTTCTGCCAGCAGCTGCTGATTGGCTAAAAAGTCCTCCCAGCTAATATAGCCCGGGTGCTTGTCCTTGAGCAGCACTTTCCAGTCAGTCATGGGCATTGCCGCAACTTTGCTCCGCACCTGACCCTCGGGCGAGAAGCTCTTGCAGCCCCGATACCGGCCAAACACGTACGCACCGGCATACGCCGGATTGCGCAGGATCGATAGCACCCGACCATGGCAGAGCCGCCCCCACCGCAGTTGACCATTCCATACCCCGCCATAGCTGCGCTTGGGGAAACGAACCTGGCGATCGGAAAACTGCCGCACGACGCCGTACGCGCTCCCGGTTTGCCGGAAGCTTTCGAAGACCATGCGAACCGCCCCTTGCACCTCCTGGTCGGGGTCCAGAACCGTGCCATCGGGCTGCGTGTCCACCAGCCCGACCGGCAAGGGGAAACGCAATTCTCCTTTCCTCGCCTTGTTGAGTTTCCCTCCGAGGAGGCGAGCGTGCATGAAGTGCAGCTCCGCCTGCGACATCGTGCCCTTCAGGCCCAAAAGCAGCCGGTCGTTGAAGTCCGAAGGATTGTAACAGCCGTCCTCGTCGACGAGCAAAGTGCCCGTCCACCCGCACAGATCCATCAGCCGGTGCCAATCGAGGCATGAACGCGACAGGCGCGAAGCCTCCAGGGAAAAGATGGCCCCAACCTTCTGCAGCGAGACTTCCGCCACCAGCCTCTTGAAGTCCGGCCGATTGGCCATTTGCGTCCCGGACAGGCCCAAGTCGCCGTCCAAAATCACGATCCGCTCCGATGGCCAGCCCAAGGTCTGAGCGTGATCTTGCAGGGCATACTGCCGTTCCGTGCTTTCCTGGTTGTGCCGCACCTGGCTCAACGTCGACTGGCGCAGGTATACGTAGGCCAGCTTCTGCCTGTGATCCTCCTGGATGATCGATGTGTTCATGCGAAAAGTGGAGACTTGGCAGCGCGATCGCCGGCCGGAAGCTCTGCAGCATTGTGGCGAAGACCTGGCCGAGCCGCGGCACATCGATCCGCAGGTTCGCCGGCTGCGCCATGGCTCAGGGCGGCTCCTGGCGCCGCAGCAGCTCGCGGTTGATCGCAAAAACCTTCTCCATGATCTCCCGGGCCTGATGGAAGTTCTTCAACAGGTCTTCCACCTCGGCCCTTTGCTCCTGGCTCACGTATTGCTGCTCCGGGCGCCGCGCGGGATAGCTCACGGACAGATAATACTTTGGGCCATGCCCGCGGCCCTTGGCACAATGGCAGCCCGGCTTCCCGCAGCGAAGATAACGCTCGATCAGCGACCCGCGCACGCTCGCCCGCAGCAGCGGCGGCAACGATTTCACCAAAACCTGGCGCCTGCGGCGCAACTCGGCGGAGGAGATCGGCATCGGTGGCGGTACAGTTATTAACCTGTTCTGACAATGGATTGAGCCGCTTCATCGTCAATCCTTTTTCTTTGAGCTCCTCCAGGCATCGAGAAGCGCGGCCAGCTCCAGCAGCGCCCCCTGCGCCAGCAAGGTGCCCCTCCCCTGACCGGCACCATCCGGAGTCTCTCGGTCGGTCCACTCCCTAAGAACCGAAAAGGTGCCGCATTCACCGCCCTCCAGGACCAGCGTCGGGCGCCCCGAGCAGATCCTCGATTTCAGGATGAGGAACCGCTGCCCTAGAAGCGGATGGAACGGATGGGTGACAACGGCCCATCCCAAGCACTCACGGGATTCAAGTGCAGTTCGAACGTACGGTCGGGATGCCTAAAAGGCGCTCCCCGCCGTTGGGTTTAGGCATCTTGACCCGCCGTAGTGGCTGCGGCCGATAGCCCCCTTCCCGTAGCTCTGCAACGAGCCTCTCTTTCCTTGGGGCCAGCCAGTCGGGGAAGGCCTCGATAGTAATACCATCGATTCCCGGTGCCCCGTGGTTTGCCCGCACTCTCTTCCATGCCTCGTTCAGGTTGGCCGGATCGGCCACCTCTTCCATCAGCCTGTCCGTTGCTCGTGGGCTTTTCTCATCCGCGCTCTCGCGTGTCAGCTCGACTTCCCCATGCAGGCTAAGGACGGTTTCACCGCCCTCTCCCGGATGAAGCGGCACCCTATCGGGCCCTTTCTGTCTTTTCGCTTTCACGGCCGCGCGGGCAATACTTGCCCGTCTCCTTTCACGCGGCTGCATGCAGCCGCACCGTTTGCGCCTTCGCTCCAGAGTGTTTCCACCCCTTCATCGCTACTACGCGCGCTGCTGACTTCTCGACGGCGTTCGGTCGGCCTCACGGCCCACCCAGCCCCCACTCGTGTGGGGACACCTTCGAGACCTCCCCAGATAAGCCATACCCCTTTCCTCGCACGATCGCCGACTTTACGCTCTCGGGCCTTGATCAGTATGGATTTCGCGGTCTTTTGTCCGCTCTTCCTCCCGTCGCGCCTCAGTAGCCGGTTCTTGTTCATCGACCCGCGGTTTTGCTCCACGCTTCTTTCAGACAGCCGCCTTGCGGCGGTGCCCTTGCGCTTCACTACCCTTCGCCCTGATCAGGCTGGGAGAGAAACTTTCATTCTCAGAGGTGTATAACATGCTGGGCATACAAAAAGGCCCGCCGGAGCGGGCCTTTGATGGTTTCAACTAAGCAGGCGTACTACTGGCACGCCTCGCAGGTGCCCCCATTGCGCATGGCCTCGATCGAGCACGCTGTCTTCTCCTCCGCCGTGTACTGCTTGGGCGAGGAGTCCCCGCCTGCAAACGGAGGGGTCGAGAGCGTCGCAGCGTCCCGTGTCGCCGTCTCGGCCTTGGTTTCACCGGCCGCCCCGCGCATCTCCTTCTTAACCTGCACAGTCGCCTTCTCAATGTTCGATGCGCCCAAGCCCCTCAGGTAATACGTCGTCTTCAGTCCCGTGTGCCACGCGTGGCGGTACATATGGGAGAGCGTCTTAAGATCGGGGGTCTTGATCCAGAGGTTCACGGACTGCGACTGGTCGATCCATTTCTGACGGCGGGCGGCGGCGTCCACCACCCACTTGTGATCGATGTCGAAGGCCGTGAGGTATTTCTGCTTCAGGTCGGCGGGAATCCGCTCAATGTCCGCAAGCTCGCCGTCGAAGTACTTGAGGCTGTCCATCATATCCTGGTCCCAGAGGCCGCGGGCCTTCAGGTCCTTCACGAGGAAGGGGTTGAGGACAATAAACTCGCCTGAGAGGTTCGATTTGACGAACAGGTTCTTGTAGGTCGGCTCGATGCAGGGCGACGTGTTGGTGATATTGGAGATGGTCGCGGTAGGAGCGATCGCCAGGACGTTGCTGTTGCGCATGCCCTGGGCCGCGATTTTGGCACGCAGGGGTTCCCAGTTCATCCGGGATGTCCGCGGCACCTGAATAGGGAGGCCGCGTTCCTTCTCGAGCAGGTCCACGGTGTCCGGCGGCAGGAGGCCGCGATCCCACTTGGATCCCTTGTACGAGGAGTAGGCCCCCCTCTCCGCGGCCAGGTCGGAACTCGCCTCGTAGGCATAGAAGGCGATCGCCTCCATGGCCTCGTCGTTGAACTCGACCGCCTCGATCGAGGCGAAGGCAACACCCTTCATGTAGAGCGTATTGGCGAGGCCCATCATCCCGAGTCCGATTGGACGGTGGCGCTTGTTCGAGCGCTGGGCCGCCTCGGTCGGGTAGAAGTTGATATCGATCACGTTGTCGAGCGCACGGACGGCCATGCGAATCGTCTCCCGGAGCTTCCGGTGGTCGAGCGATCCGTCGGGCAGCAGGTGCGTCTCCAGAATCACGGATCCCAGGTTGCACACCGCGGTCTCGTCCTTCGAGGTGTTCAGAGTGATTTCCGTGTTCTTCGTGATGAGGCCATTGACAGTCCAGCTGTGCTCGTCGGTGAAGACCTGAAGGCAGAAGGCATTCTCATTCGGGAGCTGCTCCAAGGCATCGAAGGTAGCGTGCATCTTCTGCACATACCCCGGCTTTTCGAGATTCGACAGAAACCTCGCGTTGCCGCGAAGGCGCCCGATTCCCGTGAGATTTTCCATGATGCGGCACCCGCGGATCGATGAGACGTGAAGTCTCCACAGCTCATTCTGGTAGTACTCGCGCGTGCCGCCCATGCCGTCTGGCAGCTCGGCCAATCCACCGGAGCGCATGCGAGTGAGGGACGACTTGACTCCGAAGTTCGCCAGCAGGACCTGGACCCCCGCGAGGAAATCGCGGCTCACTGAAGCCAGGGCGCACGTGGTCACCTCGCCACTGGATTCCACCGTGGCATCAGCGGCATATAGGCCGCGCAGGTAAGCCGCTGCAGTCTCCCGGGTTCCCTTCCAAACGAATTCCGGAACCTTCAGTTTTGACTCCGCGTCAAAACCGACGGCACCCAGGACGCGCGCCAGCGGCGCCGAGCACAGGCGCTTCTTGTATTCATCCCCCTTAAATTTGGGTTCCAAGGAGAACGTGGTTACGGCGTGCTCGCCCGCTTGGTCCAGAATGCGCGCAACGGCCGACTCAACTTCATCAATCAACGAGAATTCATTCGCCCAGATATCGATGCATGCGGAAACAGAGTCTCCGCTGTGGTGCATGAAGGTGCCATCGCCTGCGACGAGGCCAGCCACGAGAGCTAGGTCGACAGAATCCTCGGTTCCCCAGAGGCCTTCAGCTTGCTGGATCTCGATCAGGTCGCCGCGCTTGAGGTCCTGGGCCTCGACCCAGCCCTGGTCAACCACCCAAACCTTATGGTCGGGGGTGACCTTGTGGGTGTAGCCCTCCTTGGTCCAGATCCTCACAATCGGAGCATCCGGCCGCGGCAGCAGCATGGGGCCAGCCGAAACAGGACCGGACCTGCCAAGGACCGTGTTAACGGCTTCCTGCGTCAGGGGTGTGTTTCCCGTGCCTCCGACAAGGGCTAGACGGCGGGCCTTTTCAAAGAGATAGCCCACGGTGACCAAACCCTCGGAAGTAACCACACGCTGATCCGCCGTGATGCAGCAGAGATTTGAAGAGTGCACGACGCCGACATGGTCCTGGGGCGAGCGTACGTTGCACGGATCCTTAAACGTGATCCAGGGATGCCCCGTCTCGAAGATCATCGAGAGCATCTTCTTCCATAGATCCAGGGCCTCGACCTTATGACCGTGGATCTTCCCCTCTTCCGCCATCTTCTCGTAGTTAACGTAAAGCTCCTCGAACTTACGACCGAAGGCGTCGTGCAGGTCGGGAACCTCGTTCGCGCGGAACAGGGTCCAGGGGGCGCGCGCTTCCATGCGCTTCATGAACAGGTCCGGGATCCAGTTCGCCGTGTTCATGTCGTGGGTGCGACGGCGGTCGTCCCCGGTGTTCTTCCTCAGCTCTAGGAATTCGAAGATGTCGTTGTGCCAGCTCTCGAGATAGGCGCAGCCGGACCCCTTCCGTTTTCCGCCTTGGTTGACCGCTACAAGTTGGTCATTATGAAGCTTTAAGAACGGAATCACACCCTGGGACTCGCCATTGGTTCCGCCGATATAGGCGCCTGTTCCCCGAACCGCGGTCCATGAACCGCCTAGGCCGCCCGCCCATTTTGAGAGGTAGGCATTCTCGGCGATTCCCCTTTGGAAGATGCCCTCTATCGAGTCATCGACGTAGTAGAGGTAGCAATTGTGCGCACAGACGCCTGCAGCCGAAAACGACGGATCGCCTTCAACCTGGATGTCGTGCACGTCGCCCGAGTATTCCGAAAGCGTGACGTCATCCACCCGATAGAATGCCCTGCCTTCGACGAAGAAACGGCGATTCTTCCATTTCGAGTCCTCGCCTTGGAAGTCAAAGAGGTCGATTCCCTTCCTAACTTTGAAGGCCAGCCTGGGAGCGTCGCTCGGGGTGATCGTCAGCACATATGGCTGCACCCGAGCGAGGGCCGACATGGACGGCTTCTGCACAATGGGGAGAATTCCAATCTTCAATGCGACCTGGAAAAGCTGGAGAATAAGGTCCCGATTGGACAGCTGCAGGGAAAGCTGAGTGCGATGCACCGCGCAAGCGTCGCCCCGAAATACACCGACTAGGAGCTCCTCCAAAGCGTCATTGGGAGCCTCCAACACACACTGGGGAAGCTTCTTCCTATCGAATCCCGTGCCGAAAAGCGCCAGCATGAACGCGACGGCGAGTTTGGAATGAAGCACCACACAGGTGCAATCCCCGCTCCCCTTTTTCAAGGAAGGGGTTATTCCAAAAACCCGCTCGCAGAGGTCGACGGTGTCCGAGATGAATTCAACCTCCGTGCGCCCAAACGTGAAGAAGAGGGAGTCCGAACCCTGGCAATGCCCCTCGGAGAGGTAGTAGCCTACGAGCCTGAGGAAATTCCCGTTGATCGGCACACTCGACCGAATGGCCTTAACTTGGTTCTTGGCCGTGCGCACCTCGTAACGCTTTTCGTCATGGTGGGCTTCATATAACAACCCGTCCGTTTCGATCCAGGAACCAGATCCCAGATATTCGACGGGCTTCAGGACAGCTGCTTTCTCCACCCTAGGGAAAAGCATTTCCACAAAGTCGCCGTCTCTGAGTTCTCCAGCTCGGATCCAGGTGGCATGTTCGATTACATCCGATTCCAAAAGGCGCTCGCATGCGGCGGCATAGTGGCTCTTGACGGTGAAGCACTGCTCGCGCTTTCCCCGATATTCCACACAGGCAGACATTCCGCCACTGGCCCGCTGCCTGACGCACGCTGCGGCACGCGCAGGTATGGCAAACAACAGATGATCCTCGGTAGGACGTATCCACGCCCGGCCACCAAGCATCGCGGAGAGAGCAACCTCAACCAGGCGTTTCTGGTTCGCCTTGGCACGTGTGCCAAGGACACGCCTGAAGGAACCGTCCTGGGCAAGGACATGGTCCCCCTCCCGGATATCCTCTATGTTTCTCATGCCCGTCGACGTTACAACGGGCGTATCACCAGGGAAGCAGCTCGAAAGCTGGCTGTGCAGCGTGCCGCTGTTGAAAAGCGTCGGGGTCGACGAGCAGAACCGGCGCGTCTTGTAGAGGTCGTAGAGGCCAATCGCCTTGGACTCACGGTCGCCCTTCTCGTCCAGGAATAGACCCATGGCGACCCGCATCCAGAAGAACTGGGGCGTCTCGATCCGGTGTGAGGGCTTCGAGACCTTGTCGACGATCAGGTAGCGGTCATAGAGCGTCTGGACTCCTAGGAAGTCGAATTCGAGATCCGAGGACGGATCCAGGGCTCCGCCGAGGCGTGCCAGGTCGAAATCAAGCAGGCGGGGATTGAGCCTCTTGATCGCGATCCCGTGCTCGACATACTTCCTGAAGGCCTTCTGGTGGCATTCCTTAAGCTTGGCGATGCCATCCCTCATGATGTCCCACCCGAGCACCTCCTCGTAGATGTAGGTCAGCTGGATACGCCCGGCAAATTTCGCGAAATCGGCATCCCGCTCGATCAGGGTCTTGGAGTTGAGGATGATCGTGGCGTCCAGGTCCTTTTGGGAGATCTGGTCGTAGACCGCGCGGCGGAGCTCGACCTCGATCTCGTCGCTCGAGAGGCAGAGGTCCAGGCCCGTCATGGCGAACTCGATCCTCTTGCGGAGGTCCGCGCCCTCCCAGAGGACCGTCTCGCCATTGGACTTCTTGACGACCACAAGGGTTTCTTGCCCGGAGGCCGTGCTCTCCGTGGCCGCCGCCGGCGTCTCGGTCTCGCCACGGTCCCTCGCCGCCGCACGCTCGGCCCGGAATAGAATGTAGGCCTCGGCCACCTTGTAGTGGCCCGCCTTCATGAGTTCCTCCTGCACCATGTCCTGGACTTCCTCGATCCTGACAAAGGCCTGGTTTGAGGCGTTAACCCGTTCTGACACAGCCTTGGAGATGGCGACCGCAGGAGCCGAGTCACGGGCCAGGGAGAGGAAGGTCTTGCGGACCGCAATCTCGACCTTGTGATCGTTCCACGGCACCACCTGGCTGTTGCGGCGGATGACGCGCACGGCGCTCTGCGCCGCCGACTCGCGGCTCACCGAAAGCTTCCGGGAGCGGTTCAATAGGAGGCTCTTCGCCACCATGTAGGCGTTGTTGTCGACCAGCGTCTTCTCGATCAGCTCGTACAGGGAGTTGAGGGTCAGGCGCAGGGGATTCTGCTTCCGTGACATTTCGGTCAAATTCCCGCCGAGCTCCCGGCAGATCTGGGCCACCCAGGCCCTGTTTTTCTCCGTGAATATGTCCTTCTCACCCTGGGAAATGAGCACATTGGTGAGCGCCTTGCCCAAGGTGTCGGCCACCTCGGCCATGTCGAAGCGCTCCTCGCCGTGCGGGCAGAGCAGCACGATCGGGGGCAGGTTGATCTCGACGGCCAGAATCACGTCGCGCCAGGCGTAGATGGGTTTTAGTTCGATGGGGGCATGGACCGTTCGCTTGAGGGCCAGATCGTGTGCCAAAGGTGTGTTATTCATTGTCTAGATTCCTAATGATAAGAGAGTTGCAATAGCTATGATTGAAATGGGGCGATAAGGTACCCACGCGCCGAAGACGGCAGTTTAAGGGCCACTGAAACGATGAAAGGGCGGTCGGTTTTAGGGACTCGATTCGGACGGCTCGTTGATCAGAGCTCGTCGTCTGATGCGACTTTCAGTGACGATGATTTCTGGTACTCAGTAACTCTGCCCTCGAAGAAGTTTTGCTCCTTCGCGATGTCCATCATCTCGGCAAGCCACGGCAAGGGATTCTTGATGCCGCCCGAGAGCGGCGCCAGACCGCAGCCCTCGAGGCGACGATCCGCGATGTAGTCAATGTAGGTTTGGAAGTCCTCCAGGCGTAGCCCCACCGCATTGACGGGCAGGCAGTCGCGGATGAATTCCTTCTCAAGCGTGACGGCCTCGCGCATCAGGCCTCGAAGCTCTTCCTTGTACTCGTCGGTCCAGATTTCCCGATTCTCTTCAACCAGGTCCATGAACAGATTACGAAACACCTCGATGTGGTTCGACTCGTCCCGAAGCGTGTAGCGGAACATCTGGCCGATTCCCGGGAACTTGTTCTGGCGATAAAGCGAGAGGATCATCCCGAAGAGCCCGTAGAACTGGGTTCCCTCCATGCACTGACCGAAGACAAAGATGTTCGATGCTAAGAGGCGCTTGTTCTCTATCTTGTTGAGGTCAATGTCCCTGCGTAGGTCACGCGAGATCTTGGTCACGAATTCATTCTTGCGGACAATGGTCGGGACATCCTCGAACATGGCCTCGCACTCGTGCGGGTTGATGCCCAGGGAGGCGATCATGTACAGCAGCGAATCGGCGTGGATATTCTCCTCATGGGCGTGGCGCCCCAGGACGAGCTTGAGCTCGGGGGCGGTCACCAGCTCACGGACCACGTGCTGGATGTTGTCTCCCACAATGCCTTCTGCGGCCGAGAAATACCCGATTCCCATGCGGATGATCCAGCGCTCGACATCCGAAACGGCCTTCACATCCCGCCATTGCTCGATGTCCTTGCCCATCGGGATGTCCTCAGGCTCCCAATGGTTGGCCTTCATCGTCCGATAGAGGTCGTAGGACCACTGGTACTTCAACGGCAACAGGTTGAAGGTCATCGTCTCCCGGCCATTGATCACGCGCTTAGCTGCAAATGCGGCCTCCGCCTTAGCTTGATCAAGGACGAAGGTTTTGGTGCCTACCTGGAAGATTTTCTGCATGACTGCTGACGGGAAGGAAAGAAGGGAAAAAGTGGAACGAAGGGCTATTTCCTACGCATAATAAGCCCAGGCGATACAAAGTTGCTGGATCTTATTAACGCGTTGTTGACCACTACAGGATGTGGTCGCGGGGCCGAACGGCCACAACCTATTGAGCTTCGAGATTAGGCCGTCAATAGGTTTATGCGCATATTTTGTTAAATTTCTCCTATATTTTGGGTTGACCGATAAAACCCCCGTTTTCCCGCCAAGGGCTACAGGCCCCCTCCCCGATCCGCTCGGTTCTCCCGCACCGCACCGGCCGAGCCGTGTATCAGTTCAATGATTACGCCCGAGGCCCTTACCCAGCTGGTGACCGTGCACGACGACCGAGTCCCTGCCCCCTCGGTTCAGCCGATCCATGACCCCCGCAAGCTTCCTACGCCTTTCGTCGTTCTCCGCGAACATCTCAAGCTGGGCCGGGCCGCCATCCACTCCCGAGAGGCGCACGCTCACCAGTCTGAGCGGTCTGCGCTTTGACCATGCCGCCCTGAGCAGCGGCGTCACGAGCGGATAGAAAGGTGCCTCGATGTCGGCGGGCGCCTCGAGGCTCTGCCCATGTGATTCGTGTGAGAAATCTGGATACCTTACCTTGACGGTCATCGTCCTGACCTTGACCCCGTCGGCGCGGATCTTGGGCATGAGCTCGTCGATCATGCGCTTTGCGACCTGCTCAACGGCTGCGAAGTCGCTCGTGTCGGTGGAAAAGGTTTCCTGCTTTGAATAGCTCTTCGCGTCGTCCTGCTCGACCTCGACCGAGCTGTCGTCGATTCCCCGGGCCCGGGCAACGACACTGCGCCAATCCTGCCCGAAGAGGGACGCCAGTTCACCTTCGCCCCTCGCCAGGAGGTCGCAGACCTCTCGGATGCCCGCCTTCCCGAGAGCGGCCTCGGTCTTCGCTCCAATCCCGGGAAGGCGCCCAACGGACAGGGGGGCCAGGAAGGCAGCCTCCTCTCCGGGAGCCACCACCACAAATCCCCTGGGTTTTCTCAGCTTGGAGGCGATCTGAGCTACGAGCTTGTTCGCTGCGATGCCCATGGAGACCGGGATCTTGAGTTCGTCCCATATTTTCCGCTGAAGGCCGCGCACCGCCTGCTCCACGGCCTCGCCGCTCGGGTAGCGGCAGGGTCCTAGGTCCAGATAGCCCTCGTCGATCGAGTTGCGCTGCACGTCGGGAGTCATCGTCTCGCAAAGGTCAAACATGCGCCGCGAAACCTCCCCGTAGAGTCCCGAGGTGTGGGGAATCATGATCAGCTCTGGGCATACCCGCAGGGCACGGGCGGTCGGCATCGGCGTATACACGCCGCAGGCCCTCGCTTCATAGCTGGCCGAGGAGATGATGCCTCGGTCCCCGCCGCCCACCGCGCATTTCTTCCCCACGAGCGACGGGTCGCGCGCCTGCTCGCAGGACACGAAGAACGCGTCGGCGTCGAGGTGAACAATGGTGGGAAGCGGAGGCATGGGCCTAGTGTGGGGCCTCGAGTCGACGGGCCTCGGAAAACTCGGCCAGGGCTTCAGCCGTCCGGCCGATCGCGCGCAGCGCGAGCGCAAGTTGGAAATGCACTTCGGCGTCGTTGTGATTCACGGCCAGGGCCCGGCGATACTGCTCGATCGCCTCGGGATAACGACCCACTTTTGTATACGCAAAGCCCAGATAGGCATGTGCTTGACCATATTTATCATTGAGGGCAACCGCCCGCAGAAGATGCTCCAGCGCCTCGCTTACCTGGCCCTTTTGTGCGAGCGCGAGACCCCAATTGGCCTCGGCTTCAGGGTAAGCAGGATTGAGCGTGGCCGCTCGCGCGTAGGCCTTGATCGCCAACTCCAGGTCTCCGCCGTTTCCGTACGCGTTTCCGAGTTGGTAGTAGCCGATGGCTAGGTCAGGACGCAGGGCCAATGCTGAGCGGTAGCGCTCGACGGCCTCCGCATAGCGACCCATTTCGCTCAGCGCGTTGCCCCAGTTGAGATAGGCGTCAACATACGTCGGCCTGAGGCGGACAGCCTCGGCGTACAGCGGCAAGGCACTCTCCCAGTCGCGCAGGTGCGAATACGCATTCGCGAGATTATTGGCCGGCTCCGGATAAAGCGGATTTAGCGCCCTCGCCTGCTTCAGGTGGTCAATGGCCTCCGGGATCGCGCCTTGGTCAAGAAGGATTGTGCCGAGGTTCCCTTGGGCTAGCCACGCATCCGGATTTCCAACCAGGGTCCGCCGATAGAGTGTTTCTGCAGAAACGTAAGGTTTTGTATCGCGGTAAGTCGCAACCGCGCACGCCGCCGCAATCGCCGCAAACACGCCTGCGTAGACGGCTGGGAGTGGCCGATTCCCGCGAAGCATCCAGGTGGCAGCCCCGATTGCCAGGGCGGCGTCGAGAACGGCAGTCGCCAAATATGCGAAATGGTCCGCCACATAGGAGAAGACAAACGGATAGACGTTGATGAACCCCAGCGCCGGAAAGAGGATTCCCAGGAAGAGCAGCGTTGCCGCAAGCGGACCGCGGTTTCGTCGGCGCCACGCTAAGCCGAGTCCAATAACCCCAAGGACACCCGCCGTTGCGATCCATTCCCGGAGCACACCCTCCATTTGCCATCGCGGGTACACGAAAAGCAGGTCTCGAGGCCAAGCCCATGTTTTCGCATAGAACCATGCAATTCGGCCGGCGAGGGCCACCCTCGAGGCGGCACTCAGCGTGAATGAGGCACCGTTGGCCCCAATGTAAGTGCGCTCCACCCAAGCCGTCACACTTCCCATCACGGCGCCAACGAGGAGCCAGGGAAGCAGGCGCGCGATGTCGCGCCTCGCCAATCGACCTTCTCTCCACCAAAGAAGCACAAGTACCACGGCCGGGAGGGTCGCCGTCACCGACTTTGTCAGGATCGCTGCGGCAAACAAAAGGGAAGCCGCGGCATACCCCCAGCCTCGGCCGGAACGACCGCTTCGGAGATAGACCAAGGCCGAGCCGAAGGCGAATACGGCCGAGAGCGTGTTCTTCTGCTCCGAGATCCAGGCCACGGACTCGACGCCCATGGGGTGGAGCGCAAACAGGACCGCCGTGCCCCAGGCGGCTAGCCACCGACTCCGGGCCTCCCGGAAAGCACCCGCCGGCTCGATCGCGAGGAGGGTTTCGACAAGGAGCGCAAGCAGACACGCGGCAACCGAGTGCGCTAAGATATTGGCCACATGGTAGGGCCCGGGGCCGTCGCCCCATGCCCGGTGTTCCAGCCAGAAGGCTGTGTGCAGGACCGGGTAGTACTGCTGCGTCGCGCCAAGATGCGTCCAAATTCTACCAAGACCGGAAAGACCCTGCAACGCGGGTGGCGTCACATGGCCGTCGTCGTCCCAGATGAACCCGGCCCGAAACATGGGTGAGTAAGCAGCGAGCGTCGCAAGGAAGACCGCAAGAGCCGCAGCCCACGGCAGCCATCGCGTGGCCGGAGACGTTTGGGAGGAGGAAGGCGACGACGGTTTCATGGCTCGCCCTCAGTGTCCGCGTTTAAGGCGTTCCGCCTCCGCCGTCGCTTGCTGCGCCTCGTCGACACGTCCGGCCGAACGCAGGGCGTCAGCCAAGTTGAACCAGATATCCGGATTGTCTCCGCTTATCTTGATGGCGGAGCGGTACGCATCGATCGCTTCGGACAGGCTTCCCAACCGGAAAAGCGCAAAGCCCAGGTAGGCCCTTGCCTCTGCGCTCTGCGGCTGAAGGGCCACCGCCCGCCGAAGCGGCTCCAATGCCTCCCGCGCTCGCTGCGAGAGCGTCAGCGCCAAGCCGAGGCCCGCATAGGCATCCCCTCGCGTGGAATCAATGGCGATAGTTTCTTGGAACCGGGCGATGGCCTCGGCGAGCTGGCCGGCATTGGCGAGGAGCGTCGCCAACCGATAGCGCGGTTCGGCCGCACTCGGATCAAGGCGGATCGCCTCGGCAAACTCAGGCGCCGCCTCATTCGGGTGGTCCGTGAGCAAATAGGCCATTCCAAGGCGGGTATGCACATCGGCCACGTCCGGTTTGAGTTCCAGGCTGCGTCGGTAGTGCGCGACCGCTTGGTCATACTGGCGGATCTGGGCAAGCACGTTGCCAAGGTTGGCCTCAGCCACGGGATAGCCGGGCTGCAATCGGAGAGCCGCCTCGAACTCGGCAGCCGCCTCATCGTAGCGCTCCAGACGGGTATAGGTGGTCCCCAGGTTATTGAAGACTTCGGCCTGCTGTTCACCGGAACGGAGCACAGCCTCGAACTGCGCTGCCGCCTCGGGAAACCGTCCGGCAGCAAGATCAATCAACCCCAGGTTGTTGCGCGGAGCCCAGGCTTCCGGGTTCTGCCGACTGGCAAATGTCCAGAAGGTCCGGTCATCGCGATAGTTCGCTGAAAGCTCGCGACTCTCCCAAGCGAAAACGCCGAGGATAAGAGCCACCGCACAGCCCAAGGCCAAACGGGGACCCCTTTGACCTAGCGCCTGCGTCAGGCACCCGAGGGCTCCGGCAAGCCCCCCGACCAGGCCAAGCAAGGCGATATAGGCAAAATGGTCGGAAACGGGCGAGAGGCGCGCGAAGGACATCCGAATGAAACCAAGGACGGGCACAAGATTCAGGACGAACCATCCCGATGCCAGAATTGCTCCCCTGCCCCACCCGGCCCGGCAACTCCACAGCAGGACACCGACGGCCAAGATCGCGAGCCATGGCCAGGCGTCTGAGAGGAACGAAACACCCACCTTCCAGCCCGGATAGACGGGACTGATCGGCCAGGGTAGGATCGCCTTGACGAAATAGAATACGAGCGCGTGCCCGGCAATCGCCAGCCGCTCGCCAACGCCCCCCATCGGCGCCACGACACCCGAGATTGCCCGGTGCTCCTGAAACCAAATCGTCGCAACGCCCACCGCTCCAGACATCGCCGCGAATGGGACGGTGGCGAGGATCGCCCGCGGCGTGATACGACCGTGGCGGAACCACCCATAGATAAGAATCACGAACGGGAACATGACTCCGGAACTCTTCGCGAGTATCGACGCAAGAAAGGCGAGCAGCGAAAGAGCATACACTCCCTTCCAAGCACCGTTTGGCCGGTCCCGCCTTTCGTCGGAGGCCATGTAGGCGAGCGCCGCGACGAGAAGAAAGGGTAGCGAAAGCGTATTCTTTAGCTCAGCGATCCATGCGACCGACTCGACCACCATCGGGTGCACGGTAAAGAAGACGGCGGCCGTCCAGGCGAACGGCACCCTTAGCCCCACGAGGAGCCTCCAGAAGAGGAAGGCACTTAGCAGGTGCAGAGAAAGGCTCACGAGATGGTATCCCACCGCAGCGTCACCCCACAGATGCCACTCGATCCACTGCACTGTTTCTTTCAGCGGAAAGTAGTCGGCTCCCGAGGGCGCGGTCCACATTCCCCCGATCGCATGCCAGGACGATCGGATCGGGCCGTTTCGGAGGATTTCGGCCGTGTCATCCCAGACCCACCCTCCCGTCCACGCGGGCGAGAATACCCAGAGGCCCAGACCCGCAAGGACGAGGCCCTTAAGCCACGGAATAAGCGAAGATCTCATGGGTCAGGAAGCCGACCGGAGCTTTTCGGCCGTCAGATGTTCGCTTCGAGCCTCTGCAAGCTGGCCAAGCTGGGAAAGCGCCGTCCTGCAAGCGTCCACCGCCTCCCATAAGGCCCTGGATGGAGTCTCGGCGCCCAGACGCGGCGCGCGGGCATCAGGAATTGACATCGCCGCAGCTTGCGGGTCGGGAGCCGTCATGGCAAGAGGACCTCCGTAGCCACCATGGCGCTCAGCGGTGCGCGCCCAGCGCCCTCAGCGCCTGAGCTCTTTGGAAGAGGACGTCTTCGTCGCCGGGCGCCAGGGCGAGGGACGCATCGTACTCCCGCAAGGCCTCGGCATATCGACCTGCGCCGGCCAGGGCGAAGCCCCGATAGGCATGCGCCCTCGCCGACCGGGGCGCCAAACGCACGGTCTCGGTCAGTTCCGTCAACGCTTCGGCCACTCGCCCCGTCATCGCCAACGCAAGCCCGAGGTCGGCCCTCGCGTCCGCATCGTCGGGCTCCACCGCGACCGCCTCGCGGTATCCTGCGATGGCATGCGCATAGTCGCCCCGATTAGCCTCCTCGCTAGCGGTGCGCTCAAGGATCGCGGCGAGGTTTTTCTTGGCTTCACCGTAGTCCGGCCGGAGCCGGAGGGCCGTCCGCAGCTCCTCCAGGGATTCGTCGACCCGTCCTAGCGTCGCGAGGATCGTCGCCTCGTTGTTGTGCGCCTCTGCGAACCCCGCGTCGAGTTCGATTGCCGCCCGATCATGCTCCAGGGCCCTGACCAGATCGCCCGCCTCACCGTACGCGACCCCAAGTCCCAAATGCCAATCGGCATGGTTGGGCTGGTATTTGAGGGCCTCGAGATAATGAGGGATAGCCTCTGGCGCCTTCCCAGTAACAACCAACGCCCGGGCGAGGTTCACCTGCGCCACGGCGTAATCCGGACGCAGGGCGATGGCTTCCTCATACTCTGCAATGGCCTCTGGGTAGCGATTGAGGAGGACATACGCGTCAGCGAGATTTGCGTGGAGCTCGGGATAGGACGGGACGAGCCTAAGCGCCGCGGAAAATTCGGGTGCCGCCCGTTCCGGATGGCCTGCGTCGAGTTCGAGGGTCCCCACGTTGGCGTGGGCGAGCCACGCGGCAGGATTGAGCTCGAGGGTCTTGCGGTAAAGCGTCTCGACGTCCGTGTATTGGTGGGCTTGACGCCATGAAAGGATTGCCAAGAGGCAAATCACCAGCCCCTGAACAGCTCCTGAAGTGTAGCGATTTAGTTGACTCAGGCCCAAGGTTGCCAAGGCAGCAATGCCCGCGATCACCGGCAGCATCGGAAGGTATTGCCAATGATCGGCCACAAAGGAGAACGCGAATGCGTAGACGTTCAGAAAGCCCATCACCGGGAAGAGCGTGCCAACAAATAACAGCCAAACGGCCAAGGGACCGCGCCATCGCTTGGCGACCACAAGGAGGAAAAGCGTCGCCGCGACCGTTCCCAAGAGGCCGAAGTATTGGCTCGGCGCCCCCGGATCAACCGCCCAACGCTCATAGAAGAAGATGAGCGGGTGCGGCCATACGAGTTTGCCGAGATAGAACCACACCACCCTTCCTGCTACGATCAATCGTCCGGCGTTTGTGAGGCCAAAGTGGACGCCTTCAGCGCCGCCAAAATGCCGTTCATCCCAGGCGGTAAAAAGACCGATTGCCGCGCCGGCGGCGCACCAAGGAAGGAGGGGGACGATATCCCGTCGCCACTCCAAGCGTCCTCGACGCCACCAGGCGATCACCATCAAGGCCGGGGCGATCGCCGCCGTCAGGCTCTTGCTCAATACCGCGCACCCGAACAGGACCGTGGCGAACGCGTACTTTCCACCCGTCGGACGAGCCTCGTAACGCAGGTAGGCCAGAACGGCGCCAAGGGAAAATACGAGAGAGAGGGTGTTTTTCTGTTCCGAAATCCACGCAACGGACTCGACGCATACCGGATGGAAGGCAAAGAGCGCCACAGCCAGACCAACGGCCTTCTGGGGGAAACCGCACCCGCCATTCCCTTCGGATCGGCGGACGAGCGATTCAAGAACTAGGCCGAAGAGGACACAGGAGAGCGCGTGCCACGCCAATGTGACGAGGTGATAGCCCAGGGCGGTCTCTCCCCACAGACGGTGTTCGAGCCAAAAGACGGAATGAAGCAGCGGATAGTATTGCTCGGTCGCCCCGGGCTCGAACCAGATTCGGGACAGTCCATGAAGCGCCTGCAGCTCCGGTTTCGTGACGTAGTCCGGGTCGTTCCAGAGCAGCCGACCCTTCAAAGCCGGCCAATAGACCGCGACTAGCCCAAGGTAAATCACAGCGAATTGGAAACACCGGGCGCCCCAACCCATGGGCAACGGCGGCGTGCTGGAGCGACGATCAGTCACGGTCTCGAAACGGGAGCTCCATTTTCCGGAAGGGGTCGGCCATACGCCCGCAGGACCTCCGCCAGATTCGCCCTGGCCGCCGCGTATGTTGGGTCAATTGCTAGCGCGAGCCGGTATTGGGTAATTGCAGCAGCCGGCTTTCCCTCTCTTGCGAGGAGGTTTCCCAAGTTGAGGTGGGCCTCCTTGTTGGCCGGGTCCAGCCGGATGGCCTCGCTGAACTCCAAACTTGCCTGCCGAACATCCCCCATTCGGTTTAAGGCTAGCCCGAAATCGTTGTGCGCGGCCGCATCGTTCGCGTCGAGATGCAACGCCTCCTTCAGGGCCTCCGAGGCGCCCACCGCGTCACCCCGCTCAAGCAAGAGAACCCCGAGATCGTAGTAGGCCCCGGGAAATGAGGGGTCGAGCGCCATCGCCTTTCTATATTCGGCGTCGGCAACGCCTGGCTGGCCAAGCTGTTTGTAGGCGTTGCCGCGATCAAGTCTGACTTCCGCTGAGTCAGGCCGGAGCGCCTCGGCGCGGTCAAGCAGGGACGCCGCCTCCCGGAATTGCCTCTCGTCTAGCGCCTCCTTGCCGAGGTTGGCCGCTGCCAGCCAGGAACGTGGAGAGCGCTCGGTCGCCGCCGACCAGAGCGCACGCGGACTGGAAAAAATCGCCGCCTGTGATCGAGTTCCCACGAAACAGCCGATCAGAATGCAGCCGATCGCGACGGCCCCGAGCCGCCGCTCCAGGCTCGCCATTCGCCCCGCAATTCCCGCCGCCAGCGCCCCCAACGGAATGAGGCCAATGTAGGCAAGATGATCGGCACGGGGTGCCACCCGCAAGTATGACATCGGCAAAATTCCTAGGATCGGCGCGAGGAGCGCCGAGAAGACCGCCAGGGCCATTAGCCCGTGGCGGCGCCACACGCCGCCGGCGATCCACAAAGCCACGGCGATTAGGCAAAGCAGCACCCACGGGACAATCACCGGCAAATCGGCGGCAATCGGCAAATAGATCGGAGTCAGGTGCCATGGAAGCACCGCATGCCCCAGGTACGCTAGGAGGCTCCAACCCGCCTGCCCCACCCGGTCATGCAGTCCGGGCATCGGACCAGCCAGACCGATCGCCCTCCTGGACTGGAAGGCGACCGTAACGAGGCCGAGCAAAAGGGACGCCAGAAAAAAGGGGGCGGCACGGAGCAGATCCCGCCAGACAATTCGCCGCTTTGCCCACAGATCGTAGCACAGGCAAACTACCGGGAACATCACCACCGTACTCTTGCTAAGGAGCGCCAGGACGAAGGCCGTTAAGGCGAGCACATAGGACCGTTTGGTGCCGCCCCGCTCCGAAGCGATATAGCCGTTGGCCGCCATCAGAAGGAATACAAGGCAAAGCTCGTTCTTGAACTCGGCAATCCACGCGACCGACTCGACGGCCAGCGGGTGAAGCGCCACGACCGCACCCCCCACCCATCCGAAAGCAATCCCAAGCCGGGTAAAAAGTCTCCAAGCAAGAAGCGATGCGATGAGATGCAACGCCACGTTCGCCAAATGATAGCCGGTAGTTAGGTTTCCCCAAAGGTGCCATTCGGCCCATTGAGCCATTCCCTTGATTGGAAAGTAGTCCATCCCTTCCGGGGCGACCCAGCAGCGCCACCAGCCAGAGGCCGCGTGGACGTTCACATTGTCAACGATCTCAAGTCGGTCGTCCCACAGCCAGCCTCCGTGAATCGCGGGCCAATAGGCAGCAAACGATGCGATTGCGATTGCAAGGGCAATCCCGGCAGAGCCGAGTCGGGTACCGGGAACGGTCGCGGTCATGGCGAATGCTGGGCTCCAATCGCCTCCGCCCGTTCCAGGTTGTTCCTAGCTTCGGCATAGTCCGGCTTCAGCCGGATCGCCTCCCTAAACTCCCGCTTCGCCCCAGCAAGGTCGCCGGACTGCGCGAGGAGAGTCCCGAGATCGTTGTGAACGTCCGGCGCATCCGGCTCCAGGTTCACGAGCCGCTGAAACTCCCGGATCGCCTCGCCGCCTTGGCCGTTCTGGGCCAGGAGTCCGGCATGATTGAGCAAGGCGTCCGGGTAGTCCGGACGCAGGGCCAGAGCCCTTCCGAACGCGGCAAGAGCATGGTCCGACTGCCCCTCGTCCATGAAGGCGTTGCCCAGGTCGTACCATACGACAGCCGACTCGCTGCGTCCGTTAAGCGCCCGGCCGAAGGCCTCAGTTGCACCCGCCAAATCACCCGTCTTTCGGAGTGCCTGGCCCAGATTGTACAGCACGTTTGCGTTGCTCGGGTTTCCCGGCAGCGCCAGTCGGTATTCAGAGACCGCATCGGCGTCGCGGCCCATCCGGGTCAGCACGTTGCCCAGATTGAGGTGGGGATCGCTGTATCCCGGAGAAAGCCGAGAAGCCGCCCGGAACTGCTCGATCGCTTCGTCGGATCGCCCAGCTTCAATTAGGGCGTTGCCCAGGTTATTCCGGGCGCCGGCATCATCCGGTGACTTGGCCACGGTGTCCGCCCACAGTGCATAGACACTCGAATAGACTTTATTGCGCGACCGCGTCGCTCCGATCTCCGTGGCCGCGACAGCGACCGAGGCTCCCACCCCGAGAATTGTTATCAGTCGCGCTCCTCCGCCGACCGCTCT